>Ga0256407_10000983_pt1 | contig 63716 bp, 52 predicted proteins | sample RumenRJG_04DNA_FD_193489 | JGI IMG/M metagenome (GOLD analysis project Ga0256407, IMG submission 193489) | Bovine rumen microbial communities from Lethbridge, Alberta, Canada - RJG_04 | ecosystem: Host-associated > Mammals > Digestive system > Stomach > Rumen | place: Canada: Alberta... | reverse complement strand
TTTCACCGGGCTATCCCTGAGTAAGGGGAAGGTTGGATACGCGTTACTCACCCGTGCGCCGGTCGCCATCTAAGTTAGCAAGCTAACTTAATGCTGCCCCTCGACTTGCATGTGTTCAGCCTGTAGCTAGCGTTCATCCTGAGCCAGGATCAAACTCTCCATTGTAAAATTTCTTTATAATGTAATCTTCCGATTTCTCGGAAGACCGTATTGTCTTGCTCGGGACGACTATCCTTTATTTATTAAGAAGTATTTCTCTTCGCTTCCTTTCGGAAGCCGAATTGATCGGTTCGTTTATTACCCAAGTGATATCTCACTTGCTTCTTGTACTACTACTTTCTGTTTATGTAAATCTTGTCAAAGAACTCTTTCTTTTTGCTCCCTTTCAAGCGGTGTTTGGTACCGTTTTCCCGAAAGCGAGTGCAAAAGTACTACATTTTCCTGAATCCACCAAATTTTTCACGAAATATTTTTAGAAAAAGATGCATTTTCTGGGTTTGGATGACGAAAATCAAGGCAAATCGGCAATATACGGGGAATATGAGCATAACATTGCGAAAATGGTGGTTTTAGGGTCAAAATCGGACGTTTGGAAGAAACAACAAAGGTTGAGGAAATACAGAAGAATGAAAAGAAAAAGACTTTACCATAAGCTATGATAAAGTCTTTACTGAAATTATATTTGATTAAAGCAATTCCGGGAGTTGAAAGAGTTTTATACCATTTGAACCCTTGATGAGGATATACTCACCTTTTGGAGGATTGGCAACAATTTCTTCTTTTACCTGATCCACATTATCAAACTTCCGATAGTCGCAATCAGTCTTTGCAAACTCCGAACCTACGAGCCATACATTCGTGATGTCAGTCTGCTTCAGGAAATCAACTACCTTCTGATGCTCCTCTGCACACACCTCCCCTAACTCACGCATATCTCCAAGAATTGCCATCTTTGGAGAAACCTTCATATCGCGGAAGTTTACTAAAGCTGCGTTCATACTCGTTGGATTCGCATTATAGGTATCAACGATGAGCTTGTTTGATGAAGTTATAGTAAGCTGAGAACGGTTATTGCTTGGGATATAGTTGGCAAGTGCATGATTAACCCGCTCCTCAGAGACTCCGAAATGCAGTCCGATAGTGGCAGCCGCTAACATATTATATATATTATAGGAGCCAATAAGATGAGTATTCACATGGTGAAGAGGAGCCTCATAACCTGCATTTTGATTTTTCCAAGAGAAAGAAAGGAATGGCGCACACTCTTTTATCTCGCCAAAGACGGCGAGATCTGAGGATGCAGTTGTGCCATACTTTACGAGATCAAGATCATGAGAGATGCCAAGAAGATGCTCGTTGTCTGCATGGATGAAGACTTTTGGACATTCCTTTGACTGGCCACAAGGTAAAGATATAGTATGTTTCTTTGCTGAACGGAGAAAATCGTAGAGTTCTCCCTTAGTGCGGATAACACCTTCAAAAGAACCGAAGCCTTCAAGATGAGCCTTACCTACATTAGTGATAATACCGAAATCAGGCTCTACGATATCAACAAGAGTCTTTATCTCACCAGGATGGTTTGCTCCCATCTCAATAACAGCAATGTCATGTTCCTTTGTAAGACGAAGCAAAGTCTTTGGTACGCCAATATGATTGTTGAAGTTACCCTGAGTGAAAAGCACATTATACTTTTCTGACAAAACGGCAGCTATAAGTTCCTTGGTTGTTGTCTTTCCATTAGTTCCTGTTACGCCAATGACAGGAGTACCAAGAGCCTTGCGATGATAGTTAGCAAGAAGTTGAAGAGTCGTAAGGACATCATCAACAAGAATGCAACGAGGATCAGACGCATACTCAACCTCATCAATAACAGCATAAGCGCAACCAAGTCCAAGAGCTTTCAACGCATAGGCATTACCATCAAAGGTCTCACCCTTGAGAGCAAAGAATATACTATCAGCAGGACAATCACGACTATCAGTAGTAATGACTGGATGCTTAAGGAATATTTCGTATAAAGAAGAAATTGACATAAATAATATGATTTTTGAAAACGAGAACAAGGCGGAAGAACCGCCTTGAACTATATATGAGTTGAAAAAATACTATGGACGAATCTGACCGTTACCATCAATAAGCCACTTGTAAGTTGTCATCTCCTCAAGAGCCATTGGACCACGAGGACCAAGTTTCTGTGTAGAGATACCTATCTCAGCACCAAGCCCAAACTGAGCACCGTCTGTAAAACTTGTAGGAGCATTAACATACACGCAAGCAGCATCTATCTGTGCCTGGAATACCGAAGCAGCTTCCTTGTTTTCTGTTATGATACACTCACTATGGCCAGAACCATTCTTTGTAATATGAGAGATAGCAGCCTCCAAAGAATCAACAGTCTTGATTGCCATTGAATATGACATGAACTCAGTTCCGAAAGATTCCTCCGTTGCATGGAAGAGAAGTTCTTCGTTGTAATTTCCAGAAAGAGCAGCATAGGCAGCCTCATCAGCATAGATCTTCACATTACTCTTTGCAAGAGGTTCGCAGAGAGCAGCAAGGTCAGCAATTCTCTCCTTATTAATAATAAGGCAGTCGAGAGCATTGCAGACACTCACGCGACGAGTCTTTGCATTATTCACAATACGCTTACCCTTCTCAAGATCACCATCCTTATCAAAATAAGCATGAACAACACCTGCACCCGTCTCAATCACAGGAATCTTTGCTGTATCACGTACAAAGTCAATAAGGCGACGACCACCACGAGGGATGCAGACATCTATATAGCCAACCGCATTAAGCATCTCGGCTGTAGCCTCATGAGTAGAAGGCAAGAGAGCAACAACATCATTATCCACACCAAACATATCAAGCACACTATGGATAAGAGCTATGATAGCCTGATTAGAATCATCAGCATCTTTTCCGCCCTTCAGAACACATGCATTTCCACTCTTGAAACAGAGAGAGAATACATCGAAGGATACATTTGGACGTGCCTCATATACCATTCCAATTACTCCAAAAGGTACGGAAACACGACGAAGGCGCAGACCATTCTCGAGAGTCTTATCCTTCAGAACTCGACCAAGAGGTGACGGGAGGGCTGCAACATGACGCATATCAGAAGCAATATCGGCAAGACGAGCCGGAGTAAGCTGCAGACGGTCATAAAGAGGGTTAGACTTATCCATTCGTGACAAGTCCTTTGCATTAGCCTCAAGAAGAGAAGCCTCATTTGCAAGAATGGCATCAGCCACCGCAAGAAGGATCTCATCACGACGAGCATCTGGGATTAAAGCGAGAGAACGACTCGCTACCTTAACTTTCGAGAAAATTTCAAGCATATTATTTTGTTTTACTTTGGTAAGAACTCTGTATGAACAGTCTCTTCTGGATTCTCCAACAAGAGTCGGAGGATATCAGGACGATTACCATTTGCAATGATAACCTTGATACCGGCTTCTGCTGTCTGACAAGCAGTATTGTACTTAGATTCCATACCGCCACGACCAGCTGAACTCTTTGAAGGGAGAATGTACTTGTCAAGACTTTCACCCGGAGCAACAGAACGGATAACCTCAGACTCTGGATCAGAAGGATTGCCCGTGTAGATACCGTCGATGTTAGAGAGAAGAATGAGAGCCTCAGCCTTCATCATCTGGGCAATAAGGCCGGATAGCTCATCATTATCCGTGAACATCAACTCTGTGACGCACACGGTATCATTCTCATTCACTACAGGAATAACTCCATTCTGAAGCATAACCTCCATACAAGCCTGCTGATTACGATACTGCTCTGGAGTCTGGAAATTGGACTTCATAGTCAGCACCTGACCAATATGGATATTATATTCGCGGAAAAGGTCATAATAGAGGTTCACCAACTTGACCTGTCCCATTGCAGAGAAAAGCTGACGCTGCTCCACAGAGTCAAGATGATGGTCAACCTGAAGTTCACGACGACCACAAGCCACCGCACCAGAGCTAACCAATATCACCTCATACCCATGCCAGCGTAACCAGGCAATCTGGTCAACGAGCGACGACATACGAGTGATGTCAAGCTTACCAGAGTCAGTGGTGAGGACATTAGAGCCTACTTTTACTACAATTCTTTTCATATCATATAAGCGACTAAATCGCTCAAATAAGGCGAATGATTATTTTAAGCCAGCCTTAAGGCTCTTGATTACAGCAGAGTTGAAACCACAATGATCAAGTTCGTTTAGTCCCTTGATCGTCACGCCACCAGGAGTCGTAACCTTATCGATAGCCTCCTCTGGATGCAAACCTGTTTCCTTGAGAAGAGAAACAGCTCCCTGCATTGTCTGCAAGGCAATCTGCTTTGCCTGCTGTGGATAGAAACCCATCTCACAACCTCCCTCCATCTGAGCACGGATATAACGCATGACATAAGCGATACCGCAACTTGCCATCATCATACCTGGACCTACTAGATTCTCTGTAACAACGAGCGTATCACCACAAAGGTCATAAAGAGTCTTTACCTTTGCAAGGCTCTCATCAGATGTGACCTTGCCCTTTGCTATGAAACTCATACTTGCCCCGAACTCAGCAGCAATGTTAGGAATAACATAGCAGAACTGGCCTGAAACGCCCAACTGCTCTGCGAGTTTCTCTGTTGTAAAGTTAGCAGCATCAGAAACGACAATCTGCTTGTCAAGATCCAATGCATACTTGATTTCATCAAGCACAACAGGCATAAGCCAAGGCTTAACCACAACCACAACAATATCAGCACCCTTTACAGCTGCCACATTGTCAGTTGTTATATTGATAGAAGGATACTTCTCCTTGAAACTTGCGAGAAGAGCCTCATTTTTGTCAGAAATGGTGATAGAGGAAAGTTTTCCACTCTTTGCCCATCCATGAATCAAGGCACCACCCATATTTCCAGCTCCGATAACTGTAATATTCATCTTTTATTCTTTAGTTTATGTTGTTTACCCGGACTTAGAGCACAGCCTTGAAGCGTGCAATGAAGTCGTCAGCATCTGCCTTTGAGATGCAGAGAGGTGGAAGGAGACGTATCACGTTTGTACCTGCACAACCTGTAAAACAATGCTGCTCCTTGATAAGACGTGTACGAGACTCCTTGTATGGTATATCAAGTTCTATGCCAATCATAAGACCTTCACCACGAACATCAACAACATGAGGAAGATTTCCTGCCTTCATTTCAGAAATAAGAGCCTCGATGAGATAAGAACCTACCTTATTGGCATTCTCTACGAGATTCTCCTTCTCCATAATGTCAAGCACAGCAATAGCACCTGCACAACCAAGGTGATTACCGCCGAATGTTGTTCCAAGCTGACCATATACAGGCTTGAACTTTGGAGAGATAAGAACACCAGCCATTGGGAATCCGTTACAGATACCCTTTGCAACTGTTATCATATCAGGCTTAACATCAAGCCATTGATGAGCGAAGAACTTACCAGAACGTCCATAGCCACACTGAATCTCATCACAGATAAGAACAGTATTGAACTTATCGCAAAGTGCACGAATGCCCTGAAGGAATTCCTTGCTGACCATACGAATGCCACCAACACCCTGAATACATTCAAGGATTACGGCACAAACATCACCCTTGCTAAGTTCAGCTTCCCATGCAGCGAGATCATTGATAGGAAGATATGTCACATGACCATTAGCATTGATAGGAGCTATTATCTTAGGGTTGTTAGTTGCCTCAACAGCAAGAGAGGTACGACCATGGAAAGCCTTCTCAAGAGAGAGAACACGAGTACGACCGTTATAGAAAGAAGAAAGCTTCAAAGCATTCTCATTAGCCTCTGCACCAGAGTTGATGAGGAAAAGCTGATAATCCTCATAACCGCAAGCCTTACCAAGACGCTTTGCGAACTCCTTCTGAAGAGGATTCTGAACAGAGTTTGAATAGAAACCAAGCTTTGCAACCTGATTAGAGATAGCCTCAACATAGTGAGGATGAGCATGACCGACAGAGATTACGGCATGACCACCATAGAGGTCAAGATATTCCTGACCTTCCTCATCCCATACATGACATCCCTTGCCATGATCAATTGCTATATCGAAAAGTGGATAAACATCGAAGAGTTCCATTTACTTTTTATTGTTTTTTGTGAGTTTATTTTGATAGCTTCAAAGACCGATGAAATGCCGATTCTACGGAACGGACTTACAACGGACTTATAACGGACCTGGAACGGACCTACTTCCTACCTTGAAAAACTCATTGTTTTATTTACTTAGAATGCTGCAGCCTTAAGGTTAAGACCTGCCTTCTCATCAAGACCGAACATGATGTTCATATTCTGAACAGCCTGACCAACTGCGCCCTTCAGGAGATTGTCAATCATAGAGGTAACAACAATCTTACGACCGAACACCTCTACATGAAGCAGACACTTGTTTGTGTTCACAACCTGCTTGAGATCAAGAGCCTTGTCTGAATAATGAGTGAAAGCTGCATCCTTGAAGAAGTCCTTGTAAAGTGCAACGATAGCATCATTATCCTGAGCCTTGTCACAAGTAATAACCTCTGTGCAGAAGATACCACGGGCAAAGTCACCACGGTAAGGGATGAAATCAACGGTTATGCCGTCTGCTTCAAAGCCCTCGTCAAGTGTGTCAATAGCACGAGGAGCAGACTCTGGACGAAGCTCATTCAAGGTCTGACAAATCTCATGCAGATGCTGATGAGTAAAGAGCTTATAGACAGAGAAGTTATTGTTACGCCAAGAGAAATGGGTTGTTGCGCCCGGCTTCTGACCAGCACCTGTAGAACCCGTAATAGCATTAACGGCAATATCGTGAGTCAAAAGACCAGCCTTTGCAAGTGGAAGAAGTCCTTCCTGAATGCAAGTAGCAAAGCAACCAGGGTTAGCCAGATGCTGACACTTGGCAATCTCCTCTCGATGAGTCTCAGGCAAACCATATACATAGTCGTGGTCGCCCTTGATGCGGAAGTCCTGAGCCAAGTCTATGATCTTCACATTTGCAGGAATGGTGTGCTCTTTGAGGAAAGCCTCACTCTTGCCATGACCGAAACAGAAGAACACAACGTCAACCTTGTCAAAAGGCATCTCGCTTGTGAATTCAAGTTCTGTGTCACCAATAAGTCCCTCATGAACATCATACACCTTATTGCCAGCATTTGACTCACTATTAGCGAATACGATCTCAGCCTCAGGGTGATTAATCAATAATCTTATAAGTTCACCGCCAGTATAACCGGCAGCTCCAAGAATACCTACTCTTACCATATTTATTTAAAGTATCCACCTGCCTTATTTCTTTTGGGAGTAAAAGACACATGGATATGTAAATCAATTAGAATCCCTCCATTGAAGGAGGGATATATTTATTAATTAATCTCTTTCACCTGGGTGAGCAAGATAGTAAGCACGGAGAGGAGTAGATGTAACCTTGATAAAGCCCTTTGCATCCTCTGATGTCCAAGCCTTAGCAGTCTCACCATACTCACCAAGCTTATTCTTGACAAGGTCGTTAGGAGAATCAACCCCAACGGTCTGGAAACCGAGAGGGCGAAGCTCAAGCTCTACGACACCTGTAACGTTACGCTGAGAAGAAGTAAGCATAGCCTCGATATCTGGCATAACAGGCTCAAGATACTGAGACTCGTGGAGGAACATACCGTACCAGTTGCTTACCTGATCCTTCCAATACTGCTGCCACTTAGAGAGTGTGAACTTCTCAAGGAATCTATGAGCACCGATGATAAGCATAGGAGCTGCAGCCTCAAAACCTACACGACCCTTGATACCAATGATAGTATCACCTACGTGACAGTCACGACCAATACCGTATGCTGCGCCGATCTTCTCTACAGCCTGAATAGCCTTGATCTTATCGTCATACTCTACCCCATTTACAGAGCAAAGCTCACCCTTATCAAAACCGAGTTTGAGAGTCTCAGGGCCTTCCTTTGTAACGTGCTTGAGATAAGCAGACTCAGGCAATCCCTGCTTTGAGTCAAGGATCTCACCACCACAGATAGAAGTTCCCCAGATGCCTACATTATATGAATACTTCAGCTTTGTGAAGTCAGCGAAATAGCCATTTGCATTGAGGTAGTCTACCTCTTCCTGACGGCTCAGGTTACGGTCACGTGTGAGTGTGATAATCTCCACGCCAGGAGCCATAACGAGGAAAGTCATGTCAAAGCGGATCTGGTCGTTGCCTGCACCTGTTGAACCATGTGCAATAGCGTCAGCACCAATTTCCTTTGCATAGCGGGCAATTGCGATAGCCTGGAAGATACGCTCAGAAGATACAGAGATAGGATAGCAATTGTTACGGAGAACATTGCCATAGATCATATATTTCAGAGACTTATCATAATACTCCTTAGTTACATCGAGAGTTACATACTTAACAGCACCGAGCTTATAAGCGTTCTCCTCGTTAGCCTTAAGCTGTTCTGCACTAAAGCCACCTGTGTTAGCACATGCAGCATAAACCTCATAACCCATTTCCTTGGTGAGGTACATCACGTTGTAACTTGTGTCAAGGCCACCACTGAAGGCAACCACTACTTTCTTCTTAGCCATAATTTATTATCGTTTTTTATATTATCCTAAAATTGAATACCTCTCAATGTGAGAGTTCTTATAACATCCTGGAACACCTCACTTGGAGTAGGCTCGCCAGTATGCTTCTCGGGGTCGTAGAGCATACCTGTACATATACAGAACTTTCTGTTCTTAGCCACCAGAATGTCATGGTTTACACATCCTTCACAGCCACGCCAGAAAGCATCATCGTCGGTAAGCTGATTGAATGATACCGGTACATAGCCCAACTGCGTGTTCATCTTCATAACAGCATCTCCACTTGTAAGGGAGAATATCTTTGCATGAGGCCAGCGAACACGAGCCAGAGTGAACGTATAGTTCTTAATACGCTTTGCAACACCCATGCCAAGATAGTCTGGGTGAACAATAAGACCAGAGGTCGTAACGTATGACTTATTCCCCCATGTCTCAATATAGCTAAAGCCAACGAACTTGTCACCCAACTCTGTCTGGGTATCTGTATCAACAGCAAGGATTGCCTTACCTTCCTTCATCTTGGTAGCAACGTACTCATGTGTACGCTCCGCAATACCCGTACCACGTTTCTTTGCAGCCGTACGAATAGTATCAAGTATTGTATCAACATACTTCTCATGACTTGCGTCAGCAACCAAAACCTTAATATTTGCCATTTCCTATTTTTAGTAATTATCTGTATTGTATAATTTACTGATTACTTTTTAATGCTGCGGTAATGTTCTCCGATACCTGCTTGATAGGTATCTCCTGATTTATCACCACAAAGATAGTGTCATCTCCGGCTATTGTTCCAAGTACACCCTCTGGCATGGCAGAATCCAAATGATATGCAATACTGCCAGCATGTCCGGGCTTAGTCTTTATAACCCCCATATTTCCGGAGAACTGCATAGAGAGAAAACCAGGAACAGGTGGATTGTCAACCAGAGTATATGCCTGATATACACGCTTGTAAAGAGTTTCCTCAGGCAAAAGATATATAGATCTGCCGTCAGATACCATCTTCTTTACAATCTTGAGCTTGTTCATGTCTCGCGAAAGAGTTGACTGGGTAACAGTGAACCCTTCAAGAGCCAGAGCCTGTATAACCTCCTCTTGCGAACTCAATTCCTTGCGAGCTATGATAGCCCTCAAAGCCGCCATTCTGTCATTCTTTTTCATCAATATGCAAGAATTATTCTTTTTGGGAGTGCAAAATTACGAATATTCCTGCATATATCCAAATTTTATTCAGAAAATATGAATATTTCTGTAATATTTATGAATATCCAGTACACATCACATGCATATTATTGCATATTCCCTGCATATTCCCAACTTATCTCACGAAAGTCTTCTCAACCCACCCAGAATATGTATTAAGTCTTATGCAAATCTTATCCCCTTCCGCATATTCCTTTATAGGAACACTAAGATAGACCATCTGGGTATAGTATTCAGGTATTCCCCCTTGATCATGGTAAAAGGCGAGATGGTAGTTTTTACTACCATCAGGCATAGTCTCTACGCTATCAGCTACAAATCCCACCTTATGAACAGCCTCATCACTATCAGCATTACCCACCATTAGGCCAAGCGACAAGTTTATGTAATTGCCATTCTGCGCTTTCCAAGCACTTGTCAACTTTACAGGATCCACATTTAGAGTCAAGGCAGATTCCTTATCCGAAGGCTTCACGACATGAGCCTGTCTCACGGACTTCAACTCAATAGGCTTGTTCCCCTCCTTATTATAATATAGCATCATGCGATAAGTAGTATCTGCATGTTCCATATTCTTAGGCAGAGAATACGAGGAAGCAACCGACAATTTCTCATCAGCATCAGTCAAAATGCTCTTGACCGTCCTACCCATGACGTGCATATCCACCATCTCTGCCTTTAGGTAAGAGAGGGAGGAATCGCCCGATTCGTATGGTTCAACCGTACATGAAGCCACAAGCAGAAAAACACTTACGAGCAACCAAATTCTATGTAAGCAAACAATTCTCAATTTTTCTGTGCCTTGGCATTAAGGTAATTACGGGCAGGGTTCGAATACATGGTGAGCAATCTCTCGCGAAGGAATGCAATATCAGGATTCGGCACACGAACCTTTGAAAGTCTCTCAGCAATATAAGCCTCAAATACCTTCACATCAGCCTCTGTATATTTATCGCTATGAGCCTTTGGAGTACCTTCTATCTCATCGAGCGCAATCCAGTTACCAGGATAGAGCTTATAGCGTTTGTGAATCTCCTCGTCAATATGCTTGGCAACAGCAGCAAAAACTTCCTGCTTTGGCATATCAGCAGGCAAGGTGTCGAGCCATGCGTCAATACATGGAGCTGCCTCATAGTGCAGATGTCCTTTCTTGCCAAAGATTCCCGTCTTCATATTATCGAGGTCATCCTGCTTGCTCTTCTTCCACCCCTCAACATCCCTTTTGAACTGAAATTCCTCAGCCTTGAGATAATCGCATGGGTCATACTCGTATGAAATAGCAAGTGGAACGATATGCAGATGCTTCAGGCGATCTATGACACTACCCTCGCCTCCCATAGCGAACATCTTAAGCACAGCCTCCTGAGTTCTGTCATCAGAATCCTTGGCACGACCTTCACGCTGGGCTATCCATACATTCTCACCCTTCTCATTCACGGCAAAATGGATATACTGGCTCATAAGAATGCTTGAGCGAAGCATTTCCTTTGGCGACAAACCTCTGCGAACGGTAAATGATTTGTTCAGCCTCACCAATTTCTTAATCCAAGGATAGATAAGAAGATTATCCCCAATACCGATCTCACAGGTATGGGCAAAATCATTCTTGATAAGCATCACGTCAAGGAATGCAGAATCAAGAACGATATCACGATGGTTTGAAAGGAAAATATAACTTCCCTTCTTATCGAGACTCTTGTCGAAGCCAAATCCGCTTGATGTTGTCGTCTTAAAGCGGACGTAGTTGACAATAGGCTTCATCAGCCTTATCTGGAAGTCCTGCGAGTTTTTCACCCTCCAGAGAAGCATTCGTATCAATCCGTTACGAATCGACTTAGGCATCCAAGGCACAAGTCCTTTCAGCACCAACGAGAACTGCCTGTCAGCAAGCAGTTCGTCTATGACGCCAGGAATCTCCTCTGGTTCGTAAGGACGGATATCATCGAAATCGTGAATTGTCATTATCTCTTTTTCTGATTAGAACTGGTTCTCTACGATATCACTCAGCACATCCTTGATATCAAGACCTGCTGCACGCACCTGCTGTGGAATGAAGGATGTTGCTGTCATACCTGGTGTGGTATTAATCTCAAGCATATTGATCTTGTCTGTACCGTCAGCCTGCTTAGAGATGATATAGTCAATACGGATGATACCATTAGCATGAAGGATATCATAGATAGCAGAAGTGATCTTTGCCACGCGCTCAGATGTTTCTGGAGCCAGACGAGCAGGGGTAATCTCCTGTACCTGACCGTTATACTTTGCATCATAGTCAAAGAACTCATTCTCTGTAACAACCTCTGTAGCAGGAAGAATGACAGACTTTGTCTTTGTCTTATAGCAGCCCTGAGAAATCTCTGTACCCTCAAGATAACTCTCAATCATAACGGTATCGCTCTCCATGAATGCCTTACGAAGAGCTGGAGCCAACTGATCAAATTCCTTCACCTTACTTACTCCAAAGCTACTACCATCAGCAGCAGGCTTTACGAAGCATGGGAAACCAACAGCCTTCTGAAGTTGTTCTTCCGTGAGTGATTCCTCATCACCACGACGAACAAGTACACTTTCTGCCACAGAAACGCCGAAACCACGGAGATAGTTGTTCAGCACGAACTTGTCAAAGGTAAGAGCCTCAACAAGCACACCACTTGTTGAGTATGGAAGGTGGATCAAATCAAAATAGCCCTGAAGCAGACCGTTCTCACCTGGAGTGCCGTGGATAGTGATGTAAGCATAATCCACAACAACGGTCTTACCGTTATGACGGAAAGAGAAGTCATTGCGATCAATAGGAGCAATAGTGCCGTCAGGGAAATCCACATGCCAGTCCTGCCCCTTGATATCTACGATATAAAGGTCATACTTTTCCTTGTCGAAGAAAGAATACAAGCCCTGAGCAGAGCGCATTGACACATCATGCTCAGAAGAGTCGCCACCACAAACGATAGCTATTGTGCGTTTGATATTTGCCATTTTTATATAATGTTTTTGTCTTTATTTCTCGTTAAGAAAGGCATTTGCGCCATTCACATAGTTTCTCCATTTCTCCATGAGTGCCTTGAAATCCTCTGGCCACTCACTTGTGAAGTCCATCTGCTCGCCGCTTACAGGATGCACGAACCCAAGTGTCTTGGCATGAAGAGCCTGACGCGGACAGAGTTTGAAGCAGTTCTGTATGAATGCCTTATAGGTAGAAGAGCGTGTGCCACGAAGAATCTCCGAGCCACCATATCTCTCATCACAGAACAGCGGATGACCGATATGCTTCATGTGCGCCCTGATCTGGTGTGTGCGTCCCGTTTCGAGAATGCACTCTATCAAAGTGACATAGCCAAACTTCTCTATCACCTTCCAATGTGTAACGGCAGGCTTGCCTATACCAGAATCTGGTGCAGCCACCGTCATTCTCATCCTGTCCTTTGGATCGCGGGTGATATTACCTTCTATCCTACCCTCATCCTCCGTGAAATGCCCCCACACGAGGGCGTGATAAGAGCGATGTGTAGTCTTGTTGAAGAACTGCTTACCGAGAGCCGACTTAGCCTCTGGCGTCTTAGCCACTACGAGCAGTCCACTCGTGTCTTTATCTATACGATGTACAAGTCCCACCTCTGGAGAATTCGGATCAAACTCTGGTACATCCTTCATGTGCCAGGCGACAGCATTAATCAGCGTACCGTTGAAATTGCCTGCACCTGGATGAACCACCATACCAGCCTCCTTGTTGATGACCATGAGATAGTCATCCTCATACACCACATTGAGCGGAATATCCTCTGGATAGATAGTCGTATCATGTTTCGGACGAGAGAGCATCAGCGTCACCACATCACCCGGACGAACCTTATAGTTGCTCTTCACCGGCTTCTCATTCACATGGATATACCCAGCCTCAGCAGCAGCCTGTATGCGATTACGAGAAGAATGCTGCATGTGCTCGAAGAGGAACTTGTCGATTCTCAACTTCTCCTGACCTGCATCAGCAACGATACGGAAATGCTCATAGAGCTGTCCGTCTTCTGTCTGAGCATCATCAACTTCCTCGATATCTATATCGTCGAATATTTCTTCCTGTTCTTTCAAAATTCCTTATTGTTACCTGTTACTTGTTACCACTTGTGCTACTCAACAACCTGGAAGTTATCAACCTCGCCGCCATTCACATCACCACGTTCAGGCATGTTCTCATAAACGGCATCAGTAACTACAAGCGAGTCGTTGGCATCACGCTGACCACTACCTACCTGAAGCACGATTTTGTCTTCTATGGAAACTCGGTCTCCAGCCGCCAGACTCTTGCCATTGCACTTCACTCCATACACCCAGTCCTTCTCACCCGTAATATACTGCGGTTCGCCAATAAGGAAGCCCATAGCCGTGAGCTTTGCCTGAGCCTCGCGGAAAGAGCAGTTGTCTATCACGTCAGGCATGGTAAGCACAGGGGAGTCAGAAGCATTTATCGTAAGATAGATAGTACGACCGGTCTTCACCTTCTGACCAACCTCTGGTGAAAGTTCCAATACGGCATCGGCAGGCAATGTCTTAACATAACCAGTATCCACCACCATCACATTGAAGCCGAGACTATTCAGAATGCGCTCAGCCTCATCAAACGAGCGACGACGCACGTCTGGTACAGCGATAGCCTCTCCATGATGAGTATAGGTGTCAAGTCCATACTTCACGCCCATCACACAGACGATGACAACCAAGACCATCGCAAGGAGATTCGCCCACAGAAAGCTACTTTTGAACTTATTCAAGAATTCTTTACTGTCCATTGTCTATGTGTATATTTCGGTACAAAGGTAAGATAAACCCACCAAATTACAAAATTTCTCGCGTACTTTTTTATAAATATAACAAAAAAGGCAGTCTCCCATAAACGAAAGACTGCCTTTTTATGACTCGAAAGCCATAATTACTTACCGTGGTGCTCAGAGCTAACAGTAAGCTTCTTGCGACCATGTGCGCGACGAGAAGCAAGTACGCGACGACCGTTCTTAGTTGCCATGCGAGCACGGAAACCATGCTTGTTCACGCGACGGCGGTTGTGTGGCTGAAATGTTCTTTTCATTGTTGTTCTATTTTATTTTGTTATTTTTGATTCTTACCTTACTAAAAAGCGCTTTTGCGCAATTCAGGGTGCAAAAGTACTCATATTTTTTGAATTAACAAAGAAAATTAGCTATTTTAGCATCAAAAAAGCGTAAATTTCTTTATTTCGAGTAGTTTTTTTGTAAAAAATGGGCGTTTTTTGGCGAAAATATAGTAACTTTGCAGCGAAATCAGAAAAAATATAATTCATAACAACAATAAAACAACAATGATTAATTCACAGGACATTAAGAAGGGTGTAGCAGTTCGTATGGACGGTGGCATCTGGGTGTGCATCGATTTCCAGCACCGCAAGCCAGGTAAGGGTAACACAATCATGATCATCAAGCTGAAGAACGTAACCGACGGTCGCGTACTTGAGCGTCGCTTCAACATCGGTGAGAAGCTCGAGGAGGTTCAGATCACTCGTCGCCCATACCAGTACCTTTATAAGGAAGGTGAGGACTACATCTTCATGAACCAGGAGACATACGACCAGACTCCTATCGCTTCTGAGCTCGTTACAGGCGTTGAGTATATGAAGGAGAGCGACATCGTTGAGGTTGTAAGCGATGCTGACACAGATACAGTTCTCTATGCTGAAATGCCAGTTAAGACCGTTCTTCGCATCGCTCACTCTGAGCCAGGTGTAAAGGGCGATACAGCTACAAACACTCTCAAGCCTGCTACTCTTGAGACTGGTGCTGAGATTCGCGTACCTCTCTTCATCAACGAGGGCGACCTCGTACAGGTAGATACCCGCGACGGTAGCTACATCCAGCGCATGAAGGAGTAATCTCCCCCACTCCATATATTAGGTTTTCCTAATAAATATATGAAATATAGCATTATAGTACCAGTATATAATAGGCCTGACGAGGTTGACGAACTGCTTGACAGTCTCACTCGTCAGGCCTATTCTGACTTTGAAGTCATCATCGTAGAGGATGGTTCTGCCATTCCCTGTAAGGAGGTATGCGAGAAATACGCCCACGTTCCCAGCGGTAGCCCCATCCCCAGCAGCATGTCTAGCAGTAGCCATGTCCCCAGCGGCTGCCCTGTTTCCAGCAGTATGTCTGCTGGCCTTAACCTCCGCTACTTCCTTAAAGAGAACTCCGGCCCCGGCCAGAGCCGCAACTATGGTGCAGAGCGTGCCAAAGGCGACTATCTCATAATCCTTGACAGCGACGTGGTTCTTCCCGACGGCTACCTAAAGGCTATCGACAAAGAGCTTAGCGAGAATCCTTGCGAAGCCTTCGGCGGAGCTGATGCCTCTCACCCTTCATTCACTCCGGTACAAAAAGCTATCTCCTACTCCATGACCTCGTTCTTCACCACAGGCGGAATACGTGGAGGCAAGGCTAAGCTCGATAAATTCTACCCACGCTCATACAACATGGGCATAAAGCGCGAGGTTTATCAGCAGCTCGGAGGATTCTCGAAGATGCGTTTCGGTGAGGACATCGACTTCTCATACCGCATAGTGGAGGCTGGTCATAAATGCCGCCTATTCCCTACTGCATGGGTTTGGCACAAGCGCCGCACAGACCTACGCAAGTTCTTCCGACAGGTTTATAATAGTGGTATAGCCCGCATCAACCTCGAAAAGCGCCACCCAGGCACCATGAAACTGGTACACATGCTGCCTATGGTCTTCACCGTCGGAGTCATTGCGCTTATCCTTATATCAATGACAGGCAGACTCCTTATGCACTACGACGATCTGCACAAGTGGTACTGGCTATGCGCAGCCCCTTGGTTGCCGATTTTGCTCTACTCGTTGCTTATCTTCATCGACTCAACAATAAAGAACAAGTCGCCTCGCATCGGCTTTATCAGCATAGCCGCCGCCTTCGTTCAGCTCATGGGTTACGGTTTCGGATTCCTTGAGGCATGGTGGAAAAGATGCGTTAAGAAGCAAGATGAGTTTCAAGCTTTCGAAAAGACATTCTACAAGTAATAATTCACCAATCATAATCTAATCGCCTATGTGGAGAGTAAAAGAATTCTATGAGCCAGAGGACTTTCAGGAAGAAACCTCAAAGGCTGAGAATATAGAGAATAACGACATAACGGAAATCCCATCGCCTTCCGGCTCCCTCTCTACGGGAGAGGGCGGGGGGAGAGGCCAATTCCCCATCACCTCCTGGGCAGAGGATGATCGTCCTCGCGAGAAACTTGCACGCATAGGAGCAGAGAACCTATCCAACGCCGAACTACTTGCCATCCTCATAGGCTCTGGCAATACCAAGGAATCGGCCGTTGACCTGATGAAGCGCATTCTAAAGGACTGCGACAACAACCTCGGCGTACTTGGCAGGAAGAGCATTGCTGAACTCACCGAATACAATGGCATAGGAGAAGCAAAGGCAATCTCAATACTTGCAGCCTGCGAACTGGGCAAGCGGCGCGAACACGAAGAGGTTCGCCAACGTATTGACCTCGGCTCACCTGACGGTATCTACAAGCACCTATTGCCGAAAATACGTGACCTTGATGTAGAAGAGGCTTACATTGTGCTGATGAACAACAACTACAAGCACATCAAGACCGTGCGCCTGTCTCATGGCGGAATAACCGAGACTGCCGTTGATGTGCGACTCATCATCAAGGAAGCCGTACTCTGCAACGCCACCGTCATAGCACTCGCCCACAACCACCCAAGCGGAAACATCCAGCCAAGTGGTAATGACGACCAGATCACCCGACAGGTGAAACGTGCCTGTGACGCCATGCGACTGCATTTCCTCGACCACATCATAGTGACCGATGGCAGCTACTACTCGTATCGCGAGAGTGGAAAGCTCTAGGCCCCCAGAAATTCTGGATTATCCGGTCATTCTGGAAAAACCGGGAAATCCAGCCAACCCGACAACAAAAAACTACAACAATATATGACACAAGAAGAACGTACAAAGATAGAAGAGCGCATCGTTGACGTGCTCAAGACGGTTTATGACCCTGAAATCCCAGTAAACATTTACGACCTCGGTCTCATCTACAAGATTGACCTCAACGATGAAGGTGCTCTCGATCTCGACATGACCTTCACCGCCCCTTCATGCCCTGCAGCAGACTTCATCCTCGAAGACGTGCGAACCAAGGTACTTGCCGTTGAAGGCGTTACAAGTGCCAACGTAAATATGGTATTCGAGCCAGAATGGGACAAGTCAATGATGACCGAAGAGGCAAGGGTTGAATTAGGATTGGATTAAAATGGGGTCTGTTTATTTTCTCTCCGACGCCCACCTCGGCTCTCTCGCAGCTGAGCATCCACGCACTCAGGAACGCCGTCTCGTGCGCTTTCTTGATGAGATAAAGGCAAAGGCTTCCGCCGTCTATCTCTTGGGCGATATGTTCGATTTCTGGCATGAGTACAAGTACGTCGTGCCAAAGGGCTACACGCGCTTTCTCGGCAAGCTCTCTGAACTCACCGACTCTGGCATAGAGGTGCATTTCTTCACAGGCAATCACGACATCTGGGAATATGGTTATCTGGAAAAGGAGTGCGGCGTTATCGTTCACCACAAGCCAGAAACTCTCGAAATCAACGGCAAGACATTCTACCTTGCCCACGGCGACGGCCTTGGCGATCCCGACAAGAAGTTCCAGTTCATCAAGGGCATTTTTACGAGCAAGACCTGTCAATGGCTCTTCCGCAATGTGCTTCCCACGACATGGGGCATGAAGTTCGGTCTCAACTGGGCAAAGTCATCACGCCTGAAGCGCAAGGACGGCAAGGAACCGCCTTACATGGGCGAGGACAAGGAATATCTCGTAATCTATGCCAAGGACTATCTAAAGTCGCATCCCGATGTGGATTATTTCCTCTTCGGACATCGCCACATAGAGCTTGACCTCATGCTCACACGCTCTTGTCGCCTCATGATTCTCGGCGACTGGATATGGCAGTTCACCTATGCCGTATTCGATGGCGAAATGATGTGTATGGAGAACTATATAGAAGGCGAGAGTCAGCCATAGGCACACCTCCCTTCCAAGTCCGTTGCAAATCCGTTGTAAATCCGTTGTAAGTCCCATTCACCTCCCATTCCATGAAAGGGAGCTGAAACGGTTTAGAAGCGGATTACAAGCGAAGGAGAAACGGACCTAAAGTAAATGAAAAGTGAAGAGTGAAAAAATCTCAGCACCGCAAGGTGCTTTTTCATTTTGGAGGAGAGAATTTTCCGTAGAGGGTTACACCCATACCAATTTTATAGATGTAATCAACTGAAAATCAGGCAATAAAGATGGGTGTAACCCTCTCTAAAAATAAGGTGTATTTTTAGAGAGGGTTACACCCTATGTAAATCATTGATAATCAATGTATAAAACCCATAAAAAGGCAAAGGGTGTAACCCCTCTCGACAAATTCTTTGCTGATATTTTTTAAAATGGGAAAAGTTTTGGGGGTACACCGTTGCACCTTTGCTGTTTTGAGCTACCCAATATATTGAAATACAAACATTTACTTTGGGTGCAACAGTTCCAAAACTGTTACACCTTTTGGTGCAACGGTTTTACCACCGTTGCACCGTATCTAACGAATTGATAATCAGTAAAAATACATACACAAAACAGCAAAGGTGCAACGGTGTAACCTAAAAACTTTTTTCTTTTTAATCAAAAGAGGACAATCTCGTGTGAGATTGCCCTCAAAAATCCCAAATAAAGACCGTTATCTGGAGTTTATTGCATTATTTCCTGGGGGTGTTTTAACTATTGTTATTGTTTCAACTCCTCAATTTTCTTTTCAATCTCTTTGAGTTTATCAAGCACATCGTTATTATTGTCTTGAGCCATTGCATCGACAAAAATACTATTCACCAAACTCATTCCAATTATTCCACCTGCAAACAGAAGAATAGAGAAATACACCTTGGCAAATGTTCCCATTCCTTCCGAACTATTTCTTGCTATTGCATCTGGCATTTCATACCATCCTTCTATTGTAAACAATCGGAAAATGGAATAAGTTGTAATAGCTGGATTGCCAAAATATTCGGGTGCAGCCTCACCAAATATTGTAGATGTGAGAATGCTAAATACGAAGAGAAAAACGATAAAAGCAATGACTACAACAAAAGATGCTTTGCAAGCAAGTTGTACGCCTTTTATCAAAAAATCAATATTCGGAACGAACTGAAATAGACGAAATGATTTAAATGCTCTAAAAGCCCTAAAGGACAAAAGGATGTTTGTTGATAATCCTATGTCTGTCACAAGATTTGCCAAAGAGGGCAAAGCACACAAAACCAGAATGAAATCAAACCGATTCCATCCGTCTGTCCAATAGTTTGTCCAACTAAGGGCCTTGATTTTCACAATGGCTTCTATTGCAAATAGAAATGTAAACGCACAATCTATTAGTATAAACAGATAAGAATCTGCATAAAAGCCACCAATATACATAATGCTTGTATTGATTATCACCAATGCAAGCATTATAAAATCATTCAAGAAGAATTTCTTTAACAAAATATCGAATCTGCTAATTATACATATTTCTTGGCTGCTTCCAATATATTATCTCGATAGTTGAATATGTCATCGAGTGTCTCTATATCGAAAGACGTTTCCTGTCTGTTATCATCAATGAAACTGATACGCTTATGTGTAGCACTATTAAACTTCAAACGGCAAATAGGTCTTCGGTTATTATCGTCTGCGAACACAGCGAAATATGACTGAGAATCACGATATGTTATGCGATCAGAAGGCAAGACTTCACGTGCAATACTTTTTACGATATAAAAGCCTTCTATTTCTTCATCTGTTGTAACAATCTTTGATTCTTTGGTCTCTGGTTCTTCTGTAGCTTGCTCAACAGATGCTTCCGCCTGTGATGATGATGCTTTAGGGGCACCAGCATCTTCGGTAGCCTTGATCGCGATACCAAGTTTTTCGCTCATAACATCATTAATATGGCTATTGAGAGCACGCTTTACGATGTCAGTAAATTGATCCAGCACCTTTTGGGTTGCTACTCCGTCGTATACACGCTTTGTAAAGAACTTTACTAAATCAGCGGAAGGTTCTGCAAATTCAGCACGGATAATCTTCTTTATTTCAGACATATACTTCAACTCACTTGCACTACTCAAGATATTGTCAAGGTCGAAATAAGATTTATGGAATTTCTTTACATCCTCAATCTGAGGTTCACGGATATTCTCAAAGTCAAATTCTAGGAAAGGAACATCATCCATAATGTTCTCTTTTATTAAATCTGCATAGAAACGATATTGTATGCCATTAGTAAGAACTCCGAATTTTGCCTTAGATGCAACATAATAACGCTTTAGTTGATTGTCATGAAGATTAAGGTTCTGTTCCCAATGTTTACACTCAATAAGCATTATTGGCTCACCATTTTTCATGATAGCATAATCAATCTTTTCGCCCTTCTTTTTAGATATGTCGCAATCCATTTATGGAACTACCTCCAATGGATTGAACACATCATATCCCAACATTTGTATAAAAGGCATGATAAAAGCATTTTTTGTAGCTTCTTCAGTCTTAATTTGTTCCTTCATGGAAGCTATGCGATCTGCAAGCTGATGTATTTGATCTTTAAAGTCCATATTATAAAATTGTTTAGAGTTGTTTTTACTTGATGTTTGCAAAGGTAAAAATAAATTTTCAAACTTCCAAATTTTTTCGCAATTTTTCAAAAAAGGCGAATTTCTTTTTCTTTCGTATTAATTGATGCGTGCAAATATTTGTGGGGAAATAAAACAATAATTGAAAATTTAATTTAAGTTACTTCCCTGCGGTCTGTGGGGCTGTAACATATCACGTGGGAATTGGATTCCCATTCGATTGTCGAGCTAAACCTTCACGGATAATTCATGTAGCTAAGCACAATGTCTAAATTCATCAAACTAGGGGGTATTATCTATAGTTACCTTCCAAGTACGTAGTAATTCCCTTCCAAATCCCTACCAAACTCGATGTAAGTCCCATTTGTCGCTTATTCTATGGAACGGACCTACATCGAGTTTGGTAGGGATTTGCAAGGGAGGAAGGAGGGAAAAAATACGCACAACGTGCCTATTGTATAGCACTAATCCACAAATAAAGAGTCATTTATTTGGATTTTTCAGGAAAAATTTGTATTTTTGCAACCAAATAAAACACGTTGAATTATGACAACAGTTAAATACAACAATAGGGAAGAGCTTATTTCTGCCATAAAAAAAATGGTAGAAAGGAAAAGGGAAATCCAAAAGCGCGTGATAGAGAACTACGCTGCCAATAGAAAGGAAATGGGATTGCCTGTATTACGATAAAATGTTATGAACAGACTTGACATTGAGCAGGTAAATAGGCGCTCCCCATACTACGTTCAGGCTGTGTCTGATATGGAGTACATATTTGACACAGATTTTGGTGTGTCCTACCAAGTGGGATTTATCAACGATGAATCTATATGGGAAACAGGTGCTTACCAATTTTATATCATCAATGCCAACCTCAAATCATCACCAAACGATCCAAAACTGAAGGATGTTATATTGCGTGTAATTGACGAATTCTTTGAGCAAAACCCAGATATACTCCTTTATGTCTGTGAGACAGGCGATGATAAACAAGCTGCAAGAAACAGGCTCTTCGCTCGTTGGTTTCGCGAAACAGAACAATCCACAAAGTACTATTTCAACAACGTAGAGATTGATGCAGATGGTATTGAAAACTATGCAGCTATCATAGTTCAGAAAAGCAATCCTGAACTTGAAGAAATCATTTACAAGTTTAATGAAGTTGTTGAAACCCTTCAGAACAAGCCACAATAAAATAACCGAAAACCTCATACCCGAATCGGGTATGAGGTTTTCCTTTTATCCTTGCAAAAAGCTGCATTCTAATTTCACGAACACAGTCATTATTTCTTCTGGTTCTTCATTGTGTTGAAGTTCCATTGCAGATGCAACATGGCATAGCGTGGGAGAGTGTTGGTAACATTCCTGTTTCCTGAAACAAGTCCAAGGTGTCAGTGAAAACCTTAAGATCAAGACCTCTCTTGACACATTTCTTTAATGATTTCTTGAACTGTCCAGTATAAATAACGCTGTACATATCTATCCAAATATTTGTTTTACCAAATCAGCAGAGTTTTCTGCATGATAGACATTGCCTTTCTTGATATCTTCAAGTCCACGCTCAATACCAGCCTTTTTCCTTGGAGTAAGCGCGCTCATCGTCCACCCCATGCCTGCAATTAGTTTCTTCAACATTGAAACATCTGTTGCGGGAACTGTTATTTGAAAAGTTGTTGTATTCATATTATGACATTTTATTCTGCTGCAAAAATAAACAAAAATATTGATACAAGCAAATATTTGTGTAGAAATCACGTGAATCGGATAAAAATAAAAGAGAAACGGATTTATATGATGTATCTGATTTTTTGTCAATCACGTCATTACGCGCCAGTCATCAGATAAATTGTATAAATCCGTTTCTGTAAATTGAAATGGCAGCAAGCAACTTTTAACTGACAATAACTAACGTGATGTCAATGAATTGCAATAACCTTATATCCACTACGTGGATCTGCGACAAATCTCGTGGGAATTGGATTCCCATTCGATTGTCGAGCTAAACCTTCACGGATAATTCATGTAGCTAAGCACAATGTCTAAATTCATCAAACTAGGGGGTATTATCTATAGTTACCTTCCAAGTACGTAGTAATTCCCTTCCAAATCCCTACCAAACTCGATGCAAGTCCCATTTCGCACCTATTCTATGGAACGGACTTACATCGAGTTTGGTAGGGATTTGCAAGGGAGGAAGAAGAGAATTACAAATGACGTGTTATTTCGTTCACTTCTTCTGGTTCTTCATTGTGTTGAAGTTCCATTGCAGATGCAGCATGGCATAGCGAGGAAGTGTGTTGGTAACGGTTTCGTATCGTCCCTGAGCATTTACATAGATATTGGTGTTGGTAAGCTGATGAAGGATGTCGAACATCTCCAGACGCGCGGTCAGCTTCTTCTTCATGAATGAACGTGAGATAGAGGCATTCCACACGAGGTTGTCGGTGTTGAGGTCGCTTGAAGCATAGCCACGACGAGAGTACATCTTTATGTCGGTTGCAAGTGTGATGCCTGTACGGAATACGCGCCATGTGCCGTTGAATCCGTATGAAAAGTTCTTGGCATTAATCTCGTTGAAGCCTATGCGGTCAGACGTACTGTTTCGAAGCTCTATCTTTCCGCTAATACCGAGCGAGAGGCTATCACCTGAGCGGTATGTAAGAGATAGGTTATCCGTCCAGTTTTTGTTGTGTACCTTGCTAAGCTGTGAATCCGTCTGCCCAACAACAGCCACCATATCCACGCTCTGAGAGAAGTCGTAGCTGAGGTTGTTGTAAAGGTTGAAACGCTTCTCCTTGCCGAAGTCCATGCCTGCTCCCCAGTTGGCATTCCATGACCAGTTACCATTCACATTGACTGGCTTGTAGGTTCGTTTACCTGTGGTATTATCCACGGTATAGCCCTGCGAAACGGCATTCTGGGTAGCGTTGATATTACCACCAATATTCATCCACACGGTGACAGTATCTCCACCATGCTCCCAACGCTTGTCGGCATTGAAATACGCATTCTCATTCCATGAAGACTTGAGGCCTGGGTTGCCGAGGCGTATATTCAGAGGGTCGGAATCATTTGTTACGTCAATCAAATTCGAGATACTAGGCTGATTATTCCTGATACGATAGCGAGCACCGAAACCTATATTCTTCTTTCTATGACGATAATACACGTAGCCCTGTGGTGAGAAGGTGGTATAGTTGCGTGTGCGTCGTGCCTCTATGCTGCTATGATAGTCATATCTCTGCTTGGCATTACCAAGTCCAAATGACATGTATGCGTAGAAGTTCACGCTGTCGTTATAGTTCTGATACATGGTGGTGAAGTTGGCACTATAATTCTTGGTCATGTCGGTAGTGCGTTTGCTGTTCTTCTCGTCGATGGCTTTTCTCATCTCATAGTTACTTGGCAGTTCGCCCAATAGATGCTCGGAACCAAGTCCCCAACCGTCAAGCTTATGCAGGTCGTAATAGTCCTGAGTAGCACTTGTATAGTTCTGGCTATAATCAAGCATAAAGCGCAATGAGAGATGCTCATTAGCATTGTAGTTATATCCCGCACTAAAATTATACGAATAGTTGTGGTTTGGAGAGTTGGTGTATTTGTTCTGATACAAGTCGCTATTCTGAACGCGGAAGTAGTCCACATTCATAAGGCTATAGCTCTTGTTCTTCACGTTTTTATAGTAGCCATGGGCACCAATCTCAATATTGTCACCGGAACTGAGCTTGAACTCAACATTCATGTTATTATAAAAATTGAATGTCTTATAGTTAGTGAGCGAGGTGTTGCGGTTCCTGTTTATGAGTTGCGCCTGAAGCTGTGGGTTGAGCTGTGCGGAGAAAGCAGAATCGAGACTCTGCTGCACGTTGCCCCAACGGTTGTACTCTTCGTCAGCAAGAATACTGCGAGAGGCGTAGTCGCTGTTATTCTCGCTATAACTGGCATTTGTATTGTTATAGAGCCAGAAAGGCTTGCGGACGTAGAAGGTGTTGTTGAGCCTTACACTCTTGCTATGAGACACACGGTCGCTCATTGAGCGTGAGAAGTTGTTGCCTGTGCTAAGGAACTGCTCGGAGTTGCTGGTGTTCTCGTCAACAGACTTATCCCATGAGAACTCCACGTTGCCTTGCTCTTCCCAACTCTGTTCTTTCTCTGTTATCTGAAGGTCAATGCCAGCCTTGCGGGTGGTACGAGAGCCTTCCGGCTGATTGGCAGGATCCCAGTCGCCGTCACGTCCCGGCTTGCGGTTCTCGTTGACGTTGTTGGTATTGGCATAGACAGAGAGACGGGAGCAGTCGGTATAGCGAAGCGCGAAGAGACGCGCCATGTAGCGGTCTTCCGTACCTCCTGCCACCTCAACGTTGCCAAGGAAGCCCTTGTTGTACTGACGCTTGAGCTGCACGTCCATGGTGAAGGTCTTTTCTTCTTGCTCACGACCTGCCCACTTACTTTTCTCTGAACTTTTATGATACACCTGTATATTCTTGACGGTGAAGCTTGGAAGATTCTCGAGCATCACTTTCTTGTTGCCCTTAAAGAAGTCCTTGCCATTGAGGGTGAGTTCCTCTACCTTCTCTCCATTTACGGTTATCTCGCCTTCGCTACTGAGCTTAGCACCAGGCAACTGACGCACAAGGGCATCGAGCATACTGCCCTCCTCAAAAGGGAATGCATCGGCATTATAAATGATAGTATCGCCATGTTGAACCATCTTGATCTTTGTAGCCTTGACAACGACCTCATCAAGCATGACACTATCAGGGACGCCCACTTTCATAGGACGCATATACATTACAGGCAACTCAAACCAACGGTTACGAGCCACCTTCTTAACCTCATAATCAAGGGTGTTTGGATAATAGCCAGGAGCCTTGGCATGAACTATATACTTGCCTACAGCAGAGTCGGCTGGTACATAAAAATCATAGTATGTCTGGTCACGCATATTCCAGCGATTCTTCTCGTACTTATGGCAAGTCATAGTATCAACTACCGTACTGTCAGAACGCATCAACGTGACGAAAACACTATCTGGTCCTGCTTTCGTCTTAGCATCAATGACATATCCATAAAGGTCAATTTTCTTTCCTTTCTTTTTCTTTGCATTTTGTCCATAAGAGGATAGTGAGGTTAGTAATGCAATGAGTATCACCAACAGATTCGCAGTCTTTTTCAACGTTATAATTTGTTTTAGTTATTAAAAATAATATACCGATTAATGGGTGTAATCTCAGTATGAAGTTAGTTTTTTTGCCAGATGTGAGGGGATATATTGCAATCCCCTCACTTGAAGTTTAATGTATGTTCTTACAAATTACCTCTTTCCTTGTCAAGATAGTACTTGTATGTACCAACTGTAAGCTCATCACATGCAGGCTCGTCGCAAACAACAATAGAGTGTGGATGCATCTGGAGCATTGAGGCTGTCCACTTATGGCTTATCTCACCATCAATGATATGCTTCAAGGCACGTGCCTTATGATGACCGTTACAAACGAGAAGAACTTCCTTAGCCGCCATCACAGTACCTATACCTACAGTAAGTGCCTGAGTAGGAACAAGGCTGAGGTCGCCATCGAAGAAACGAGAGTTAGCAATGATTGTATCAGTTGTCAATGTCTTGATACGTGTCTTAGAAGAGAGTGAAGAGCCTGGCTCGTTAAAGGCAAGATGACCATCAGGACCTACTCCTCCCATGAAGAGGTCTATGCCACCAGCAGCCTCGATTGCAGCCTCGTAAGCCTCACATTCTGCATTAAGATCCTTGGCATTACCGTTAAGTATGTGTACGTTCTCTTTCTTGATGTCAATATGAGAGAAAAAGTTTGTCCACATAAATGAATGATAGCTCTCTGGATGATCCTCTGGAAGGTTTACATACTCGTCCATATTGAATGTAATTACATTCTGGAAAGAGATTTCACCAGCCTTATAGAGATTTATAAGTTCTCTGTAGAGACCAAGAGGTGAAGAGCCTGTAGGACAGCCCAACTTGAATGGCTTCTCCGGAGTAGGATTAGCATCAATAATACGTTTTGCAACATAGTTTGCTGCCCACTTCGACATTCTGTCGTAGTCTGGTTCAATAATTACTCGCATACTTTTCTTGTTATTGGTTGTTTAAGTTAATCGTCTGAAGACCTGCTACCAAAAAGTGCAAAAGGAGGGGTTTCCTCAGACTCTGATTAAATTTATTTTAATTGAAAAATGAAAAATTATAAAATGAAAAATACAGATTACTCTTTATCGAGAAAGTCTTAATGATTTATACATACTTATATTTTTCACTTTTCATTTTTCATTTATCTACAGTTCAATATTACATGCCTCCACATCACGCTCACCATCTTCGTCAAGAGCAGCATTCCATTCTGCTTCAGCCTTCTCGCCTTCAGCAATTAGTGCAGCCCTGTCAGAAAGGTCGAAATGTGCGGCAGCCCAGTTGTATTCATACTGAGCAATAAGTGGTTCTATATCTTCAAAAGTCTTGCCAGCCTCAAGAGCAGCATACATCTCTGCCTTTGGCACAAGCATACCTCCGAAGTCTGTCCATTCACCTATACCCTCGGATGTAGCTGTGAACCCTTCAGTTGCCTTCAGCACCTGTGCAAGATACATCTTCACAGCCTGATTATAGAGAGCAATACCACGTTCAATATGCTTTGGTGAGATGATACACTTCTTATACTCTGTAAGACCATCATTCTGCATCTGACGAAGCACCTCTATCGCCTTTAATATTGCAGCTATGGTATATGGGCTAAGCATAGAGAAGTTCAGGAGGTCACGACGTGTCGCCTTACCCTCTGTTCGCTTGTCGCGCTTTGGCCATTTGAGAGCATCACGACGTGTACCCACGCTACGGAATGCTTGTGCAGGAATGATATGGGTATGTCCATCTCTACCCTCTGTAATGAGCGAGAATGGGAGTTCACGGAGATCTTGATGCCCAACATGATGCATGATGACTGTACTGAATGCGCCTATCTGCATTGGCCAATACACATAGCTACTACTGCCGAGTTTCGCACCACGAAGAAGCTGCCCATACTTGTTTGGTCCCATCTTATATGAATGGTTACTCTGGTTGCTTCCTGAACCTGCATTGAAGAAACTTGTCATACTGGCAATCATAAGCGTGGCCTTATGGTGACTTACGCTATAAGGACCTGCAAAATATGCACAGGCTTCTCCATTCTCGAAATGGCAATTCGCAAAGAATAAAGACTGGGTTGCAGAATACATACGACCGATATGACATCCTTGTCCTACGAAGCAATTGTCAAGCTGGGCAGCATCAGTAACATGACTGTCAGAACCTACAATAACATGCTCCATTATGACATTTGCCCCTACTCCACTTGGAGCTTCCGGCAAAGAGTTGATACTTACATCAACAAGTCGGGTAGCTCCAATGACATGAGCTTTTGGACCAATATGGACATCTGTCAACTGAAGACAATTCTTCACAACAGCATATTCTTCTATGATACTTCCATCACATTCTATCAGTCTGGCATAATCAAGTGCTTTCTGCTGAATATCCTTAACAAGCGCTGGATTTGTGCTTGCCTCCTGCACCTCAAAGGCAGCTTCCATACTGGTAAGATTATCGTAAAGAATAACCTCAAGTCCACCATCTTCCTTTAGGACACCAACCTCTGTACCATTGGCAAAAGAAGTCTTGCCACTTGTTCCAAGGTCAGAAATGTCAGCAAGAATTATACCTGATGAAAGATAAACCTTGCCTGTAAAGCGTACATTGCTGATAATATAGTTTGAGAAGTCGGTTGTCACAAGGACATCCTGCCAATTAGAAGCTGTAGAACCTGCGGATTGCAGTTTCTGTATTTCGTCTTCAGTTAGTTTGCGATATTGCTTTTGCATATTGTTGAATTTAGGTTTTTGCAAAGGTACAATAAATATCTAATATAATAGAATATTTATCAATTCAGCCTTACGTTTTTTTATATTTTTAACAGAATGCGTTTCCCCTCCATTCTACCTAAGCTACACCTTCGCTATAAGTCCGTACCAAACTCGATGCAAGTCCGTTCTAAGATCATTACAAAATGGGAGTAGCATCGAGTTTGGTAGGGATTTACAAAGGAATTACATGGGAACTACGAAAAAACGCATCCCTCACGAGAGAGATGCGTTTTATATATTGTATTATAATGGTCTGTGTTCAGCACGCAAACGAGCAGCAGTCTTTGGCTTCGCTTTTGAACATGCACCAAATATCTTGTCACCCATATCATATGTTATATCACTATCCATCATATAGAGTGCATACTTCATTGCATTCACGTAATCACTATTATAGAAATAGTAAACCGACATATATTGCGCCGCATATGCAATGTACTGCTCATCAGAAGAATCACGAGTCATGTTATTTCTCTCAAGATTAAACAACTTTGTAAAGAGAGGAAGAGCATTACCAGAACCATTATTCTCGTCAGTTGCAGCAAGTGCTAGAGCATGATTAAAGTAGATACCACAAACCTGTGGGTCTGTTGGGAAGTCCTGCTCAATTTTTGTGTACAAAGACAAAAGTTCACGCTGAGCAATACTCTTTTCTGTAGCATCTGTTGTATTTTCGTATTTCTTCTGAAGAACAGCAAGCAGATCCGCCCAGTCATTAATTATGATATCATTCGGATTCTTCTTGCTCATCTGATACTTACGGATATGAAGTGCCTGATCATACTTTCCCTGTGCAATCAAGGCATTAACAAGTTTCCTGATATCACCTGACATTTGATTATACTGAGCAGTAGCAAGCTCACGCTGTCCCATTGTTACGCCCATGTCCTGTGAAAGATCAAGACCTGTTTCAAGACCCTTATCCATTACATCAATAGCAGCCTCCAATCCAGCTTCACCAGTGCTAAGACTATCAATACTCTCCAATGAGAACATTGAGAGTGCCTGATAACGATAGTCATAAGGCATATAACGATAATGAGTCTTTGCTGTATCTGCGCTTTGGAAGAGTTCGTTAGCATTCTTTATGGCATCCTGATAATGTTGCAAGCCATAGTTTGCTGCCAACAAGACACTCAGGAATCTTGGATCAGTAACATCTTGTTCGTGTGCATAATTCGCTACACTAACAATCTTTTCACGATAGAAGTTCTTAACATCAGTCTCTTTTGACCAATCCACTGCATTATCCAAGGCATTACAATATTTATAGAGTTCATCCAATGAGAGATTCTCATTGCCTTGCTCCTCATATGTAGTAATACCCTTCTTAAGAAGTCCCATCTTAATGCCGAGAGTATCATCTGGGGCTTTCTTTGCAACAGCAACCTGAAGAGCAGCAATAGTACCACCAATCTTAAGGTCAGGACGCTGATCACGAAGCTGAAGGAACTGACTCAAAACGCCTTCAGGATCTTCTGATGACTTCATATAAGCATAATAATCATATGAATCAGGATAGAGGGGGTTCACTTCCATAGCCTTCTTGAAATAGATAATGGCAGTATCCCTATACGCAGAATCACCGTAGTGCTCAAACTTATACTGACAATGTCTTCCAAGAAGCACGTATGAAGGCGCAAAGTCAGGCTGCACCTCAAGAGCCTGCATAGCATACTTTTTGGTTTTATCAAAGTCCTGGTTCATATTATATGCCTCTGCTATACCAAGAAGAACTGTTGGGTTCTTACGGTTAGCAAATGCAATACGATATGCAAGTGTGTCAGCATAGACTGCATACTCCCTGATAGTCTCAGCAAGTGCACCTGTAAGTGCCTTTACATCAGTTTGCGCATTAGCAGGAGCCACAAAAACTCCAAGCGCAAAGATTGAAAGGATGATATGTTTGAAAAATTTCATTCTATATAACATCTAAAGGGTTATCTAAGAGTATAATGAACACCAAAGTTGATAGTCTGCAACAAAGTTGAGCGACCAAGGAAGTGATGCTGTCCACCACGATTCAGAATATAAATTGTTGGCTGACAGAATGCAGCAAGACGATCAACAAGCTTACGAGAAATACGAACACCCGCATGTACACCTATGCTAATATCCTTCGCACAAAAATCCTGATCAAGATGTCTAAGTTTGTCTGCATTCTGGAAATATACAGTTGGACCAATAAATGCATCGAACTCTGTAGTACGTGGACGGAATCCACCCATAAGGGTAGTAAGATTTGCATTGAAGCTAGCAGAGAGAAGACCAAGATTTACAACCCTCGCAGATTGCATATCGCTTCGACCAACAAGCTCATATGTTAAACGACCTGCAAAATAATCCGTGATACGATATTCACCGAACAACATTCCCTGACCACCAGTAATAAAGCCCTTAGAACCAACAGCCCTAGAGTTGTGACCACGATAACTATGGAACATATTGAAACCTCCAGCAATACCGAAACGAAGACGTGATGAAAGCCATGGCTTGAAGTCATACATAGCACTGATGTCACGCATCTCACGATACTTCTCGGTACGGAGATTCATACCAAAACCGAGTTTAATAGAATGACGTCCCTGACTATTGTCATCGAATATCCAGGACTCAAATGTCGGATCCTGTGGTCTTGTAGAACTAGCCTGTGAATACAGATATTCAATGAATACATTCACATCATCACTAAGCTTGAGCCAAGGATGAATACCAAAGTTCATACTTGTGATATTCTGTCTCAAGATACCAAAACTATCATCTATCATCTTTTTGTTGATACGAGCCTCCGTCATATATCTGTGCATACGCTTCTGTCCCATTCCAATACCAACAAAACCATATACGCCCCATGGGTCATCCCAGGTAAAATCTCTGAAGAATCCCATTGGATTTATAAGAAGATCTACTCTACCACCAAGATAATTCTCATTAAAGAATTCTGTTCCACTCTTAAGTGGAGTATCTCCTTTATTGCTACCCCATTCATAGTAACCCCACTCAGTAGAACGACGTGTCAAAGTTCCTCTGAAACCTGCAACAGGAGCAAACCACTTACCAACAGCAATACTGCTTTCGAAACCTATACCGAGTCGAGAACCGCCAACATTCGGATCCTGATTCTGCGCAGAAGTCATACAAATACCAGACGAAACCTCAACAAAGAGAGGATCACGCCAACGCTCAATGTCAAGAGAATCCTCAAAAGATGAGAGACGCCTAGCGGGAGCAAGTGCGTACTGAACACCGAGATTGAAAGTCTGCAGAGCCTGCCATCCACCCATTTTAGGAGTGGGACTGCCATACTTGACATTCTTAACAAGATATGCAGAAGGCATGAAGAAAACAGAAGCCTGATTTGTAAATCTGTAGCTCAAACGCAGATTAATATTACCACCAACCTTTAAATCACTATCAGTTATAGGTAGCTCAGGCTTTCCAACAATAGCATTTGCAGTTTCACCAGTCAACCAAGAAGCAGTCAAACCAACACCACCATCAACATCCCACTTACGATATGGATCAACACCACGCATAAGACTTGCAAGATGGAATACAGGACCAATGTTGAACATTGACATATGAGATGAGTGATTTATAGCATAACCACCATTATTCTTTCTCAACTGATTACCCGTAATATCGTATAAATTCGCATACTCCATACCTATTCTGGTTGAAATATAATGATTGAAACGATATTCACCAAACAATGAGAATCCACTTACAATTGATTTCTTCTGTGCACTTAGATATGGATAATGCGTTTGCTGACGCTGAAGATAAGAAGCGCCAACACCAAGTGTAAGACGAGACGCAACATTAGGATAAATAGGAAGCTCTTCAGGAAGATAAGTATCGCGATACTTACGAGCCTCACTTGTTACTGTAAATCCTATATTTACATCTGGTGTATAACGCTTCAATCCCTTGGCCATACCTTCATATCTAGTAACATGTGGCTCTACAAAAACCTGAACGCCTTTATCAACGCCATACCAACCACGAATACCTCCTTCAAGATTAATTATATTACGAGTATCACTAGCACGACTTCCCTCGAATTTACTAAGACGGCCAATACTAAAGCCACCTACAAGATAAGCTCCATACTGTGAATTCCAATCATAGTACTTACCAAAACCAAAAGGATTTACGATACCTTCTACACGAATACCTCCCCATGAATAACGATCCGACCTCTGATAACCATCTCCTTGAGAAACCTTACGATATTCCGCATTACGTCCCGTTGCACCTATACGCATACCGAAAGCAGGCGAGAACCACTTACCAACAGCAACTGCAGTATTATGACCACGATTGCGGAAAGTTGCACCTGTCTGGAAATCTATGAAATAAGGATTCTGCCATACACGAAGTTTCTCTACATCTGTCAAACCTGCATAGTGCCATGAGCTACGAATACGATTCCACGCTTCTGGACTATTATGATCACGAAGATAGTAAGCATACGTACCACGAACGCCATAATACAAATCATACTTATGCCAGTTACGCTTTACAGAATTGTCAATCTGGTCTGTAGCAACACCAATATATGGTTCTATTGACAAATAACTTCTTGGACCACCATATATAGCGAAGGATAGACCAAAATGAGCATTAGCAGAGAACTTTGCACCTCTCATATCCTCAGCCCACAAATCCCCCTTCGCATCTGAAGACTTAGTCAAGCCAAAACCTACGCCACCAAATGCACTGATATTTACAGGACGCTGTGGATTATATCCAGCAAAATATGTTGACAAATTATACATATAGTCAATGTTACCATTAACCATATAAAATCTCTGAGTATTTCCAGTAAAAGGACGTAATGCATTTTCTACGTTTACGTAAAAACGAACACTGCTCAGTGGAGTAAAATTCTTACCGGCACCGATGTGTGCATTCTCCATTGTGTTGAGTTTGAATCCTTCTACACTCCCCATCTTCTGTAAACCAAAACCACCCATAAAGTAGAAATGATCCCAGAAACTTTTACTTGTGAATGTATCACCAGAAGGCAAGAAACGATTCTCAATAATGTAATCATGAGCATTCAACTGTCCCTCCTGCTGAGCACGATTTATCTTACTCAACTTGGTGACATCCTTACTAGCAATGAATTCCTCCTCATCAATGTCAACAGTATCATTGGCAGCGGTATATGCATCTCTAGAGGATAGAGAAGCCTTTGCTACCGCATTCACTGCGGTGCAACTAAACAGCATTGCTGCCAAAGCTATGATATATTTTGTCTTATTCATTTTCTTTATAAAGCTGGTTATATATCAGCGATTATGTAGTTTCCTGATTTATTTGACGATTTAATTACCTTGCTCTGTCTTAGTTTCTGCATTTTCTGAGGCAGGTTGCTGTCCAGAATTAGGATCTGCGGCATTTGCAGTCTGATCAAGATTCAAACTAATGCCCAAATCGTCATCATCATCTCCACTAATAGTAATGTCCTCTTCATTCTCAGATGACTTTCCATCCTCTGATATTACAACGAGATCACTAAAGCGCTGTTCATACTTTGCGAAATCCTTCTTCTTGTAAAGATAGAGCTTACGCAGATCATCACTAATCTGACCATCATTAAAGTAATAATATTTGTAGCTAGGCTCCAACTTGAATGAATGATGGAAGTATGCGAGGTAATCAGGGACATAGTTAGGACGTGCTACCTTTGTTCCCTTGAAGGCCTCCGCACGAGCAGAAATAATACCCTTCATATACCACTTCTTTGCATTACTATCATCCATTGAATTTACAAGGGAGTCAATATGCTGCTGAGTAAGTCCCAACTGCTTGATAGTCATCAACTCGAGAGCCGCCTCAGTATAGAATACAGCGTGATTATCTGCATGAGAAGAAAGAACCTCCTCCATTTCCTGAAGGTATGAATTAGTCTCAGACGGAGACATCTGCTTTGTCACACACTTCATGAAACGATCCTTGAAGTTAATGAACATACGAAGCTTACCAACCTTTGGATCATTCTGCTCTGATGCCTTACCAAACCAGAAATTCATGTAACTCTGAGCACTATCACGTTCATCCTTCATATAATAGGTAAGAATCTGATTAATGAGGATTTCACGACGGTTCTTCTGAGCGACATCAGAATTACGAGTAGGCCTACCCTGAACTCTTGAACTACGAGTATTAATGAAAGGACGGAGAATGCTTAGATCAGGAGCACCTTCTCTCATTTTGAGAATAGCCATTCTGTTAGCACAATACATAGCAAACTTGACATTCTCATAACCTAAGTCCTTTGTTACTTGTGCGTAAGCAAGACGTGTAATTATATCCTGATCCTCCTTATCCTCTATTACATCAAAGAGGTTATAATAGTCACCATCAGAAAGATGTACCTTACCATCAATAAGATCCTGCTTATGCGCATAATAGAATGCAGCAACCTCGGCACCATTCATGATGTGCTTACGCTCATAACGATAAGTACAACGCATACGACGCATTGACTCAAGAATTGGAACAATGTGTGTATCATAGAAAGGAAGTATTCTAATACTACCCTCACCTGAAGGAATCACAGTACGAAGAGAATCTGCCTTGTCCTTGTTACCTTCTTCATCAAGCTGCTTCGCTACATCATCCCAACTATATACTCTTGGTGCTTGCTTGTTGAAACTTACGTCAGCCTTGCCAAGACCATTACGAAGAATGTTATATGCGACATCAAGACGACCAGAAGCAAGTTTACGGTTGGCCTCAAAGCCACCATCAGGAGAAGCTGTAGCTTCTATAGAAACCTGCATCAGAAGGTCACCATAAGATCTCAACTCATCAAGGAATGTTTCCTTGATGGAGTCATTCTCTGCATCTGGAATAAGAACAGACTTACCAACCTGAAATCGAAGTCTGATATCCTGATTCTTAGTTTCAAAGTTCTCATCTGCCTGAGTTGCAAACTCATCAAGATCCATATCTGCCTGAGAAACAGCAAGGTTAAGGAACTTATAGTAATTCTTCTTTGTACAAGATGATGTACTTGCCCAGTCATTCAGATATATATGATGATAGTCTGCTACCTCAAGAAGATAAGGGAACTTATAATCCTTACTTGGAACACGCTTCTTATAAATGACAGTAGTATCAATATCCACACGATTATGGATATTCAGAATAATGTTACTTGAATAGTAATCCCTCAACTTATCGTTCTTACGATAGTTGTAACCCATACGACGATCCTGAAGCTCATGATATTCTGCACCCTCATAGCATAGACCTTTTACGAAATCAACAGTATCACCAGTCTCACACTCCACAGCATAAGGCTGAATGATAAGACGAGAGTCTTCAGCAACCATACCTGCAGGAAGATGTACAACGATAGGAATATAACAATGTACGCCATCGTCAAGAGCAGGAGCTGCAACAAGGCTCAAGGTATCACGGCTTGTACCCTGTACTTCAACGTTACCAAGTGTATGATTACCCTTAAAGTCTATCTTCTTCTCTTCAACATGGACATACTCCGTCTTGCCAGCAACAGTCTCAATAACAATGAAGTCTGCACCATCAGAAGTAAGGTCATCGTCTGGATCGAAAGAAGTTATCAACAATGCCTGACCTGGATACTGAACACGCACATTGAAAGTACCGTTAGCCTTTGACTTCTTAAAGTTCAAATTATACTTTGTTACGGCTTCATCAAATGCGAGAGGATTAGTACCACTGGAAATCTCAGGCATAGTTGCCTCAAGAATAGCCTTGATGTCATTAGCCTTCTTTGGAGTCTTGAAAAGGGCATAACGAAGTGGCTTGGTGGTAACTTCATCACCAGTCTTGAACTGAACCTTGACACTAGCAGTAAATGGCTCATCACCCTGTGCCATAAGTGTATTACTTACGACAAAAAGTAACATTGTCAAAAGGATAAATAATTTCTTCATCATTCTTATATCTGCAACTATACTGACAGATGACTATTATTGATTATACGAAATGTCTATAAAAATGGTTTACTTTAAAACGTATGAGAGAGATACTCCGATTCGCGTTGGAAGAAGATAGTATCCATGTGCATTTGCCTTGGTAATACCATATTCCCTTGAGTCCTCATCATAGTGAGCGTTTACGAAGTGCTCCTTCTGATTATAGTAAATCGCACCATAACCAGCATGTATATCAAGACTAAGTCTGCGAGTAATGTTATACACATAACCAAATGTCAGACCTGCGCCAAATGCATCACCTCTATAAATTTTATTCTTCCACTCAATAGAATAACGTCCACCTATTGCGCCAATACCCATGAATATACCATGAACAGGACGATTGGAAAGATAGTAACGGAATTCAGGCTGAATTACGGTAGCCTCAATATTCTTTCCCATAGCCTTCCATGCATAGATGAAATTCACGCCAAAAGAGGTCTTATTGCCTGTAACAATTTCCATACCAAGTGACGGAGCCATAAGAGCATCCATCGCAAGGTCTGTATTTACAGCTACCATCTGAGCCTTAACACTCAATGATATCACAATAGCACATACTATAGAGAGTATTTTTTTCATTCCTTCTATCTAATTAAAATGTAATGTCTCCAAGCTTAATAACGCCATTTTTTACACTATAACGAACAGACGTTGTCTCTGGAGTTTTTGATTTATCATCACCTTTGCAACGAATATAGACATTTGCAGTACCACTTGTTGCAATACCAAGCAAATTAACCTTTTTCGCTAAATCCTTCTTTGAATTCTTTGCTACAGGATAGTCCAAAATGCACTTCACTCTTTTACTTCCAGCAACGGCGCCATTCGGTCTCTTTGACGCAATGACATCAGACAATTCCACATAGATCTTCTCTACATTAAGACTTGACTGAAAAGAGCCCGAAATTGTATATTCCGTTGTCAGAGTATAAGGTTTTTCGAATGTAGCACTTACACTCTGTCCCATCTCTACATTCACCAACATCGTAGAATCAGCATGGAGTGCACCCGATGCGAGGGATGGCAGAAAATACTTACCAGGAAGAGCTTTCTTAACACCCTCATCTACATTGTTCAATTCTGCAGTTGGACAAGAGATAATAACATCTCCATAATAAAGACTATCTATTCCACCGCCCAATTTGTTAAAATCCACATTAGCATATTGATACGCAGTATATCTGCTAACAAGATAGAACTTGTATGCACCAGCAGGAATATTATTCAACGCAGTCCCATTATTATAATAGAACACCTTGTTGTATCTACCATAAGCATTTGTAGCAAAAACGATACTCGTTGACTCAGGCCAATCAGAATGCTTATACAATGTAACTGATGTAGCCTTCTTCAATTCATCAAGATTGTCAATCGTGTCAACCTGCGAACATGAAGCGAAAGAAGCAGATATGATAGCTACTGAAAATAAACTCTTAAGTATCTTATTCATTTTTATCATCTTCTATTAATTATTATTCTTTGCAGCCTTGGCAGCAGCTTTCGCTTCTGCCTCAGCCTTCTTCTTTGCTTCCTTCTCTGCCTTTGCAGCCTCTTTCTCAGCCTTAGCCTTAGCCTTAGCCTCTTCCTGAGCCCTCTTCTTTGCCTCACGCTCAGCCTTTGCAGCCTCAGCCTTAGCATCCGCATCAGACTCACCATTGAGAGACTGACTCTGTTTTTTCAGTTGCTCAGCACGCTTCTTCTGGCCTTCCTTTTCCTGCTTATCAAGATAGCGCTGCCACTCCTTCTGCTGAGCGATACGCTCTTTCTCCTTAGCAGCTTCCTTAGCATCACGCTCCTTCTGGAGAGCCTTCTGCTGAGCATCGTACTTTCTCTGTTCAGCATAAGCCTCATTCATACGCTTACGCTTATCCTCCTCGTACTTTCTATTCTCCTCAGCCATCTGCTTCTCCATAGCCTTCTCCTCAGCAGCCTGCTGCTTCAAGAGAGCCTTCTCCTCAGCATCAAGAGCCTTCTCAAGCTTACGCTCCTCAGCCTCCTTCTGCTTGTCAGCCTGAATCTGAGCACGAACCTGCTCCTCAACCTTACGAGCATTAGCCTTATCAACGAGAGCAATACTATCCTCCTTAGCCTTCTGCTCCTGAGCCTTTATACGCTCTTCACGCTGCTTCTCACGAGCCTGCTCCTGAATCTTACGAGCCTGTTCCTCACGTGCCTTATCAGCCTTACGCTTCATGTCACGTGTATCAGCGAGTTTCTGATCAAGAATACTCTCATGATTCCTCATATTAATAATAAGGAGAGAGTCATATTTATTCTGGTAGAAACGATAAATCTCAAAGTACTTTCTATCACGAGCACGCAACTCCGCACGATAGTCAAGTTCTGCAAGTACCTTCTCCTGATACTTGAGATCCACATCATATCTCCAACGATATTTATTATAGATATTAGCCTTACTACCAAGACGATATACAAGACCGATACGTGCCTCCGTCAATACAGGGAAAGGTACGAATGTCAAACCAGACTTTGGCTCTGTGGTTGTATAGGTAGAAGTCTGACTGTCATGGGTATATTTCTCATAGTCTGTAAGACAGAAACCAGCGCTGAAACCAAAATCAAGGTCAACGCTCTTTCCGCTTGGGAATATATAAAGAGGACGAAGCACACCATACTGGAAGCCCAAGGTATACGCCTGTCCCTGCACTCCTTCCTTACCGAAAAGGAAAGAATAGTCATCATACGCAAAATAGCCTCCACGATACCAAGTAGTACGAGGATGCTTTGGACGGCGACGACGACCTGAGAGAATTTTTTCATAGGTGTGACGGTGTGGACCAAGGTCATTAGAGGTCTTACGGGTATGCCAATAGTTACGGAATTCACCACGAACCTCAAACAGGTTATACACAACACCCGGATTAAAGGTATGCTTTGTATTCCAGTTACCCCTAACGTTAAGTCCAATGGCATTACGGCTCCAATTGTACTTGCCAAGATCATACTCGATGCCGACATTAGCCAAAAGCATCATCCAGTCAAAACCATTTGTACGCAGGGAAATACGATCGCTAAATGTAAGCGAATCGAGCTTATGATCATCCGCCATCTTCTTCTGCGCAAATACGCATGAAGATGAAACCAGCATCATAAGCAGCACGCAATATTTCAGCCCTTTAAAATTCACTGTTTTAATCAAAACTTTAATATATAACATTTTTTAACCCCAAACATGTCTTCCACACATAGGAGCTTTCTTACTTTTTCTTTATCTCCTAACTAATTGAAATCATGGCAGTTACAAGCAACCCCACAAACAAAATCAGTACGAAGACCCTAAAACTGACTGCAAAGTTAAATATTTTTAATTGATTATGCAAACAAATTCTCAACTTTTATATTTTTTTTAACATATCTATTGATATAGAACATTTCTTGGAAAGAACGCAAAAACACAACATTTCTGACATTTTTCGAAGAAAGATATTTATTCTACCCAGACAACCGCCAAATGTCATAAAGCCGAAAAGGGATTTGGAGCGGACTTGAAACGGACTTGAAACGAACCATGAGAAAAGACCTGCAAATCCACAACAGTCAGAATGTCTAAAACACTATTTCCGTAGTATTTTACTACCATTCGCTATCACGACACCATTATAATCATTTTTCACAATTTGGCCTTTAAGATTATACTCCTTGGTACAATCATTAACGCTCTCAGGCTTAACTGCTTCTATACCTTCTATTATAGTAGAAGTTCCTGCAGTTGTCTTTGGGTGATAGACACCACTTGAATAGTAATATTCTCCAGCAGAGACTGTAAACCAGACATATCTGCTTGCGCCATCGGCGGTAGGTGTGTATTTGCCATCAATAGATAAAGTATTGGATGGTTGAGTCTTGTCAATATCCTCATAGCACTCATATTTCACATCTACGCCCTCCAAGATCGGAGCATCCCCAGAAAGAGTTCCAGACAAATATGTCTTGATTGCATTATAAGCACCAACGATTGCAGCCTTTGGAGCATATTTATAAGCCCAGACAGGAACGCCACTATTACTTACGCAACTAATGCAAACGGCAGGCATATCCGTAAGTCCATCTATATTCTGCTCAGCCACCACTCCATAATAGGCAACGCCAGAAATCACCATCTTTATATAAGACTTACCTTCCTGGGTAAACTCCCATGTGCCGGTCTTGTCTCCCGAAATCTTTCCGTCTTCAGAAAGAACCACAGACACAGGCGTAGCCTCTGCATAATTTTTATGATTCAGCTTATATGGATGAATCATCAACTGATACGTTCCGGCAATCTCCTCGTTTGAGTACAGGCGTTCAGTCTCAATCTGAGTCTGCGTTGTTTTCATTCCTGTATATCTGAACGGAGAGGCAACAAGCCAGCCAAACTCATTCTGGAACAACTGGCGGACACGCACCTGATGATGGATAGTACCATTATTAAACTTGGTATGATACACCACGAAAGCATTGCCATCAGCATCCACACAAGCGGAGTTATGTCCCTCAGCACACTCCCCTACCGTCATAGTTCCCCAATTGTTGAAAGCGCCCAAGAGTTTCATACCCCTGTTTGTCGTAGAACTTGGTCCGAAGTTCAACTGGTAGTTACTGAACGTCGCAACATTTCCAGAAGCATCCTTATATGGACCTGTCGGAGAAGAAGAACGGAACACACGCATTTCATATCCTCCGTCCGGTGCATATCCTCCATAGCTCATGAAGAGGTAGTAATAGTTTCCTATATGTTGAATATACGGACCTTCACCCGATACATAATATCCTCCAGCAATCTTCTTTCCAAAATACTGATCAGAAGTGGCATTAGCATCAAGCGTAGTACCCGAATAAGTATAGGTATAATCACGGAGTCCTGTATTCTTATCAAGCTTCAGCATAAAGATGCCTCCCGACCAAGAACCGTAAGCAAGCCACAGTTCACCTTCCTCGTCATAGAAAGAACACGGATCAATGCAGTTTGGATAATACGTTCCCCACTTGCTACCTGCGCTAGAAAAACGACTTGGAAGACTATTAGAACCAGTCACTATATGCATATCGGTCTTGGCAACATCCACCTTCTTGCCTGAGTAAGAAACATTGTTGAAACCTCCGAACACAATAGGTGCCTCATACTTGAAAGGACCATTAGGACTATCTGCCGTAAGCAGCACAATGACCGATGCCCAGTTATCTCCGTTAAGCGAAAGGTACATACACCACTTCCCCATCTGCTCATTATATATAATGTCCGGTGCCCACATATCCCCAGAAATCCATTGCGAAGCATTAGAGGCATAGATAGAGCAATAGGCCCCAGCATCAAAAGAACCTAATGTCTCAGTCACGATCTCCGAGCCTCTCTTCACCTGCACCTCGTGGGTAGGACATGAAGAAAAAGCAGTCTTGTAGCTCTCGCTAAGGAAAGACGAGTGTTCATTACCAGTATTGACAGCCGACCAGTTTACCAGGTCCTTCGTCTTTGCCACAGCGATATGAGAACCTACTATATAATAATAGGTATCAGAAGGATTATACACGACCGACGGGTCATGAACCGCCACATTGCTGTACGACTTAGCCTTCTGCATATTCTGCAGTTGTGTGGACGTCAGTTTTGTCTGTGCGGAAATGATATTCGGCAACAGAAATAATGACAATGAGAAAAGCGATAATAGTTTCATTCCTTTCTTGAAATTATATATAGTTAGTTAGCATTTTATTCGGCAAAATTACAATTATTTTTCTATAAACACAAATTTTCCAAGATATTTTTGGAGAAATGCACGTTATTTGGTTTTTTATTACTATATTTGCAGAAAAGTTTATATATACTAACTCTATTCTATCAATACAACATGATAAAAAAGAAACTATTCCTAACATCACTCGCCATGTTCGGCTGTCTCGGCTCTTTTGCCCAAAGTAACGAAATGATTATCCAGACAAAAAAGCCGGGTGCTGCTATCCAGAGCACTATGTATGGCATCTTCTTCGAGGATATCAACTTTGCTGCCGACGGCGGTCTGTATGCCGAGATGGTGGCAAACCGCTCCTTTGAGTACCCCAACAGCTTTGCGTGCTGGGATATATCTGGCAAAGTCAGCATAAAGGATGACGGTCCATTCAACAGAAATCCACACTATGTCCGCCTTACCCCAACAGGCATCAACGACAAGCATACCATGATTGAGAATCACGGTTTCTTTGGTATGGGCGTAAAGAAAGACCATGAGTACCGTTTCACGGTTTGGGCACGTTGCCCAGAGGGTGGCAATGCGAAGATATGGGTTGACCTTGTGGATAATGCCACTATGACCGACGACCAGAAGTTAGGTAATGGTGGTATTGACATCAGCGGTAGCGAATGGAAGAAATACACGCTTATCCTCAAGGCTAAGAAGACTATCGACAAGGCGCACCTCCGCGTATGGGGCGATAGTAAGGTAGTAACCGACCTTGAGCACGTCAGCCTCTTCCCTGTTGATACATGGAAAGGACGCGAGAATGGTATGCGTCAGGATCTTGCTCAGGCACTTTGTGATATGAAGCCTGGCATTTTCCGTTTCCCTGGCGGATGTATCGTAGAAGGTACCGACCTCGCCACTCGCTATCAATGGAAGAACACCGTAGGACCTGTAGAGAACCGTCCTCTGAATGAGAACCGCTGGCACTACACCTTCACCACTCGCTATTACCCTAACTACTACCAGAGCTACGGACTTGGTTTCTTCGAGTTCTTCCAGCTCTGCGAGGACTTCGGATGTGACGCTTTGCCTGTTCTCAACTGCGGTATGGCTTGCCAGTATCAGAACCCAGAGAAGACCGACCAGTATGTTGCGCTCGACGACCTTGATCCATACATTCAGGACGCTCTCGACCTCATCGAGTTTGCCAATGGCGATGCAAGCACCACATGGGGTAAGGTACGCGCTGATATGGGACATCCAGAGCCTTTCAACCTAAAGTATATGGGTATAGGTAATGAGCAATGGGACTATAAGGACAATCCTGCGTTCACCTCTCGTCTGAAGAAATTCCTCGATGTTCTCAAGGCTAAGCACCCAGAGATAAAGTATATAGGCACGACAGGTCCTGACTCCGAGGGTTGGAAGTTTGATATGCTTCAGCCAAAGATGAAGGAACTGAAAGTTGACCTCTACGATGAGCATTTCTACCGTAATGAGCAATGGTTCACCGACTCTATCAATCGTCATCGCTATGACAAGTACGACCGTTCAAAGGGTGCACCAAAGGTATTTGCAGGAGAGTATGCTTGTCACGGAAAGGGCAAGAAATGGAATCACTTCAACGCTGCCCTGCTCGAAGCAGCATTTATGACCGGATATGAGCGTAACGCGGATGTTGTTCAGATGGCTACATACGCCCCACTCTTTGCCCATGTAGAGGGTTGGCAATGGCGTCCTGATGCTATCTGGTATGATAACCTCAATTCATTCAAGACCTGCTCTTACTGGGTTCAGTATCTCTACGCTCACTACAAAGGCACTAATGTTCTCCCACTCACTATGAACAATAAGGTAGTAGCAGGTGACAGCGACCAGAACGGACTTTTCGCTTCTGCCGTGCTCAACAAGCCTACTGGCGAGATCTATGTCAAGGTAGCCAATATCAGCGACCAAGCCCAGAGCATCAAGCTCAACCTCAAGGGCATCAAGGCTCTCACAAGCGGTAAGGTCATCACTCTCCACTCTGACAACCCGATAGCAGAGAACTCCATCCAGCGACCAGATGCTATCCAGCCAGTAGAGAATGACATCGAAGTCTCAGGCTCTACCCTCGACACAGAAGTACCAGCCAAGACCTTCGCTGTATTTGTACTCAAATAACACTTATCACATAACAACAAAACTCGGTGATAGTCCTTCCCATAGGATTATCACCGAGTTTCGTTAAATACACAATCGTACATCATTTAAGGATAGAGTATATTTATTTCCCTTGCAAAATATCGGTTATTTTTTGTAATCGAGGTTTCTTATCATACCATTTGAAAAATGGTTCTTCAAATAGAACTATTCTAACTCTATCCAATAGAACACAGCTAAAGAAGATAGCTAACACCACTCCTACCGAATATCCCACTAATTGCCAGAAAGGAAGATAGTAATGCCCAACCCCATCAACAATGTCCTGCCACAACCAACGTTGCATAGTACTAGAATTATCATGAATTAAAAGAACACCAAAAGTTGATCCTCCAATCATATTTGTATATTTATTGTATGAAACATACACATTTTTGATCCACATAAATGAAGTCACAGCAATTACTACGCTCCCAAACCTATTCGAATCAAAAACAAAAAAGCCTTCTCCTCGCCCAAATTTGTAATGCATAACAATAACACTCAAACAAACAAACATAAATGAGGCAAGAAAAAGCCACATCCATAGTTTCGTATTATCATATATTTCTATTGGGTACAAACGAACATATGATGAAATGAGGTATATAACTCCAAACCATATAACATAGTTGAAACTAACACAAAAATATGTTATACTATCTAAAATCGTATAAACCATCAAAAGCAACAAAAGCAATATTTCATGATTACGTTTTGTCATATTTCTAATTAATATATTCCAAAACGGAATTGTTAAGAAAAAGACAATAAAACATCCTACAAAACCCTTATCTATTCTCCATATTGGCACAAGTACTTTCACAAGACATTGAATACTAATTGTTTCATCCCCTGAGGATAAAAAAATCATAAAAATAATAATATTATAAAAATATATCCACAAGATCAATTTTACAAACTTCCGTATTGTAATATTACTTTTACACATATAATATCCCGTTATCATCAAAAAACAATTGATACTTGTTTTCCCCCACAAACCGAAAAACAATAAAAATATCGTATTAGCAGTCTGCGGATTACATCTAATAGGTCCATCCGTTGACAACAATCCAGAATGCATCACATAATGGTGAGCAACAATAAAAAGCATACAGATTATTCTGTACAACTCCAAATTCGAAGATCTAACAACTTTAGTGTTTACGTTCATCAGTAAAGCAATAATACCAAAAGTCTCCAATATTGGCAATTAAAAGATATTATTATGTGTTTTCCACAACAAAAAAGACGTGGAGACCATACCCGTTACTCGCTCCACTCTTCGAGGGTCGTAGGAAGTTACCCATTACAGTCGAAACGAGCAACTTCAAGACCCCACGCCGATATGAAGACGATACGCCTTATTACACGAAAACATTTCACTTATGGAGTCCCACAAGCGAAAACGTACAATAAGGGTATGCGATCAATCATACCCATGAGCATCTATCCATTGCTTAGTTCCTTGACTGTAATTCTTGTAAAGTTTCCTACGCTTTCGAAGAGTCAGAGAACAAAGCGCGTGATAAACGCCTTTTCCATATATGGTATCCTCAATGCGATATCTCACCACGGCGAAATATCTTTTCCCAATGTGTGTGTAGATAGCAAAACACTATCTTTTGCACATTATCGGCGTGAAGATGTTTGCAAAGGTAGATAAAAAATCTGTAATCTCAAAGATTTTCATCTACTATTTTTGACAATTTGACATAATATTGACATCACAAGACATTTTTGCTGACAACGCTTATTTGATAGTATGTATCTCCCATTAACTATACGCAATATAGACCCCACGTTTTGCAATGTCGGGATTACACTTTGTAAAAAATCAAAAGTTTTTGCGATAGGGGGTTTCACCTTTTGGTATTTTTAGGTCTTTACGAATTGACTATCAATAATTTACATAGGGTGAAACCCCATCAAAAGGGTTTCACCTTTGCTATTGCTGAGTCTCGTTTACTTATCTATTGACTTTCAATAAGTTACACTCACTAAAACTAGGGTGAAACCCTCATATAAAGAGGGTGAAACCATTTTAAGGGGGTTTCACCCATCATTATATACAGACTATCAAGACATTAGGGTACAAAAATAGGGGTGGTGAAACCCTCCCTATAAAAAACTTTCGTAAAAAATGCAGTTGAAATCTCGACATTGCAAAATACTACATAAGCAAGTATAAAGACTATAACATAAAAATCAGACAAATCATATACATCTGTTTCAAGAAAATTAAAAGGGAAACGGATTTATCAGGTTTATCTGAAATGAGGTTTCCTTGCCTCCGCTATGACTTCGCTCTTCCTCCGTTTCTCCTTCGCTTTAATTCCGCTTCTAAACCGTTCCAGCTCCCTTTCATAGAATGGGACTTACATGGGATTTGCAACGGATTTACTACGGACTTGCGACGAAGGTATTAATAACGCATCTCCGATACTAAAACTGACAATAATTACCAATCTACGCAATCTTTTCAATCTTTATTTAAACACGGAATTCACAGAACAAACGAAAGTTATTCGTTTCTTTCGTGCCTTTAGTGTTCAAATAAAAACTACTTTTATGGAAAAGATTGGTAAGATTGGTAATTATTGTCAGTTAAAAGCAGTTTACTGCCATAAATCACCTACACAGTTTGCAGCCTTCGCACTTGTTCAGCTCGCCTCTGAAACGCTTCTCCACGAGGTGACGAAGACGATCACGGAGCGGTTCTACCTGGATTCGGTCTATAACCTCACCGATAAAGGCATTCTGGAGTAATGTACGAGCCTCTTCGAGAGATACGCCTCGCTGCTGCATATAGAATAGAGCCTTGTCATTCAACTGACCAACGGTAGAGCCATGAGCACACTTAACATCGTCTGCATAAATCTCAAGCATTGGCTGGGTGTACATACGGCATTCCTTAGTAGCACACAGGTTCTGGTTGGTTTCCTGAGAGGTGGTCTTCTGGGCATCCTTACGCACAAGTACCCTACCAGCAAATGCACCAACAGCCTTGTCGTCAAGCACATACTTATACAGTTCGTGTGAGTCGCAATGAGGAACCTTATGATCGATAAGTGTGTTGTTATCCACACGCTGTTCCTTGTCGGCTATCACACAACCGTTCATATAGCATTCAGCGCCCTCGCCAGAGAAGACGAGGTCTGTGCGGTTTCGTGTCACACCATTATGCAAGGTGATGACGTTATGATCCACACGAGAGTTTGCCTTTTGATCGATATACACGTTGCTAACGCGCACATTCTTATAGTGAGTCTCCTCAAGACAGGTCATGTCAAGATGGGCATTCTCACCCACGAAGACCTCAACAACCTGAGTAGCAAGGAAGTTACGATCATCAGCTGCATGGTCACAGAACAACAGTTTGGCATCTGCACCCTGCTCAAGAACTACGAGCACACGACGGTTTACCATAAGTTCTACATCTGAACGCAGGATATTGATAACCTGAATGGCACGATCCACCTTTACGTTCTTAGGCACATAGATGAGCAGAGCATCCTGAGCAAGCATGGTGTTAAGTGCCGTGATACCATCCTCTGAGCTATCAGCAAGCGTGCCATAGAGACCTGCAACCTTATCCTGAGCATCAGCCAATCTACCGACAAACACGCCCTCTGGTAGTTCCGCCTTTGGAAGAGCCTTGCTATAGAAGGCATCATTAACCACGAAATAGAGTGACGTGCTCATATTAGGCACATCACACTTGAAGGCATCGTATGGGTTCACAGGAATCTCAAGGCGAGAGAGGTTGAGGCCATAGTCAGGCGCAAAGAGTTCCGCCATATTGGTATATTTATACCTCTCCACCTTCCTTGTAGGGAAGCCCAGACGCTTGAAGTCCTCAAACGCCTTTTCACGCACAGAGTTCATCACCTCATTGCTATGACCGTTGATCATGTCACGGCACTGTGCATAGAGGTCTATATATTGCTTTTCGCTTTCCATAATAACGGCCTCTCCCCCCGCCCTCCCCCGTAGGGAGGGAGCCGGAGTGCGAAAGGCTATTCAATTATTCTTTCTTTTTACAAATTCATTATTTTAGAGATGTTGGCATACCGGCTCCCTCCCTACGGGGGAGGGCGGGGGGAGAGGCCTCTTTATTTAGCTTCCGCCTTAATCCAGTCATAGCCACGCACCTCAATCTCCTTGGCAAGCTCAGGACCGGCAGTCTTTACGATTCTGCCATTCCAAAGCACATGGATAACGCTTGGCTTGATCATATCAAGCAAGCGCTCGTAGTGAGTGATTACGATAGTACTTGTCTTGTCAGTATGGAGCATATTCACGCCATCTGCCACGATGCGCATAGCATCTACGTCAAGACCAGAATCGGTCTCGTCAAGAATGGAGAGGGTTGGCTCAAGCATAGCCATCTGGAATATCTCGTTACGCTTCTTCTCACCACCTGAGAAGCCCTCGTTTACAGAGCGGTTGGCAAGCTTTGCGTCGAGCTGAACAATCTCACGCTTTGCCTTCATCAGTTTGATGAACTCAGAAGCAGAGAGAGGGGCAAGTCCCTGATACTTACGTTTTTCGTTGATAGCCGCCTTCATGAAGTTGGTCATAGACACACCAGGTATCTCCACTGGATACTGAAATGAGAGGAAAAGGCCCTCATGAGCACGATCCTCTGGCTTCATCTCAAGCAGGTTCTTGCCATTATACCATGCCTCGCCTTCCGTAACCTCATAGAGAGGATTACCAACGAGCACGGCACTAAGAGTTGACTTTCCGGAACCGTTAGGTCCCATAATAGCATGAACCTCACCATCACCGATGGTAAGGTTTATGCCTTTAAGAATTTCCTTATCGCCTATACGGGCGTGAAGGTTTTTGACTTCTAACACGATTTAAATATAAATTATGGCCTCTCCCCCCGCCCTCCCCCGTAGGGAGGGAGCCGGAAGGCGAAAGACATTACAATTATTCATTATTTAATTAGCCTCAGTTAGCTCTCCGGCTCCCTCCCTACGGGGGAGGGCGGGGGGAGAGGCCGAGGCCGCATTTCCTTTACTCCTCACCGATAGCCTTCCATACACATGCTGAGAGAGCAGCACCGATGAATGGGCCTACGATGAATACCCAGAGATCTTCTGTAAGAGCCACGCCTCCCTGGAAGAGAGCAGGACCGATAGAACGTGCTGGGTTTACGGATGTACCTGTATAGTGAATACCTACAAGGTGTATGAGTATCAAAGAAAGACCTATAGCGAGTCCTGCGAAGTTACCGGCACCCTTCTTTGCGTCAGTTGTACCAAGCACAACGAGCACGAAGATGAAGGTAAGGACAATCTCCACGATCAGACCACCAACCTTGCTACCACCACAACCGTCACAGGTGTTTGCGCCTGTAAGAGTGCCTTGGAAATCTGCACCAGAATACTGCGTGAATACATAGAGCACGGCAGCAGCGATGATAGCGCCTACCGTCTGACCAATCATGTAGCCAACAGCATCCTTAGAGCTGATGCGCTTTGTGAGAAGGCAACCAAGCGTGATTGCAGGATTGATGTGGCAACCGCTGATGCCGCCTATGGTGTAAGCCATAGCGATAACAGAAAGGCCGAAAGCCATTGCTGTGCCAACTACTGATGCGGTGTCAGAACCACATGCGAGAGATACGGCTGTGCCGCAACCAAGCAACGTAAGAACGAATGTTCCAACTGCTTCTGCAAGATACTTTTTCATTTTCTTAGAGGTTTTAGTTTATTAATTATTAGTTAATTGATAGCTGGCCGAGGCCAGTATTTTATTGTTTAGTGTTTTGAGTTTAGTGATTAGTGTTTAGAGTTCTTGTTCTGGAGACTTCTATTCACCAATCCCTAAACACTAAACACTAACCCCTAACCCCTAAACTCTAATCATAAAGCATCTATCCTACAGTTCCTTCCAAACTCACGCTAAGCAATTTCTGTGCCTCAACAGCAAACTCCATAGGCAGTTTCTGTATCACCTCCTTGGCATAGCCATTGACGATGAGACCTACCGCCTGTTCCATCGGAATGCCCCTCTGCTGACAGTAGAAGAGCTGATCCTCTGAAATCTTCGAAGTTGTTGCCTCGTGCTCAAAGATTGCAGTATCGTTATGCACATCCATATAAGGGAACGTGTGCGCACCACACTCAGAACCAAGCAACAGCGAGTCGCATGAAGAATAGTTACGGGCATTATCTGCCTTTGAACCAGCCCTCACAAGACCTCTGTACGAGTTCTGCGAATGTCCCGCAGAAATACCCTTAGAGATGATTGTAGATTTCGTATTCTTACCCAAGTGGATCATCTTGGTACCTGTGTCCGCCTGCTGATAGTTGTTGGTAACAGCTACGGAATAGAACTCCGCAACAGAGTCGTCGCCTCTCAACACGCATGAAGGGTATTTCCAAGTGATAGCCGAACCTGTCTCTACCTGTGTCCACGAGAGTTTTGAACGCTCACCGCGAAGCTCACCTCGCTTTGTCACGAGATTAAGCACACCTCCCTTACCGTTCTCATCGCCAGGATACCAGTTCTGCACGGTTGAGTACTTCACCTCTGCCCTATCATTTACGATAATCTCCACGATAGCGGCATGAAGTTGGTTCTCATCACGCATTGGAGCGGTACAACCCTCAAGATAAGAAACATACGAATCATCGTCTGCCACAATAAGGGTACGCTCAAACTGTCCTGTATTAGCCGCATTGATACGGAAATACGAACTAAGTTCCATAGGGCAACGCACACCCTTCGGGATATAGACGAAAGATCCATCGGAGAACACGGCTGAGTTGAGAGCGGCAAAATAGTTGTCGCGATAAGGCACCACTGTACCCAGATACTTCTTTATAAGGTCTGGATGCTCCTTGATAGCCTCACCTATCGACATGAAGATGATGCCCTTCTCCTTCAGCTTGTCCTTAAAGGTGGTCTTCACAGACACAGAGTCCATGATAGCATCCACAGCCGTACCACTCAGGGCAAGACGTTCCTCAAGCGGAATACCGAGCTTGTCGAAAGTCTTCTCCAGTTCAGGGTCGATCTCCTTGTTCTTCGGCTTCTTAGCCAGAGGATCGGCATAGTATGATATTGCCTGATAGTCAATCGGCGGTATGTCAAGATGCCCCCAGGTAGGCTGCTCAAGGCCCTCCCAGTAGTGGAAGGCCTTGAGTCGGAACTCCAACATCCAATCTGGCTCACCCTTCTTTGCAGAAATGAGTCGAACCACATCTTCAGTCAGTCCTACAGGTATTATCTCAGTATGTACGTCAGTAGTGAAGCCGAACTCATATTTCTGTTCGGCAACCTTCTTGACGAATTCATTCTTTTCTGACATTTGTTATATTTTACAGAGTCTGCTTAACCTCAATCTCGGTGAAGGTCTCGAGGATATCACCCTGCTGAATATCATTGAAGTTAACAAGCGAGATACCGCACTCGAAGTTGGTTGCAACCTCCTTGACATCGTCCTTGAAGCGCTTGAGGGCGTTGATCTCGGCTGTGTGAACCACGATACCGTCACGGATGACACGAGCCTTGTCTGTACGGTGAACCTTACCCTCGACAACCATAGCACCGGCAACAGTACCGACCTTGGAAATCTTGTAAACCTCACGTACCTCAACCTGACCGGTAACAACCTCCTTCTTAACCTTATCGAGCATACCCTCCATAACAGAAGTGATATCGTCGATAGCGTCGTAGATGACTGAGTATGTGTTGATCTCAACTCCGTGCTGCTCAGCCACCTTCTTAGCGGCTGCAGAAGGACGAACGTTGAAGCCGATGATGATAGAGTTCTCAGCAGCAGAAGCAAGCATTACGTCGTTCTCTGAGATCTGACCTACGGCACCCTGGAGTACATTCACCTGAATCTTCTCAGTAGAGAGCTTGATGAATGAGTCTGAGAGAGCCTCGACAGAACCCTGTGTATCAGCCTTGACGATAAGATTGAGCACGTGGAACTCACCAAGAGCGATACGGTGAGCGATTTCCTCAAGACCGACAACCTTAGTCGTTCTGAGACTCTGCTCACGCTGCAACTGCAAACGCTTGTTGGCAATATCCCTTGCTTCCTGCTCAGTCTCCATGATATGGAATGAGTCACCCGCACTTGGAGCACCGTTAAGACCGAGAATGATAGCTGGCTCTGCAGGACGTACATTGTCGATACGCTGGTTACGCTCGTTGAAGATAGCCTTCACACGACCATAGTATGTACCTGCGATAACGATGTCACCCATCTTCAATGTACCGTTGCTTACGAGCATTGTAGCCACATAGCCACGTCCCTTGTCGAGTGATGCCTCAATGACAGAACCTGTTGCCTTACGGTTTGGATTAGCCTTGAGGTCAAGCATCTCAGCCTCAAGAAGAACCTTCTCAAGAAGCTCTGCAACGCCTGTACCCTTCTTGGCACTAATCTCCTGACACTGGTACTTACCACCCCACTCCTCAACAAGGAGGTTCATGGCTGCAAGATCCTGACGAATCTTGTCTGGGTTAGCACCTGGCTTATCAATCTTATTGATTGCGAACACCATAGGAACATTGGCAGCCTGTGCATGGGCAATAGCCTCCTTGGTGGTAGGCATGATAGAGTCATCAGCAGCAATGATGATGATCGCGATATCAGTTACCTGAGTACCACGGGCACGCATAGCGGTGAACGCCTCGTGACCTGGAGTATCGAGGAATGTGATCTTACGACCGTCCTCAAGCTTCACGTTATAAGCACCGATGTGCTGTGTGATACCACCAGCCTCACCAGCGATTACGTTGGTCTGACGGATATAGTCGAGGAGCGATGTCTTACCGTGGTCAACGTGACCCATCACAGTTACGATTGGAGCACGACCAACGAGATCATTCTCATCATCCTCTGCCTCCTGAACAGCCTCCTGAACCTCGGCACTAACGTACTCAGTAGTAAATCCGAACTCCTCAGCCACGATGTTGATAGTCTCAGCATCAAGACGCTGGTTGATACTTACCATAACGCCGATTGACATCAATGTTCCGATAAGCTTCGTAACAGGAATATTCATCATCGTAGCAAGCTCTGAAACAGTAACGAACTCGGTGAGCTTCAGTACCTTCTCGCCAAGCTCCTGCTCCAGGAGTTCCTCGTCACGCTTCTCTGCGGCTGCATCACGCTTTTCCTTACGGTACTTGGCACCCTTCTTGTTCTGGCTTGACTTAGAAGTCAGACGTGCGAGGGTCTCCTTTACCTGACGTGCTACATCCTCTTCGTTTACCTCCTGAGGCTTGTTATTCTGCTTATTCTTGTTCTTCTTCTTACCACCACCCTGCTGGTTCTGGTTGTTGTTATTCTTCTTTCCATTACCCTGAGGCTGGTTAGCTGCGGCATTGATATCCACGCGTTCCTTATTCATGCGGTTGCGTTTCTTCTTCTCGCCGTTAGCTGCCTTCTGGGCATCACGAGCCTGCTGAGCCTTCTCCTCACGCTCCTTACGACGCTCCTCCTTGGTCTTCTTCTTAGGACGAGTGCTCTGGTTCAAGGCATCAAGGTCAATCTTACCGACCACGTTCATCTTCTGACCAAGCATCTTACGCTCGTTCTTAGTGGTGAACACCTCAACCTCCTTAACAGCAGGCTTCTCTTCCTTTTCCTCAACAGGAGCAGCCTTTGGAGCCTCAGCCTTTACTGGCTCTTCCTTCTTCTGCTCCTGCTTTGCAGGTTCAGTCTTTGCAGGTTCTGCCTTTGGAGTCTCAGGCTTAGGAGCCTTAGCCTTCTCAACCTTTGCTGGCTCAGCTTTCTTCTGCTCTGCCTTTGGAGCCTCCTTTGCAGGTTCAGCCTTCTTCTGCTCTGGCTTCTTCTTGCCGTTCAAGGAATCAAGGTCTATCTTGCCAAGAGGCTTGAACTCCTGGCGCTTCTCCTTTTTCTCCTCAACCTTAGGAGCATCCTCAACGACCTTAGGAGCCTTCGGCTGCTTTGAGCTCTTTGGCTTCTTCAGGAGTTGTTCAGCCTTGTCGCGAACCTCCTTATCCTTGGCAAAGGCTGCAGAAAGAGCATTATACTGCTCGTCGCTGATCTTACAAGAAGGATCAGACTTCACCTCTCCAAGTTCAGGTTTCTTCGACAGGAACTCAACAGCAGTATTCAAACCGATGTTAAGTTCACGTATTGCTTTATTTAATCTTATACTCATTAAAAACTTACCAAGTCGTCCTTTTCCCGGACAAGTCTTGGATTTTTTCTATTTGTTACTTTTTCTACTGTGGAAGCTTTTACTGTTCAAACTCTGCTCTCAGAACTTCCAGTACCTGATCAACAGTCTCCTCCTCGAGGTCAGCCTTTGAGATAAGCATTTCACGTGGAGCATTGAGAACAGCCTTGGCTGTATCAAGACCGATGCCCTTGATTGCATCGAGAACCCACTGGTCGATCTCATCGTTGAACTCATCGAGATAGATATCATCAGAATCTACATCGCCATCCTCACCGAGGTCACGGAATACGTCGATAGTATATTCTGTAAGCATAGAAGCGAGCTTGATGTTCTGACCACCACGACCGATAGCAAGACTTACCTCCTCTGGTGAGAGGTAAACCTCTGCCTTGTGGTTCTCGTCGTCAAGCACGATGCTGTTGATGCGGGCAGGAGCAAGAGCACGCTGGATGAAGAGCTTTGTGTTTGCTGTGTAGTTGATAACGTCAAGGTTCTCGTTGCAAAGCTCACGGACAATGCCATGAACACGGCTACCCTTAACACCTACGCAAGCACCAACTGGATCAATACGATCGTCGAAGCTCTCTACGGCAATCTTTGCACGCTCTCCTGGGAGACGAGCTATGCGACGGATAGCAATCTGACCTTCTGCAATCTCAGGAACCTCTGACTCAAGCAAACGCTGAAGGAAGAGTGAGCTTGTACGTGAAAGGATGATCTTAGGGTTGTTGTTCTCGTTGTCAACACGGAGGATAACAGCCTTAACGGTCTCACCCTTACGATACTGGTCTTGTGGAATCTGCTCAGCCTTTGGAAGGATAAGCTCGTTGTTCTCATCATCCACGATAAGAACCTCACGCTTCCAGGTCTGATAAACCTCACCAGAGATGATCTCACCCACACGATCCTTATACTTGTTGTAAAGGCTATCATGCTCAAGCTCGAGAATCTTACTTGCAAGTGTCTGACGAAGGTTAAGGATGGCACGACGACCGAACTTAGCGAAATCAACACGCTCTGATACATCCTCGCCAACCTCATAGTCAGCCTCAATCTTCTGAGCCTCAGTCAAGGCGATCTCCTTGTTCTCGTCTGTAACCTCGCCGTCAGCAACGACCACACGGTTACGGTAGATCTCGAAGTCACCCTTGTCTGGGTTCACGATCACGTCAAAATTCTCGTCACTACCGAAGATCTTCGCAATGACATTACGGAAACTCTCTTCTAATACGCTAACCAAAGTAGTACGATCGATGTTCTTGGTGTCCTTGAACTCCTTGAACGTTTCAATCATGTTTGGCTGTAAAATATCTGCTTTCTTTGCCATTATATTGTTTTATTTAAAATTTATCAAGTATTTGCAGTATTTCACCTCGTCCATAGAGAACTGCTTCTCTACCTCAACGAGCTGTGGGCGTTTCTTGCCCTCTACCTTCTGCTTTTCTGTGACAGTCACAACGAACTGTCTGCCGTCAACCGACTTCAGCACTCCTTCCATCTTCTTGCCGTCAGCAGCGAGAACCTCTACATCCTTGCCGATGCAGTTGATGTACTGCTGCTCTACCTTGAATGGCTGACCAATGCCGGCACTACCCACCTCAAGTTCATAATCCTCTTCGTCACGGTTAAGGTGATCCTCGATGAAGCGACTCAAGGACACGCAATCCTCGATCCACACTCCATCAGCATGGTCAATCTCCACTACGATACGGTCATCTGTGCTAACCTCGATGTCAACCAGGAAATACTCCTTGTCCTGGAGCCATTCCTCAACTACTGTCTTAACGACGTTCTTGTCTATCATTCTCTCAATTTATGTAATAAAACAAGAATGAGAAGCTCAACTTGTGAGCCTCTCATTCCACTGAACAGGTGCAAAATTACACATTATTTATGGATTTTCCAAATATTTCCAAGAAAAAGTTGAAAAAATCGCTCTTTTTTGTGCAAAATCACGCTCTACACATAAGTTTCTATGTCCTCAACGCCAAAATAACCTTCTCAAGCACAGAAAACAAATGAAGCAAACCTGCATTCTCAAAGGAGAGAATTGCCATAAAGACAACCAGAAAGGTCATTACAAATCACCAAGCCATTTTTTCACCATCACTTGATGCAAGTTTTTCATTATTTCTGCATTTTATAATAAAAAACAGACTTCTTCCCTTTTGAAACCACGAAATGTCATTAAGGGGAATTCGTTTTTTCTGCATCAACAAATCAAGGTATCACAAAACTCAAATTTCATTATGAAAATCTCAAATTTATTCGTTTGCTTACTATTAGCTCTCACCACATTCACTTCTTGTTCAAAAGATGACGAAGAAGAATACGAGCCAATGCGTGCATCTGCAATCTTAAATTCATTATTCATAGAGGTCATAGATAAAAACGGCAATGTTGCAGATTACGACAAACTATTGAAAGAAAATAAGTTATCCGCAGTTAATCAAGTATCAAAAAAGAAAGCGAAGTTTGAAGTTCTGGAGTATCAAGGTACTAAAGTAATTAGCCTTACAGTTGACACACCAGACATGAAACACATGACCTTCAACAGCGACCACACATCGGGGTATGGCAAGACTGATCTGGCAATGGAAATAAACGACAAACAATTCACAATAACCGTCAATTTTGAGTTTCATTCCGTGAACAAGCCATATTTCTATGGTGGTAATTCTATCCACATCAAAGACATTGAATATGACGGAAAAAAGATCACACCTACGGATTACCTCTCAATCTATTCCATAAGGATAAAACTAACTGACGACAAGCCAATCATCGAGCCTCTACCCTTTCCCTAAGTAATTACCATTAAAACACCATTAATTTACCTTTAACTTACCATCATAATACAATAGTTTATGGTATTATTATGGTATTATAATGGTAATATAATGGTATTATTATGGTATTATCAACGGAGGAACATACTTGACAGAAGGAAGAAAGAAATAGAGTAAAGTAGATAGGGTAAAGGGTAATGTAGATAGTATAAGAGGCGATTTTGAAACCTCATTACTATCTACATTACCCTTTACTCTATCTACTTTACCCCTATACTCTCTCTCAATACTATCTAAAAAACTCCCCCTTGGGGGGCTGGGGGGCTTCTTACTTCGTAATACTTTTCAGATACTCATCCGACATGACGAGTCGCTTTGCCTCCAGAATCTGCTTGTCATAGCCATTTTGATAGGCTATTGCGCCTTTCTGATAGTAGTAGGCGGCTATGATATCCGACTCCACCACCCTGCGGATCTGTTTCTCGTTCTTCTCAAGTTCATGGGCAAGATTATGCTGGAGCTTTGCCTTCAGAGCCTCAAACTCAGACTTGTTGTCTTCATAGTAGCCTTCCATCTTTGCCACCTTGATAAGCTCATCGTACAGTTTTACGGTTTCTCTATCATATTTGAAGCCGGCATCAACGACTGCCTTTGTAAACTCCTGCCACTCACTTTCCGAGAGCCTGAACTTCTCTGGCTGAGCTATTGAGTCATGCTTCATAATATAATCCACAACCCAGTTGAACATCACCTCAGTTGAGTCGAGTCCAGAACTTGCAAGATAAACGGCAATATTAGGAATGGTGTCACCCTTGAACTCCACATCAGGCTTTATTCCACCGCCATCCCTTACCTCACGACCGTTTGCCGTATGGAACACATGCGTCAGGGAATCAGGGATATGCTCCTTATAGCCACCACCTGTATGCTTGTAGTTGATAGCCTGAATGCAACGACCACTTGGGATGTAATACTTTGATGTGGTTATCTTCATGCTCGTATTGTGAGGCAGGTCGATAGGCACCTGAACAAGTCCCTTGCCGTAGGTACGAGTTCCGAACACCAAAGCTCGGTCAAGATCCTGAAGCGAACCAGCGGTAATCTCACTTGCAGAAGCCGTATTGCCATTTACCATTACAATTATCGGCATCACGGTATCAACAGGCTGAGCATCAGTCTTATACTCATGGTTCACCTTTTTCATCTTTCCCTTGGTAGTAACGAGAGTGATACCTTTTGGCACAAACATATTAACGATCTTGATAGCCTCCTGAAGAGAACCGCCGCCATTGTTTCTAAGGTCGAAGACAAAGCCCTTCATGCCTTGCTGACGAAGCTCAATGAAAGCACGACGGACATCCTGTGAGCAATCCTCAGTAAACTGATTAAGAGCAATATAGCCCACGTTCTCGTCAAGCATTCCATAGTAAGGCACGGAAGGCAGCTGGATAGCCCTACGCTTTATCTTCACCTCTGACGGTTTCTTCTGCCCCGGACGCTTGTACTTCAGCAGAAAAGTAGAGCCGGCATCACCACGTAGATGGTTAGACACATAGCTCACATCCTTACCGATCATCGTGGAATCGTCAATTGAAAGTATCTCATCTCCCTTCTTCAGACCAACCTCCTGAGCAGGCATTCCGAAGTAAGGCTCGTCTATACAGACATTTCCAGTCTTTAGGTTCTTCCTCACAATGGCACCTATACCCGCATACTTACCCGTAAGCATCTGTTTTAGATTCTTCACCTCGTCAGAGGCATAGTATTCCGTATAAGGGTCAAGGGATCTCAGCATAGCCTTTATGCCAGTACCCACAACCTCCGAAGCGTCAAGGGTATCCACGTACATCATGTTGAGATTCTTGTATATAGATGAGAATATCTCCAGATTGCGAGCAACGTCGTAGTTATGGTTCTTCTGCGCAGAAGCAGAAAGGCTGATAGCCAGAATTATAAGCGTTATTATCTTTTTCATTGTCTATTTTTCAAAAAATTGCCACAAAGATACTAAAATTCGCGAAAAAAAACTAACTTTGCAAGCAATTTAACTTACATTTAAGACAAAGCATCACAAAAATCATATTATATGAAGCATTTATTCGCATCAATGATGATACTTTCCTCTCTTGGGGCAAGTGCACAGAAAATTGACTTCAACCTCTCGGGCAAGGAGAACACCAGCACAGAGGAGGGCTTTACCTCATGGGCGGTAGGTCGTTCCAAGACCGCCACAAAGGAGTTTGACGGCGTGACAATAAAGGCAGAAGCTGTGGCAGGAACAGCAGCCAATGGCATTAACAACAACTGGTGGAAGGACGGCGTTAGCAAGTATTCAAAGCTTGTGAGCGACGGAGTTTTCTCGGCTTACATAGACTCAAAGAACGACTATTCATATTCAGCCTCAGAGCCTATGGGCATACAGTTCACTATCAGCGGACTATCTGCCGGAAAGCATACTCTCACCGCCTATCATAACAATACCGACGGAATGACTGATCCCTACCCTACTCTCCGCATCCTTGTGAATGGCGAACAGGTGGCATCAGGCATAGCCCAGAGCATACGCGCCCAAACCGCAGAGGCTTCTGGTGTGTCATACATAGAGTTCACAGCCGAAGCGGGCAAGGATGTTATCGTTCAGTACATCTCAGAACCAAAGTCGGGCGAGACATACAGCAACACATCAGTTGCCATAAATGCCCTTATCTTCGACCGTCCTCTTCCTGAGAACTCAGCCTCAGCACCTTCGCCTGAGAACCTTGACTATCACACGGACTGCGACAACGGTAGCGTTATTCTGAAATGGACTAAGGGAAACACAGCCGTAAAACACCATATATATATAGGAGAGTCGGAAGATGCCCTAAACGAGGTGGCAGTAACTACCGAGACCTCCTATACACTCTCTTCACTCTCTGCCCTCAACACATACTACTGGAAGGTAGTGGAAGAGGATGCTGACGGACGCACATTCGACGGTGACACTTGGTCTTTCCGTCCTCGTCACCTCGCATTCCCTGGTGCAGAGGGCTATGGACGCTTCGCGATAGGTGGTCGTGGCGGCATAGTTTATCACGTCACTTCTCTCGATGATGATGTGAATAATCCTGCGGAAGGTACATTCCGCTATGGCATAACAAAGATTAGCGGTCCTCGTACCATAGTATTTGATGTCAGCGGATACATTACGCTCAAAGGCCGTCTCACCTGTTCAGATCCATACGTTACCGTTGCTGGTCAGACAGCTCCGGGCGAGGGCATTACCTTCCGTGGTGCACCTCTCGGCTTTGCTTCTGACGGTATCATACGTTTCATACGCTCTTATCGTGGCTATGCAGGAACTGAGGCAGGACCTTCTACAGAAGAGCAGAACAAGGGACTTGACGGCCTCGGAATGGCTGGTTGCGACAATGCCATCATGGATCATTGCTCTGTGGCATGGACTACCGACGAGGCATTCTCTTCACGCAACGCCCATAGCATCACACTTCAGCGCACTCTTATCTCAGAGGCTCTTAACCAAGCCGATCACCCAAACTACGAAAAGGGCAAACAGCATGGTTTTGCTGCTACCATAGGCGGTGGATGTTTCTACGGACATAGCTCTTACCACCACAATCTCCTTGCTCATTGTGAGGGTCGTAACTGGTCACTCTCTGGTGGACTTGACGGCGCTGGCAACTATTCAGGTGCACATGATGTATTTAATAATGTAGTATATAACTGGGGTAGTCGTGCTACCGACGGCGGTACTCACGAGCTTAACTTCGTGAACAACTACTATAAGATGGGCGTATCTACCACCCAGACCGCCTTGCTCCGTCATCAGTTTGAAGGCACAGGCACAGGCTCTCAGGCGGCATACGTTAGTGGCAATATCCGAGAGAATCTTGACGGTTCAAAGACTACCGATGCAGAGAACCAGACATACAAGTACGAGCTTTCTGGCGGTCAGAAACTGACTTGGGAACCTTGGGCAACCGCTCCTTTCTTTGAATCATTCGCCACAATAGAGAGTGCGGAGGCTGCATACGCTAATGTTTTGTCAGATGTTGGTTGCAACCAGCCTTTCCTTAACGCACACGACAAACGTATAGTTAGCGAGACATTCTCTGGCACTACATCAACCGTCGGCTCAAAGACTGGCAAGAAAGGTATCATAGACCGCGAATGGGATGCCGAGGGCTTCACTTCTATCAAGGAAGAGAAACGAGCAGCCGACTTTGATACCGATCAGGATGGTATGCCTGACTGGTGGGAGGCTCTTCACTCAGAGCTTAACCCTTCAGTAGCCGATAACAACACCGATGCTGACGGCGATGGATATACCGCCCTTGAGGACTATCTTAACTGGATGGCACTTCCTCACTTCACTATCGCCCTCTCTGCCTCACAGGGCATAAGCCTCCACGACTATTTCTCTGGCTACCCAACCACAGACACCACATACAGCCTCGTTGGCGAGAGTGCCAACGCACAGATAGCAGACGGCAAGCTCAGCATCTCTGCACCTGCTTCCGAGGGTATCGCCACAATTCAGGTAAAGGCAGAGGCAAACGGAGTTTCCCTTACCCGTGCCTTCAACTTCCGTTTCACAGGTTCGGCCACAGGTATCAGCACTCTAAACACTAAACCCTCAACTCTAAACACGTATAATCTTTCCGGACAGCGTGTAAATAGCAGTTTCAAGGGTATAGTTATCAAGAATGGCAAGAAATGCGCACAATAACATTTTCACGGTACAAACAGCCGAAAAAGTGAATAAAATCCACAAAAACCAAACTTTTTTCAAGAATTTTCTAAAATTTCTTGGAAAAAGTTTGGTGGTTTCAGAAAATCGTTGTACCTTTGCATCGCAATTAAGAAATAACGCTGATTGCAAAACAAAAAGCTTCAGTAGCTCAGTTGGTTAGAGCACATGACTGTTAATCATGGGGTCGTTGGTTCAAGCCCATCCTGGAGCGCAAAAAGAGATACTTTCGAGTATCTCTTTTTTTGTTTCGTATTATCCCCATTACCATATTTAACGTAAGTTCGACGAATATCCTTACCCATAACCATTGAATACTACGCGATTGGCTAAGCTCTGAAGGAGCGACACCTGACAGGGCAGTCCGTTAGGGTGTTATATGCGGATGCGTGGTTAATAGAGCGCTGAAAGTGCGACACCTGAAAACCATGCCTTTAGATGTCGCTCCTTCAGAGCTAATTCGTAAAACGACGCACTAAGAAAGGCAATAATCGCCAAAATTCAAAATAAATGCCCGTATTTCTTGCTTAATCTCGTATTTTTTTATATTTTTGCATTTAGAACATTTCGATAATCCCAAACAATAAGGCAAATGCAATACGAGAACACATTCAAGGCTATTGACCAGATTCTGTGGAAGGAGTCTGGCTGTAGCAGCGAACTTGACTACCTTGAACAGAAGTCGTGGCTCTTGTTCCTCAAGTATCTTGACGACCTTG
>Ga0256407_10000981_pt1 | contig 63815 bp, 56 predicted proteins | sample RumenRJG_04DNA_FD_193489 | JGI IMG/M metagenome (GOLD analysis project Ga0256407, IMG submission 193489) | Bovine rumen microbial communities from Lethbridge, Alberta, Canada - RJG_04 | ecosystem: Host-associated > Mammals > Digestive system > Stomach > Rumen | place: Canada: Alberta... | reverse complement strand
AAGAGATTCGATAATCGGAATACCTGCAGCAGCAAGGATTTGCAGAGTTGATGTAAAATCTATCTGTTCTGCCAGCCCCATTTTAGGCATTTTTACAAGTGCTTTTTTAGCATTTTTAGCCTTTTTTACCGGAGCATTATCTTCTATAATTGAAGTTGGCGTGTACCCCATAGAACGAATTTCAGTTCTGGCCTCACGCAAATTTGCCGCTTCAACCTGACCTTTTACAATATCACTTGTTCCGTTTTTATATGCGGTATAATTATATCTTGCCATACTATTCGCCCGCCAAACCTAAAACTCTGACAAATTCACTTACTGTTGTGTGTCCCTGAAGAATATGTGACAAACAAGAATTGCTTAAAGTATTCATACCATGGTCAACAGCACATTCCTCAATTTCCAAATCATGCGCCCCCTGCGCAATAAGTTTTTTAATTTCTTTTGTTATAGGCATAATTTCATAAATACCCAAACGCCCCCTGTAACCGGTGAAATTACAGTGGTTACAACCGGTTGCTCTGTATATTGGAGTTTTCATAAGTTTTTCAATTTCATCTTCATCAAGGGTTACTTTCATTGCTTCTTCTCTTGTGCAATGGTATTCTGTTTTACAATCATCACACAATCTTCTTACAAGACGCTGTGCAATTACCCCTGATAATGTTGAAGATACAAGATAGTCTTTCGCACCCATTTCAATTAAACGAGTAACAGTTGCAGCCGCAGAATTGGTGTGAATCGTACTTAATACAAGGTGACCTGTCAATGCGGCGGAAATAGCCGTTTCTAATGTTTCATAGTCACGAATTTCACCGATTAATATAATATCAGGGTCCTGACGCAAAATTGCTCTCATACAAGAAGCAAAAGTAATGCCTGCCTTTACATTGACCTGAGACTGGTTAATACCGTCAAGTTTAATTTCTATCGGGTCTTCAATCGTAGTAATATTAACAGATTCATCATTCAAACTTTTCAAAATAGAATAAAGAGTCGTCGTTTTACCTGAACCTGTAGGACCTGATGTTAAAATAATACCGTTCGGACAAGATACCATTTTGGTAATTTCTTCCAAATCACTCGAATTTGCACCGACAAGTTTAATTTGCTTATCTTCCGATTTTAAACTTACAGCCGGCGCTAAAATACGAATTACAACCTTTTCTTTTCCTGATACAGGCAGAGTATTGATACGAAAATCATAATTCGTATCTTTGTACGGCATAGTAAAAGTACCATCCTGAGGTCGTCTTTGCTCTGCAATATTCATTCTTGACATAACTTTAAAACGGGTAATAACAGAAGATTCTGCCTTATCAGGAATATCAATAGTTTTCTGAAGAATACCATCTTTTCTGTATCGCACAATATAACCATTGAGTCGAGGTTCTATGTGAATATCGGAAACTTTATTATCTATAGCATTTGTAATAATCTGATTAACAAATTTTGCAACCGTTCCTGTAGAATCAAGAAGTTCTGCATCAAGTTGGTCTGACAAACTTGCTTCAGCCTCAGATTCAATTGTTTCTGTCTTAATCTGTTCAAGAATTCTTTCAGTTTGTTTCTTTCTTTTTGAGAAAAATACTTCCAAAGAATTGTTAAACTCATAATGAGTCATCAAAAGTTGGCGGGGATTTTGCCCTGTTATATAAATAATCGCTTTTAAAATATCTTGTTTTAACGGTTTTAATACACCGACTGTCAAAACTCTGCCATCAGAAGATATTGGTATAACTGAATTAGTACGGATAAAATCTTCAGGCAAAATATTGATAAAATTCTTTTGGTCCTGTAATTGCTCTGAAGATACAAGTTTATAACCTGTTTGTTCTCCTAAAGTCTTTTTTAAATCAGAAAGAGTAATATAACCCATTTCGTACAGAGTAGAACCTATAGGAGCATTGGAGCGCTTTGATTCCGCAAGAGCATCCTCTAATTGTTCCTGCGTAATCAAGCCTTTTTTAACAAACAATTCACCAAGCATACCACCGACAGGTTCAGATACCATGACAGGAGCATCTTTCTTTTGGGGTACTTTTGGCAAATCTTCATCTATCTTATTTTCTTCAACAAAACCGCTTAATAATTCGCGTAAATCATCATCACCGCCAACAGGCATAAATCTTATCGGATTAGGATAATATCTTTTTAACAACTGACTTATCCTATCCATATTAGATTTTTTTGAAACAGCAACAAACAACTGACCCTGACGAATACTGACGGGCACAAATTTCATTTTGCTCATCGAACTTTTGTCAACTTTGTCAATTATAGATTTATCTATACTGTTTTTTATTCTTGAAATAACTTCGTTCATTGATTTTGTTTGATTAAACAATTACAAATCCAAATTTGTGATTTCGGCTGCATCTTCCGTATCAACAATAATTTGAGGTGTAATCATTATAACCATTTCTTCCTTAGATCTTTCTGTACCCGTACTTCTAAAGAACATACCTATAAAAGGTAAATCCCCGAGGAACGGAATTTTGCTGACATTTTTAGTTTCAACTTCCTGTATCATACCACCAATAATTAAAGTTTCACCATCTTTGATTCTTATACCTTTTAAGGTTAAGTTTCTTCTTTGAAGCAAAGTAGCAGCAAGGTCACGCTGACCTTCAACTTCACCATCAGTGTATAACTGACCTGCAATAGTACTGTAATCAGGATTAATATCCAAAGTAACATAACCGTCAGGACTGATAAACGGAGTAATCGTAACTTTTATACCGTTATCATTTTGAATATCATAATCTTTTTGAACCTGTGAAGAACCTGTACCAGTTGAATCCAAATATTGTGATGTAACTTTTGCGACATAATCCGATGTCAAGTCAATAACAGATTGCTGACCGTTTGTTATGAGAATACGAGGATTAGCAAGAACTCTGCCTTTATTGTTTTCGACCAAATAATTGATGGTCCAAATTAACTGAGGAGAACCGCTCCACTGTCCGTAAGATATATCACCGGTATCATCTTTTGAGGTTGAAGAACCGGAAGAACCTTTGGCCTGTTCACTAAAGCCATGACCTGCAAAGAAAATCGGATAATATTTTCCCCCGCCTGAACTTGCGGTTCTTATACCGTTTGAAGCATTAAAGGAAATATTTTTGCTCATATATTGCCAGGTGTTATCAAAAGACTTACTGCCGCTTTCAGACAATGAAATAATCTGAACTTCAAGATATGCCTGAGGTGCTTTCAAATCATTTGCCGCAATATAATCTTTAATCATTTCAAGTTGAGTCGGAGAACCACCTATAACCTGAACCATACCAATAGACGGGAAATATGAAACAGTCATATTTTTAAACGGCAAAGAAGCCATATCTTCTGCATTTGCTTTTTGTTCAACCGAACACAATAATTTCCCTCCGCCAATTGAAAGACCGCCGGATTCACCACCCCCGCCAAAGGAATCTGATGCAAATCCTGTCGGAACTCCGGCAGCACCACCTGTTGAACCTTCTCCGTTACTCATAAATGACGGAATTAATGTAGAACAAATTAATCCTGCCATTTCTGCAGGAGTAACATGATTAACTTTATAATTAGTTATCGGAGGTTTTTTATCAAATTGGTCAATAATTTTTTGCGCCATCAAGGCATCTTCTCGTGTGCCCATGACAATTAATTCATTATTTGCAGGGTTTGTTGTTACAACAGGTTTAGAAGATACTCCCGGGCTTATACTCTTTTTGGTAAAAATACTTTTATTCAAAAAGTCTGCAATCGATGCCGCACTCACATATTTGACAGGAACTATAATAATATCTTTTGAACCTGCACCCATATCGACATCTTCATCATCACCACTTGTGATAATCATTGTATTACCCTGAATACCATATTTAAGTTTTTGAGTTGTTACAACAAGACTCAAAGCCTTTTGCAAAGTCACATTAACCAAATCCATCGTAACTTTGCCGCTGACATCCTGAGCAAAAATTATATTCATACCTGCCTGATCGGCAAACATTCTCAAGACCTGCATAACATCTGCATCACGAAGACTGAGATTTACAAGTGAATCCGCATTTTGAATTTGCGTATCAGAATTGATATCCATTGATGTAATAGGTTGTTGAGAACGAATTACAGGTGAATCCTGCGCCAGAGCAACAGGTGATGCCCCCATAACCGCGAATGACAAAATCATTACACTTGCAACAAATTTTTCTCTGATTTTATTTTTCATATCTGCTCCTGATTGATTATTGTTTAAATTTTCCTTCCGCCAAATCTTTCTTTCAAATTATATATATCAGTCTGATTGGTTTCTATACCGTCTTTTGTAAATAATTCTCCGATAGCCGCCGAATAAACATTTGAACCCATTGCAGCAGTCACCCAAGTCGGAGTAATTTTTACAACCTTATATTCCTGACCGATAATTTTATCTCCCGGTCTTACAAGATAATCTCTGTTATCCACATTTATAATCGCTGACGGGCTTTTTGTATTAAACATAATTCCAACAACTTTGGTTCTTGTAATTTTCGCTGCAACTGAACCCGTATCAAGCGCCGTAGGCGGAACAGGAAGATTAAAACTATACGGACTTATATCGTCTTGCTCTCTCACTCTGTAATTCTGAAGATTTTTCAGTTTCAGAATTTTTGCATTTTTTGCGTTTGCCTCAGCAATTGCAGAATTGCGGGCTTTTTCATACTCAATCATCTCGTTATACGGCATAAACGGATTACTGCGACCGATTGTCGTAACATCATAAGATATCATATTGTCAGGCAAATCATCATCCTCAACATCAATATTTACGGACTTATGCGGTTCAGGATTTGTATTATTTACCTTTGGTACGGGCGGTAACGGCTTTTGCGGTTCTTCCTTTTGAGGAACACAACCGCTTATACAAAACGATAATAAAATTACCGCAACGACAAGCCCTAATATGTTTCCTATTTTATTGTTAAATAATCTTCTCATCTTACCCGTCAAGTCTTTATTTTGGGAATTATTTATCTACAATCCGACAAATAACCACTCTAACACTAATAATACCATAAGTGCAGATATAGGGCAAAATTACACACAATAATCATATATTTGATGTAGATTGGTCGTAAATTCAATTATAATAAGTGTTTTAAAAATTTATATTTTGTAACACTTTATAATTTATAAAAAATTTCAATCCACAGATTGAGCAAAACAATAATTAATAAATCATTGTTATTTTTTTATCAGCGAATAACATTAATTTGATTATGGATTGTAAAAAAGTATCTGATACATTACCCTTTAAGGGATTAAATATATATAATTCAACAGCCTATGTGCAAAATCATACCCTCATAAACAGAGGAATTACAACACTTGGCGGAAGCACCGTTCCGCAATGTATTATGTCGAATAACAAATATGAAGCACAAGAGCGTGCATTGATGGGCGGAATATATTTTGTTGCATCATATCTTACTCCCATTTTACTCATTCCGCTTTATAATAAACATTTCCTGAAAAATAAGGGAATAATAAAGTCGTTGCAAGGGGCAGAAAAGAAAATTATTCAGGTATCAAAAAAATACCTTACACCTGATGCTGATTTAAAAGAAGGTTTAGAAAAAACTGCAAAAATTTTTGACAAAAAAGCAGGGACAAATGAACATCAAAAAGCATTTGAAGAAATTTACAAAATATATAATAACCCCGAAAAATTAAAAAAAGACTTACTCTCGGTTCACGAAAAAGTTTTGATGACTGATTTTATCACAACAGGTGCGATGTGGTCGGCAATCCCCTGGATTGCGACAGAATATACTCAAATGCGAACCAAACGAAAAGATTTTTCGGCCGGCTTTGAACTTAAAAAAGACAATTCAAAATCTGATGAAGAATTTAAAAAATCAAAACTCAAAAAACTTGCATGGAATATTGCATTTTCGGTTATTCCCGGAATACTTTTTGCAAAAGCAGTAACAAAAGGATTATCCTTTTCTTTAAAAAGTCCTCCCCTTGAGGGAGGACCGAAATCTTTGATTTCGAGGTGGGGATACAAAAAAATTGCAAATAATCCGCAAAATTTTGACTATACTTCAGGAACAAATATGTCGAAAACAATTTATGCAGCCATTTGGATTTTATCAAGTTTCCCTGCAAAACTAATATCTTCAAGAGATACAAATGAACGCAAAGACAGAGCATTAAGAGATATCGGGCTGTTTACGATGTTTTTTGGCGGAGATTTCCTAATTAATAACATCGCAGGAAGAATTGCAGACAAAATCTTCGGAACAAAAATTATGAATGACGACGGGAAAAAGTTGAATTTCTTAAAAAAATTTAAAATGCCGTTAAGAAATTTCAAAACTTTAGACGAAGTAAAAGACATACCTCCTGAAATATTAAAGAAAACAAAAAATATCGGAGCCGGTCTGTATTGGTTCTCTTTACTTACAAACACCGCATTAATCGGATTTGCATTACCAAAAGTTTTAAACAAGTTTCTGCGCCATAATATTGAAAAAGAAAAGGAGCAGGAGTTAAATAATCAAACACCTGCATTCAAAGGCAAAGTTACCATGGAGGAGTTTGTAAAAAAATTATAAATATTATTTTTAGTGACTTACCCCATTTTTAACAAATATACACAAACCGCTTGCAAATAAAATATTTTCATACTATTATTAACATACACAGCCGAAATAGGCTTTGGTATGCCTATGAAGCGAAGTTATCGTAGGTTTGGGTTTTAAATCCGAAAGTAAACTTTCCCTCTGCCATTGAAAGAGGGTGCCCACAGGGCGGGTGAGGGTTAAAAATCCAACACAAGAAAAAGGAGAAACGAAATGCCAAAATTAAAAACACACAGAGCCGCAGCAAAACGCTATAAAGTTACTGCAAGCGGTAAAATTATGAAAAGACAAGCAGGCATCGGCCACTTGCTCCAACACAAATCAGCATCAAGAAAACGCAGAATTTTCAAGATGGTTGAGGTTTCTGAGTCACATGTAGCACTGGTATCTAAAGAGTTACCATACAAGAAGTATTCAAGATAGGAGCATAAAAAATGAGAATTAGACGCAGTAGTGCCGGTGTTAGAAGACACAAAAAAATATTAAAACTTGCTAAAGGCTTTATCGGAGCAAGAAGCAGAATCTTCAAAGTTGCAAATATCGCTGTAATGAAAGCACTTAAATATGCTTACAGAGACAGACGCACCACAAAACGCAACATGAGAAGATTATGGATTGTAAGAATCAATGCAGCAGTAAGACAACGCGGTATGAGTTATTCAAAATTCGTAAACGCTTGCAAAAAAGCAAATGTTGTTGTAAACAGAAAAATGCTTGCTGATATGGCTGTAAGAGATTCTGAAGCATTTGATGTAATTTTTGAAACAGTTTCAAAATAATTGCGTTAAAGAAATATTATAAAAACGGAAAATTAAAAGCGGGAATTTTGTTAAAAACAAAATTCTCGCTTTTTAAGTGTCAGACAATTGCCTGACCTACAAACTTGTTCCTCCCCTTGGTAGGGGAGGTTAGGTGGGGTTTGGAATAATCAGGATGAGAAATCAATATGTAAGTTGGACTTTCAGCCCAACAAATAAAATGTTGGGGTAGAAACCCCAACTTACTTATTTGGGTTAATCAAGAAGGAAAAATCAAAACCCATCCCTACCTCTTCCCTATATAGGGAAGGGAAATTACACAATTTTATTCGTTTTGTCATTCCGAATTTATTTCGGAATCTCCTACCGAACACTCTTGAATTTGATTAATAAGAAGATTCTGAAACAATCCGGGCGCTTTGCACCTGCGCATACAGGGTCACACGACTCGTTCCTCGTCGGTTCCCTTTGTAAAGTTCAGGGTGACAAACACAAGGATAAGACTTATTTCGACAATATATTACCCATTCCCCCTGATAGAACAGAAAATTTTTATGTATTTTTATGCTAAAATTTTATTATGCAAAAGCCGATTTTTTATATTAAAGAACTTTTAAAAATCGCATCCCCAATTATACTCGGCAATGTAGGATTTATCCTTATAGGTATCGGGGATATTATTGTCGCAGGGCGTCATTCAACAGATACCTTTGCTGCGATAAGTATTGCAGCGGCAATAGTAAATTGTATTATGACTATCGCTATCGGTTTAACTTCAAGTATCTCTCCGCTACTTTCTAATTACAGAGGCGAAGGCAAGCCGATAAAAAGATATTTTTACCCGTCAATCAGATTTGCTCTGTTTTGGGCATTATTATCCTGCATTATAATACTAATTTTTATCCCAATTATCCCCAAAATGGGTTTTGAATACAAACTGATAAAACCGATTCAGGATTATATGTTAATCAGCGCATTTTCAACTTTTGGTGGAGGGTTGCATCATAGTCTGAAAGAATTTTTGCAGGCTTTTGAAATTGTTTTATTCCCGAATTTGCTCACAATTTTCAGCGTATTTTTAAATTTAATACTCAATATAATTTTTGTATTCGGCTGGGGAATTATTCCTTCTATGGGTGTTATCGGGCTTGCGGTTTCAAGTTTTATCGTAAGATATTTTATGGGATTTGTCCTTTTGTGGTATTGCCACAGACTTATGGAACTGCGAAACTATCACGAAAAAGGTTATTATAAAAATCTTGTCAAAATCGGTTTGCCTATCGCACTTGCAATACTTGTAGAATTTGTTGCATTTAACAGTGTTGCAATAATAATGGGCAGAATTGCAGGAATTTACGCAGCAGCACAAAATTTACTCTGCACACTTATAAATTTAACCTTTATGGTACCTTTTGCCATTTCAAACGGAATTGCGGTAAAAGTCGGTTTTGCAAACGGTGCAGGTAATTTTGAAGATATGAAAAAATATTCGTTTACCGGTGTTGGGATGTCTGTAGGGTTTATGACCTTATGCACAATAACTTATTTATTATTCCCAAAATTTATCGTATCAATTTTTACACCAGACATAAAATTATGTGAAATAGTATTGCAGGTAATGATAATTTTAGGATTTTATCAAATCTTTGACGGATTGCAAATTTCATTGTCAGGTATCTGTAAAGGCATTAAGCAGACAAAAATCATTCTGCTTGCAAATTTTTTGGCTTATTGGTGCGTTTCAATACCTTTGGGATGTTATCTGGGGCTGCATTTGAAAATGAATTTAATCGGATTTTGGACAGGACTTTTGAGTTCGTCAATAATGTTGTGTATTATAATGATTACCCAACTGCGAAAATATTATGTCAAATAAAATAGCAAAAAAATAATACCCTGATCAGGTATTACTTTTTTGTTGAGTTTTAATCTTTACTGAATTATTTTTCAATATCAAGATTAGATTCATCGGCTTGAAGTTGTTTTTTCATGATGTTATTCATTACAGCATCTACAAGCAACTCATAGGATTTCTTGTTTTCAATACCCGGAAATTCCTCTTTGAGTTGATTTCTGACCATCACTTCCAGCTCATTTTTGTCAGAAAACATATTAACACCGCTGACGGATTCCAAATAATCCACAGTGCTTTTGTCCAATTGTGTTTTGTCGGCATATTCCTGCAGTCTTGACTTAGGACTAACCGTTTCTTTAATCTTTTGTACGAGTTTTAAATTTTTAATTCGTTCAAACATGATTGCCTCACACACTAACTTCTTGTATTATTTTAAAGTACCGTAAAATAATTAATTGACTACTTTTCATATTATATTTACAAATATTTACAATTCAATCCTACAATTTGCTGAAATCTGCCAAATAATCGTATTTATCTTTTAATAATGCCAATAAAGAAATTCTGTTATTTTTAACATTTTCATCTTTGTCCATTACCAGAACATCTTCAAAGAATTTTGTGACAGTCGGATTAAGTTTTTCGAGTTTTTCGAGATACAATTTGTAGTCACAATCAGGCTCAACCGTTTTGATTTCGCTATAAAGGACTTTTTCTATATCTTCAGTAAAGTAATTTTCATTTATAGCACCTGAATTTTGGTCTTTTATAATTCTGATTACTCTGTTTGCATTTTCTAATAGTTGAGGTGCATCAAGCGTTGAAACAATTTCAACTCTTTTTACATAATCAGCAATATCAGAAAGCGGATTATTATTTGCACATGCTTCAAGAATATTTTTATTATATTTTTCCGACAAGAAAATAATCATTCTTTGAACAAAGAATTCTCTAACCTCATCAGCGCAATCCTTTTGAACAGGTAAACCTTTTAGTGTTTCAATAATATACTTATCAATATCTATTTTTAAGTCAGCATCTAAGATGGTTTTTATAACGCCCAAAGCAGCGCGTCTTACACCGAGCGGATCAGAAGAACCTGTCGGTTTTTTGCCCCCTGCAAATACCGCACAGACAGTATCAATTTTATCGGCAATCCCGACAATCTGACCTTCAAGCCCTTTTGCCGTTTCACTTTCCGCATTAATAGGAAAATAGTGTTCTTTGATACCCTCAACAACTTTATCATTTTCACCGGATACTCTCGCATAATCAGAGCCGATATATCCCTGCAATTCAGTAAACTCAAATACAAGGTGGGTAGTCAAATCTGCTTTACACAACAATGCAGTGCGTTCAATATCAGAAGAATTTACACCCAAATCTGATGCAATATTTTTAGATAATGCAATAAGCCTTTGTGTCTTGTCATACATTGAACCCATACCTTTTTGGAATGTAACACCTTTAAGGCTTTCGACATAATCAGATAGAGGCTTTTTGGTATCTTCTCTAAAGAAAAATACAGCATCATCTAATCTTGCTTTTATTACACGAACATTACCTTCTTTGATATTTTTAAATTCACTGCCGACATAATTTGCCATCGTTATAAATTTGTTAATAAGTTTACCATCTTTATGCAACGCAAAATATCTTTGGTGAGAACTCATAACCGTAACAGTGACTTCTTCCGGTATAGTCAAAAATTCTTCATCAAATTCACAAATTACAGGAACAGGATATTCGGTAATAAATGTTACTTCTTCCAACAAATCATCCGTATAATACGGGACAGCACCAATTTTTGCTGCTTCTTCCTTTGCTTTTTGAATAATAAGTTCTCTGCGTTCGTTTTGGTCAACTATTACGCAGGCATTTCTCATTGTTTCAATATAATCTTCAGGTTTGCCGATTGGGAAATTCTGCATAGCAAATCTGTGACCTCTTGTATATATTGAAGATTCTTTGTCTATAATTTTAATCTTAACTTCATCGTTATCAAGAATTGACACAATCCACTTTATCGGACGGGAAAATTTTTCGTCATTATAACCCCAGCGCATGAAATGAGCGCCCTGAAGTTTCATAAATATCGACGGAACATTCTGCGCCAAAAGTTCTTTTATATCTTTGCCTTTTATAACAATTTTTGCGTGAACATAATTATTTTCGACATATAAAGACTCAGGTGAAAGATTGTTTTTCTTTGCAAAACCTTCGCCTGCCTTTGTTAAATTCCCGTTTTCATCAAACGCAATATTTGCAATAGGACCTTTTACAATTTTTTCTTCATCAGTTGTTGCATTTTCAAGACCATAAACCAAAACTGCCAATCGTCTTGGGGTTGCATAAACTTTTATATTATCAAATTTTACTTTATTTTCGTTTAAGAATTTTGTAAATCCGTCATTTAGTTGTTCAATTGCCTGCGGTATAAATTTGTAAGGCAATTCTTCAGTTCCGACTTCCAATAAATATGTACTCATTTCTCATCCTTATTTTATGTGTTCTTACGATAATTATAGTAAAAGCAAGGCAGAATGTAAAATTAATTTTTAGAAAAAATATTTTTAATAATAACAAATAATGTTATACATATTTGCAAATGTTTATTATATAATTGAGTTATCAAAACAAGAAAGGATAAGAACATGACAGCAAATTTAGACAAAATTATGAAACCAAAGTCAATTGCGGTTGTTGGTGCTTCTACAAAAGAACACACAATCGGTTCTGACATCATGAAAAGACTTCAGGAATACAAGTTCAAAGGGCAAATTTATCCGATTAACCCAAAAGGCGGTATTATTGAAGGTTTACAGGCATATACTTCCGTTTTGGAAGTTCCGGGTGAAATCGATTTGGCAATTATCGTTGTAAACGCTAAATTCGTTTTGGACACAATTGACCAATGCCACCAAAAAGGTATCAAAGGTCTTTGTATCATCACTGCAGGATTTAAAGAAACAGGCAAAGAAGGTGCCGAAGCAGAAAAGGCATTACTTGCAAAAGTTCAAGAATACGGTATGAGATGCGTTGGTCCTAACTGTTTGGGTGTTGTAAACACATTACCTGAAATCTCTATGGACGGATGTTTTGCTGAATCTCTTCCTGAAAGAGGACATATCGGATTTGTTTCTCAATCAGGTGCTTTGGGCGGCGGTATTTTGAACATCTTAAAAGACCTTAACCTTGGTTTTGCACAGTTCATTTCTATTGGTAATCAGGCAGATGTAAACGCTGAAACCGCATTAGAATATTGGGAAAACGAAGATGATGTTGAACAAATTCTTTTATATATGGAATCAATCCAAAACCCTGCTAATTTCAGAAAATTGGCAACAAGAATTTCTAAAAAGAAACCTATTTTAGCATTGAAAGCAGGTCGTAGTGCAGCAGGTGCTTCTGCAGCATCTTCTCACACAGGTTCACTTGCAGGTGCAGATAAAGCCGCTAACGCTTTATTAAATCAATCAGGTGTAATCAGAGAATATTCTTTGAAAAACTTATTCTCAACCGCTAAAGTTTTTGCAAACTGCCCGATTCCAAAGGGTGACAGAGTTGCAATTATCACAAACTCAGGCGGTCCCGGTATTATGGCAACTGATGCGGTTTGCGAATACGGTATGCAAATTGCTAAAATTACCGATGCTACAAAAGAAAAATTGAGAAGTTTCTTACCTTCAGCTGCATCAGTTAAGAACCCTATCGATATGATTGCATCAGCACCTATCGAACACTACAAGCAAACACTTGAAACAGTTATCGCAGATGAAAATGTTGATATGATTATTTGTATCTACTTACCGTTCTTAGGCTTGAAAGATATTGATGTTGCTAAAGCATTGATGGAAATTAAGGCTAAAAATCCGCAAAAACCTGTTATCGGTGTATTTATGACAAAATCTGAATTCTTTACTGCATTATCAGATATGGATGTTAATATTCCGTTCTTTATGTACGCTGAAGAAGCCGCTGAAGGTTTACACAGATTGAATCAGCAAAGATTGTGGATTGAAAGACCGGAAGGCAAAATTCCGTCTTACAATGTAGATAAAGCAAAAGCAGAATCTATCATTAAACAATCTATCGCTGACGGCAGAGAACAATTAACAACAAGAGAATCAATTGATGTATTGGATGCTTACGGAATCAGAGTTTGCAAATCAGGTTTTGCAACAACTGAAGACCAAGCCGTTTCTATCGCTGATTCAATCGGTTACCCTGTTGTTATGAAGATGACTTCAAAAACAACTTCTCACAAAACAGATGTAGGCGGTGTAAGAGTAAACATTCAGTCCGCTGAACAACTGAGAGCAGAATACCAAGACCTTATTTCTAAATTGGAAGCAAAAGGATTGCTTGACGGTTTGGAAGGGGTAATCATTCAGGAAATGGTTAAAGGCAACCGTGAAATGGTTTGTGGTGTCGCTACAGATCCCCAATACGGACATATGATGATGTTTGGTTTAGGCGGTGTATTTATCGAAGTTATGAAAGATGTAACTTTCAGAATTGCTCCTTTGACTGATGTTGATGCTAAAGAAATGATTAAATCAGTAAAAGCATACAAATTGCTTGAAGGCGCAAGAGGTACAACTCCTGCTCAGATGGAACAAATTGAAGAAACAATTTTGAGATTATCTCAATTGGTTTCAGACTTTAGTTTCATCACCGAATTGGATATTAACCCATTGTTAATTTCTGAAAAAACAGGTGAAGGTATCGCAGTTGACGGCAGAATCAAAGTTAATATGACTGCTGCAAAAGAACAATTCGGCTGCGGAACAACCTGCACTTGCTGCCACTAAGGGGGTAAATAAAACCTTACCCCTCTACCTTTGGGATACAAAGCGAACCAACGAGGAACGAGTTGTGCGAGCCTGTATGCGTAACGAAGTGAAGCTGAGGGTAGAATTTCTTAATGAGCAAAGGCGAATTTAGAAATTCGGGTGAGGGTACAATATAACAACAAAGCGGGAATTTTGTTAATAACAAAATTCCCGCTTGTTTTGTGTCAGGCAATTGCCTGACCTACAACTCTTATTGTGTCATTCCGAATTTATTTCGGAATCTCCTACTGAACACTCTTAAATTTGATTAGCAAGGAGATGCTGAAACAAGTTCAGCATGACAAACAGTTCAGAATAATATGTAAGTTGGGCTTTCAGCCCAACAATCCGCTACATATAATAAAAAAGGAAGATACTTTATACGCACCTTCCTTTTAAATTATCATATTCTATTGAACTTTAATTATTCAATAATATCATCATCACCTGCAAAATCAGGAGAACCGAACATTCCTTCGATTTCTTCCAAAATAGCAGACGGTTTTCTTGCTTGGTTTCTTTGAGCAACGGCTTGTTTTCTTTCAGCCTTTTCTCTTTCTTCATTTGCGTTAATCAAATGATGGAAACCTGTACCTGCAGGTATCAAACGACCGATGATAACGTTTTCTTTCAAACCTCTCAACATGTCTTTTTTACCTTCTACGGCTGCTTCAGTCAGAATTCTTGTTGTTTCCTGGAATGAAGCCGCTGAAATGAACGATTCGGTGTTCAATGAAGCCTTTGTAATACCAAGCAACATGTGTTCACAAGTTGCAGGTGCTTTTCCTGCTTCTTCTGCCTCTTTGTTTTCTTTTTCAAAGATTTGAACTTCGATAAGTTCACCAGGTAACAAGTTTGTATCACCGGCATCAACGACCTTAACTTTCTTGGTCATCTGACGAACGATAACTTCAATGTGTTTGTCGGAAATTTCAACACCTTGAGAACGATATACTCTTTGTACTTCGTCAACAAGATATTGTTGAGCCGCTTCAGGTCCTCTTAAACGCATAACATCATGCGGATCAGGGGAACCTGATGTCAATGCCTGACCTTTAACAACTTTTTGGTTGTTTCCGACAATTACATTAGCATCAATTGAGTATTTAATTTCAGTTGAAGAACCGTTTTCATCTTCAAGATATAATCTCGGGAATCCGCTTTCATCAACTTCAATCTTTGTTGTTCCGTCAAATTCTGCCAAAATAGCACAATCTTTCGGGCGACGACCTTCAAGCAATTCTTCGACTTTCGGCAAACCTTGAACGATATCGCCTGTTTTTTCTCTTTCGTAAGTCAAAGATACAATCAAGTCACCTCTTAATACTAAAGAACCGGCGTTTACAAGTAACATAGTACCCGGACTGATTAAGTACGGACGACCGACTCTTATTGAAACACTGCCTTTACCGGTTGCGGTAACAATACCCGAAATCGGAGCAGTTTCACCACTATCAGCAATTTCACTGTCAGTCTTGACTAAATCACCTTTTTTAACTGTCGCCTTGCCTTTAATTTTTACATCTGTTGAAGAACTTTCAGAGATTAACAATAATCTTCTTGCTTCTTCTTCGTCCTTTTTAATTGAGGCAACAGCATCATGCAATGCCAATACCTGAGTTTTTGCAACAGGTGTTTTAGGTTCAATTACCTGACCGTCTTTTACCAAAAGTTCAGTCTGTAACGAATTATTTGCAGAACCTTCAAGTTCACGACGAACAATTAAGTTTTCAAGAACAACAATTCTTAATTCACCATGAGAATCAAGTTCTACAATACCTTTAAGGTGAGATAAGTATCCGCCCATCTGGAGAACTAAACTTGTTCTTGTAATTGTAGCACCGTCAATATTTCTTACTCTTGCACCATCTTTGTACTGCAACTGGGTAACAGGAACAACATCTATTAATTCATCGGAAGAATTGAATTTGATAGATACATCTTTTTGTTCAATATCAAGAACCTGAACAGGTCTGACCAAAATTTGAACAGGCTGATTTGCAATAGCATCTTCATCAAGCCCCATTGAAGAATCCATATCTTCGTCCAAATCATCAATAGCCAAATCTTCACCTGTAGAATCCATAATTGTAACAACAGAAGTTGTTTTAGCCTTGATACCGTCTGCAATAACAGTACCTTTCTTGATAACTTCACCTTCGTCAACTTTCAATTCCTGATAACTTGACAATGTGTGGACTTCACCAGGTCTGATTGTAATTTCGTGAATAACATCATTGTATTCTTTAAATTCAACAACACCGTCAATATGGCAATAAACATCTTTAACAACTTCCGTACCGGCGGTAACTGTTGTGCCGTTTTCAACCATCTTGAGTGTTGCGTCTTTATTAATTTGATGAACTTCTTCAGGAATAAATACAACCTTACCGGGTTTTGTAATAATCTGATTTTCGTCAACTTCAACATCGACATATCTGATTTCACCTGAAGACGGAACCGAACAATCAGAATCAATAAGTTCACCGATAATCATACCGTTTTCAACAGGAGTATCAACAACTGCTTTAACAATATATTTTTCGCCTGTCTTATCAACTGTCCAAATTTGTTCTTTTTTAGTTTGTTCAAAAGATGCGTTTTCAGGACTCAAAGAAGCGATAACGATAGTTAATTCTTTACCTGAAACAATCTTTTTGATTTTCTTACCGTCAAATTTAGCATCTTCAACAACCAAATCATTTCCGACCCTGACTTCACCGCCGTGTTCGCAGATTGTAAGAGTTTCGGCAAGTTTTTCGCCTTCAGATACTTTCTGACCGTCTTTAACAAGAACTTTCGAACCTCCCGGTAATGTATAAACATCACCGCCTAACACCCAAACAATACCTTGTTTGTTTGTTGTTCTTAAAATATTACCTTGTCTGTCTTTCTTTTCATCAGCCTTAAAACCTTCAAAAAGAACTTCACCACTGATATCAGAAATAATATCTTTTTGTGCTTTTTCTGTCAAACGGCTTGAATCACTGCTTGATGACGGAGCATGTTCTGCCATCTTGAAGCCTTTTGTAACCTTATCGCCGTCTTTAACAAATACAGTTGCACCTGCAGGAATATGATATTTAGAAGTTCTTTTTTCACCTTTAACTTCCAAATCCGCTTCATACATTGCAACCTGAACAACATCACCATGGCGGGTTCTTAATTCTCTTGTTTTAATTTTAGAAACAACCGTACCTGCTTCGTAAGATTTGATTTCTTTCATCGCTTCTTTAACGCCGACAGCACCACCGGTGTGGAATGTTCTCATTGTTAACTGTGTACCCGGTTCACCGATTGACTGAGCAGCGATAATACCGATTGATTCACCAACATCAACAAGTTTTTGAGATGTTAATGCCCAGCCGTAACATTTTTGGCATACACCGTATTCCAAACCGCAAGTCAACGCTGAACGAACTCTCAAATTCTGCAGGTCTAAGCCTGAAATTTTCTTAATATCATCTCTATTTAATGTCGTACCGTTTGTGATAACTACATTTCCGTCTTTATCGGTTATGTCCTGAGCAACTGTTCGTCCTAACAATCTGTCGATTAAAGGAACTATAACAGCATCTCCGTCCATAATCGGTTTCAAATCAATGTATTTATCAGTATGGCAATCTTCATCTCTTACGATAACATCTTGAGCAACATCAACCAAACGACGGGTCAAATAACCGGAGTCCGCTGTTTTCAACGCTGTATCTACAAGACCTTTTCTTGCACCGTAAGATGAAATGATGTATTCGGTAACTGATAAGCCTTCTTTAAAGTTTGATTTAATAGGCAAGTCAATAATCTGACCTTGCGTATCAGCCATCAAACCTCTCATACCGACTAACTGTGATACCTGTGATAAATTACCTCTCGCACCAGAGAATGCCATCATATATACAGGATTTAATTTGTCAAAGTTTTCTACAACCTGTTCTGTCAATTTTGCAGTTGTTTCAGCCCAGGTATCGATAACCTTTGTATATCTTTCGACTTCGGTAATTTCACCTTTCAAGTATCTGTTTTGTGATACTTCAATTTCCTTTTCCGCTGATTTCAACAAATCTTTTTTAGATTCAGGAACTGATAAGTCAGCAATTGAAATAGTTGTACCGGACACAGTTGCATACCTGTAACCCAATGTTTTTAACGCATCGGCAAGATTTGCTTCTTTTGCTCCGCCGTATTCCAAATACATTTGACCTAACAATTTCTTCAATGAACCTTTATCCATTTGTTTGTTAATGAAATCAGGATCTTTTTTTGCATGTGTATATGTCATTTCCATTTGTTTTTCCTTTTATTTCGGCGGGATATAATCCCACCCTACTACTTTATATTGTTGTGCAAGTATGCCCAACCTAAATTATACTAACGCTTTTCTTATTTCTTCGTTGAAGATAATTCTTCCGACAGTTGTTTCAATTCTTTCGCCTTTTCTGTCACGAACAACAATCTTGTCGTGAAGTTTGATTACCTTAACTTCGAATGCCGAAATTGCATCTTCGAAACTGTAGAAGTAACCTTGTACTTCCTGATTAGGATCTTTCATAGTCGTCAAGTAATACATACCCAAGACCATATCCTGTGAAGGAGATACGATAGGTTTACCGTTTGCAGGTGCAAGCAGGTTGTTTGTCGCTAACATCAACATTCTTGCTTCTGCTTGAGCCTCAATTGACAAAGGTACGTGAACAGCCATTTGGTCACCGTCGAAGTCAGCGTTGAATGCTGTACAAGCAAGCGGATGAAGCTGAATAGCACGACCTTCTACAAGTTTCGGTTCAAATGCTTGGATACCTAATCTGTGAAGCGTTGGAGCACGGTTTAACAATACCGGATGTCCGTCAATAACTTCTTCCAAGATATCCCAAATAACGGGATCAGAGCGTTCAATCTTCTTCTTCGCAGATTTGATATTCTGAACATATCCTCTTTCTATTAATTTATTAATAACGAACGGTTTAAACAATTCTATCGCCATTTCTTTTGGCAAACCGCATTGATTTAAGCGTAATGACGGACCTACAACGATAACTGAACGACCTGAGTAGTCAACACGCTTACCTAACAAGTTTTGACGGAAACGACCTTGTTTACCTTCAATAATATTAGATAATGATTTTAACGCTCTGTTATTCGGTCCTACAACCGTTCTGCCTCTTCTGCCGTTATCAATCAACGCATCAACGGCTTCCTGAAGCATACGCTTTTCGTTACGAACAATAATTTCAGGTGCGCCCATTTCGTTTAATCTTTTTAAACGGTTATTTCTGTTAATTACTCGTCTGTACAAATCATTCAAATCTGATGTTGCAAAACGACCACCGTCCAACTGAACCATAGGTCTTAAATCCGGAGGAGTGACAGGAATTACATTCATTATCATCCAAGTCGGATTTGTACCTGACTGAATTAAGTTATCCAATAATCTTAATCTCTTAATTAATTTTGATTTTTTCTGAACAGAAACACTACCTTCAAGTTCGGTTCTGATTTCTTCCGCCAAAGCGTTAATATCGATTTCGCCAAGCAACTGCTGAATTGCTTCTGCACCGATACCTACTTTCAATGTAGATTCTTCATTTTCAGCCATATAATCTTCGTATTCTTCTTCAGATAACAACTGAAGTTTTTTGAAATCAGAATCACCGCCGTCTAAAACAACATAACTGTTGAAATAGATGACCTGTTCAAGATTTTTCAAAGTCATATCCAAAAGCAAACCTAAGTATGAAGGAATACCTTTCAAAAACCAAATATGAGATACAGGAGCGGCAAGTTCAATATGCCCCATTCTGTGTCGTCTTACTTTTGAATCGGTAACTTCAACACCGCAGCGTTCGCAGATAATACCTTTGTGTCTTACTCTTTTATATTTTCCGCAATAACATTCCCAGTCCTTTGTCGGCCCGAAGATTCTTTCGCAGAACAAACCGTCTCTTTCCGGTTTTAAAGTACGATAGTTAATTGTTTCCGGTTTTGTTACTTCGCCGTGTGACCATTGAAGTATTCTTTCCGGAGAAGCAATACTGATTCGTATATAGTCAAAATAATCTATGCTTGTTGACATTTGTCATTTTCTCCTTTTCCTTGCGTGAACCGTGAGATGTGAATTGTGAATTAACCGATTTGGCTATTTCACTATTCACGATTCACTTTTCACGATTTTATAGTTCTCCGAAACCTGATGTTGATTCAAAGAAATTAATATTTAATAATTCTGAATCGACATCTGACAGAGTTCTTTTCGGAGCGGCTTTTCTCAAGTCGTCCATATCTGTCATTAAATCTACTTCAGTTCCGTCTTTTTTAGATACTGTTATATCCAAACCGATACTTTGCAATTCTCTTACAAGTACCTTAAATGATTCAGGAATACCCGGTCTTGGGATATTATCGCCTTTAACGATAGCTTCGTATGCTCTGTTTCTTCCGTTAACATCATCGGATTTGATTGTCAACATTTCCTGCAGAGTATAAGCCGCACCGTAAGCCTCTAATGCCCAAACTTCCATTTCACCGAATCTTTGACCGCCAAATTGTGCTTTACCACCGAGCGGCTGCTGAGTAACAAGTGAATAAGGACCGGTACTTCTTGCGTGAATTTTATCATCGACCAAGTGAACTAATTTCAGGAAGTATGTCAAACCAACAGCAACAGGTCTGTCAAACGGTTCACCGGTTCTACCGTCAATAAGTGTAACCTTACCGTCTTCACCAACCCAAGTTGCGCCTGATTTTTTGATACCTTCTAACAATTCACCTTTTGTAACTATTTCTGATTCGTTTTCACCATACATTTCATCAAATGCAGGAGCCTCATAGTGTTTACCTGTCAAATATGCTGCCAAACCAAGCAATAATTCGTAAGTTTGACCGACATTCATACGAGAAGGTACACCAAGAGGGTTCAAAACGATATCAACAGGAGTTCCGTCAGGTAAGAACGGCATATCTTCTTTAGGTAATATACGAGATACAATACCTTTGTTACCGTGACGACCTGAAAGTTTATCACCGACAGAAACCTTACGCTTTTGTGCAATGTAAACTCTGATTACAGTATTTGCTCCCGGTGGCAATTCGTCACCTTTTTCTCTATCAAATACCTTGACATCGAGAACTCTGCCGCCGCCGCCATGCGGAACTCTTAATGAATTATCTTTTACATCTCTTGCTTTTTCGGCAAAGATTGCTCTTAAAAGTTTTTCTTCAGGCGGATGCTCTGATTCACCTTTCGGAGTAACTTTACCAACAAGAATATCGTCAGGATAAACTCTTGCACCAATACGAACAATACCTCTTTCATCCAAATGACGAAGTGCATCTTCTGATACATTCGGAATTTCACGGGTAATTTCTTCAGGCCCGAGTTTTGTCTGACGCGCTTCAATTTCTAATTTTTCAATGTGTAATGAAGTAAAGATGTCATCGTGTACGCATCTTTCAGAAAGCAAAATAGCATCTTCATAGTTATAACCTTCCCAAGGCATATAAGCAACGAGAATGTTTTTACCTAATGAAAGTTCGCCTCCGCATGTTGATGCACCATCTGCGATAACATCGCCTGCTTTAACTTTATCTCCCTCATGAACGATAGGTCTTTGGTTAATACAAGTATCCTGGTTACTTCTTACATATTTCATTAATGTATATATATGTTGCTTGTTATGTTGATCTCTGATTACGATTTCTTCACCGACAACTCTTTCAACAGTACCGTCAACATCAGCGACAATAACCATACCGGAGTCTTTTGCAACACGAGATTCAAGACCTGTACCAACTCTTGGTCTTTGTGTAATCAAAAGAGGTACTGCCTGACGTTGCATGTTAGAACCCATCAATGCACGGTTAGCATCATCGTGTTCTATAAACGGAATCATTGAAGTTGCAACTGAAATAATCTGAATAGGACATACACCAACATAGTCAACCTTTGATGCCGGTTCCATAACGAATTCGGAACGGTATCTTACAGGAACTATATCGTCTTTAAATGTTTTGTCTTTATTCAATTTAACATCAGCAGGAGCACAACGGTAATTTTCATCGGCATCTGCAGTCATATAAACAACTTCATCAGTTACAACACCGTCTTTTACAACAAAGAACGGGGATTCGATAAAGCCATAATCATTAACTCTTGCGTGAGTAGCCAAAGAACCAATCAAACCTGCGTTCGGACCTTCCGGAGTTTCGATAGGACAAATACGCCCGTAGTGAGAAGGGTGAATATCACGAACAGGGAAACCGGCTCTTTCTCTTTGCAAACCACCAGGCCCTAATGCTGAAATACGCCTTTTGTGAGTTAATTCAGCAAGCGGATTAGTTTGGTCCATAAATTGTGATAACTGAGAACTACCGAAGAATTCTTTTAATGAAGCAACCAAAGGTTTGGTGTTCAACAGGTTCAACGGAGTCAATGTTTCTGAATCCTGCAGAGTCATTCTTTCTTTAACAATTCTTTCAATTCTTGAAAGACCTACTCTGAATTGGTTTTGTAACAATTCACCAACAGAACGGATTCTTCTGTTACCCAAATGGTCGATATCGTCCAATGTTCCTTCATCATAAGTTAAGTTGATTAAGTATTCGATTGTTGAAACGATATCTTCAACAGTTAATGTTCTTTGGTTCTTTGGAATATTTAAGTTTAATTTTTTGTTTAATTTATAACGACCTACACGACCGATATCATATTTCTTGGCATCAAAGAATCTTGATTCCAAAATCTGACGACCGCCCTGAGGAGATGCAGGATCTCCCGGTCTTAGTTTTTTGTATAAATCAATTAATGCATCATCTGTTGTTTCTGCGGTATCTTTATCCAAAGTTTTCTTTAAGAAATCAAAATGAGTGAATTTTGATTCCATTTCCGCAACAGTAATACCCATTGCTTTAAGTAATGTTGTAGCAAGGATTTTTCTGTTTTTGTCAATCTTGACATGGATGATATCATTAGCATCAGTTTCAAATTTAACCCATGCACCTCTGTTCGGAATCATTGTAGCATTGTATAAACGCTTTCCGTTAGGAGAAATGGTTTTGTCGAAGTAAACGCCCGGTGAACGAACGATTTGAGAAACGATTACACGCTCTGCACCGTTTACAATGAATGTACCTTTGTCAGTCATTGTCGGAATATCACCGATGTAAACTTCCTGTTCTTTAATTTCACCGCTGTCACGGTTTACTAATCTAATCATGACTCTTAACTGCTTTGCATAAGTAGCGTCATGGATTCTTGCCTCTTCAACTGTATACTTTGCATTGTCAAAAGTATAATTTGGCAAAAAGTGCAATTCTAATCTTCCCGTATAGTCTTTAATAGGTGAAAAAGCAAGCAATTCTTCTTTCAAACCTTCAGTTAAAAACCATTCAAACGATTTTTTCTGCACTTCAATAAGGTCCGGTAAATCATCCAAACGAGTATGCGGGATACCCATCGGTGTTACCCTTTTTTCGTATTTTGTCTCAGACATTAAATCACCTCATAAAATAAATGGTGTACTACTACAAAAAATTTTTCTAACTTATGGCTGTTAACCCTCTGCCATATTTAGTGAATAGTGAGTTGTGAATGGTGAATAGGTATTATCTGTATCAACAGATATTTTACAATTTCTAAAACCGTAAAGGGCTATTCACTTTTCACTAATTTCTATTCACTTTTAAAGCAAATAATGCAATTTTCATGGGTTCGTAAAGTTGGTAAAATCCGCTTGTAATCAAACTTACGCTCGTACAGGCATAGTTCGCCTTACTTTACATTTTGCATGTTCTCTAATCGTATTACATAAATATTAATAGTCAAGAAAATTAGCGTAAAAAATACAATAATTTTATTATTTTTTGTAATATAAATTTACAATAAATTTTAAGTAGTCTGAAAGTTTGATTATTATTGAGTTTAAGTGTCAAGTCCTATTTTATAAATAGACAGAAGGTTGCATTATTAAAGGGTTTTGGCAAATTCGTCAAAACCCTTGGGAGAGAAAAGGTTTAGACATTACAAAAGTCCCCTCTGCCTTTGGGATACAAAGCGAACCAACGAGGAACGAGTTGTGTGAGCCTGTATGCGTAACGAAGTGAAGCTGAGGGTAGAATTTCTTAATGAGCAGAGGCGAATTTAGAAATTCGGGTGAGGGTAAAATGTAAGTTGGGCTTTCAGCCCAACAAATAAAATGTTGGGGTAGAAACCCCAACTTACTTATTGTAGTGTAGGCAATATGTAATGTGCCCATAAATATAATAAAAATGGGCACGCTTTCGCTTTGCCCATCCTACATAACTTATTATCCGTTTTGTCATTCCGAATTTATTTCGGAATCTCCTACCGAACACTCTTAAATTTGATTAACAAGGAGATGCTGAAACGAGTTCAGCATGACAAGCAGTTCAGAATATAATATGTAAGTTGGGCTTTCAGCCCAACAAATAAAATGTTGGGGTAGAAACCCCAACTTACTTATTATTACTTATCACCATTAATTTTACCTGCATTATAAATACTAATTAAAAGTGGTGGTAACATAGCAAGCATTGCGAACAAGCCCATTGCTCCTACTGCTTTATATTTTTTAATAATTGCTGCAATTTGGTCAGGTTTTGCTAATCTGCCACCCGAAGGCATTTCGCCTGCTACAAAGCGCTTAATCGCTTTACCTATCACAGTTTTATCATTAAATAATTTTTCTCCGGCTCTTTCAAAGTGTCTATAAAGTGAACCTGCATTGGAAAATACTTTGCTACCATTAGATATAGCAATTCTATTTCCACAAACACCATTTGCAATTGTTATACCTTTTGCCAATAACAAACCTGTTACACCTGCACCTACGCCAACATTTGCCACATTCAAAACATGGCGTAATGTGCGATTTTTAGACTGATATTGTTGCTGACCTTCAAAATTTACACCACCGATACTCATATTTTTCTCCTTTACACATTTTTAAATTTTCTACCTACATATTTGTAAAAACGCATTAGAGAATATTATTGCCCCGCCCCACCACATCATATCATATCATATCATATAGCAGATTATAACAGGGTTTTAGCCATTTTAAATTCGGGTTTACAATTTGTAATATTTGTATATTTTTGATAAATTCCATATAATTTTTTTATGTTTTATTTTGATGAAATTGACAGAAAAAAAATTTTAAAATCGGACTTAATAACAAAAGCAAATGCTTTTTTTACAACAAAAGAAATTTGTATTTGTAACAAAAGTTTTGAAACAAACCCTCACCCGCATTTGTATCACTCACAAGTTCGTGAGCAACTGCTCCCTCTCCCATCGGGAGAGGGTTGGGGTGAGGGGTCAATTCTGAAAAATAAAGAATTTGTATCAAATTATTTAAAAATTGAACCTGAAAATCTCATTTCTCCAACTCAAACTCATAGCGCAAATGTAGATATAGCAATAGAAAACAAATTTGAATACCCCGATACTGACGGATTAATTTTGACAAAAAATAACTTTGCAATTTTTTTAAATTTTGCCGATTGTACCCCATTAATTTTTTATGATGAAAAACAAAATATCGGTGCTGTTTCACATGCAGGATGGCGGGGAACAGCACAAAAAATTGCACAAATTACCGCAAAAAAACTGATAAGTGAATTTGGTTCAAACCCTGAAGATATTTGTGTTTTAATAGGCCCTGCAATTTGCGGAAAATGTTATGAAGTGGGTGAAGAGGTGTATAATAACTTTTCCCCCTCACCCCTGCCCCCTCTCCCCAAAGGGGCGAGGGAATGTAAGATAGACCTCAAAGAAATTAATAGAAAACAGTTAGCCGACATCGGGATAGAAAAAATTGATGTTTGCCCTTATTGTACATGTTGTAACAACGAACTTTTCTTTTCATACAGAAAAGAAAATGGTACAACTTTAAGACATAGTGCAGTGTTGAAATTAAACTAAACATTAAAATATGTAAAAATATTGCTATAATTGTAGCAAAAAATTATTAAACATGCTATTTATAATATATAGTAAGGTCAGAAGGTGGGTAAACTTATGAAAAAATTTTTACTTTTTTTATTTATCTTTTTATTTACAACAACGGCTGCAAATGCCGGAACGGCTTATGTTCGATACAATAATGCCGGTTCACCGATGACCGTCACAAGAGGATATAGCAGACCTTTAAGAATTTCGGAAGTAAACCAATACAATTATGCACGCAGAGCAAGACCATCAATGCCATCTCGTCCTGCAATGCCATACGGATACAGAACAAGACACGCTCATATTCCGCGGGCTCTGACAAATTATAATTTTCCTGCACCCGTTCAATCCGCAACGGTTCCGCAATCTCGACTTGATAAAAATTTCAATGCGGTTATTCCGACAAAAAGTTATACAATGAACGGAGTAACATACTATAACTAAAGTTTAAAAAATACAAAAGTTTCATAACAAAAGCAGTCTTCGACTGAAGACTGCTTTAAATTTGGGGGTTGCGAATATATTTATAAACTTAAAATGCTAAAAACAACACCGTAAACATACAACCCAAAGAAACAGCACTGAATAAAAACCAGGTGTGCATAACAGGGTGCTGATAAGACCAAATTTCTTTGATAGTTGCGGTTGCGTTGGTAATTGTTCTCATATTTTATTCTCTCTTTCTAAAAAATGACATTGCGAGGCAAAGCCCGAAGCAATCCATAAAACTCTTTATATAACTATTTTGCATTTTTAGAAAAAAAGGTCATCACCTATTTGGTTGATTATTTAATTATTTTTTATTATTATTAAGTCATGAAAAAGGTAGAATTACTTTTGCCTGCGGGCAATTTGGAAAAGTTGGAATATGCCGTAAATTACGGGGCAGACGCAGTATATTTAGGGGTTGTGGATTTCAGCCTCAGAGCAATGAGAAAAGGTGAACTTATAACCTTTGATAACCTCAAAACTGCAATAGATTTGGCACATAAATACGGTAAAAAAGCGTATATGACGCTTAATATTTTTGCGTTTAACAAAGATATCAAACATCTTGAAGAATGTATTGAAATAATTAAAGATGCAAATCCTGATTCGATTTTATTCAGCGATTTCGGAATAATGAATTTGTTAAAAAAATACATGCCTGATACCCCTTTACATGTGAGCACACAGACAAATATTTTAAACTATGAATCCGTAAAATTCTGGCAGGATATGGGTGCAACAAGAGTTGTACTTGCAAGAGAACTTTCAATTCCTGAAATTGCGGAAATTAAAAACAAAGTTCCCGATATGGAAATTGAATGTTTTATTCACGGAGCACAATGCGTTTCGTATTCAGGCAGATGTTTGTTAAGTGACTATTTTACAAAAGGCGAAAGAATTTCAAACCAGGGAAACTGCTGTCAGCCTTGCAGATGGAGTTACAAACTTGTTGAAGAAACAAGACCGAATGAATATTATGAAATCAATGAAGATGCACACGGCACACATATTTTAAGCCCTAATGATTTATGCCTTGTTCACCATTTAAAAGAAATGATAGATGCGGGAGTTGATTCATTCAAGGTTGAGGGCAGGACAAAGAGTCTTTATTATGTTTCAGCAGTAGCCAAAACATACAGACAAGCAATAGATGAACTTTACCAAAACCCTGATGCCGATATGGAAAAATACTTTTATGAACTTAAAAAAGTCGGCAACAGAGGTTATACAACAGGTTTTGCACTTGGCAACGGTTCGGGCGGTTACAGTTACGACCTGTCAAAAGGACTTGCCGGAGCAGACTTCTTGTTCGAATTCCACGGGAAAGAAAAAGAAAGGAATTTTTGTCATTCTGAATTTATTTCAGAATCTCCAAAAATTTCTGATAATGAGATCCTGAAACAAGTTCAGGATGACAGTTCTTTATTTTTCGTAAAAATAAAGAATAAAATTTTACCAAATGACGAAGTAGAAATTATCACTCCAACAGAGCAATTTGTTACAAAAATTCTTGGAATATATGACGAAAACGGTCTTGAACTCGATGTTGGCAATACAAATGCAGAAGTGTATATAAAATTTGAAAAAGAACCGCAAAATTACAAATATGCAATGGCAAGAACTGTCGGGATTAAGGAATAAGATATGTTTATAAAACCTGATTACAATTTAAAAAATATTTATGAAATTGACTTAGACGAACTGCAAAAGCAGGGAATTAAGGCTATGCTATTTGATTTGGATTCAACGCTTATGGCATCAAAATCAGGGACTTATACCGACGAAACATATAGTTTTATCCGCAGCGTTCAGGAAAAATTCTTTATAGCGGTAGTTTCAAATAATACTAACAAAAAATATATGGAAAAAGTAAAAAAGGTAACGGATTTCCCTATACTTTTTGAAGCCTGCAAACCAAGAACCGGAGTAGTGAGGAAATTTTTATCGGAGCATAACATTGAGCCAAAAGACTGCGTGCTTGTGGGTGACAGACCTTTAACAGATATTTTGTGCGGGAAATTTTTAGGGTGCAAAACTATTCTTGTAGATTCAATTACCGCAGATAAAGAGAACAAAATTGTCCGTTTTGTCAGGGCTTTGGAAAGATTAAGCATTAAGAAATAACTATTGTTTATTTATCTCATCAATTACTAAATCGGGTGTCAGAGCAATCATACACTTTGGTGTTTGATTTTTACATCCCCTTTTTACACCTGTCTGAATACAACACGGACAACAGGGGAAATTTTTTGTCAATATTTTACATTTGGCACTTCGTGGAGCCCACCTTTTTAGTGATGTTGCACCGTTTAATAAAATTGACGAGATATCAAGTGCAGCAGCCGCATGGATTAAACCAGAATCAATGCCTATAAATAAATCGACATTTTTAATAAATGCAAAAGATTCTGTAACCGATAATTTTCCACACAAGTTCACCGGTTTTATTTTTAATTCCGAAAGTTTTTTATTAAGATTTTCATACAATTCAAAATCCTTATTCCCTCCTGCATAATAGACTTGACAATTCTTTGTATCTGACAAATATTTGATAACTTCAACCCAATAATCGTCTATCCAATTTTTTTGACTAAATCTGCTGTATGCCTGAATAACAACTTTTGGAATATTCATATCTTTTAACTTTGATTTTATTTTTACTTCATCATCAGAGGTCAGCCAAAGTTCAGTTTTATCCGACATTATACTGAAGCCTGAAATTTTCAGCAAATCAAGATAACAATCAATTTCATTTTTATCTTCTTTATATGGTGTAGTTTTTGTTAAAAATTTGTTTCTTAAAATTCCAAAACCTATTCTGTTCTTTACTCCTGCAAGAAATGCGGTCAAGGTTAAAAAACTGTCATTTTTCAGAAAATATATTGTGTCATAGTTTTTAAATATATTTATATAGTATAAAATATCTTTCCATTTTCTTTTTATATCAACTATATTATTAATATACGGACAATTTTTGATTACTTCTTTGGCTGTTTTATCTGCAAGAAAATCAATTTGTGAATCAGGCAGATTAGAACGCAATTCCCTCAAAAAAGCACTTGCAAATATCGTATCACCTATAGTTCCATACCTGACAACTAAAATCTTTCTCATAAAAAAATAATACAATTTACTAAAAATTATTTCAACCGTAAACTTGATTAAAAACAAAAAGAAATATATAATCCTTTTAAAAGGAGAGAAAATGATTGATATTAATAATAAAAGAAGCGGAGTTGCAAATTCAAAAGCCCCGTTACTGATTACAATAGCGGTAGTTATGTTTATTGCACTTTTTTTGGGTGCGGTAAATCATTATAAAAACAAAACCTTAAACCTTGCGTATGAAAATAACATAATAAGATTACAGGATGCAATTACCGCAATGGATGCAACCTGGTCAGATTATTTTCATTCTCCGCTGTTTTCTGAAAAAAAACTGACTGATTACTCTTTAAGGCCGGGAAAATTTTTACAGGAAATTGTCGGTGTATCACAATATTGCGGAAATTCTAACGGCGATTGCTTTGCAAAAAAATATAAATACGAAAACGGTCAGCCATATACTCCGAAATTTGAAGGTGCTTGCGCAAAACTCAAAAACGGCCCGTCAATTTGTATGCTCCCGCAGATTAAAGACGAAAACATAAAAGGCATTATTGATGTAACGGGAACTGACGGCCCTAATGTGTACGGCAAAGATTTAAGGACATTTGAAATTAAAGCAAGAATAAGAAACTACTCCCCTGAAGACGATGAAAATGTTCAGTCTGTAAATGTTGTAAATGGGCCTTACTAACCTCTTTTTATATATTTTGAACCGTTGTTTTTAAACTTCGAACGAGAGGAAATATCAGAATTTAAACCGATTTTTCTCGGTATAAATTCTTTATGTTTAAATTTTTCCTGTAAGGGTATTTCTTCCGATATTTTAGGAATAATAGATTTTTCCATAAACTCTTTTACTTCGTCTGCCAACATCTTATCTTTTACGGATTTTATAGCATCATAAAGTATATAGAGGAAAAATACATTGGGCTCTTTTTCTTTGTCCCTGTATTTAATTCCGACTGCAACTTTATCCCCTGCTTTTTTGCTTTTTACATAAATATCAAACGGCTTATCTTCTATTAATTTTGATATTCTTTCATGAGCATAACCTTTAAATTTTTCAATTTCGGGCGTCATAAAATCAGGATAAATAATTTTACCCGTAAAATTTTTATCATAAGAATTAACCCCGAAAACCTGCATTATCAACTCCGAACTATATCATACAATACATTATTTAAAAAATCGAAAAATTTTTGTTTGAAAGTTCTGTTCTTTTTATATTCAGAATAAATATAATCGTCTTTTGCTTTTTTGTAATCTTTTACGGTCTTTTCAGATGCTTTTAAATATTCACTGTGTCTTGCAGTTACAGGTAAAAAATTTGTAACCTGAATATTTGATTCTGATAATGTTGTCGCCGTAATACTAATATCGTTATTAGAGTAATCCTGCTTAAAAAATAAATCAAAATTTTCTTTTTTTATTAGAGCAAGAATATTTGATTTTTCTTTTTCAAGACATTGAACAGGTTTTTTACTCAATTTATTTACAACAAAAAGCCCACCGTTAAAACTTTGCACAGAAACATTATGAGTTTTCATTTATTTTTCCTTGTTTAATATTTTCCCGATTTTATTTTTCAGTTTAGCCCAAAAACTGTCTAATTCGCCATTTACAGCCCTATTATATAAATCCGAATCCATATGCGCTCTTATAACTTTATCTGCAGTCTTTAGCCAATCATTTGGATTCAAACTATCAGTATAAGCACTTGCAGTAGATCTGGTTATCGGTTTTACTTGAGTATGCATTATTACATATTTCGGCTCTTTACTGTAATCACCCGCTATATATTTGGAAGAAATACTGCCGTCGATATGAAGAATAAGATAATCTTTGTCCGCAACTTTTTTAATTAACATATCTTTTAAGCCATTAAAAACTTTTTCCTGAGATTTACTTAATCCGATTGCCGTAACAGAACCTTGAAAATTTTGCGGGCAATTAATACGCTGAATCTGCATAATTTACTCCTTAATATCCGTTTTTAATCCATTCACGCACTCTAAATTTTGCACCCAAATCTGTTGCAATCTGTTCGCATTTATTTAGGTTAAGATGTCTGCCTTTATACCCTTCAACAACACTTGCGACAGTTTCAAAACCATTGTCAGAACAGGATTTTATAAACTTTTTAACCTCATTATAAGCACCTTCAAAAACAGGCTTGGATAATTCGTCATATTCTGATGATGATTCCCCGTTAAGACTTACTGAAATTGTGTCTATCAGGCCTTTTAATTCCGGCACAATATCTCTTTTATAAACATAGTTTGCGTGACCGTTTGTGTTAATTCTGATTTTTGTCTTAGGATATTTTTCTTTAATATACTTTGCAACCCCTTTCAAAACATCAAGTTTTAATAACGGTTCACCATATCCGCAAAAAATGACTTCACTGTTGTCATTGTCAGGCTTTTGCCGAAGAATCTCCTCAAATTGAACTATTACATCCTGAGCCGTACAATTTTCATCATCAAGCCAAAGTGTCTGACCTTTTACATCATCTTTATCTTTACGCAGACAAAAAATACAGTCATTTGTGCATTTGTTTGTAAGATTTATATAAATTTTTCCGTCTAATTCGTAAACTAATACATTTGCCATTTTATATCCCTTTTTAAATATATTAGCATAAATAAAATTATCAAGATAAATTTGTCAAACAAAATAAATCCGCACAAGCATTTGCCGACCTACAACTTACTTATTAAACGGTTATTAAAAAAATGAGGCTTTTGTCATTCTGAATTTATTTCAGAATCTTAAAAGTCTCATTTTTTATATTTTTTGTTGGGTTTCACCCAACCTACAGGCTAAAATTTAACGAAAGTTTGATTCCGTACAGAGTCAATTTCTCTGATTACCAAAAAATAAGAAAGTAGTGTGGGCAAAATGTAATGTGCCCACAAAGATAATAAAGATGGGCACGCTTTCGCTTTGCCCATCCTACATAACTTAAAAGCCTCATTTTTATTTTTTTGTTGGGTTTCACCCAACCTACAGGCTCTGCCGAAAAAAACAATTCCAGCCGTTTTAATTTGGTGCAAATAATTGCACCCTACTCACTATTTAATAATATGTAAGTTGGGCTTTCAGCCCAACAAATAAAATGTTGGGGTAGAAACCCCAACTTACTTATTACTCAAAAAATGAGTGAAGATTTTTATAATCTTATAAAAAATGATTTGATAAAAGTTTTGTAGTATATTTATCAAAATTAATTTGATTTTTTAGTATTTTTCACTTACATTAATATTAATTGTTGTTAAAAACAGCAGTTGTGGGTTTAATGAGACAAAAAGGAATAGGAGCGAGAATGATGGAAGACAATTCTCGTAAAATCGACACAAAAAAATTGGACTCAATTATTGAAGCCTGCGGCGGAGATAAGTCCCATTTAATTGCGATTTTACAAAAGGTACAGGAAGAATACAAATATCTCCCTGAAGATGCACTGATTTACATTGGTACAAAGATAGAAGGCTTATCACCTGCAACCGTTTACGGGGTTGCAACGTTTTATGCTCAATTTTCTTTGGATCCGAAAGGTAAATACGAAATTAAAGTATGTGACGGAACAGCATGCCATGTTCGTGGTTCAATGCCTGTTTTGAACGCAATCAAAGCACATTTAAAACTCGAAGACGGTAAAATGACAACATCTGACGGTTTGTTCTCTTTGGAAACAGTCAGTTGCTTGGGTGCTTGCGGTCTTGCACCGGTTTGCGTTATAAACGGTAAGGTTTATCCTCAGATGACATCTGATGCTGTTAAAATAGTTTTAGACACTCTTTTAAAACAGGAAAGAGGTTAATGATATGGCAAATTTAAACATTGATATTACAAAAGAGCAGGAAAATGCTCGTAACGAAATAAAAAAACAGGGCTTCCGAGTTCTTGTTTGCGCAGGTACAGGATGCGTTGCAAACGGTTCTTTGCAAATTATTGAAAAATTTAAAGAACTTGGTGCAGATGTATCTGTTATGTCGGATTATGACAAAATTACCATTGTACCGACAGGATGCCACGGCTTCTGCGAACAGGGTGTTTTGGTTGTATTCCCTGATTTGGATTTAACTTATGTAAAAGTAAGACTTGATGATGTTGAAGAAATATATGAAGCACTCAAAAATAATCAGGTTGTAGAAAGACTTTTATATACCGATCCTCACACAAACGAAAAAGTTCGCAAAAATGAGGATATTAATTTCTATGCAAAACAAACAAGAACCGCTCTTGCAAACTGCGGTGAAATGAACGCAGAAAGCATTGACGAAGCAATCGCTTTGCGTGCTTACGAGGCTTTATCAAAAGTTTTAACCGAAGGTAATCCTGATGCGGTTATTGATGAGATTATCAAATCAGGCTTGCGTGGTCGTGGCGGCGGCGGTTTCCCGACAGGTCAAAAATGGAAGTTTACTGCAGCAAACAAAGGCGGAAAATCTTATGTAGTATGTAACGGTGACGAAGGCGATCCGGGTGCGTTTATGGATCGTTCCGTTATGGAAGGCGACCCTCATAAACTACTTGAAGGTATTGCTATCGCTGCTTACGCAGTTGGTGCAGACGAAGCATATATTTATGTTCGTGCAGAATATCCGCTTGCAATTAAACGATTGAGAAAGGCTATTGCACAGGCAGAAGAAAGACATTTCTTAGGCGAAAACATTATGGGTTCAGGGTTTAACCTGACTATTCATATCAAAGAAGGTGCAGGAGCATTTGTTTGCGGTGAAGAAACAGCACTTATTGCCTCAATAGAAGGCGAAAGAGGTATGCCAAGACCAAAACCTCCATTCCCTGCGAATAAAGGTTTATTTGGCAGACCGACATTGATTAATAATGTTGAAACACTTGCAAATGTACCTGTTATCATTTTAAAAGGTGCCGACTGGTTCAATTCAATGGGAACTGAAACCTCAAAAGGCACAAAAACATTTGCACTAACAGGTGAAGTTAATAATACCGGCTTAATCGAAGTTCCGATGGGAACAACATTAAGAGAAATCGTATTTGATATCGGCGGCGGTATCAGAGGCGGAAAGAAGTTCAAAGCCGTACAAATCGGCGGCCCGTCAGGCGGATGTTTGACAGAAGAACATCTTGATATCCCAATGGATTACGATAACCTTATCAAAGCAGGTGCAATGGTCGGTTCAGGCGGTTTGGTTGTAATGGCTGAAGATACCTGTATCGTAGAAGTTGCAAGATTCTTTATGAACTTTACTCAAAACGAATCATGCGGCAAGTGCGTTCCTTGCAGAGAGGGTACAAAAAATATGCTGAAAATCCTGCAAAAAATCGTTGCAGGAAAAGCTACAATGAAAGATTTGGATTTGCTGGAAGAAATTGCACACACAATCAAAGACGGTTCGTTGTGCGGTTTAGGTAAAACTGCTCCAAACCCTGTACTTTCAACTCTAAAATATTTCAGAGATGAATATATTGCACACATCAAAGATCACAAATGTCCTGCAGGTGTTTGTACCGCAATGAAAAAGATTGTCATTCAGGAAGATCTTTGTAAGGGTTGTACAAAATGTGCAAGAAATTGTCCGGTCGAAGCAATTTCAGGTGAAATTAAACAACCGCATCACATTGACCAGTCGAAATGTATTAAATGTGAAGCGTGTCTGAAAAATTGTCCGTTCAAGGCAATCGTTTTGGAATAAATAAAGGAATAAAAAAATGACAGATAAGAAAACATTAATAATAGAAGGCAAAGAAGTTGAATTTACAGACGAGCCAAATTTGCTTGAAGTTATCAGAAAAGCAGGAATGAATGTTCCGACATTCTGTTACAGACCTGATTTGACTTCTTTCGGTGCCTGCAGAATGTGTGTTGTGGAAGTTGAATATCCAAACGGAAGAAAAATTATTAACTCCTCCTGCACAATGCCTCCGGAAGCAAATATTAAAGTATATTTAAATACTGAAAAAGTTCGTCGTATCAGAAAGACAGTTCTTGAATTGCTTCTTGCAAATCACGACAGAAAATGCTTAACCTGTGACAAATCAGGCGACTGCGAACTTCAAAAATATGCAGAAGAATACAATATCAGAGATATTCGTTTCCCTGACAAAGCGGAAAAAGAATATTTGCCGATAGACGATTCAAGTCCGTCATTTGTTCGTGACCCGAATAAATGTATTCTTTGCGGTGCGTGTGTTCGTGCCTGTTCTGAATTTCAGGGACATTCGGTTTTAGGCTTTGCAAATAGAGGTTCTAAAACAAAAGTTCAACCGCTAAACGGCAGACCAATCGGTCAGGTTGATTGTATAAACTGCGGTCAGTGCGTTGCAGTTTGTCCGACAGGCGCCTTGACAATCAAAAACGAAGTCGATTTGGTTTGGGATGAAATCAACAATCCTGAAAAAACTGTTGTTGTCCAGATGGCTCCGTCAGTTCGTGTAGCATTAGGCGAAATGTTCGGACTTGAACCGGGTGAAAATACTATCGGAAAAATCAATGCCGCATTAAGAAGATTAGGTTTCAAATATGTATTTGATACAAACTTCTCTGCAGACTTGACTATTGTTGAAGAAGCAACAGAATTTTTGGAAAGATTAAAATCAGGACAAAACTTGCCTATATTTACCTCTTGCTGTCCGGCTTGGGTAAAATATTTGGAAACACTACATCCTGATATGCTGCATCATTTATCATCCTGTAAATCACCAATGAGTATGATGTCATCAACATTGATTGATTTGATGCCAAAATATCACAATGTTTCAAGAGAAAATCTTGTGATTGTTGCAATTATGCCTTGTACCGCTAAAAAGTACGAAGCAAAACGCGAACAGTTATACACAGATAACAGACCTGATACAGATATAGTCCTTACAACAAAAGAACTCGGTGCAATGATTAAAGGTGCAGGTATTGACTTTAAAAATATTGAACCGGAGCAACCTGATTCACCGTTTGGAGAATATTCAGGCGCAGGTACAATCTTTGGGGCATCAGGCGGGGTAGCAGAAGCCGCCGTAAGAACCGCTTACGAATATGCAACAGGCGAAGTTTTGAATGATGTTGATATCAAAGAAATCAGAGGAACTTCTAATCGTTCAAAAAGTGTTGAACTTGATATCAAAGGAACAAAAGTTGTTGTTCGTGTTGTTTCAACAATGGTTGAAGCAGAAAAAGCCCTTAAAGAAATCAAAGATGGCACTGCTAACTTCCAGATGTTAGAAGTTATGGCTTGTCCGGGCGGTTGTATCAATGGCGGCGGTCAGCCAAACAGCCACAATGATTCGTCAATCAAAGGTAAACGCGCTTGCGGTTTATATAAGGAAGATAAAGAACTTCCGATTAGAAAGTCGCACATGAATCCATCTATTCAGAGACTTTATCAACAGGATTTTGAACATCCGGGTTCACACAAAGCCCACGAATTGTTGCACACAACCTACCGTAATAAATACAACGGCTCATATAGAGATATTTAATTAAACATTAAATATTATTAATTTATAAAGCGTGAATTTTATATACATAAAATTCACGCTTTTGCATACTAATATATCTTACATATAGCAAATTTTATTTAGATTTTTTCCCGACAGAATAATTTGCATGAATATAATCCGGAGAATTCGGATCATAAATATTTGTTTCACGAATAAATTTTTCTTTTTCTTTTAATGTTTTTGCATCTATACCTTTATTTTCGGCTTTCTCAGTAAAAAATTCTCCTACACCTTTGATAAGACTTTTAAATTTATTCAACATTTTTTCAGTTGTTGTCATCAATTTTGAACTATTGTCTGAAACAGGTTTTCCTTCAGATGCAAATCTCTTTTCTGTCATTGAAAACGAGCGACTTGCTTTACTTTTATTTAATTTGATATTCTTTTTTGGAAATACATTTACTATTTTTGAAATCATTTACAAACCTTTCAATTTTCTGCCACACAAAAAGTTATAAAATAAAAAGACAAAAAATATTGCTGTTATCTAAACATAACTTTACAATCCGTAATAAAAGACCTTTCGCAAAACGAAAGGTCTTTACAAATAATTTTTCTTAAAAACTATTTGATAATTTTAGCAACTTCATCAGTTATATCTTTACCGCCGTAAAGAACAATACCTTTGCTCAATACAACATCATAACCATCTGCTTTTGCTTTTGCTGCAATTTGAGCAGAAATAGATTCATCAATTGCTTTCAATTTTGCAGCGTAATCAGCATCCATTTTTTCTTTCTTAGCCTGCAATTCTTTGTTGTACTTTTCTTCTGCAGCCTGTTTTTTCTTAGCATCAGAAATTGAAGCGACATCTTTTCTTGCTTTTTCAATAAATTTTACAATTTCCTGAGCCTTAGCCTGCTGGTCTTTTTTCAAAGCCTGAACCTGCGCTGAAGCATTTACAACAACAGGTACATCTACTATAGCAACTGAAAAATCAGCCGCTTTAACAGCAGAACCAAATGTTAATCCACCCAATAATAAAGTAGTAACTGCTAATGTTCTCAATGATTTTTTCATAATAAACTCTCCTTATTGACTAATATATACTACCACAAATGTATATTTTTATCCAGTCTTCATCCGTTTGATTGATATTTTTGTAACATTCTTTACATGGGTTGATAAATTTAATATAATTTCATTAGTGGCAAATAATATTTTTACAGGTTTTTGTAAAAATGTTGTAATATAAAGTTCTTATTTATTTTATTTGTAAGACAATATACTTAAAGATATACAACTGGATATATAATTTAATAGTAGAAAGTGAATAGGATAATGGAAAAAGTTAACATTTTGAAAAAGTTACTCGGTTTAGTTACACCTGTATTCGTTTGCACCCTTTTAACATTGATGCCTGCATCAGCAGATATGGTATCAAATGCAGGTTTAATTCCGGCAGGATTTGGGTACACTCACGGCAGAATACCTGTTGTTAAATCAACGGGCAGACCTGAAATCCACGATGCTGCAATCATGAGATATGACAAAAACAGCCGTATCAAAGATGACGGGGATGAAGAAAATTCAGGTAATCAACAAGGCAACACTTACGAAAACAGGCAACAATTTTAAATAAACACAACTGGATATATAAAATAAAGGTGAAAAGATAATGAAAAGATTAGGAAAATTAAGAACATTCTTTGGTGTAGCAATGGTTGCATCTGTTTGTTGTATTCTTTCATCCTTACCGGCAAATGCGGCAGGAATGGATGTATACAATCAGGCTAAATTTGAACAAGGCGCATCAACGCAGCACGACAGGGATATGATAAATTTTGACAAAAGCAGTCGTGAAGAAGCAGTTGATTATAACAAGTATAATCAAAGACGCTACGGCACGGGTGGAAGCGCAGTAACAAACTCTGCAACACCAAATAATGATTATATGAAAGCAACAATTGATGAAATCGGGACAAAAGGGGTTTACATCAATTCTATTGAGGTTTCTCCGTCTGAAATTTTATCAAGAGATGAAATTAATGGTGTAATCGGTCAATATGTTGGTAAGAATGTATTTATGAGCGATATTCAGGAAGCAATCAACGGACTTAACAAATTGTATGCCGAAAAAGGCTATGTTACCGCAAGAGCATATTTACCTGAACAAACCGTTTCAAACGGAAACATCAAAATTGAACTTATTGAAAGTAAAATCGGTAAAGTTACCGTTACAAATAACAGATATACAACAAGTAACTACATCTTGAAGCGTATGCCGGAAAAATCAGGTCAATTATTTGACATTGTTGATTTGGAAAAAGATGTTTTGGACTTTAACAGATACCACGATGGCGTAAACCTTAGTGCAAATCTTAAAGCAGGTGAAACTCCGGGAACAACCGATATCGAATTGACTGCGCAGGAAACATTCCCATTACACATTATCGGTATGATGGACAACGCAGGTCGTAAATCAACAGGTGTTTTAAGAGGTGGTCCTGCTATCGTTGTAGATTCTTTGTTCCACCAAAGAGACCAAATGTCAATCGGTTCATACTTCTCAAGAGGTGCAACAAGCCCGTTCTTTGATTACAGTATTCCTGTTAACAAAAAAGACGGTCGTGTAGGGTTTTCATTCTCCTCCACATTCTCAAGAGTTGTAAACGGTGGTGAAGTACTTAACAGATTAGGTTTGAGAAGTAACTCTTATGTATACAGTTTGTACTATGACCAGCCAATCGTAAGAACAAGAGGCTTTGAATTCAAGACTTACGCAGCAATGAACTACAAGCGTTCAAGAACATGGTCTAAATATGATGATATTTTAGGACCTTATGGATTTAATAAATTAACCCAGATTACAAGCCTTGATGCAGGTTTCAATTTGAGAAAAGACACAAAATACGGTATTTGGTATTTGAACCAAATGGCAAGTATGGCATTTCCTATATTTGACAGCGAATCCTGCTACTTCAAATATTCCGGAAGTGTGTTAAGATTACACGATTTCTCTCACGGCTTTATCGGTCAATTGAGAGCAAATTACCAAATTATACCTAACAACAAACACATACCTTATATGGACTTGTTCCAAACAGGTGGTTTGGCAACAGTAAGAGGTTACTCTGAAGGTATAATGATGGGTAAAAACGGATATATGGTCAGTGGTGAATTGATGTTCCCGCTATTACCAAGAACAATAACAACAAAAGACGGCAGAACTCGTAACTTCATAGGCAACTACATTAAAGGTGCTGTATTTGCGGATACTGCAGGTGTTTTCCCTGTTCACAGAGAAGATTATCTTGAAAGTTACTTTGTTGCATCAATCGGTATGGGTTTAAGAGTTCAATTACCGGGTGACTTGAGTGCAAGATTATATTGGGGCTTCCCTTTAGTTAATAACAAGTACGAAACTGACAGAAAAATAGGTAGATTTCATTTTGAATTGACAGTAGAGCCTGACTTAGACAGATTACTTGCAAAAAGACAAAAGGCTCCTGTCGTAGCACCACCTGCTCCGGAACCTGTTGCAGAACCTGAGCCGGAACCGCCAATGGAATTACCTAATAACTATGATGATGTCAGACACTATGACTACATGTTAGACGGAAGTGCAACAGCATTATAATAAAAATAATGTAATATAAAATGATAAAGCAAAAGTCGTGATTATAAGTCACGGCTTTTGTTTTTGCAGAAATCAAATAAAAATATAGACTTTAATTATTCATACTGATAAAATGTATTTATGAAAATTTTAATTGTAGATGATGTTCCGGGTTGGATAAAGTTTCATCAAACCAATATTGAATATCTTAATATCGAAAATTTAGAAATTGATACTGCGATAAGCGCAAATGAAGCATTAAATAAAATAGAAGTATCACTCGACGAACCTTATGATGTCATTTTTACGGATTTACAAATGGAAAGCAATTATCTGCCAAAACTTGCAGGAGAATGGCTGATTGAACAAATAAAAATGTTTGACGAATATAAAAATACAAAAATTACTATTATTTCTGCATCAGAATCTATTGAACAAATTGCAAAACGCTACAAAGTTAATTATCTGTCAAAATTTACTGCAAGAAACTCTGATTCTCAAATATACAGGCAATTTATCTGATATTTACCCTGTCGGGTAATTTATTTTTGACTTTACGGGTTTAATATAAATCTTGTAAAGGAGTTTAAAATATGAATACAACCATTCGCAAGTCACAAATTGCCACATTAAAAAGTTTTGACAATTTATTTATAGAAATGAGCGAAAAATACTGCAACCAAAAGTGTAAGCATTGTTATATAGATTTCCCCGAATTTAAAAAAGTTCAGGACTTTATAGAAAAAGAAACCATAGAAAATGCTCTTTCAGAACTAAAAGACACGGATATAAAATATATTTATCTGACGGGTGCAGAGCCTATGACTCATCCTGATTTTAATGCAATATTGAGATTATGCCTAAAAAAAGCAGATGTGTGCATCTGTACAAACGGCTCATTTATAAACGAAAAAAAAGCACGATTCTTAAAAAAAGTTGAAAACGAATCAAAAAACGAAATTTTTTTTCGTATAAGTCTTGACCATTATGACGAAATGAAAAATGATGAAGTAAGATACAGAGGAGCATACAGACAGGCTGTTTTCGCAATAAAGCACTTGCTAAAATATGATTTTACGCCATTCGTAATCGTCACTAATTTTTACAGAGAAAATAATAAAGTATTAAAAAATGAATTTTGCAAATTATTCTGTGAATATGATATTAAACCATCACAGATAATAATCAACAACTATTTTGACAAAAATTCGGTCATTAATGATGAAACTATCACGACAAAAGAATGGAACAGGCTTGACTGTGAATATGGAAGACTTCTGACTTCAAAAGGAATCTATGCCTGCCCGTTTCTGTCAGGAGATTACAGAGGACGCTGCGGAAGCAATTTTAAAGATTTCGCAGACAAAACTCCGATTGAAACAAACTACTGTTCAACCTGTATAAATAATTCTCAAGAAATGTTTTCGGTTAATTTTGAAAATCTGAATTAATTTACCGAATCCTGAGCATACAGTTTCAATTTAAAATTAATCAGCAATATTTGCTTATTTTTCTTATAAGGAACAATTTCAACAGACTGAATATCAAGAAAATGATCATGTTTATACAATTCTTTAAGAAAATTGTTATAACTTGAATAAGTCGCAATCATTTCCATATTTAGACGAGCAGCCTTATATTTACCGCCTGCACCTTTTACAAAAGCATCATCTTTTGGATCGTACTCATATTTAATTGTACGAACCTTGATTTTATTTGCTCTTATAAGTTGCAAAATTTCAGTAAATTCGCCCTGAATAATTGCCTCTGTATTCATACCTGATGCGGCAGGTTTATAAAACGGTTTACTTTTTGATGCTTCTTCTGCAGTTTTCTTTGCTTCAGCAGCTTCTTGAGCGATATATTTATCTAATTGTGCCTTTTTTTCTACCAACAATTGCTCTTTGGCAGCAATGTCATTTTTGTAACTTATTATATCCTGAACATTTGTCGCAAGTTTCATACCGAGATATACGGTCGCAATAAAAGCAACGACAACTATCAAAATCGGGACTATAAACTGTTTTAACTTCTCATTATCCATATAAATATTAAATCCTCTACCTTATTTCTAATTTGTCGGCTGACCTTGATTATCAGGATTATTTGGATCCTGATTATTATCCTGCCCCATATTGCGTAATGCGTTCATAAATGATGATAACTGACCTTCGTCCATATTTGTTATTTCAAATGCATAAGGCGCACTGCTCAAATTAGATGGATTTTGTATAACCTCATCTAACGAAGATGATTTCAAATCCAATTTACTCAAACGCAATTTTGATTCAATAAGAGAATCTTTCATGTTTTGATAGAACACATACACATCTTCTACAGTATTTGCATAACCCTGAACATCAATATAACCTTCATCACCGGTCATGAAATAACTCAAATACAAATTCTTTGGAATAGAATCTCCAAGTGCAGCATAAGCCATAATTTTTGTTCGATTATTTTTCAAAACTTTTTGAATTTCTCTGTATGGGTCAAATCCCGGACCGCCTTTATTTTGATAATTCTTTAATTGTGCCGTAATATTAGCAATTTCTGTATCAAGTTCTTCTATTTGACTTTGATATTTTTGACTTATAAATGAAGTAGAAATCCAACCCAATGACAACGGAACAACAAGAGCAACAAGCAAAATTAAACTATAAAGCATTGCTTTTGGTTTTGTCAAAACAATCGTTTTATCTGCGCTTATTGGAATTTCTATAATATCGTTTCTTGCATAGCCATCAATACAAGTCAGAAAATTTACATTAACAGGGTAAATTGACGGATCAGGAAACATACCAAGTAAATGAAGTGAAACCTCTGCCTGTTGTTCAGGAATAAGCGATTGCACAATATTTGCTGCCAAAGGTTTTTTACGGTATTTATTATCCTCGATTACGATAATCCTGTTTGAAAACTGCAAACGCTTTGATAAATCTCTTGCCGAAACCAAATCCGTTTCGGAAATAATAACCAAAGACTGAGCAGACGAACTCATCAATGCAATTTGTGCGGCATTATCAATAGCAGAATATATTTCATCACCTTCAAAAGATTTGATAGGTAATGGTTCTTCATAAAAATCCTGAAGAACTTTCCCCTGAAAACCAAAAAGTTGAAACCCGCTATTATTAACAATCATCAAACTCCAATTTGAAACATCGGAGTTCATCTCTTGTTCAGCAAAACCGCAACTTATAAGACCTTTTAAGTCAGTAAATAAAGAACAGGTTATTTCAATTAAATTTGACCCCATCTCTTTGAACATATTTCTAAAGTTTTCCATAACTTCAGCCTGGATAGCAGTATAGAAAATACTTTTGGTATCAGTATTCAAAGATATAGGAGCATCAAACCAATAAGGAACAGGGTCAGTCCTTTTAAAGATATAAGTTTGGTCAAGTTCACTGAATACAATATTTTTAATATTTTCATCATCACTTGTAATAGGAATATTATCCTTATATCCAAACCATATTGTCGGCAAACTCAAATGCACATTGCATTTTGAGGGAGTCAGATTACATTCTTCAAAAAGTTTTTCAATTTTTGCACTAAAAATATCGTAATCTGAAATTTCTCTTATTGATTCATTATATTCAATGGAAGCATTAGCATACGTTTTCATAAGTTTTGTATGCGGATCAACAACACCAAGTTCTATACGATTAGTAGCCGAAACGGCAATATAAACCTCAGTCGCTCCTCCCAATATACTATCTAAAAAATTTGCCATATATAACCTGTAATTTTCTTTACTATAATCCTATTTTTATTATACAATATATTTTAGAAATAAAAAAATCTTAACATAAATTTACACCCTGAAAGGATAATATTCTTAAGCAAATGGCAAATATAATCGAAAAAATTAAAGCATTGAAAACACAGAAAAATGCAATTGTATTAGCACACTGTTATCAGCCTGTCGAAGTTGATGAGGTTGCTGATTATGTCGGAGATTCCTTATATTTAAGTCAGGTTGCATCTAAAACTGATGCAGACATAATAGTTTTTGCGGGAGTATATTTCATGGCTCAGACTGCAAAACTGCTTTCCCCCGATAAAAAAGTTTTATTACCCCAAATCGAAGCAGGATGCCGAATGGCAGATATGTTAAGCCACAGACAACTAAAAGAATTTATGGCGCAACATCCGTCATTACCGACAGTATGCTATGTAAATTCAACAGCAGAAGTAAAAGCAGAATGTGATATATGCTGCACAAGTTCAAATGCGGAAAAAATTGTAAAAAGCCTTGGTAAGAGCAAAATTTTGTTTGTTCCTGATACTTACTTAGGTAAATGGGTTGAAAAACAACTCGGCAATGTCGAAGTGATTACATATCCCGGTTTTTGTCCGACACACCTGCAAATCAGACCGCAAGACATTGAAAATGCAAGAAAAAAATACCCAAATGCACTTGTTCTTGCACATCCTGAGTGCCACATGTCAGTGTCTTCAATTGCAGATTTTGTCGGAGCAACATCAGGCATAATGAATTATGTTTCCAAAAGCAAAAATAAAGAATTTATTATTGCAACAGAACAAGGTGTTGTGGATAGGTTAACAAGGGATTACCCAAACAAAAAAATCATCCCTATAAAAAGCAATATAGTTTGCCCAAATATGAAAATGACATCCTTGGAAGATATTTTATATGTTCTTGAAACAGAAGAAAATGAAATTTTTGTTGAAAAAGAAATTGCAAAAAAAGCAGTTAATTGCCTTAACAGAATGCTTGAGGTTTCAAAATAATGGAAGATAATTTTGATATAATCTACGGAAAAAATTCCGTTCTTGAGGCACTAAATGCCGGCAACAGAGAAATAAACAAAATTCTTATCTCAAAAAATATTCATACTGATGTAAAAATTGCCAAAATTAAAGAACTCGCTCAAAGTAAAGGTATAATTTTTCAGTTTGTAGGAAAAGAAAAATTTCAACCTTATGAGCAATTTAACCATCAGGGAATAATTGCACAAATTTCTCCGATTAAGTATATGGAACTTGATGATTTTATTGAAAAATCAGAACAAAAAGACGGATTCCGTTCTCTTGTTATATTAGACGGTGTTGAAGATTCTCACAATTTGGGCGCAATAATAAGAACATGTGTCTGCGCCGGAGTTGACGGCATCATTATCCCGTCACGAAGAAATGTTTTGGTAAATTCCGTGGTCGAAAAAATCAGCGCAGGAGCAATTAATTTTATCCCCATAATAAAAGTCAATAGCCTGATTAACGCAGTTCAAAGATTGAAAGAAAACAACTGGTGGATAATTGCAACTGATGCTTCAGCAAAAGATAATTACTATGATATAAAATATGATGATATGAATTTTGCAATCATAATGGGGGCAGAACACGCAGGAGTTTCAAAATCATTATTAAAGGCTTCTGACTTTACTGTAAAAATCCCTATGCAAAATAACTTTAATTCTCTTAATGTATCAAATGCCTTAAGTGCAGTAATTTTTGAGACATTAAGACAAAAATTAAAGAAATAAAATCAGTTTTATGCTATTATAGTAATATAAAAGGAGAAAAATGAGCAAAGAATTTGACAGTTTTGGGATAATTTCCGATGAAATATCTGATGAAAGCGTTGATTTTCACAAACTTCAACTTGAAAATGAAGATGAGGAACAAGACGGAGAAGATGTATTAAAATCTGTTGAAACACCAAAAGTTCAGGAGAGTTTGGGGTCTGTAAATGCAGATGACAGTGTAAAAATATATTTGCGACAAATTGGTAAAATTCCGCTTCTTACAACAGAGGAAGAACTTGAACTTGCAAAAAAAATTCAGGAAAAAAATGACCGTTTTGCAAAAGATTTACTTGTTAATGCAAATTTAAGACTTGTTGTCAGTATCGCGAAAAAGTATATTGGCAGAGGCTTGTCATTTTTGGATTTAATTCAGGAAGGGAATGTCGGTTTAATCAAAGCCGCAGGTCGTTTTGATTACAGTAAAGGCTACAAGTTTTCAACTTATGCAACATGGTGGATTCAGCAGTCAATAACAAGAGCCATTGCAGACAAAGCAAGAATTATAAGACTGCCTATCCACATGATAGATTCAATAAGTAAAATCAGAAAGGCAACTCTTGATTTAACTTCAGAACTTGGCAGAACTCCTACAAAACAAGAAATTGCATACAGAATGGGGTTATCCGTTCAAAAATTAACATCAATTATAAAATCTGCACAATCAACAATCAGTATGGACACGCCGGCAACAAATGACGAAGAATCCTCAAAAATTGCGGATTTTATCGTTGATAATTCGACAATTACACCTGACAGTCGTGTTTCTCAGGATAATTTGCTTGAAGATATAAGAACAATTCTAAACCAATTAAGCCAAAAAGAGCGTGATGTATTGATATTGCGTTACGGGCTTGATAATAACGGAGAGAAAAAGACCTTAGATGAAATAGGCTCAAGTTACGGAGTTTCAAGAGAAAGAATTCGTCAAATTGAAACAAGGGCAATTTCTAAACTCAAAAAACTTTGTAAAAACGAAAAACTTCGTGACGGTTTAGTTAATTATTTTGCAACATAAATTTATGAAAATAAATAGAATACAAAATTATAATACAAATTTCGGAGCATTGATATATAAGCCAAAAGCCTCGCAGTATCTTGCGACTCTTGGTCAAAAAGCATTAGCCGACATTAATGTTGTTGAAAAAAAATTATCTGATACAAAATTTTATGATCTCGAAATCAGAGAACAACCTGTAATCAGACAACCAAACGGGGACAAAATATATTCGCCGTTTAATATAAACAAGTCAGGCAATTACATGATTATCAGAGGCAAATGCGGTGGTCAATCAGTTTCGGCAAAAATAAAATTTGACAAAAAAAGTGATATGCTTGAAGTTTATAATGATATAACTGAAAGCGAAACCCAAATTATGCGAACAGGCAAAATTGTAAAATATTTAGACCGATATGAAAAAGAAAATAAAGTGACCATATATAATTTACCATAATAACATTTCGATTAAGATTTATAAAAAAAGAGCGCTAAATAAATATTTAACGCTCTTTTTATTTTATATTATGTACTTAATTACATCATACCCGGCATACCGCCCATACCTGCAGGCATTGCAGGAGCAGCAGATTTTTCTTCAGGTAATTCAACTACTGCCGCTTCGGTTGTCAATAACATTGAAGCAACTGATGCAGCATTAGTAAGTGCTGAACGGGTTACTTTTGCAGGGTCAACGATACCTGCCTGGAACATATCAACATATTTACTGTTCAATGCATCATAACCGTATGCACCTTCTTTTTCAAGAACACAATCTACAACAACATCTGCTTTTGCACCTGCGTTGCGTGCAATTGCTCTCAAAGGCACATCCAAAGCAGCAGTCAAAATCTTATAACCGACTTTTTCATCATCAGATTCAAAATCAATTGATTCAAGATTTTTAGACAACTCTTGTTGTATTCTTAACAAAGCAACACCGCCGCCCGGAACAATACCTTCTTCGTTTGCGGCTCTTGTTGCGTTGAGGGCATCTTCAATTCTCAACTTTCTTTCTTTCAATTCAACTTCAGAAGCAGCACCGACTTCTATCAATGCAACTCCGCCTGACAATTTTGCAATTCTTTCGTTTAATTTTTCTTTGTCATATTCAGAATCAGATGCCGCAATTTGGTTTTTAATAATTCTTACTCTGTCTGCCACAGCATCTTTAGTTTCGTTACCTACAACAATTGTTGTTTCGTCTTTTGTAACTGTAACTCTTTTTGCTTTACCAAGCATTTGAGTAGTTACATTTTCAAGTTTAATTCCCTGTTCATCGGTAAACATCTGACCGCCTGTCAATACTGCAATATCTTCAAGCATAGCCCTTCTTCTGTCACCAAATCCGGGAGCCTTGACAGCGACTGCTCTTAAAACTTTTCTCATTGTATTAACAACCAAAGTTGCCAATGCTTCGCCTTCAACATCTTCAGCAATTAACAACAATGATTTACCGTCTCTTGCAACTTGTTCTAATAGCGGAACCAAATCAGCAATTAAATTAATTTTCTTGTTGCAGCAAAATACATAAGCATCTTCTAAAACGGCTTCCATTCTTTCAGGGTCAGTTACAAAGTATGGTGACAAATAACCTTTATCAAACTGCATACCTTCAACCACTTTTAAGTTTGTACCAAAAGATTTTGATTCTTCAACAGTAATAACACCGTCATGACCAACTTTTTCCATTGCTTCTGCAATAAGTTCACCGATTTCCTTGTTATTACCTGCAGAAATCGCCGCAACTTGTGCTATTTCTTCTTTTGTATTTACAGGTCTTGACATAGCCTTGATTTTAGCGATTGAATCTTCAACGGCTCTATCTATACCTCTTTTCATTGACATTGGATTAGCGCCTGCAGTTAAGTTTCTCAAACCTTCTTTAACAATAGCCTGAGCCAAAACTGAAGCGGTTGTTGTACCATCACCTGCGACATCATTGGTTTTAGATGATACTTCTTTTAACAATTGCGCGCCTGAATTTTCCAAAGCATCAGCAAGTTCTATTTCTTTTGCAATAGTAACACCATCATTTACAATTTGAGGTGCACCGAATTTTTTTGTTAAAATAACATTTCTGCCTTTCGGTCCCAATGTAACTTTTACGGCATCTGCTACTGCATCAATCCCTTTGAGAAGCGATTTTCTTGCTTCTTCATCAAAAACAATTTTCTTAGCCATTTTTATATTTCTCCTTTATTATTCAATTATTGCTAATGCATCATTAATTGACAAAATTTTGTATTCTGCTCCGTCAACTTTTACATCTGTTCCTGCATATTTTGCATATAAAATTTTATCACCAACTTTTACATCCATTGGTTGTCTTTCATTTTTATCATTTAATTTACCTTCGCCTACTGCTACAACTTCACCCTTCTGAGGTTTTTCTTTTGCGCTGTCCGGAATGAATATTCCGCCTGAAGTCTGCTCAGTATCTTCAATAACTTTAATAACAATTCTGTCACCTAAAGGTTTAATCATAATTTCTCTCCTTTCATATTGACATGACAATGCCAACATATTTTTTACCTAATCTATAAAACATTTATATAACAATTTTATTAAATAATTAAAATTTTTAAGGAAAAATTAATTATTCATTGTATAATTAATACATGGATAAAAAATTATTTGTAATTTCAGGTTGCTCAGGTGTTGGGAAAGGCACAGTTATAAATGAATTTATGAAACGAAATTCTGATGATTTTATTTTGTCTGTATCCTGCACAACAAGAAAGCCCCGTCCGAATGAAATTGACGGAGTAAATTATTTTTTCATATCAAAAGAAGAATTTGAAAAAAATATTAAAGAAGATAAATTTCTTGAATACGCACAATTTGCCGAAAATTATTACGGGACAAAGAAAAAATATGTTCAGCAAAAAATGAAAGACGGATACAATGTTATATTAGAAATTGACACTCAGGGCGCATTACAGGTAAAAGAAAAAATGCAGCAGGCAGTTTTGATTTTTATTGCACCGCCAAGTTTTGAAGAACTTGAAAACCGCCTGAGAGGTCGTCATACAGAGGACGAAGTAACTATCCAAAAGCGTCTTGCACAAGTCAAAATAGAACTTGAACGCTCTTTAAAATATGATTATACAGTAATAAATGACAATATAGAGCGTGCAGTTGAAGAAATTGAAAGTATCGTGAGGGAAAATGTTGCAGGGTAAACATATATTACTTGGCATAACAGGCGGAATTGCGGCATACAAAATCTGCACACTTATTCGTGACTTCAAAAAAGTGGGCGCCGAGGTAAAAGTAATTGCAACCCCTAATGCGTTAAACTTTGTCACAAAACTTACTTTGCAAAATTTATCTCAAAACGAAGTTTATATTGAGGAATTTGATATAAAAAACTGGAAGCCTGAACATATTTCGCTTGCAGATTGGGCAGATATTATGCTTATTGCACCAGCAACAGCCAACACAATAAGTAAAATTGCACAAGGAATTGCGGATAATTTGCTCACTTCCGTTGCCTGCGCATTTTCAAAAAAAATTATTATCGCTCCCGCTATGAATGTCAATATGTGGAACAATGATGCAGTTCAAAACAATCTGAAAATATTACAAAAAAGAGGGATAGAAATTTTAGAACCTGAAAGCGGATTTTTGGCTTGCGGATATATGGGAAAAGGCAGGCTTTGTTCATTAGACAAAATATATAACGCAGTAGAAGAAGCACTAAATTATTCACAGATGTTGAAAGGGCAAAAAGTTGTAATAACTGCAGGCGGAACAATAGAAGAAATTGACCCTGTTCGCTATATTTCAAATTATTCATCAGGCAAAATGGGTTTAGCACTTGCAAAATCGGCTCAATCTATGGGCGCAGAAGTTGTATTTATCACAACAAAAGACTTTGATGTCCCGTTTAAAAAGGTTTTGGTAAAATCTGCACAAGATATGCAAAATGCAATCAATGAAGAATTTGATACCGCCAATTATATAATAATGGCAGCCGCAGTCGCAGATTACAGAGTAAAAGAATTCTCTGAACAAAAAATAAAAAAAGAAAATAATGACTCAATTACTCTTGAACTTGTCAAAAATCCGGATATTTTGGCAGACTTATGTAAAAACAAAACTTCCCAAACAATTGTCGGTTTTTGTGCAGAAAGCGAAAATCTTATGGAAAATGCCAAAACCAAAATAGAGAAAAAAGGCTGCGATTATTTGGTTGCAAATGATATTTCGAGAAAAGATATCGGTTTTAATTCTGAAGAAAACGAAGTAACAATTTTATCACAAGACGGAGCAATTAAGAAAATTTCAAAGGCACCAAAAAGTGTTATTGCAAGAAAGATTTGGGAATGTATAAGTACGAAATAACAAAAAGAATTGAAGAATTTGCACCATTAGAAACCCAAGAGGACTGGGATTGCTCCGGTTGGGCGGTAAATATTGAAAATTATGACGAAATAAATAAATTAATGCTTTGTTTAACAGTCACAAATGATGTAGTAAAACAAGCAAAAGAACAAAATTGCGACATGATAATATCGCATCACCCACTGTTTCACATTGATTGTCATTCTGAACTTGTTTCAGAATCTTACACCCCTCAAATTAATGTATACTGCGCTCATACAAATATGGACAAAGCTCAAGGCGGTACAACTGATACTATAATTGACAAACTCAGACTTTCTGAATACAAAACAAATATTGAACACGAATTTTTAAGAATAATTGATTACAATACAACAATACAGGATTTTAGCAGATTACTAAAACAAATTTCCCCAAATGCGAGGATTATTAACAATAATCAAATAACCGAACTTAAAAAAATCGCTTTTTGCGCAGGTTCGGGTAGTGAATTTATACAGGATGCAAAAGAACTTGGAGCAGATTGTCTTGTCACAGGAGATTTGAAGTTTCATACCGCACTTGAAAGCCCTATAGTTATATACGACATAGGACATTTTGAAAGTGAAATATTAATCTTGCCTGTTTTTGAAAAAATTATAGGAAATGATGCAAAAATAGTTTATGCGGATGAACACAGTCCGTTTGAATTGATATAATATTTTGTTATGAATATTTTTAAAATTATCAAAGAACTATATACAGGCAAAGAAAATCTTGTTGCCCAAACGACAATATTTGCATTAGTCGGAATTATGGCAATATCTTTTAATGAAGTAATATCCGTTTTTACAGGAAATACTTTATATGCAATATTTGCAGTTCCTGACGGAAATGAAACTATTATATTTTCAATGCTCGGTATTATGATTTTTATATTTTTCACAGGATATATTTACAAATTTATTCATGAAAATTACGATTGCGAAAAAGCGCAACTGCCGACAATTTCAATGGATTGTTTTACATGTTTTGCCAAAATAATACCGGTAATTTTTGTATGGGGAATATATCTCGGGCTTGCAGGTTATTTGGGATTGATATTATTTGGAGTAAATCATATTGAATTTTATGCTTATGCCATATTTTTACTTGTAATTTTGCCATTTATAAATATGGTATTTGTAAGATTTGCAAAAGATTTTAAATACAACTTAAAGATATTCAACCCGTTAAGCGTTGCAAAAATAATGAAGAAAACTTTTGTTCAGGTATTTTTATTCATTCTTCAGTTTGTCGCTTTAGGCGCAATTATATCATTTTTGAGCGGTTTAGGATTTAAATCTGCAATTGACGCACAGTCAAGAATAGCACAACTTTTATGCGTTCTCACAGTGTTATGCGTATCATCATATTTCCAACAGGTTTTGAATCTTGCATATTATAAAGGATTAACGGAAATAATAAAAAAGAACGAATTATAAAGTGAATAGTGAATAGACCTTTGCAAATGAAAAATTTGTTTTCATCCGATAATGACTATTCACTACTCAAAGTTCACTATTCACTTTTTATTCTATTCACTTTGCACTATTTCTTTGCAGGTGTAACCTGATTTGCATCTTTTTGCATTTGTTCTAATTGTTTGGTAAGTTTTTTGGTTATTTCATCAGGGTTATACTGCTTATCAACATATTCTATATTTGCTTTTTTCTTTGCTGCGTTAAGAATATCATCAAGCGCTTTAATTTCTTTTTCACTTGTAAGGCTTTCTTTTAAATTATTCTTAACTTTTTCAAATGACTCAACACCTGCAGGGCGTCTGTCAGTAACCAAAATTACATGATAACCGTACTGAGTTTTAACAGGACCAACAATTGTATTTGGTTTTGCTCCGAAAGCGGCTTTTGAAAATTCAGGAACCATAACTTTTGCTTCAAAATAGCCCAAATCTCCGCCTTTTTGAGCACTTGTAGTATCATGTGAATATTTTTTTGCATATTGACTGAATTTTGTTGTATCTGCCTTTAATTCATTTGCAATTTTATTTGCAAGTGCTTCACGCTCTTTTACTGTCGCTTCAATCTTTTTATTCATTTCTGATTCGGCAAGTTCTTTTTTACCATTATTTGTAATTTCCTGTGCAATCTGCATCGGGTCAGTCATTAAAAGAATATGATATGCTCTGACCTGTTCTCCGTGTTTAAATTTATTAATATTTTTGTTATAAAAATCTTTTACTTCTTTATCGGAAACTTTTACATTTTTTGCAGTCTGAGCGAGTTTCTGCATTTTTACCTGAGTTTTAATATCAGATTTAAACTGACTGATGCTTACATTGTTTTGTTTTAGCATATTTGCCAAATTATCTTTCCCGCCGACTTTATCAATAATTTTATCTATCGCTTTATCAACATCTTTGTTTGAGACTTTTATTCCTCTTGCTTTTGACTCCTGATCAAGAAGTTCCTGAATAACAAGTTGAGTAATAACTGCGCGTTCTGTCATAAGATACAAAACACCATCTTTATCTTTTTTGATATCTCCCATCCCCATTTTTGCAAACGGTGAAGCTTCAATTTGTTTGTCCATAAGTTTGTCAAAGTCATTTTGAGTAATTACTGCATCATTAACCTTGATTATTGCCTGCGAATTTTTTAAACCGCAACCTGTAAATAACATTCCTGCAACAAGTAAAGTTGCTAAAAGTTTGGTTGATTTCATTAATTTATCCCTCTCTATTTTTTAATATTCGTAACTAACCTTGCGTATATAATAAAACAAATCATTCAAAATGTTAAATATTTCATCAAAATTTACATAAGAAGTGTTTACAATAAGAACAGATTTTCCTTCTGTGCAAGTTTTTGGCGCAATTGTAAACTTTATTTTTCTTGAAATGTTTGACGGCAAGGTTCGTGCGACAAGATTCCATTCCGCCTGAGAATAAGGAGTGTAAATTCTTATATTGTCCTGCGTTTCTCTGATTACACCAATTTTAATTTCTGTTGCACCGAGTCTTAATCTGATGAGTTTAATAAGATTTTCGACAGGTTCGGGCGGTTTGGCAAAACGGTCTTTCCACTCATCAACTATATAATCAAGTTCGGTTACGGATTTTACATCCGCTAACCGTTTATATTCAATCATTTTTTGTTCGGATGAACCAACCCACTCATCAGGAATATATGCCGTAACATTTATATCGACTATTGTCGGTTGAGTACGGTCAATTTTTTCACCCTGCAACTCTTTTACGGTTTCTTCCAACAACTCACAATAAGTATCAAACCCGACATTTACCATGTGACCATGTTGCTTTGTACCTAAAATATTACCAACACCTCTTATCTCAACATCACGCATTGCAATTTGATAACCGCTCCCGAGCGTTGTAAATTCTTTTATGGCTTTTAGTCTGTCGGTTGCATCTTTTGAAAGTTCTTTACTGCGTTTATAAAGGCAATAACAATAAGCCTGTCTTTCACTTCGTCCTACACGCCCTCTTAACTGATAAAGTTGCGCAAGTCCGAATTTATCAGCACCATGAATTATCATTGTATTGGCGTTCGGAATATCAATTCCGTTTTCAATAATTGTTGTAGCAAGCAAAATATCATATTCATGATTGGCAAAATCGACAATAACCTCTTCAAGTTGCTTTTCGTCCATCTGACCATGCCCGACAGCAATTCTTGCATTTGGTACAATCCTTTGTAAAAGAGTTTTCATTTCCATAATAGTTTCAACTCTGTTATACAAATAAAATACCTGCCCTTCTCTGTCAATTTCGTGATTAATTGCATTACGAACCATATTTTCGTCCCAATTTCCGACATAAGTCTTAATCGGCAAACGATTTTTAGGCGGAGTATTAATTAAAGAAATATCTTTTATTCCTGATAGTGACATATAAAGCGTTCTCGGGATTGGTGTAGCCGACATTGAAAGAATATCAATATTTTCTCTCAACTGTTTTAGTCTTTCTTTGTGCCGAACTCCGAAACGATGTTCTTCATCAATGACCAAAATTCCCAAATCTTTGAATACTATTCCGTCTTGCAAAAGTCTGTGAGTTCCCACAACAACATCACATTCACCCGTTGCAAGATGCTTTATTGTTTCTTTTTGCTCCTTTGGAGTTCTAAATCTTGATAAGAGTTCGACTTTTACCCCAAACGGCCTGAATCGTTCTTCCATTGTTTGATAATGCTGAAGCGCAAGAATAGTTGTCGGAACAATTACGGCCGCTTGTTTACCGGAAGTTATTGCCTTAAAAATTGCCCTCATTGCTACTTCTGTTTTGCCAAACCCGACATCCCCACAAATTAGTCTGTCCATGGGCTGAGAAGATTCCATATCGGATTTGACCTCGGTTATTGCTTTCAGTTGGTCGGGAGTTTCGGTATATTCAAATGCTTCTTCCATTTCTATCTGCCAATTTGTATCAGGCAAAAATTCAATTCCCTGCTGCATTTTTCGTCTTGCATACAGTCTTAATAAATCGTAAGCAACAGTTTCTACCGCTTTTTTAACTTTAGTTTTTGTATTTTCCCAATCACGACCGCCCATTTTTGACAATTTAGGTTTTGCAGTACCCGAACCTCTGTATCTGCACAAAAGATTTATTTGCTCTGCAGGAATATGCAATCTGTCTTTGTTTGCGTACTCAATAGTCAGATAATCTTTTAACTGTCCGTCAATTTCCTGTTTTGAAAGCCCTTTATATATCCCTAAACCGTGAATTGTATGAACAACAAATTCACCGACTTTTATATCGTTTATATTTTCAATAAATTCAGGCTTTTCTTTGAAATAAGATTTTTTGGTCGAAGTGATTTCTTTGGGGCGTTTGTTAAACATCTCCCTGTCAGTTATTATTACAGTTTTAAAATCTTCTAATATACAACCGCCGCAAACTGTTGAAGGCTGAAAATCAATATTGAAAATTTCACGCTCCGAGAGAATTTCTTTAACTCGTTCAGGATAATCTGTTGAGATTATAATTTTATAATTGGCACATTCTGTTATATAGTTTGAAATATCATCAAGATTAGCCTCAAAATTGCGCAGCGGTTGAGAATTAAACTCAATTAAATCAAACATGCTTCCGTCGATAAAATTATTAAACCCAATTTTTTGAAAATATGAAGTTTCTCTCAAAAAATCTTCGTATGAAAAATGATTATTTAAAGATTGCTTCGTTTTTAAAAAACCGCTTTTAATATTTTCCTCGCGTCTTTTTTTGTAATCTTCATCAAGAAATTCATATTTTGAATAGATTTCTGTGGTTTCATCAAAAACAATCACATAATCTTTAAAGTAATCTAAAATGCCGGTCAGTTGCTTATTAAAATACCCCTGATAAACCTCTATTCCTTCAAAATAGTTTTCTTCCGGCACATCATCATCAAGTTCACCCTGCAAAGTTCTTACCAAGTCCTCTTGCCCTGCGGTGATGAATTTATAAACAGGATAAATGGTTGTTTCTTTTGCTTTTTCAACCGATTTTTGAGTTTCATTATCAAAATAGCGGATATCAACAACCTCATCTCCCCAGAGTTCAATACGGACAGGATGGGAATTCAGTGAAAAAACATCTGCAATATCCCCTCTTATGCTGAATTCCGATATATCGCTGACCATTGTTGTCTTTTTGTAACCCAAATTAACCAACTGCCTTGAAAATTTACCTAAATCGAGAGTGTCACCCACTTTGATTTTCAGACAATTTTTTTTGAAAAAATCCTCGTTAGGGAATTTTTCAAGCAGCGATTTTACGGGGCAAATAACAACATTTGGCTTATTTAAAAGGATTTCAACCTGACGGGCATAATCATACAGGTTCGGACTGACCGTTTCGTACATAGAAACATCCTGAAACGGCATAATTTCAGCATCAAGGTCAAAAATGGTTTTCAGATCGCTTTGATATTTCAGGGCGTTTTGTTCTGTTGATGTAACCATAAGAATTTTTTTCTTTGCGTAAGTTTTAATTTTGGATAATAAAAACAGGCGCAAAAAAGTTGTCAAACCTGTTACGGCAAAAGACTCTCCCTCTTTTAACCTTGCCCTGAACCGCTCATAAGGATAGGGAATATCATTTTCGTTGATGTTAAACATATATGTATTATAGCAAAAATTTATCAATATAGGTTTGCCTTGTCAGACGATTTAAAAACTTTAAAATTCATTTTATTTTTTAATATCACTATGTTGGGGTAGAAACCCCAACTTACACATTCGTATATGAAAGCCTTGCTCAATGATGCATAAACTCTCACGTTTACAACATCTCCCTCTCCTGAAATCAGGAGAGGGTTGGGGAGAGGTTAATATATTTTGTTTGAAAGGAGAAAATAAAATGACTTTTAATGCTTTAAAAGAAAAAGGTTTACCGTTGGAAAAACAAGTGCGCACATGGCATGATATTGCGCACAGAAAATACAACAAAAATGAGGTTGATTGTTATTCCCGCACCCGTCAGATTTTAATGAACGGAATCGAAGTCGAAGCGTGGAATTTTAAACATAATTTTGCAAGACTATGTCAAGACCAAGACACATTGGAATTTCTTGCTCAAACAAAGCGTATTGAAGATGCACAACAAACTACAATAAATTGGCTTGCACCATGCGATCAGTCGGTTTTAGAAACGACTTTGGGTTATGAACAGGTTGCGGTAGATTTAACCGCATGGATGGCGCAAAATGAGCCTGATCCGTATGTCAAAGAAACTTTTGATTTTGGTTTGTTAGAAGATTTTGACCACTTATACAGATATTCTCAATGGGCATATATGATTCACGGAATTACCCCAAATGCAGTTGTTCAGGGACAAACAGATATAATTTTAGGGCGTCCGACACAAAACCACCACAACTGCAATATTGTAAGGCTACGCAAACACTATGACAAAGCAAAAGCAACTCCGCAAACAAAAGTTAATATCTTAACCCTTGTTGCAGGCGAACAACAAACTCACAACTATTACGGCGAACATGGGTTTGCATACGGAAGCGAGTTATTAAGAGAAACTTATGCAGAAATCAAAGATGTCGAAGAAGAACACGTCACAATGTATGAGTCTTTAATTGACCCGTCTGAATCCTTCTACGAAAAATTACTTATGCACGAATTTACCGAAGTCTGCACATACCACAACTGCATGACTGACGAAAAAGATGAAATGCTAATGCCGATTTGGGAAGAATTTTTGGCAATGGAACTTGATCATTTGCAGACTGCGGCAAAATTATTCAAAAAATATGAAAAACGCGACCCTGAAGAAGTTATCGGCGAAGATATTGTTCACCCGTGTCACTTTACATCGCAAAAAGACTATGTTGAAAAAGTGTTGCGTGCAGAAATTGACAAGCGTTTAGGTTCAGATAAAGATTATCAATTTACAAAAGATATTCCTGATGATTGGGCAAGTTATTGGGTTCAGGAAACCGCAGGAAAAGACGGTTCACCATCTGAAGTAACCATTCGTGTAATTGCTGAACAAAAAAGCAGAGATTTGGTTTGTGCTTCTGATGAACTCAAAAAAGATTTACCGAAGCTTGCAAAAAAATCAATGCAAAAAGACGGTATGACCTGCGATACGGTAACACCGGAAGAATACGAAAAAATGTCGAAAGAAGAATTTGAATTGTAATATCTTATTTCACCCTCTCCCTTTGGGAGGGGGTTGAATTTTTATGTGTTAAAAGAACATTAAAATTCAAGGTAGTAAATATTACAACACATTATAAACCGAATTTACCCTCTCTTGAATTTCTAATGCTCAACATTATTTCGCATTGAAATTCTTTTCTCTCCATCGGAGAGATAGTTTTTTATGCTAAAATTTTATTATGAAGAAAAAAGCAAATATTCAAAAGTTAAAAGATTACGGATTTAAAAAAGACAAAGACAAATACAGTTATTCGGTTGATATTATGAACGGTGATTTTACCCTCAATATCGACATAATAAACGAAAACGAAATAAAAACAGAACTAATTGAAAAGGCTTTTAATGAACCATATACCCTGCATCTTGTCGAAGATGCACAAGGAACTTTTGTCGGGGAAATTCGTGAACAATATCAGCAAATTTTAAATGAAATCAAAGAAAAATGCTTTGAAATAAAGGCTTTTGAATGGGAGTACAGTTACAAAATTCTTGATTATGCAAAGAAAAAATACAACTCGCCTGCCGAATATTTATGGCCAAAATTTCCACGCAACGCAATATGCAGACGACAGGACAATGAAAAATGGTATTTTGCGATTTTATCCGTTCAGGGTTCAAAAATCGGACTTGATACAAATGAAATTGTCGAAGTAATAGATTTGAGAGCACAAGTTGAAGATATCCCAAAACTTATTGAACAACCTAATCTTTACCCTGCATATCACATGAACAAAAAACATTGGTTTACTGTTGTTTTAGACGGTTCCGTTCCGATTAAAGAGATATACAAATATATTGATATAAGTTATGAACTTGCAAAAAAATAAAATATTATAAATCAACTTTTGAAATGTCTGTTAATTCTGATACGCTCATCCCAAAAGCATTTGCTATTTTTGCAAGTGTCAATGTTGTAGGACTGCTTTTTGCACGTTCTATGGCTCCAACAGAATTTTTGCTCAAATCGGCATACTCTCCAAATTGTTCCTGAGACCACCCTCTTTTGGTTCTTTCAATTTTTATTTTTAGACAAATTTTATTGTTTATTTCTAATGCACTCTTGTCCATATAACAATTATGAGAGTTGACAAATACTTTTTCAAGCATATACTATTGTCTTATAGACAAGTTATCTTGCCTATAAGAAAGGATTATTATATGTCCAAACATAAATCAAAATTTGGATCAGGCGAATTGGAAGAATTATTGAATAAAGCAGTTTTGTTTATTGAAGTCGCAAAAAATTCTTGCTTTTATCAAGATAATTATGCAGAAGGAGAAGTTCTCGGAAATGCAATAAATTATTTATATGATGTGCAGGATATTTTGCTTGAAGCGAAATATAAATCGTAGAATAGTACCGGATAATACATACTTGATTTTCCGAAAAAAAATTTGTAAAATGCATCTATGGGTATGAAAATAGACAAAATAGATAAGATAAATCCTGTTGGAAATCTTGATTTATACAAGGTTCGTGAGGTTATAACCTCAAGCAAAATTACTACAGACCAAAAAATCAAGTTTATAAAAAAGAATCACTCTGAAATTTCACATCTTGTTGATGAAAAAATTTCAAGTTCGGATTTTAAGACAATAATGAATAATCGCCCTTTAATATTGTTTAAGCCGTTAAAAAATTCTTATACAAAAGCAGGTGACAAAAAACTTCTTGCAATAGCACTCGGGATTAAACCGAACGAAGTTGATAATTACATAAAGAATATAAATCTTCAGGTACGCTCCATGCAGGATATAAACACAATGGGGATTTCTAAAGATAATTATGAAGAAGTTAAAACTTATATATTTCGCCACGGAGAAAAAGAACAGGTTATAAATTTTCTTGACTATGAACTTTCTCACGCAAAAAATATTTTGCATGTTTTATACCACACATTAGAATACAATTCGGGCGGAGTTGCAGATTATTTTATACGCCCTATTCACAGACTTGATAATGGTACAATGCTTGGGATTTATAATGTTGTTGATAAAAATTTAAAAGCCGGTCGTGCATCAGGAAAAATTTCTGATGTTCAGGCACAGGAAACAGCAGAGTGGGCTCTTACGCGAATTTATAAAATCCAAAATAATCAACGGCTTCAAAATGCTATCAAATTAAAAAAAGAACTTGAATAATTGTTTAATATTATAATTTTCACGCAAATTTTATTTTTACGAATTTTATATATCTGTATATAGAAGGATTAAAGCATTGAAAATTTTAAATATACAAAGTTACACAAACAAATTCACCCCGAAAATATCGTTTTGTAATAATGATAGCACTCATAAAGAGAGCCTGAATAAAGATGAATTTTATAAAGATAATTTTAATGATACATACAATACCGAATACAAACCTGTAAAATATGAAAAAACAACATTAGTAAAAGGCAGACCGCTGATGTTAAAAAGAGAACAAATGTTCAGACCAAGCAAAGATTCATTCAGAGAAAACGAATTATTCTATGACGATATAGATTCTATAGATTATGTCTCGAAAAAATATGATAATGATGATATTCCGGTAGACCTAAATCTTTTGATGGCGCCTTTTAGAAGAATTTATAAAGAATATGCTCCTGACACAGACTTTACTATAGATAATTTTGGGGATTGTTATGAGGTCATATATGAGCCATGGAAAAATGCTCTTGTTAAAAAATCAGAAAAAGAACAAGAAAAAGATGAAGAAATAATATACGAAGAACTCAGAGCCATAGAAAAAGCAGACTATAAAACTATTAAAGATATATTTAAAAGTTCATCAATTCTGAAAAATGGCAGAGAACAGGTTGATTGCAATTTGTGTAAACTTGCGGTAAAAATATTTAGAAATTCAAAAACTTGGGACGATACAGAAAAAGGAATTATGGACGAAATTAAAATTCCGATTTACAAAAAAGTTTACGGTGGTATTAGTCCAAAAAAATATGAATATGTTGATAAATGTATTCGTTCCGGATATTCAAATGAAAGTATTCTGGATTTTTTGCGTGATTTTTATCCCGGATATGTTCTTGATTTAAGTTCAATAATGACAAAAGAAGAAGCGCAGGAACATAATAAAAATTGTGGGGAGTAATAAGTAAGTTGGGCTTTCAGCCCAACAAAATAAATGTTGGGGTAGAAACCCCAACTTACGATTGTCGTGTCGCAAACAATGATTGCTCACTGCGTAAAGGTCGGGATTACCCTCACCCGTATTTTTTAAATGTATTATCTTTTTTAATCAACAGAATTAAATTCTGTTTTTCCAAACTCCGCCTTTTCTGTCAACAAGTGCATCATAACAAGACCAAATTCTGAAAACACCTGTCAAACCCAAAACTGCATGTGTAACATTTTTTTCATAACCATTATCATTCACAGCCTGACCAATTCCCGGCCAAATTAAAAGTGATAATGCCGCTGCACCGACAGAACGACCGCTTACATGACCATTTGTACCATGAGTTCCGGCAAATGCAGGTGCTGATGCAGATAATATAAATAATGCCATAAATGAAATCAATAACTTTTTCATATTCCCTCCTCTAAAATTCCCTGACAATTATAATCTAATTTCTAAAAAATAGCAAATAATAAGGGATAACAAATGTCATTCTGTCTTATTTACCCTGGATGCGATTTATCACTTCGCTCGCCTTCGACGTGACTACGCGTCTTGCTTTTTATGGCAGGTGTGCCAAAAGCAAGACCGCTCCGCACTTGGCTCGCTCGTTCCGAACGCAAAACGGCGTTCTCATCGCTATCTCATTACAAATAAGACAGAACAACAAATGTCATTCTGTCTTATTTACCCTGGATGCGATTTATCACTTCGCTCGCCTTCGACGTGACTACGCGTCTTGCTTTTTATGGCAGGTGTGCCAAAAGCAAGACCGCTCCGCACTTGGCTCGCTCGTTCCGAACGCAAAACGGCGTTCTCATCGCTATCTCATTACAAATAAGACAGAACAACAAATGTTATTCTGTCTTATTTACCCTGGATGCGATTCGAACGCATGACCTACCGCTTAGAAGGCGGTTGCTCTATCCAGCTGAGCTACCAAGGCTCAAACTCTTTGCATAAACTATATTATCACGAAAAGATTTTCACGCAAGTAGTTTTAATAATAAATAACCGCAATATATTTTGCGGTTATTTTATCTTATATTAATCTTCTTCATCATCATCTTTTTTAATTTTATCAACAACCATTTTTGCCATTTCTTTGGCAATAACTTTTTGGGTATCTTCAGGGCAGTTTTGCAACATATTCATTGCTGTTCTCAAAGTTGTATCAATATCGTACCATCTGCCTCGACGATTATCATCTAATCCAGAACCGACAGCATTTATAATATCATCAACCGCCTCAAATTTTTCATCTTCAATGTTATGTTCAATAATAATTTTGATAAGATTTAGCGCAACTCTAATCTGAGTCTGATCATCTGTTTCTTCCAAAGTTCTGACCGCTTCCGATAAAACAGGGTCTTTGTCATACCAGCGTCTGTGTTGATTTGAATACTCTTCTTTCATAATTCCGTTCTCCTTTGCTTTCCTGTCATGCTGAACTTGTTTCAACATCTATTAATTTAAT
>Ga0256407_10000980_pt1 | contig 63816 bp, 58 predicted proteins | sample RumenRJG_04DNA_FD_193489 | JGI IMG/M metagenome (GOLD analysis project Ga0256407, IMG submission 193489) | Bovine rumen microbial communities from Lethbridge, Alberta, Canada - RJG_04 | ecosystem: Host-associated > Mammals > Digestive system > Stomach > Rumen | place: Canada: Alberta... | reverse complement strand
CTGCTCCGATTTTGAATCGGATACAAAGGTAAGCATTTCAAAACCCGGACAGGGTATCGCTGGGCTAAAACGTTATGCATGAGAACTTTAATTCTGAATTTAAATAATTTTAAGAGACACTAGTGATATAATGTATAGAACCACATCGGGAGGACGCGCTCAGCATCCTCCCGAATCTTTTAATGCAATTGACAGCAGCACTTTGCCGCGGCGGCAAACTCTTCTTGCAGGTTGCGAGAGCACTTTGCCGTGGCGGCAAACTCTTCTTGCAGGTTGCGGGAGCACTTTGCCGTGGCGGCAAACATGTGTTACAGTGTTGATTCGTGTTCGTCTAAAAAAAATGTTGTACTTTGGCTCCGCCGAAAGTAGGCTGCATCTCGGAAATACTCAAATAAATTTGGTATTTCGCTCGATTTGCACTACCTTTGCATCGTTATTGTAAAATGTATTCAATTAGAAAGATATGAAAGCTATTCAGATTAGTCACTCTCAGGAGTTGAACATCATCGAGATGGAGAAGCCTGCCGAGGTGAAGGCGGGTGAGGTTCTACTGAAGTTGGATTTTGTCGGATTTTGCGGGTCGGACCTGAACACGTTCCTGGGCCGCAACACGATGGCGCTGAATCCGGTCATCCCGGGTCATGAGATCGGGGCCACGATCGAGGCGGTGGGCGCAGAGGTGCCGGAGTCGCTGAAGGTGGGCATGGTGGTGACGTGCAATCCGTACACGAACTGCAACAAGTGCGCTTCGTGCCGCAATGGCAGGGTGAATGCTTGTCAGCACAACGAGACTTTGGGCGTGCAGCGCAATGGTGCGATGAAGGAGTATATCGTGATGCCTTGGGAGAAGATCATCCCGGCGGGCACATTGTCAGCCAAGACGAGCGCGCTGATTGAGCCGATGTCGGTGGGCTTCCATGCGGTGAGCCGTGCGCAGGTGACGGATGTGGATACGGTGATGGTGATTGGCTGCGGCATGGTGGGCATGGGTGCCATCGTGAGGGCTGTGACGAGGGGCGCGACGGTGATTGCTGCCGACCTGGATGATGAGAAGCTGGAACTCGCCAAGCAGATGGGCGCGACGTATGCGGTGAACACGAAGACGGAGAATGTGCATGAGCGTCTGGCGGAAATCACGGGCGGTTTCGGTCCGGATGTCATCGTCGAGGCTGTGGGCAATCCGTTCACGTATCAGATGGCGGTGAACGAGGTGGCGTTCACGGGTCGTGTGGCTTGCATCGGCTATGCCAAGCAGGACGTGACGTTCACGACGAAGCTGTTCGTGCAGAAGGAGCTGGACATCCGCGGTTCGCGCAATGCCACGCCAGAAGACTTCCGTGGCGTCATCCGCTATCTGGAGAGAGGCACAGCGCCGGTGGACAAGCTCATCACGAAGGTCATCAAGCCCGAGGAGGCGCTGGAGACGATGCAGTGGTGGAGCGAGAATCCGGGGAAGGTGTTCAGAATCCTGGTGGAATTTTAAGCGAATTGTTGCGGCAAGCCGCCGAAGCTTCGATGGCTTGCCACAATCAGAAACATTAGAAAGAAAAGTTGCATCCTATGAAAGTCTTTGTCAGTGGTTGTTACGACCTGCTCCACAGCGGTCATGTGGAGTTCTTCCGGCAGGCGAGTCAGTATGGTGACTTGTATGTCGGCATCGGTTCGGACGCGACCATCCTCCACTACAAACATCACAAGACGCTCTATCCGGAGCAGGAACGTCTGTTCATGGTGAAGAGCATCCGCTACGTGACGGACGCCTTCATCAACCAGGGCGACGGCGTGATGGACTTCATCCCAACGGTGGAGGCGCTGAAGCCCGACCGATTTGTGGTGAATGCCGACGGCTCGAGCGAGGAGAAGCGCCGGTTCTGCCAAGAGCGCGGCATCGAATACATCGTGCTCGACCGCATCCCTGCCGATGGGTTGGAGGCGAGAAGCAGTACAGCTCTGAAGGAGAAGTTGAAGACCCCCTCTGCCCTCTCGGGCATCTCCCCCGTAAAAGGGGAGAGCCATGCGGGGTCTGGCATCCCCACCCGTCTCGACCTTGCTGGCACATGGATTGACCAGCCCTACGTGAGCACTTATGCTCCGGGATGGGCGCTGACAATCTCGCTGGAACCGACGTTCGAGATTCGTGAACGCTGCGGACTCTCCACTTCGACGCGCAATCAGATCAAGCGCATTTGGCCGATTCATCTGCCCGACATGGATCCCGAGATGCTCGCCAAGCTGGTGTTCTGTTTCGAGAACGACCCCGAGCGGACGGACGGCATCATCAGCGGTGCACAGGACGCCATCGGCATCTGCATGCCCGGACTCTGTCGCCACTACTACAATGCCCACTACTGGCCCGAGCGCATCGAGTCGTGCACCGACGAGCGCATCCTCAGCTGGTTGGAGAGCCATCTCTGCATGGTGCCGATGTTTCCACGTCGTCCGGGCTGTTCGGTGGTGGACGGCAAGGACATCACGGAGCCCCACGTAAAAGCTTTGGCAACAGCGGCAGCACAGTGTTGGGATGCCATCATGCAGACCGACCTCGATGCCTTTGCCGCAGCCTATCGCGCTTCGTTCGAGGCTCAGATCACCCTCTTCCCAGCCATGATTCAACCCGGTGTGCAGGAATACATCGACCAATATTCGGCGATGAAGGATGTGCTGGCATGGAAGATGCCCGGCGCTGGCGGAGGCGGATATCTGGCACTGGTGGTCAACGACGCCACGACCTTCTGCCAAGAACATGAGGAGGCTATACCTTTATATATAAGAAGACCAGCCTAACCAGCCCACGCGCTGCCAGCCCACGCGCTGGGCGGTATTCATTCATCAAAAACTAACAAACACTATGACGATTAAACAACTAACTATTGCGACCTTGACGCTTGTTGCCACCTCGATGTCGGCACAGCAGACTTACAAGATTCCTGTGCTGGAAAATGACGAACCTATGGCCACAGGACAGTTCACACCCGATTGGGCCTCGTTGAGAACCTACGAAGTGCCCGAGTGGTTCCGCGATGCGAAGTTCGGCATCTGGGCACACTGGGGACCTCAATGCGTGGAGGGCTCCGGCGACTGGATGGCTCGCGGGCTCTATCTCGAGGGCGGCGGTCAGTACAACTACCACCGCAGCCACTACGGACATCCGTCGGAGTTCGGATTCAAGGATGTGCTCCCCCTCTTCAAGGCAGAGAACTGGACACCCGAAGAGCTGGTGAAGTTCTACAAGGAGGAATGTGGCGCGCAGTATTTCTTCGCCCTCGGCAATCACCACGACAACTTCGACCTCTGGGATTCGAAGTATCAGGAGTGGAACTCGCAGAACATCGGTCCTCACAAGGACATCCTCGACGGCTGGGCAAAAGCCGCCAAGAAAGCCGGTCTCCCCTTCGGCATCTCCTTCCACGCCGACCACGCATGGACTTGGTATGAACCCTCCCGCCGTTTCGACCTGAAGGGTGACAAGCGTGGTGTGAAATACGATGGCTGGCTCACGAAGGAAGATGGCTACAAACCTAACGCCGATGGCACGGAGAAGTGGTGGAAGGGACTTGACCCTCAGAAGCTCTATGCCCAAGACCACGACTTCAGCGACAACACGTGGGACAATGGCGCCATCCATCGCCAGTGGGGATGGGAAGGCGGTGCCTGTCTGCCGACACAGGAGTTCGTGACTAATTTCTACAACCGCACCCTCGATGCCATCAACCGCTACAACCCCGACCTCATCTATTTCGATGTGACCGTGCTGCCCTTCTATCCTGTCAGCGATGCAGGCATGAAGATTACCGCCCACATGTACAACCACAGCGCTGCCACCCACAAGGGCAAGAACCAAGCCGTCGTGTTTGGCAAGATTCTGGAGGAGGACATGAAGGAAGCCCTCGTCTGGGATGTGGAACGCGGTGCGCCCAACAAGATTATGGAACGTCCTTGGCAATGCTGCAACTGCATCGGCGACTGGCACTACAACACCGGCACCTATCAGCGGAATGGTTATAAGAGCGCCCACACGGTGGCCAAGCTCCTCGTCGATATTGTCAGCAAGAACGGCAACATGCTCCTGTCCGTTCCGCTTCGTGCCGATGGTACGCCCGACGAGAAGGAACTCGCCATCATGAAGGAGTTCGGCGCCTGGATGAAGGTGAACAGCGAGAGCATCGTCAAAACCCGTCCTTGGAAAGTCTTTGGCGAAGGTCCTATTGCCAATGCCGACATCAAGATCAACGCACAAGGCTTCAACGACGGACAATACACGAATGCGGGTGCCAACGAAATCCGTTTCACCCAGACCGAGAAGAACCTCTACGTCACCGCCCTCGCATGGCCTGAGAACCACACCATCACCGTGAAGTCCTTGGCAGAAGGTTCCGACCTCTACCCTACTGCCATCAAGTCAGTGGAGCTGCTGGGCTATGGCAAAGTGAAATATGAGCGCACAAAAGACGCACTCGTCGTCACCCTGCCGGAGAAACTGAACAACATCATGCCAGTGTTGAGAGTGAAGAAGTGAACATGAGAATCAAGAAATAATAAAGAGAGCGAAACATAGCAAAGAGAACGAATAATAACAAAGAAAAGCGAGAAGTGAATCACTCCTCGCTTTTTGTTTTACTTCATATCGTTTTTATTCCGTCTTCTTCTTGCTTGCAGTCACATAGAAGAAACGTGGGAAAGCACCAATGGAGAAGGTGTACGTCTCGCCACTCTGCTCGTCCTTCACCTCGAAAGTGTCGGTGCGGGTTCTGCCAAGACCATTACGTCCGAAGATACCGCCTCTGCCACCTCTACGGTTTCTGCCGAAACCCTGAGCAGGAGTGCCGGGACGACCTGGACCTTGAGGTGTTGCCTGAGCACCGTTCTGAGGCATGTTAGGAACGTTTGCTTGAGGTACATTTCCCTGAGGCACGTTAGGCACATTTCCCTGTGGCATGTTGCCCTGAGGAGCATTAGCTCGTGGACCGCCCATAGGACCACGTGGACCCTGAGCCTCATCCCTTACCTGATAAGGACGCAGGTCGCGATAGAGCTGCATGATGGAGCCTTGCGGATAGATCATGTCATTGCTCACCATAAAATGCACCTCCTTCGTCTCCTTGTTGTAGAGGAAAGAGTTCACGCACTTGGCAAACTGGAAATTGTCGGGGCTACCATTCCAATAAGTAACGAAATTACCACGTGGCATCTGATTGCCATACTTATTGGCTTCCATGACTGCTTTGAACTGGTCTTCGTTCATGGAAAGCAACATCATGAAATTAGCGACAGTAGGCTTGATGACCGTAATCTCATTACCCTCCTCGCCGTATGGTTTAGTACATACATCTAATTGTTGAGCCTGAGCGTACAAGCCCATAGCCAACATCATGAACAGGAAGAATAACTTTTTCATAAGCATCATCATTATTAATAGGTTTGTAATAAGAGTTTTTATTTTAGGTGTCCCAAAGTTACAACATATTTTAATACATTGTTCAATTTATAGCATTTTTTTTGTTTTTCCTCTTAAAAAAATATAAAAAAGAGGGAAAAAGCCATTTTTATGTGACTTTTCCCCTCCATTTTGTTCGTATTTATTACCAAATCTTCACACGCTTGTCTTTCGGCACGAACAGCGGGTCTTTTTCTGTAATGCCAAATGCATCATACCAAGCATCCACCAATGGCAGGGCTCCGTTCACACGCCACTTACACAACGAGTGGGGGTCGGAAGTGGTCAGGTTGCGGATGGCCTCCTCGGTGATGTTGCTTGCCCACACACCTGCATAGGCGAGGAAGAAGCGCTGTTCTGGGGTGAAACCATCCTTCACAGGCAGGGGCTTGTCCTTGGTGGCATTTTTGAAGGCGGTGTAGGCGAACTTCAGACCGCCGTGATCGCCCAGGTTCTCGCCGCAGCAGAGGTCGCCATTGGCATTGAGGTCGGGCAGCACCTTGATGGCTGAAAAGAAATCCTTGATGACCTGCGCACGTTCGTTGTACTTGTCGCCATCGCCCTCAGCCCACCAGTCGCGGAAGTTACCGTCCTTGTCGAACTGGCGACCCTGATCGTCGAAGCCGTGCGACATCTCGTGACCGATGACCACACCGATGGCTCCATAGTTGAAGGCATCGTCGGCCTCCATGTCGAAGAACGGATATTGCAGGATACCGGCAGGGAAGCATATCTCGTTGGTCGTGGGGTTGTAGTAGGCATTCACTGTCTGCGGATTCATGAACCATTCGTCCCTATCGACGGGCTTCTTCCATTTGCGGTCGAGCATGTCGGCATGTGCCCACTTCGCCACCTCCTTCATGTTCTCATAGAGCGTCTTCTCGGGGTCGATGTTCATCTTCGAATAGTCGCGCCACTTGTTCGGATAGCCCACCTTCACATAGAAGGCATCCAGTTTCTCGTGCGCCGCCTTCTTCGTCGATTCGCTCATCCAGTCCTGAGCGTCGATGCGTTCGCCGAGGGCAATCTGGAGATTCTTGATGAGCTGCTCCATGCGTGCCTTGTTGGCTGGCGGGAAGTATTTCTCCACATAGATCTGTCCGACCGCCTCGCCGAGTACGCTGTTGACGATGCTCACGCTGCGCTTCCAACGTGGACGGGGTTCTTTAGCGCCCGTCATGATGCGTCCGTTGAAGTCGAACACCTCCTCATACACCTCGTCGCCCAGCATCGAACCAGCCGAGTCCAGAATCTGCCATTGGAGCCAGTCCTTCAGCACCTCCACCGGCGTGTCAGCCAACACCTTCAGCGCTTCCTGTACCGCTTCGGGTTGACCCACCGACAGCGAGTCGATGTCCGTCAGACCCTGCATGTCGAAATAGGTCTTCCAGTCGAATCCTGCATACTCCTTCGTGAAGTCCGCGAATGACATCTTGTGATAGTTCGAAGCAGGGTCGCGCAATGCCACATTGTCACGTCCAGCCTTCGCCATGCGTGTCTCCAGCGCCACGATGTTCTCCATTTTCTTCTGTGCGCTGGCAGGAGTCTCGCCTACGAATTGGAACATCTTCACAATATGCTTCTTGTAGGCCTCAAAGATTTTCTTGTTCGCCTCGTCGTCCTTCACGTAGTAGTCGCGCTCCAGCGAGTAGCCGCCCTGCGAAAGTTCCAAGAGGTTCTGGGTCGATTCCATCATGTCGGCACCCACATAGCTGCCCCACAGTTCGCCGAAGCCTACGCCCTCGACATTCATCTGATTGACCAGCGCGATCAGCTCAGCCGTCGTCTTCACGTCAGCCACACGCTTCAGGTCAGCCATCACGGGCTTCACGCCGTCCTTGTTCTGACGCACCGAGTCCATCCTCAGGGCATAGAGGTCGCCAATCTTCTGACCCAGCGAGCCCTTCTCCTGAGGCTGAGCTGCCAGTCCCTCGATAATCTCGCGGATGCGCTTCTGGTTCTCTTCCGACACCACATCGAAGCTGCCATACCTTGAAAACTCCGGACGCAGTGGATTCTTCTCCATCCATCCGCCGCAAGCATACTGATAGAAGTCCGTGCCAGGCTTGGCACTCTTGTCCATGTTCTCCAGCTTGATGCCCATCGTCTGGGCATTCGCCATTCCTGATGCAACCATAGTCATCATCATCAAAAAGTTTTTAGTGTTCATCATATCTTTTACGTTTGGTGTGCAAAGGTACGATTAAGTGGGCACAAAACAAAGGAAAAAAGATTTTTTAGCACAAAAAAGCCCATCCTTACGGACGAGCTTCTTCATTTGAGTGTTTATTTAACGGTCAGCCACACAGGTTCATTCCGTTCTTTCGCTTCGGTGATTTTCTCCTTCAGGCGGTAAAGCCAGAGGCGGCTGTCGAGCACCTTACCCACTTCGCGGTTCTGCCCCACAAGGATGCATCCCTCAGTGTCCTTCTCGGTGTTGCCCGCATGGATGCGCACACCCTGCCACTTCTTGTTGAAGTCTTGGTCACCGACCAGCAGCGGAAGCCACTTCTTCATGCGGGGCGACCATGTGATGACGATGGCGTAGCGACCTTCAGGGATGGCACTCTTCCCCTTGATCTTGTAGGCACCGTTCTTATAGTCGCGCCAAGTCGGTTCGAGCGTATCGCAGAAATACTCATTGTTGACGGCAAGCCTACCTATCGTATAGGTCTTGCGCTTTGCAATTCTTGTCAATGTCAGTTCCATAACTTTCAATTTTCAACTTTCAATTTCCTAAAACTGTCATCTGTCATCTGTAAGAGGTAGCCGCGATGCATCCACTGGGAGAGCATATTTCGAGTGCCGCGAGTGTCCATGCCATTGGCCTGACGGATCAGGTCAGCATCGTGTACGGTGAACTTTTCGGGCAGCAACTGGAGCAGGTTGCGTGGACCGCGACGGCCTGTTTGCTCTTCAGCAGAACGGTTCGCTTTCTCGATGGCTTCACCGAAAAATTTCATCTTGCAGTACATATCATATTGAAGACTCCAACGGACAAATTCTTCTATCTCCTTCGACCATCTGTAGTCGTTGCAGATGTAGAGAACACAAGCCTTCAGATACGCTATCACATTGGCGCGGAACGACAAGTTCTCATAAACCCTCGATTGAGACAGTCGGGCAAACTCGGCACATTCATCCTTCAGGCGCATCGCCAACTTGTATGCCTGTTGGCAATCTATCACGCCAGCAGCACGGCAAAGGCGGTCAATGAAGGGTCTCAACTCTTCGTCGAAAGCAGCATCATACGTGCCATAGACAGGCATATCGGCTCCGATTTCTCGCTCTGGGATGGTGCAGAAGTTGATGCGACTGATAGGTCCATCGGTCAAGACATTGCGGAAATAGCGCTGCCCCTTTTGGATGGTTGTTGCGGCATTCCAATTGAATCGGATGCAAACCTTTTCCGTGACCGACTGCGTACCCACACGCGTCTGACCATATCGGTTGTCTGGGTCGAATGCCAGGCACATGATCTGAAACTGCTGCGAACCACGAGCCGAACCGCGAAGGGCATCAAACTGATCTATCTCATTCATCTTCGTATAGAGGAAATGCTCGTCGGCTTCTGCCATGCGCATCACGAAGGCAGGATTGGTCATGTCGGGGTCAACCTCTTGGATAACAAGCCCTTCAGGACGCTGCCGCTTATCCTTATTCGAACCCTTCGAGTTCACTTCCTTCTTCCAGTCAGCCTCACGTTTCAGGTTCTCGGCATCACGCTTGCGAATGTCCGCCATGATGTGGTTGATAGGTTGCGAGATACAATCCTTACCGGCACCCGTTCCAGCCATCAGCACGTTCATAAAGGTCGCCTCGTGCATCACATTGTCAATATAGGGGAAGCGTACCTTCCAGAGATGTGCGCCAAGTGATGGAAAGATAGCATGAGCCACAGCAGCCTTATACACTTCAGGAGTGCGTGAGACCAACAGCTGCACCACCTTCGGCAGTTTTTTCGGCATTTCTGGTGGGTTTGAGGTGGGAGATTGGAGGTTTGTGGTTTCTTCTTCCCTCCCCTCAACTTTCACCATCCCCTGATTCATCTTCAGCGACTTTGCCAACACCTTTCTTTGGAACTGCGACATCTTCTGGCTGGGGTCACAGTATTTCAAATAGAAATCATCCACCAACTGCTGGATATTCTTGTCTTGCCAGTTCTGCACCATGCGAACCTTCAACACGCCAAGCAGTTCTTCTTTCTTCAACAACTGGGTGGCACCCACAGAGAGAATGCTTTTCAAAGCCTCGTGGCGATGACCTTCCACAATGAGCACATCGGGTGTCAGTTCTGCCTCCTTCATGCAGGCATCGAAGATATACAGTGTGCGCGAATCCGCTGGCTGAAGGTTGATGTCTGATGGCTGAGACACATCTTCCTTCTTACCTCTTACATCATCCATCACCAATGGTCGCCCATCCACATCAAGCCCTCTTTGCAGATAAGCCTCTCTACGTTCCTCCAACTCTTCGCCCTCAATGGGTTCCAGCCAATGCTCCGAACGGAACACCTCTTGGTCGATACCTGTCACATAGATATACCTTTCGGGTGTCCAGCACGACGAATCAAGCAACTCGTCGGCATTAAAGCCAAGCTCCACGCAGAACGCACGTTGGGCTTCTTCGATGGTCATGCCTTTCGGGATGCGGATATAGATATGACCTTTGCCACGAGCCGAATAAGCCTCACGCAACACCATGTCGTGCCATTCCGACATCTCATCCTTATTCACCTCCAATGCTTTCTCGAAAGCCTGACGCACCAACTTGGGGTTGTCAATATCCACACACGTCATAAAGGTGAATGCCTCGGGCAGAATGCAATCCTGTGCACGATGGTTGTCCTTGAACGCTGTGTAGTGAGGGCAGATGAATGGCAACCAGTCCTTCTTCTCTTCCTTGCCGGCACGGATGTCTGCCACATCTCGGCGAAGCCACTCCTGGCGGAGCAACTCGTCAAGCTGCTCCCCAGTTTGAGTTTCTGCATATCCCCGATTATTCTTCTGCTTGTCGGCGAAATGCTTGGTGTTCAATGCAATCAGTCTGTTTACCATACGGTTTCCTCCTTTCGTGAATTAAGATAAGCCATGACCTCTTCGGACTCCTGAATAAAGAGGCTCTTCATCAATGAGAGCGGATAGCGGCGAGGGAATCTGAACTCCACCTTCAGGCATCCGCGATGGGGATGATGTTTTGAATTCTCGCGAGTACGCTTCACATCGGCGTGGGCTGTCTGGAAGATGGTCTCATACTTGGGACCGTTCTTGCCATCACGATAACGCTTCATGCGAGTCCTGCCATCTTCTTCCACCATCACTCCTGCGCGATAGCGAACGATGCCCTTGCCATCGGCTGTCACAGGAGCCTTATCCTTCTCCCATAGGCATGGAAAGATATGGATGTCGCCGTTGTTCATGAATGTTGTCTGTGTGTCCATCTGGACATTTTGCAAAATCTGCTGCTTGAAATTGTTATTTGCTGTTTCCATTGTTCTGAATTGTTTGCGAGAAGAAGTTTCAGATTTTGGCGCCAACACTTTGAATTCTTGAACTTCTTGAACCTTTTGAACTCTTGAACTCTCTGTGCTCATATGAATCTCCTCACTCCAACTCAGGGTTAATGATTAAATGTTTTGAATGTCGCTTGCCACCACGTCCTGAAAATACGAACCGTTCGATTCATGCGTCTGGAAACGCAGCGAAGCCACCACCGTGCTTTCAACGGCAAACCTGCAGAGGGCGAGGTTTCCGAACATCGCACAGATGTACTCATCCTCATAGTCACCACCAAGTTCCTTGAGCCTGATCATCGACTTGGCAAGTTGACCGTTGTCGGCTTTCTTGCTCGGCACATACACTGGTTCCGACTGTGCCATCACTTTTAAGATTTTTGTAACCATTGTTTCTTTGCTTGTCATCCGCTGCCCGAAAACTCACCATGAGCGTTTCTTTGTCGGATTGACGATGCAAAGTTAAGGCATAAAAAAAACGCCCCAATGACTTGGAACGTTTTGGTAATGATTTGGTAATGTATTGGTAATGGCTATCCCATGCCCACCTTCGGAAGAGCCGCCTTTCCCAGTTCTGTGACCAATGCCAGCACCACCTCCCTGCATTGCAAAAAGAAGTCCTGATCAGCCTTGCTGGGTTTCACCTTATCCATGAAACGGGCATCCTGATCCATAAAGGTCAAGGCACATTCGCGCCTGATGTTGTTGTAGTCACATTCATACTCCAGTTCCCCCAAAGGCAACCCCTTCACTTTCTCACAAAAATCATTCACGTTGGTGGGGTAATTGCAATACCACTTCAGGCACCAGTACACAGCAGCCCACTTGCGTTTCATGTTCAGCGGCTTCTTCGCTCCATTGATAGCCTTGATGGCTTGGGCAATCTGCTCGTCAGAAAAACCATTCGTGTCCGTCTGCCCACCCCCGATGTTCACTGTGCCAGTAAAGGTGATTTCCCTTGCGATGAAGTTGCCAGGGCTATACACGTTGATGCAGAACCCATCATTGTCTCTTTTTTGTCCTTCCATTTTTTCTCTATGATTAATGATTAATGTTCTTTGCGATGATATTGCCAGGACTGTTCACCTCTATCTCCGCATTCTTCACCTGAATGCCCACCCCAGTCCTTTTCAGGAACGCCGTTTCGATGCCGTCCACCTGTTCAAAATCCTCACGAGAAGCATACCCTCTCAACAAGGTGTTCAGCATTGCCACGATAGGTCTGGCATCCTCCCACACCACACGACCCTTGCAGTACTCCACAATCTGCGAAAGTGTGAAGGTTGGCTCTGCATGCACCTGCCGTGCTGGAGGTGTTTCCTGTTGCTCCGATTGCAACCAATCAGCATCCGCTATGAGCCTACTAAACATAGACTCAAGCAAATGCCTTTGGGAATTATCGTTTGTTTCAATCGGTTGCATATCAGCGTGTTACGGTTTTGGTAATTTTGATTAGAGCCGACGATAGACAAGAAAAGGAGACCCAAAGGTTACCTTCCTTTCATCAAATAGGGACTACTGAATCAACCCTCCAATCACCTCTCAGCCTCCCTCAAATGTCGCTCATGAAATTCAACAGCAAAGGTCAGTATTTTTTATCAAACCACCAAGCAAAACACCCACTTTTTTTCAAGAATTTTTCAGTAAAAAATCCTTGTCCATGATAATCAAACACATAACAAAAATCGAGGCAAAAACGCCCCGATTTTCACTTAATTATCGTCCAATGCCGATGGATAAACGGCTTGTAAGAGGATGAGATGGGAAAAGGTGTAAATTGGGAGGTTGCAAATGGAATACATCAATCCTATTTTTCTGCCGTGCCATTTAAATACTTGCATATTTCTTCTGCCATCGCATTGAGAGCCATGCATTCCGAACGACTAATGCGACGTTTCCCTTCGTCATAGGGCCAAGGACTGAGTATTAGCAAGCGTCCGGAAGCACATGCATCGAAAAGGTCATCAGCAGGCTTATAATAATCACGGAAGCCATTGTCTGTAAGGAGAACGAAGGGGCGTTGCTCCTGTAACATCACCTGCATCACCTGCTTCTCCTGAGGAGAGATAAAGGGCGACACCATCACCACTCCTTTCCGTGCAGCCAGTACACAACCATTCATGTAATTGCGCAACGATTGAGTATTACCCTGTTCCGCTGCTTTCACCATAACACTACGTACATGCACGGTATCGAATTTTTCTGCCATCAGTAGCGCCACATTCCCCACGCCATCATATTTCTGGCCTCCAATCTCTATATCTTTCTGCACACGGAAAAAGCCAGGCTTCATACGCTTGGTGGCCAACCGTTGCGGGTTCATCTGAACATACCGAATCATTGTATGCAACTGCCCACGACGGGATAGGGGACGAATGAATGGGCGCTCAGTAAAAACAGGGAAAGGATAGCCCCCTTCGTTCGTTGTCTCCGAATTTAATTCGCGAGCAACCGACAAAGTATAAGCCCTGCCATGCTTCTTTACCCCCTGCCAATACCCTCGAATAACGCTGCGAATGCTCGTATCCATCACCTGTGTCACATGGATAACAGCATGCAAGTGATCAGGCATAAGGCAGAACTGGAGAATGCGGATGGAAGGATAGTGCTTGCACATCACATACAGCTCATCAATAACAGCATTACCCAAGACCGTCCTATCTATCCGAGCTTTTGATGGGTCACCCTCTGGAATTACGAGCTTTCCCAACAATGGCTCACGTGAGGGAATCGTCAGCGTCACATGATAGATACCAACACCTCTCCATGATGTGCCCTCTTCTTGCCATTGCCATTTCCCCTGCTCCGTCATATCTCGTCTTACTTTATTAACTTTGCCATATATCTTTCCCTTTTCGCCTGCAAAAATAAGACATTTCTTTCATATATAGTACACAAAACTCCGAATTGTTACACGTCTCTATTGAAAACATGAAAATCTGCATCTTACAAGCGTATAGTAACTCCAGTCACCCCCATTAGCTTCCCTCAAATGTCGTTCATAAAATTCAACAGCAAAGGTATATATTATCCTCTCAATCCACCAAACAAAGCACCCACTTTTTTAGGAAAAATTGGGGTGGAAAAACATGTAAATGATAATCAATGAGATGCAAAGATCGGGATCCTTTTTCACAAAAAACGCCATCACTTCCCTAAATCAGGAGCATGATGGCGAATTGTAAGAAAATGTTGTAATGTGGAGGTGACAAAATGGAAAACACTCTTATTTATCCATAATCAAAATTTCAATCAGTCTCTTTTTTTAGTTAACTGTCGAAAAATCTTCGTCGGACATTTTTGCCAGTCTTGAAACTATTTCACCATACGTCAAGCCCAACATCAAGCTAAAGTGAGACAAATAGACTTGCAAATCTTTGATTGTTTTTCTGCCACAACTATGCACTCGTAAAAGATCTTCGACTGTCAGCTGAGGAATCTCGCTAAAATACTTTATCTTCATAGAGTGAAGGACATTGATGGCACGAACAGGAAGATCAAGATCAACTAAGGGTGAACGCAATAGTTTTCTTGCTCCCAAACAAAGCGAATCTTCCAGTTTAAGTATGTTATCAACATTCTTCAAACTCTCAGAATAAAGCACTTCTTTCTCCAAAAGGGCATTCCGATGCTTCAGTACCCTGTTTTCGTTCCTAATAGCCTCTCTTTCATCCACGAATTCTTGAAATGCCTTATGAATTTTTCTGATGCACTTTTCATATATTTGTCTGACGCGTTCAATTGTCAAGTCTAATTCATAAGAAATGCTCTTCATACTTTTGCCCTTTGTCAGCTGCTCACAAATAAACATCTCCCTATCGTTTAATCTCTCCTGAAAGTTAGATATTATGTGGGCACAGAAACGGGTCGCAAATTTATTCAGCGTCACAATGTCTAATTCCTCCATTTGTGTATTATCCTCTTCAAGTATAAGCTTTTTTTCAGGCTTATTGTTCCGTGTGCTATTCTCATCAAGCGCAGAAACGTTTTCAGGCTCTCCCTTGAAACGTATTGAGAACTCAGGATTGTGAGACAACAGTTTTTTAAGTTTTAAAGAAAAATACTTGATTTTCTCTTCATCATAGTAGCGTGACTGCCTTTCTCTCACCTTTTCAGGGGAAAGGATTTCAATATTTCTTTGGCAATATTCAAAGAAATTGTCAATCTTTTTTTGTGCGCTTTTTCTCATTTTTCAAATTGGTTCCTTATACCAGCATATGAAATATGACAGATTCAGATTCCTTGCTTCACCACACCCACCTTTCTGAGCATGACATATTCTTCTTCACAATGATTCCAATATTTCCAACATCTCAGCAGGTGTTACCACAATCGGAGTCTTTGGGAAGTGTTTCTTGTTGGCCAGCATAAATCATAATGATGCCTTTTCTCTTTCAGCTCTTTCTAAGCGAGCCAAACGGATTTCTTCGTTGATTTCTTCCATCGTCAGTTCGGGACGGTCACTGGCTGCAACTTGCCTACGGAATTCGTTAAAATCCCTCAGTACATTATCCTCGATTGGTTGCGAGGAAATTTTGAATGGAATACTTTTGGTCTTTACCGCTGCATTAACAAACACGTTGATAGCGGTATTGACGCTCATTCCAATCTCATTACATAGTTCGTTGAACTGCTGCTTCAGTAGCGAGTCCATTCTCACGGTCATTGATACTTGTGCCATTTTTCTATATTTTTAGGCTGCAAATATAGAGAATTTATTTCATAATGACATCATTTTGACGTAATTATTTAAATATTTAACATTTCAGGCACTGCACTATGACAAATGACAGTATGACAAATGACAGTTTTTTGAATTTGAGAAAAGAGAGATTTAGTATTATATATATATATAATACTAACCCATTAATCCCTCGATTTTCAAAAACTGTCATCTGTCATTTGTCATAGCCTTGTTGAAAATCGCGTGAATTGATGTTGAAAATCGCTCCAATTGGAGGGTGAAAGTTTGACACCGCAAGGAAAATGTCGTAACTTTGCAGTGTCAAAAGAGAGGTGAAATTTGCGCCCTGCCTGGAGAAAGATTTTTTTGAAACTGGCCAGCAAAATTTTCCTAACCAGCGGGCAAAAAGGAACTGAATCGGAGACATGAGAGAATCAACAACACAACAACAACACAAACACAAAATTAAAACACGAAAGATTATGGCATTGAAAGTGAAAGCAGTTGAACGACTGGTGAAATTCAACAAGACGGATGCGGGCGTGTGGCGCTACGTGATGTCTCCAGAACTTTACACCTCGCTGAACCAACAGAAGGTGATCCGCGAAGCAGCGCTCCGCAGCGGAGTCAGCCAGGGTGTGATGCAGGCTTGCTGGGATGCAGCAGGTGAGGTGATCAAGGCATGGGCGACAGAAGGTCATTCGGTGGCACTCCCAGGACTCGGCACCATGCGATTCGGACTCCGCGCCAAGGCGGTGGAGGATGTGAACAAGGTGAAGACCGCCCTCATCAAGAGCCGACGCATCATCTTCACCCCCGCAGTGGAACTCAAGGAGGAACTTGCCGGCACTGCCATCCAAATCACCTGCTACGACCGCACGGGCAAGGAAGTGAAGCGTGTGACCTCCAGCGATGAGGGCAACGTGGAAGACCCTGAGAACGAAGGTGGCGAGAACAACGGTGATGGCGAGAACACTGGTGGCAACAACAACGGTGGTGGCGGCACGTTGGTGGACGACCCGGATGGAGACTAAAAGACCCTCTCCCCGACCCTCCCCCATAGAGTGGGAGGGAGCCATTCGGGGTGTGCCTGATGAGAAACCAAACAGGTATTAATGAGAACCAAAACCAAGTATTAACTCCCAAAAAACAAAATGCCCTACAAGCCGGACGGCTCTCCCCCTTCATGGGGGAGATGTCCGAAGGACAGAGAGGGTCTTGATCATGAAGAACAAAGAGCTTTGGAGAACCATCATTCAGGTGGTGGTGTCTATCCTGACGGCAGCGCTGACTGCTATGGGAACCACGAGTTGCATGCGATGCATGATGTAAGATGAAAAATGTAAAATGTAAGATGTAGAAAGGAGAAGGTTGCAATGGTTGCAGCCTTCCCCTTTTGTTTTCTCGTCTGTCGAGCGTCCGACTTACTTAATTCCGTTTTGTTTCCGCTCCAGATTCAGGAGAACGTTAGAGATGTATTGTTTATGTGTCATGATGGTACATGAACTTTTCCAATCGCCCAGAATCTTGACCACTTTGTTGAAGGTGGCATCACTCATTCCCTTGTCCTGCTGGGCACGGATGTATTCTGCCATACGGTTCAGTATCTGTTGCTGCATGGACATGATGGTTTCTCTCCTGAATTCTTTGTAATAGCTGTCCAGACGTTCCATCACCAATGCGCCATCCACCATGTCCCCATTTTTCAACTCTAATACCTGAAGGCATTGTGTGATAAAATTTTGATTCATGATGATAGAGGGTGATATCTCGCCATTGGTTTGTCCCATTTCTCCAAGGATGGAGCGAGCCACTGCTATTTCATTCTCGGATGCCATTGGTGCGTTGGCGGTCAAATAAGTCAGCATGCTCATCAGCAATGGTCTGTCATCACCTCTTCCGTTCGTGTAGTTGTCGCGATAGAAGGTCATGCGGGTGATGAAGTCGTCTTGTCCCATTTCCTCTCCAGCAGTGGATGCCGTGGCAGTTCTCACAAAGCCGCTTGGTCCTTCGATCTCGTACAGATTACCCTTCCAGCTGCCAGACTTGCCATCCAGTTTCCACTCCACTGCCACCACGATACGGTTGCCAGCATGCTCTTTCGAGTTGCTGCGAAGCACCAATACGTCGTAGGTCGTGTTCTCGCCGATCACGATAGGGTCATCTTCGTCATTGTAGCGCACGATGGTCTTCTTGTACTTCGCTTTCTCTGCCTCTGTGGCATTTTCTGGAAGTCCCTTCATTTGTCCGTAGTAGGTCACGTCTGTGTCTTGACTGTCCTGCTCGAAAGCAGCTCGCAGTTCGTTTGTCATGGTGACATATCCCGCCCCTGGAATCACTTTGAATTCCACGATGTTGCATCGCCAGGGATGGAGCGTACTGGTTTTGCCTTGTTCACGAACCGTGTTCGTGATGGTCACACCTTTCGAGTTCTTGAACTTCTCAAATGCCTTGAGCACGTTCTTCTGAGCCGACATGTTCAGGCTCACGATTGCTGCCAGCAACAATGCTGCATAGCGGATGTTTCTTGTTTTCATATTCCTTGCTGTTTTAGATTGTTATATTTCGATGCTGTTTCTGTATTCTTCGAGGTAAGCCTCATATTTTTTGTTCAATGCCATCGTAGCGGCATCCAGTTCCACCTTCTCCATCAGGATGGCTTGTTTGAGTTGCCACATCTGATAGTCTTTTTCCACTTGTGCCAGTTCTTCCTCGCTCACTTGCGGCAGCTCTGGGATGGTTTCGCTGTTTTCCACTTCCGTCATTTCTGCTATAGGGCTTGCCGGTTGGCGATGCTTGCGACGGATGTGCTTCTTGGGAGCCGTGTATGCCACTTGTTCCGTTGCTGGTGAGGAAGGTGTCAGCGTGATGGGCGCTTCTTTCTCTTCAGGCTTCACCATTGGAGGCTGTTGGGCGATTTGAGGGGTGGTGTCTTGCTGAGGAGTCTCAGGGACGAGCTTGCCGAGAACGAACCACAAGGTCAAGCAGGCAGCTACGGCTATGCCCCAACCGATGTAGCGACGGATTTGTAGGCGTTTCCGCTCTGCCATTGTCTGGTCGTAGAGGGCTTCACCCAACGTGAGTTCGCCCAGCATCTCGGCGATGATCTTCCACTCGGCAGGTGCATCAGAGCGATTCACCTCGATGGCGAGCTGGTGTTCCTCCTCTGGGGAGGTCTTGCCTTCCATATAGAGATCGATGAGTCGATTGACTTCTTGCTGTGTCATAAGTTCATCCTCCTTTTCATTTCGTTAAACACTTTCTTTCTTGCCATTGCCACCATGCTCTGCACAGAGGCTTTCGGGATGCCCGTCTGTTGGGCGATTTCTTCAGTCGAGAGTCCGTTTTGCTGTCGCATCTCGAAGAGTTGGCGTTCGCGGGGTTGCAACTGTCCGATGGCTTCGTCCAAGGCTTTCAGCCCTTCCTCCCGTTCCACTTCTTCATGTGGGGAGAGGTGTGGTGATGGATTGGTTTCGCCCATGCCGTCCGTTTCTCGCACCAACGTGAGGTGTTGCCGTCGTTTCATGTTCACACAGCAGTTTTTTGCCACCCTCACAGCCAGTGCCTCGATGTTTCGGCTTTCGTCCAGCTGCTGACAGTATCGCCACAGTTGCAAGAGCGTCTCCTGAGCTACGTCCTCTGCATCGTCCGCTGAGCCGAAGAAGTCTCTTCCGATGCGGAGAATTAGAGGACGCAGTCGCGCTGCTGTCTGTTCAAATGCGGTTCTGTCCATGCTGTTTTTGAGTTGCTTTTACCCTCTTTACGCAAGAAATAGGAAATACTTAAGTTGAAAAACGCCACAAAATTACAAAAAAAATAAAAAAGTCGTAACTTTGCATCGGATTTTAACTAAAGGGGTTAAGTCAATAACATATAAATACTATTTGATATGCTAAACAAAGAAAAACTCGCTGCCGATCTGACAGCCATTCGTGAAAAGTCGCCACTCGTACATAACATCACCAACTATGTTGCTATGAACTTTACGGCCAATGCTCTCCTCGCCGTAGGTGCATCGCCTGTCATGGCTCATGCTGTTGAAGAAATGGAAGATATGACAGCTATTGCTGGCGCGTTGATGATTAACATCGGTACTCTCGACAAACAGTGGGTTGAGGGAATGCTTGCTGCCGGCAGGGCAATGAATAATCGTGGAGGGGTGACAGTACTCGACCCTGTGGGTGCAGGTGCAACACCATACCGTACCCAAACAGCATGGAAGATTATCAATGAGTGCCACCCCACCATCATACGAGGAAACGGTTCTGAGATTATGGCGCTTGTCAATGCCAATGTGAAGAGTAAGGGTGTTGATTCAAGTGCAGCGTCGTCCGATGCTATAGAGTCGGCAAAGATGCTGGCAAAGCAGACGGGTGCTATCGTTACTATCAGTGGAGCTACGGATTATGTGACAGATGGTGAGCGCATAGAGCAGCTGACAAATGGTTCGCCCATGCAGACTCTGGTAACAGCTATGGGATGCACCGCATCCTCAATGGTAGCAGCCTTTGCCGCTATCAATCCTGACCCGTTTGAGGCATCGCTCCACGCCATGGCCCTGATGGGGGTAGTTGGTGAACTGGCAGCTAAGAAATCGGCTGGACCAGGCTCTCTACTTACCAACTTCAATGACCTTCTTTACACCATCACTCCTGAAGAACTAATCAACACTGTACGACAGTAATGGACTTCGATTTATCATTATATCTAGTTACAGACCGTCCACTGTCTCGTGGAAGAGATATGCACTGGATTGTGGAAGAGGCTGTTAAGGGTGGCTGTACTATCGTGCAGCTACGTGAGAAGGATTGCGATACGGCCACCTTTGTGGCGTTGGCTCAGCAGTTGAAGGAGACGCTCCGTCCTTACGGTGTTCCCCTGATTATCAACGACCGTCTGGATGTGGCACTGGCAGTTGATGCCGATGGCGTGCATATCGGACAATCAGATATGCCATACCCTATTGCACGAAAGCTCTTGGGACCTGACAAGATTATCGGTCTCTCCGTAGAGAACATGGGTGACCTCAAGGAAGCAAACCAGCTCGACGTTGACTATATTGCCATTTCTCCTATCTTTGGTACTCCAACCAAGACAGACACCGCAGAACCATTCGGTTTGGATGGGGCTCAGATTGCCATGGCACACAGTGTGCATCCTGCTGTGGGAATTGGCGGCATGAACCATCGTACAGCAACTGATGTCATCAGCCGAGGCGTAGATGGAATTGCCGTAGTATCCGATATCGTAAGTGCCGACTCTCCTTGTCAGTCATCAGCCGAACTGCTTCAACTCGTCAAGGACAAGCAGGGCTCCTGGTGCGACAATGCATGGCAGGTGATCACCCCGTTGTTTGAACAGATCAAGAATCACCCCTTCATCATGCAGATGGCAGATGGAACCCTCCCACAAGATATCTTCAAGCGGTATCTGGAGCAAGATGCCATCTATCTGGCAAACTACGCCAAGGAGATGAACAAGCTTGCATCGATGGTGGAAGAAGGAGAAGCACGTGAACAGGTCCGTATCTTTGTCCAGGATGCCATGAAGGCAGAACAAGCCTTGAACGAAGCCCTCAGCATGGAGATAGGCCATGACAACGTTCAGCCCATGCCGCTGACGACTGAGTACATGAATTTCACCTCTCTCTATATCGAGTCAGGCAATCTTCCCATGGCTATTGCAGCCCTGCTGCCTTGTATATGGATCTATAATGAGGTGGGCAAATACCTGAAGTCCATAGAGAAGGACCCTGCGAACAACTTCTATCATGAATGGATCAACTGCTACACTTCACCTGTGATGGACGAAGGCGTTCCTGTCATGCAGCGTCTGGCAAACAAGCTGGCGTCAGAAGGAAGCATCCAACTCCGCGCGGCTATGCGTCACGCTTTTGTCCGTAGCACCGAAATGGAAATACTTTTCTGGCAGCAGTGCCTCTGATCCCCTCGAAACATCAAAAACAAGAAATAATTCCTCTATATGAAATACAATCGTGTACTCACCATTGCCGGAAGTGATTCTGGTGGTGGTGCCGGCATACAAGCCGACATAAAAACCATATCAGCATGTGGTTGCTATGCTGCATCTGCCATTACAGCTATCACGGTACAGAACACACTCGGCGTGACAGCTGTGAGCGCAGTACCCACACCCATCATTGAACAGCAGATTGAAGCCGTCCTCTCCGACATCGGTGCTGATGCCATCAAGATAGGTATGCTGCATTCATCGGAAGTGGTGGAAGCAGTAGCTCGTCAGTTGGATGCTTTCAAGATCAGGAATGTCGTGCTCGACCCTGTGATGGTATCAACCTCAGGTCACAAGCTTATCGAAGACAGTGCCATTGACTCTCTTATCACCATCCTGTTGCCTCGTGCCCGCGTCATCACCCCTAATATCCCAGAGGCGGAGATTCTGCTTGGCGGAGAGACACTCGATTGTCAGTCATCTCTTCCTGATGCTGCACGTCGACTCGCAGAGAAGGCTCAGACCTCAGTGCTCCTGAAAGCGGGTCACCTCACAGAAGAGAAGCTGGTAGATATCTTCTATGATGCCGAGGAAGGCAAGGTGTATGAGTTGCCATCAGTACGTATCCACACCAAGAACACCCATGGCACAGGATGCACGATGTCGTCGGCTTTTGCCTCTATGCTTGCCAAGGGCATGAACCTGCCAGATGCCGCCGCAGCAGCCAAGCAGTATATCAATGATGCCATCGTTGCTGGTGCCGACTATGAAATAGGTAACGGCTTTGGTCCTGTGAAGCACTTCTTTGGTTTTTGGAAGTAACAACCAAGCAAAGCTACAATTTCAGCTAATGACTCATTGAGGACACTGCCCAACCTATACCTCCAAGTCATAAGGGTCAAGAGTTCCTTCAAATGAAAGCAAATGATGAAAAATGAAGAGTAAAAAGGTGCAAAGCATTGATGTCAATGTATTTTTTTCGCCTTTCTTTTTTCATTATTCATTTCTTTTATATACCTTTGTCCCCGAAAACCATAAACTACCTCAACTATGACGAACGAAACACAACTTGACCAACTGGAAAGACTCGTCCACCTGATCGCGGACGACAACGAACTGCTGAACCGTGCCAACACGTTCATGCAGAACCTTGTGAACAACAAGTTTGACTATCGCGGCAGGAAAGACATCTCCGCTGAACTAGCCGCAAAAGAGAAACTAAACGAAGGAAGGCATCAATGAGACGCCTTCCTTCATTGTTTCCTTTTTCCTTCATTGTTTCTTTATTTTGTGTTGGCACTCAGAATAAATCCATAATGGTGAGCCTGATTGCCGTCGATGGTGTATTGTGGCAACGTACGCTTGCCCCAAGTGTCTGTGCCACCTACACCATGAACGCTGAGGTCGATGTTGAGATTGACGAACTTTCCTCGTTGCAATTCGTAAGGATGACCCACCCCAAGGTCTTCCTCGCCGTAATCCCAAGCACGGATGCAGAGGGGCTGACAGCCTTCGATGCGCAATTTCCTTGAAGAGCCAGCTATTTCAAACCAACGAACATCACAACGATTACCGTTATCTTGCGGATGCACATACTCCGTCATGTAGTCGGAGAGCGGCATCTGGTATCTTCCCAAGACAGCGGAACCCTTGCGGTCAGGATAGTTCTCCCACGGACCTCGACCGTAGTAGTTGATGTCAGTATAGTCGGCAGGCAGACGCATTCTCATGCCGAACTTGGGCATGAGTGGAATATCAGTAGCGGTAGGAATGTAATCCATATTGACCATGATGCGTCCCTCTGCCGTAAAGGCATAAGTGAGGGTAAGGTCGGCACCTATGGGCAAAGAGATGTCATAGACTATCTTCAGTGTTGATTCGTCCACCTCTGCACGATAGGAATGTACGGTACGTTGGGTTGCAGCTTCTTGCCAAACAGCCACTCGACGGGCAAAACCAGCAGCACCTTGATTGTCATTCTCCGGTTTCCAGAAGTAGGGTTCCAACGGAGCTTGCAGCATCTGTTTCCCATCAACCATCCACGAAGTGATGGCACCCGTATTGTCTATCATGACGGAACCCTGGTTCGTGGTCACAAGAACACCTCCATCCTCCTGACGCGATTCTGCAGGCGTTCCTGTCAAAGTCGTGGGGAAGGAAGAAGGTTTCGTCACAAACTGTTCACGAGCCACCACAAATCCCTTCTGTGCCCAAGGCTTGTCTTCTTTCAGACGAGCCTCAACATAAATGGAAAGTTCGGGAAATGGACCACCACCCACCACGGGAGCTTGAATGGAGGGGAAGATGAGGGTGTTGCCCTGTAAAGTAAGACCACCTGTTTCTCTCACCTTACCATCAGCAAGAAATTCGTATGTATATTCATACTCATCAACGTCGGTGAAGAAGTCACGATTGATAATGCGGACATTACCATCTTCATAGACAAACTTCAAAGGTTGATAGACATACTGCACCTCATAATAATGGGGATGCGGCGTGCGGTCAGGGGCAATCAATCCATTGATGCAGAAAGGACCGTCGTTGGGCTTGTCACCAAAGTCACCACCATACGCCCAGAACTCATCTTCCTCTTTCTGAAGCTTGGATGAGGGACGTAAAGGCGAACCATCTATGGGTCTCGCAATACCTTGATCCACCCAATCCCAAACTGCCAATCCACAGATGGAAGAGTCGGCATAGACTACGTCCCAATATTCCTGCAGATTACCCATCGAATTTCCCATCGCATGGGCATACTCACGCATCATGAAAGGCTTATCCGTCACGCGCTGGGCACGCTCACGCAATTCATCCGGATAGAGATAACTATCATCATAAATATCTGAGTATCGGTGGTCGCTGTCAAAGAACGGTGGACGAGTCGTGTCCAATTCCTTTACCTTATTATACATTGCCTCGATGTTCGGACCCACAGCACCTTCGTTGCCAAGACTCCAAAGGATGACGCAAGGATGATTCCTGTCACGCTGTACGAGCGATGTCGCCCTATCCACATGAGCATCCTTGAATTCAGGGTCTTCACCCATCTCACGATTCGCATAACCATAGCCATGAGTCTCGTGGTTCGCTTCGTCCATCACATAGATGCCATAACGGTCGCAGAGTTCGTAGAGATATTCGCGGTCGGGATAGTGGCTGGTGCGCAGGAAATTGACATTCGCCTGCTTCATCAGACGGATATCCAGCTCGTAAGTGGCATCATCTACATAACGACCCGTACGAGGATGGTGGTCATGACGGTTCACGCCACGCAGTTTCACATTCTTACCGTTAATTTTGAAAACCTCACCCACAATCTCCACCTTCTTCACACCCAAGTGATAGTCGAAGTGCTCGATGACAGCCCCCTTCATATCCTGCAACTCAATGCTGAATGGGTAGAGGTTGGGCTTCTCGGCAGACCACAAACGTGGGTGTTCCAACGGGAGGTTCAAAGCAACGGTAGTCGTGTCACCAGCAAGAAGACTCTTCACATTGCCCACCAACTCTCGTCCATCCATCTTGAAGACCACCCGCAGGTCTTTTGCTGCTTTCTTACCTGTCTGACAAAGCGAGATGTTGGCATGAATCGTTGCTTGACTGAAATCGCTGTTCAGGTCAGAAGTTACCTTGTAGTCGCAGATATGTGTCTGCGGTCTCACCCACAACTGCACAGGACGGAAGATGCCAGAGAGTCGCCACATGTCCTGATCTTCCAGGTAGCTACCGTCACTCCAGCGATAAACCTCCACAGCCAGTTTGTTCTTGCCAGCCTTCAGATACTTGGTCACGTCAAATTCAGCAGGTGACATTGAGTTCTGACTATAGCCCACACGCTTGCCGTTCACCCAGACGTAGAACGCCGAATGAACGCCTCCAAAATGAAGGATAAGGTTTTGCTGTAACATCTCCTTCGTGACATCGAAGAACTGCACGTACGAACCCACAGGATTGCGGTTCTCGTAGGCCGTCCAATCTTGAGGTGGCTCAGCAGTTACGCTGGGACGTGCCTTCACAAACGGATAATTGATGTTGATATAGATAGGCGTACCATAGCCCTGCATCTGCCAATTGCCAGGCACAGCGATCTTACCCCATTGACTCACATCATAGTTCTCCCGATAAAAATCTGCGGGTCTTTCTTCTGGTTTTCTGCTCCAATGGAAATACCATTGTCCATCGAGCGAAACAATTTCCTTGCACTCCTTCTCCTTCGAAGGCAACTGCAACGTAGCATGATAAGGTAGTTTGTTGATTCCTAACACATGAGGATTCTCCCAATCATTCGTGGTCTGTGCAGATGCCTCCAAAACAAGGGTCAGCAAGGCCACAAGCATCAAAGTAAAGTTCTTTTTCATTGGTTTTGGTTGATTAATGATGCAAAGGTACAAATTTTTCACTACCTTTGCAACCCCAAATCATAATAAATAATGTATCACAGCATGAATAGATGGATGATAACGCTTCTTGCCTTGGTTTTTGCCCTTGGCATGCAAGCACAGAACATAGAATACTCCAAGGAAGATAGTGCCTTGGTGGTGAAGCTGTTGAAGGAAGCACCCACCCAGCGTGGCAACGAGAATCGCATTTTCTACTTCGGCAAGAAATTCTTGGAACTGCCATACGTGGCACACACTTTGGAACTGGGTGATACCGAGCACCTCATTGTGAATCTGCATGGACTCGACTGCACCACGTTTGTGGAAACAGTGGTGGCACTCTCGATGTGTGACCAGCAAGATAAACGCACGTTTGACGACTACTGCAAGAATCTCTCGAAAATACGTTTCCGTGAGGGCAAGATGACCGACTACACCTCTCGTCTCCACTACTTTACTTGGTGGGCAGAAGACAATGAACAGTTGGGCATTGTAGAGGACATCGCACCCAAATCTGAACCTTGGGGAGCGTTTACGGCCGTACAAACCATCAACATCAATTACATGTCTGCCCATCCGACGCTGTACAAGCAGCTGAAGAACCATCCTGATTTCGTCGCTCCTATCAAGCAATACGAACAAGCCACCAACGGCAGGAAGTTTCGATATATTCCAAAGAAGAATCTGCAATGGAGGCAGAACACTTCATTAGGTGCTGTAAAAGATGGAGACATCGTTGCCATGCTGACCGACAGCGACGGGCTTGATACTCGCCACATCGGCATCGCTTTCTGGCAGAATGGACAACTTCACCTGCTTCATGCGTCAAGCCTCTACAAAAAGGTGCTGATGAGCAAGGAGACGTTCTACGAGTATGAGATGAAACAAGACAAGCATACGGGCATCCGTGTGTTCAGATTCAAAGACTGATGATTTATTGTTTTTCAGGAACAGGCAACAGCCAATGGGTGGCAGACAAACTCAAAGGTTTGCTGGAAGACGAGCAGGACGTGTTCGGCATGGTCTTCCCCGTGTATGCATGGGGCATTCCCAAAGTGGTAGGAGAATATATTGACGAACACAAGGAGGAAATCAAAGCTGCTCAATATGTATGGGTAGTGATGACCTGTGGCGATGACATCGGCTATGCCGACACCATTCTGAACAAACGACTAGACAGGAAAGTGGATGCTGTTTTCTCCGTTCACATGCCCAACACCTACGTCTGCCTGCCTGGTTTCGATGTAGATAAGGATGAGGTGGCGACAGCCAAAGTACAAGAAACTCTCCAACGCCTTCCTTCCATCGCTGAAAGCATCAAGCAGAAAGAACAAAAGACGGAGGTGGTCAGAGGAGGCTTTGCATGGTTCAAGACCTATGTGCTGCGTTGGGTGTTCAATCATTTTCTCGTCACTGACAAATACTTCCATACGAACAAGGATTGCATCCGTTGCAAACGCTGTGTGCGTGGCTGCCCATTGGACAATATCACCACAGATGACAAAGGCAAGATTGTGTGGAAACACGAAAATTGCACAGGGTGCCTGCGATGCTATCACCGATGCCCCAAACATGCCATACACTTTGGCAAATTCACCAAGAACAAAGGACAGAAAGTACATGATTTCGATTGATAAATTGGGGGTAGAATTCTCTGCCACCCCACTCTTCTTAGATGCCAGTTTCGTGGTCAATCCCAAAGACCGCATTGCCCTCGTAGGCAAGAATGGTGCAGGCAAGAGCACCATGCTGAAAATCATTGCTGGTATGCAGGAACCCACCTACGGACAAGTAGCTCGTCAGAAAGACATCACCATCGGTTATCTCCCGCAGGTGATGAAGCTGGCCGATAGTCGCACGGTGATGGAAGAGGCTGAGACAGCTTTTGCTCACATCAGCGAGATGCAGGAACGGCTCGACAAGATGAACGAGGAAATTGCCAGACGCACCGATTATGAGAGTGAGTCGTACATGGCACTCATCGAGAGATTCACTCACGAGAACGATCGATTCACGATGATGGGTGGTGCCAATTACCATGCAGAGCTGGAACGTACGCTGCAAGGTTTGGGGTTCCAACGTGCAGACTTCGGCCGTCCCACAGCAGAATTCTCTGGCGGTTGGCGTATGCGTATCGAACTGGCAAAGCTTCTTCTCCAGAAGCCTGATCTCCTCTTACTCGACGAGCCCACCAACCACCTCGACATCGGCTCTATCCAATGGCTGGAACAATTCTTGGCACAACGCGCCAATGCTGTTATCTTGGTCAGTCACGACCGTGCCTTCATCAACAACGTGACCAACCGCACCATCGAAATCACCTGTCATCGCATCAACGACTACAAGGTCAAATACGATGAGTATGTACAACTGCGCGATGAACGTCGTGAACAGCAGCTTCGTGCCTACGAGAACCAGCAGAAGGAGATTGCTGAGATCAAGCAGTTCATTGAGACCTTCAGGTATAAGCCCACCAAGTCCAACCAAGTGCAGTCGCGCATCAAAATGCTGGAGAAGATGGTGCCCATCGAAGTGGACGAGGTGGACAACAGCCATCTCCACCTGAAGTTTCCACCCTGTCTGCGTAGTGGCGACTACCCCATCATCTGCGATGAGGTGGCGAAAAGTTATAACAAACTTGTCTTCTCTGATGTGAATCTGACCATCAAACGTGGTGAGAAAGTGGCATTTGTGGGCAACAATGGTGAGGGTAAATCAACCCTTGTCAAGTGCATCATGGGACAAATTCCTTTCGAAGGCAACCTGAAGATTGGACATAACGTGCAGATTGGCTACTTCGCCCAGAACCAAGCCCAGCTCTTAGACGAGAATGTGACCGTGTTCGACACCATCGACCGTGTAGCACGTGGCGACATCCGACTGAAAATCCGCGACATCCTCGGAGCCTTCATGTTTGGTGGCGAAGCATCTGACAAGTACGTGAAAGTGCTCTCTGGCGGTGAACGCAGCCGACTCGCCATGATTCGACTCCTGCTCGAACCCGTCAACCTGCTCATTCTCGACGAGCCCACCAACCACCTCGACATGCAGTCAAAGGATGTGCTCAAACAAGCCATCAAGGACTTCGACGGCACAGCTATCATCGTCTCCCACGACCGCGACTTCCTCGACGGACTCGTCAGCAAGGTCTATGAGTTTGGAGGCGGGAAAGTGCGCGAACACATCGGCGGCATCTACGACTTCCTGCAAAAGAAACAGATCGAGAGCCTGAGTGAACTGGGCAAGAACATGAACAGCGCAGGAAGCCCATCAGCAGCACCGACCAAAGATAGCGGTTGGAAGAAGGAAGAAGGGAAAGCCGAAGACAAGGAACTTGGCAACAAGGTACAGTCACTCCTCTCCTATGCCGAACTGAAGGAGCGCAACAAGACCATCAAGAAAGCAGAGAAAGCCGTTGAACAGGCAGAACAGAAAATCGCAAAACTGGAAGAGCAAATCGCCGACATTGAAGCAAAGCTCGCCACTCCTGAAGGTGCATCCGACACCACCCTCTTCACAAAATACGGAGAACTGAAAACCCAACTCTCCGCTGCTGAGGACGAATGGACGGAAGCCAGTTTAGCGTTAGATGAATTGACAAATAATTGACAGTATCACTCTCCAGCGCACGTACATCTCGTTAGCTCAATTTTCAACTTTCAATTTTCAATTTTCAATTACCCACAGCTCCACCGGCACTACCCCATCGCTCAACATGCACAACAGCTCGGCAGCCTTGTTGCTGAGGTCAATCACTCGTCCCTTGGCGAATGGGCCACGGTCTCTCACGTCCACAATCACCTCTCGTCCGTTCTTCTTGTTCACCACACGAATCTTCGTGCCGAACGGCAACTTCTTGTGGGCACAAAACAGCTGATTCTTGTCATATCGCGTACCATTTGCCATCATCCGTCCATGCGTCTTGGCAGAATAATAGGTCGCCATGCCCGTTTCGTACAGCGTACCCTTCTCCGTATCCTCCGACACCTTCTTCGTGTCCAGATTCTCATTCGGGATGACAGGTTCCTTCAGCGGCGCCCCCTTCTCTTCGGGCTGATTCTCTGGAGCAACAGGCATCGCACCCACCCATCCCGTCGGATTCGTGGACGAATGCAAACCCTCTCCCGCACCCCATTGCACAGGATGGGAAGGGTCTTGCGATGAATGCAGCACCTGTCCCCAACACCACCCAAATGGTAATGAGATACAGACAAGCATCGACAGGAAACGTGTACAGATAAAATTCATCGAAATAACTGATTTAGGTAGCGTTGCGTTTGCAAAGGAAAGAAAAAAACTGCACTCCCGCAACTTTTTCCGCAAAAAATCCCCTTTTCGTTTTGTAATGTCCGAAAAAAGTACTAACTTTGCACCCGCAAACAAAAAAGAGGAGCTCTTTTATGTTGCACAACATAACATCGCGGGGTGGAGCAGTTGGTAGCTCGCCAGGCTCATAACCTGGAGGTCGCATGTTCGAGTCCTGCCCCCGCAACTAAGTTACAAAAGAAGTTCCTCCCCGAACTTCTTTTTTTGAACAAGCCCTACCGTGCCGGAATGGTGGAATGGTAGACACGAGGGACTTAAAATCCCTTGGGCATTGCGCCCGTGCGGGTTCGAGCCCCGCTTCCGGTACTTAATTATTTTTCAGATCATCTGTAAATCATGGATTTATAGATGATTTTTCTTTTTCAAGGTGTACTAAAAGTGTACTAAATCATAATAATTAATCGGTTATAATGAATTTGTTTATTTGCGGGTTCATCAACTTTGTTTCTCTAACGAATCACTTGCCAATCACGTATGTGTTGAACGAGTGTGGGGATGCTGCCACGTTGAGGTACTTTCCTTTCACCTTGACGCTCAGGCGGGCATCGGTGTCGGTGAAGTTGCCGACCGTGACGATGATCTGCTGGCCGTTGCGGAACACGACGACGGGCGTCTTGCTGTAGTCGCGGCCGGCGTAGGCGATGGTCTCGGTGCCAGGGGCGACGAACTGGCAGAAGTGCTTGTAGGCGAAGTACTCGGCGGTGTAGCGCTTCTGGCGCGTCTTGCTGTCCACCTGGATGAGCGCATTCTGTGTCCAGTCCCAAGTGGACTCTCCCTTGTCAGCGAGGATGAAGTTCCAGTTGTAGTACTCGTCACAGCCGTTGCCGAGATTGTCGCTGAGCAGGAAGAAGGTGTGTTCACCAGCCTTCCAGTCCATCGAGCCGTTGCCGCATTCGCTTTCGCTCTGCATCAGGCGCAGCTGCGGATAGCGGGCTTTTAGTTTCGGCAGGTTCTCGCGGCATTCCCACTGGGTGGCGATGCCCTTGATGTTGGCTTGGAGTGTCGCGTCGTCGATAATTTTCTGCACGTAGTCGAGTCGGTTGGTGTTGAAGGTGCCAATCCACAGTTCCACCTCAGGATGCATATCATGGAGCGTTGGAGCCAAATATTCGTTGTTGAAGCGCAGCGTGCCCTCGGCTGTCCAAGCACAACCGGGATAGGGCGTGTAGCTATAGGCCTCGTTCTGATACATCACCTTCGTGATGGGCAGCCCTTGCTCGGCATAGAGGTCGATGAAGCGACAGAACATGTTGGCATAGCTCTGCAGATAGCGTGGGTCTTGGATGAAGTAGTCTTGCGTGGCCAGACGACGTGGGAACACACCGTCGCGCTCGCCCATCAATTCCATATCTTCTAACTTGACAGGGACATCATATAGCAGATAGTCCTTCTCCTTCGGCTGCGTGTTGTACGGGCTGCTCAGCACGCAGTAGTCCTGGTTGATCTTCATCCATGCGGGCGGGCTCCACGGGCTCATGAAGAGCTGCAGCTGGGGGCAGTACTTCTGCGCCGCACGGGCCAGCGGGATGATGTTGCGCTTGTCGCGCTCGATGTTGAAGTGCTTCAGCCCGAGGTCGCCCACCACGTCGTCGCACTGGTACCACGAGCGGGCGTAGTCGTTGGCATTCATCGACACACGGCCATGCGTGAAGTGCAGGTCGCCGTCCTTGGCAAACAGGTTGCGCATCACCTCGTCCTGGTCGTCGCGGCTCAGCAGGTTGAAGGCATCCCAGTCCAGCTCGTTGAACGTGGTGCCCCATGCCCGGAACGTCGTTCCCTTCTCATTTCCCTCAACTGTCGCCACCAGCGTTCCCTCAGCCTTTGAGGCAAGCGCCGCTTTGGATATCACCCACGGCGTCTTCTCGGTGGTTGTGTACGTAGTCACTCGCTGCGCATTCAGGGCCAGCGTTCCCGTCAGCAGGACGGATAATAGCATCTTTTGTTTCATATTCATTGGCTTTGAGTTTCTTCCCTGATCACCATCGTCGGGGGGCATTCGTACATCACCCGGGCATGGTTGGTGCGGATGAGCTGGCTGTCGAGGCGCTGGCCGGAGGTGCGGTCGATGGTGTCGCGATAGACCTCGCCGTTGCGATAGACCACGCCGTCCTCGCGGGAGAAGTATTCGTTCTCGGCATGGATGTGGAAGGTGTGGGGCAGCGGCTCCTGGGCGCGCAGTTCGCCGCACAGGTATTCGTCGTCGGTCCAGAGGCGGAGCTGATAGGTGTTCGGGGTGTCGTTGCGGAAGCGGTAGTCGATGTAGTTGTAGGAGATGCTGGTGCCGGTGCCGAAGGGAATCTGGCGGCCGAAGTCGGGGAAGAGGTCGAGCCCGTCGTGGTGATGATGCTCCGTGATGGTCAGGTCGCTGTGCAGCACGAGCCAGTGGATGAGGTTCGACAGCTGGCACATGCCGCCGCCGATGCCCTGCGAAGGCTTGCCCTTGGCGATGGTCAGTCCCTCCTTGTAGCCCTTCCGCTTCGTGGTGCGCCCGATGAGATGCCAGACGGAGAAGGTCTCGCCCGGACGGATCATCAGTCCGTCGATCTGATTCACCGCCAGGGCCAGGTTCGTCGCCTTGTTCTCCTGCAACTGCATGTTCACATTGCCCAGCCGCCGTCGGATGAGCGAGTTGTGGCGATAGACCACCACGGGCAGCTCCTCCATCGACCGCTCCCTGGCGAAGCGCGTCTTCCGCAGCAGGTCCTGCACGTGGCGCTTCAGTATTTCCTTCTCCATCGACAGCCGATAGGTGAAGGGCGAGATCTCGCAAAACAGTTTCCGTTCCATATTCCCTACAGATCGATTAGAACCTCCTCGCGACGTTCATTTACAAGGCATTGGCCAGCGCAATCACCTTCTGCCGGGTCTCCTCCGTCTTCTGCTCGTCATTCTTGGCAGAGACGAAGCCCGTGTTCTCCACCTGCCAGTAGTTGCAGATGTCGCGGAACTCGGCCGTGGCGCCATCATAGACGTTGGGCGAATAGGACGACATCAGCAGCGCCATCTTCTTCACCTTGGCGGGCTTGTTCACGCAGTACATGCGCTGGACGGGCGCCTGAATCTGGGCGCAGAGCGTGAAGTAATAGATGGGCGCAGCCAGCACCAGCACCTCCGCCTCGTTCATCAGCGGGAAGAGCTCCTGCATGTCGTCCTTCTGGATGCAGGCACCGTTGCCCTTGCCACGGCAATATCCGCAGGCCATGCAGCCGGCAACCTTCTTTCTGGCCACATTCACCAGCGTGACCTCATGACCCGCCGCCTCAGCAGCCTTCTTATACTCCTCCGCCATCCAAGCGGTGTTACCATTGGCTCTTGGCGAGCCCTGAAGAATCAGAATCTTACTCATAATCGTTTTGGTTTTGTGTGGTTATACAAACTGTTGCAAAGATACGAAGAATTTCCGAAACTCGCATCATCAACAGGAGAAAAATTAATTTCTTTTCCGCGGATTCTTCCTCCGCGTATGTCTCATCTGCCGCCGCAACTCCTTCATCTCATAGTTCACCAGGCGCACGAAGTGTTCGTAGCGCTGCTCGTCGGGGTCCATCACCGCCGCCGCGTTCAGCACGGTCACGAAGGTCTTCCAACGTTCCTCCGATTCCTTCCGCCGCTGCCGCTGCTGCAACGACCGCTTGCGGACGAACTCGACGTTGCGGTCGAGGATGATTGATTCCACCTCCTCCGACAGCTCGCCCAGCCGCCGCATCGGCTCCGTCAGCTGAAATCGTTCCTCCGAGGCAAAAAAATGCGTTCTCATAGGCTGAGTTCGGCTCCCGAAGATGAAAAATTGCGTTCAGCGCCCCATCATTCGCATCTAAATCACTACGTCGAGCACCATCATGAGGACGAAACCGATGGCGAAGCCGATGGTGCTGAGATTGGAGTGCAGACCTTCGGAGGCTTCGGGGATGAGTTCCTCGACGACCACGTAGAACATGGCGCCGGCGGCGAAGGCGAGCATGTAGGGAAGGACGGGCATGAGCAGCGAGGCGAGCAGGAGGACGGCGACGGCTCCGACGGGTTCGACGGCACCGCTGAGGGAGCCCAAGAGGAAGGAGCGCCAACGGCTGTTGCCCGCCGCGCGCATCGGCATGGAGATGATGGCACCCTCGGGCACGTTCTGGATGGCGATGCCCAAGGAGACCGCGATGGCGCTGGCCAGGGAGATGTTCGTGGCACCGCTGTCAGCGCCGGCGAAGACCACGCCAACCGCCATTCCCTCGGGGAGGTTGTGGATGGTGACGGCGAGGGCGAGCATGGCGGTCTTGGAGAGATGGGAACGCATGCCCTCGGGCTTGTCGGTGCCGATGTGCAGGTGGGGCGTCAGTTCGTCGATGAGCAAGAGGAAGCCCATGCCCAAGAGGAAGCCCACAGCGGCGGGAAGGACGGACCATTTGCCGCTGTCGGCCTCCATCTCCATGGCAGGCATCAGCAGCGACCACACCGACGCGGCCACCATCACGCCCGAGGCAAAGCCCAGCAGCGCCTTCTGCAAGCGCACGGACATTTCGCCGCGCATGAAGAACACGAAGGCGGAGCCGAGCATCGTGCCCAGCAGGGGAATCAGGAGTCCTATGACGAGTGTCGTTGTCATCGGGTGGATGTTGTGAATTATCGGGTGCAAAGGTAGGTCTTTTCCATGGATTGTGCAATACCTACATCTAATGAAAAGGAGAGCCGAAGCCCTCCTTTGTTATTTCGCCAGTTCCTGCTCGATGCTCGCTTCCATGTCTTGCGGCTCCGTGGTAGGCTCGAAGCGGCAGACGACGTTGCCTTCGCGGCTGATGAGGAACTTGGTGAAGTTCCACTTGATGTCGGGCTTCGATGCGTAGTCGGGATCGGCCTTGGTGAACATCTCGTCGAGCAGCTTCGTCAGCGGATGCTCGGGGTTGAAGCCGGCAAAGCCTGCCTGGCTCTTCAGCCACTGGTAGATGGGGTGAGCGCTGTCGCCGTTGACCTCGATCTTCGACATCAGCGGGAAGGTGACGCCGTGGTTGATGCGGCAGAACTCCTCGATCTGCTCGTCGGTGCCGGGCTCCTGATGGCCGAACTGGTCGCAGGGGAAGCCGATGATGACGAGTCCCTGGTCCTTATACTTCTGGTAGAGCGCCTCGAGGCCGTCGTACTGAGGGGTGAAGCCGCACTTGCTGGCGGTGTTGACGATGAGCAGCACCTTGCCCTTGTAGTCGGCGAAGCTCACTTCCTTGCCCTTGTTCGAGAGGGCGGTGAAATCATAAATCTTTTCCATATCGCTTGCGTTGGTGTTGCATGACAGCAGACCAAGCACGGCTGCTGCCATAAGGGTTAGAAAATGTTTCATGCGGACTTGCATCTGCTTGTCCATAGTTTGAATGGTTTTAAAGTTAATACTCGTGTTGATTGTTATCTGGGTGCAAAGGTCGGCCCTACTGGACGCTCCATTCGAAGACGCCGGCGGAATTGTCCTGGGGGAGCGTCACCTCCAGGCGGACGGCGCGGGTCTTGACAGGGGCGAAGTTGACGGTGCAGGGGAGACCTTTGACGGTTGGGTAGGAGTCGGCATCCTTCACGGGTTGCCATTGCCCGTTAGCATCCTGATAGAGAATGCGCCATGATTTGGGGACACGGCATCCGCCCCAAGGCCCGTCGTCGAACCAATAGACGGTGGAACTCTGTATCGTAGTTTCCTGCGGGAACTCGTAGCTGAGCCATTCGGTCGTGCCGTTCTTTGGCCACCAGTGCGTGTAGGGCACGCTGCGGTCGTTCTCATTCTTCGGCACGAGGCGGTCGTTGATGGACGAGAGCGCGGGGAGCTTCGGGGTGGAGCTGGTGATCTTGCTCTCCGACGCCAAGGTGGCGGGCAGCGACGGAGTGGTCGCGCTGAGGTCTTGTGCGAGCCAGACGCGCATCTTGCCGGAGCCTCGATGACACCAAGCATAGTAAGGAATGAGCGTCAGGGTCTGGTCTTCGGCAAGGAGTTTGCCCTGGTTGTCGAACTTCAGCGTCTGTGCGTCGGTGATGAGCGTCGTCACGGGTGTGCCGGCAATCTGAGTCTGACCGAGCCGGAACTGGGGCTGCTGGTTGATGAGGGCTCCCATGATGTCGAAGGAGTTGTCGGGATGCTCGGCGCAGTAAACCAGCGGTCCGCGTTCGATGCAGACCATGCCTCGGTCGGCTTCCACCTTGGGGTTGGCACGAACGACGCGCGGTTCCATGTCGAAGGTGAGCTGAACGCTGTCGCCCTTCTTCCAGCGGCGCTCCAGGGTGAGGTAGCCGTCTTCGGACAGCAGGAAGGGGAAGGTGTGACCGTTGATGGTGACGCCATAGCCCGGACGCTTGTTGTCGGAATAGGCATAAAGGTCGGAAGGCACGGGCTTGTTTCGGAGCCAGCCCGGAATCCTGATCTTCAGCGCGAACTCCCCTACACTATTCTGGTCGATGTTGATGGTGATCTGGTCGTCCCACGGATAGTTGGTCGTTTGACTGATCGTCAGCTTCTTCCCCGCCACTTCCATGGTCGAGGTGTTGGACAGGAAGAGGTTCACATAGACGTTCTTGTCCTTCACCGCATAAATGTAGCCCGGCAGAGAGGGGATGAAGCGGCAGATGTTGCTCGGGCAGCAGGCGCATCCGAACCATGCCTGGCGCTGATGCTGTCCCATCGACTCGAGCGGATTGGGATAGAAGAAGCCATTGCCCTCGAGCGACACACCCGAGATGAGCCCGTTGTAAAGGGTGCGCTCCAGCACATCATAGTATTTCGACTCGCCGTGCAGCAGGAAGAGGCGATAGTTCACATAGACATTTCCGATGGCAGCACAGGTCTCGCAATAGGCCGACATGTTGGGCAGCTCGTAGTTCTTGCCGAACGCCTCGCCCGAGGACGTCGCGCCGATGCCGCCGGTGATGTAGAGTTTCTTCGTGACGATATTGTCCCATATCTTGTCGATGGCATCAATGTAGCTCTGGTCGCCCGTCAAGGCCGCCACATCTGCCATGCCTGCATACATGTAAGCCGCACGAACGGCGTGGCCCACCGCCTCGTCCTGCTCGGTCACGGGCTTGTGACTCTGCGAGTACTCCTGCTTGATCTGCGTCTTTCCGCGATAGTCGAGCAGGAACTTCGCCTCGTCCAAATATTTCTTCTCCCCTGTGGCCAAGTAGAGACGCGCCAACGCCATCTCGGCAATCTGATGACCGGGCACGACGCACGCCTGTCCGGCATTCGGACCCACTTCCTTGCAGACCACATCGGCATAGCGCTTGGCAATGTTGAGGAATTTCTTGCTGCCCGTCGCCTGCCAATGCGCCACAGCCCCTTCGACCATGTGGCCGAGGTTGTAGAGCTCATGGCTCAGGTCTTCCTCCTTCACCCAACGCTTGGGGCCAGCCCAATGGTGCGGGTCGGCAGGGTTCTGCGTACGGGCGGTGTAGAGATAGCCGTCGGGCTCCTGAGCCGTCGCAATGATGTCAATCACGGAATCGACGTATGCCTTGAGCGCCTTGTCGGGATAGGTCTGGAGAATGTACGACGCGCCCTCGATGGTCTTGTAGGGGTCGGTATCGTCGAAGGAATAGCCAACGCCGTTCACCTTGAAGGTCTTCGAAGGGTCGGCGAGATGGGCAGCCGCATTCTCGAAGTTCTTGTAGCGCCCCTCGCTCTCACATTTCGAGAAAGCGAGCGGGATGGTCACCTTCCGGCTGGCCTCCAATCGCTGTCCCCAGAAGGTGCCAGGCGTGACTTTCACGGAGGTGAACGGTACGGGGGTGATGGGATAACCCTTCTGCGCCCAGATGGGGCTAAATGATAAATGACAAATGATAAATGATAATAGGAACTGTTTCATATTGTTAGTTTGTTAGGAGTTTAGTTTGTTAGGAGTTTAGTTTGTTAGGAGTTTAGTTTGTTAGGAGTTTAGTTTGTTAGTTGTTTAGGGTGTTAGTTATTTCAGTACTTCTTTCAGTTGGTTAGTCGCACGCTGAATCATGTCCATGGTGCCGCTGCCGTCGCTCACGTAACGGATGACCATCCCCGCATAGCTGATGGCACGGTTTGCCTTCTCGTTCGTGTCGGGCAGGAGTTTCGCCTTCTCCAGCAACTGCTGCAGTTCCTCCATGTCTTCCAGCTCGGGCAGGTTGCCTGGACGCATCGTGTTGATGGCGGCATTGAGCGCACCAGCCACCTTATCAATCTCCTCCTGCGAGTATCTTCCCTCGTCGGCATCCATCAGAGGCTGAGCCTTCGCCGCCTGTTCCATCATGCGGGAGAATCCGTGAGTGGCCCAAGGAGCATATTCCGGCACTTTCACCGTAAGCGCGTTCCATGCCTGCTGTTCCTCGTTGCGACTCTTGGCAATGAGCAGGAGTTCGCGGAGCTGGGACTTGTCGATGGCAGACGAAGCGTTGGAAGCAGGAAGCTGATCGTTCGGATCGGCAGGGATATTCATGCGGAAATAGTGCGTCACGTGGTCATTGCCTGCATAATCAGGCATGAACGTGTGACCATGGTGAGTGAGCGTGTAGAGATGCGCATCGGCACCATTCCCCTCGGACGCCCCCATGAGCACGATGTCGCTCAGGTCGGGCGCCACGTCGATGGTAGCCTCATCCCAATTACGGATGCCGGTCGTGGCCATCACCATCGGACCATACATGAATGCCCCTGTCCACATCGGCGCGTATTCTGTCTTGCCGCCCTTCTCATAAGCAGGAGCGGTCTCCATCTTGTCGGGACCGAAGTCGAGATGCTTGGTAAAGGGCATCACGACCTCCACCACATCGTTCTCTTTCCATCGGCGGACGGGAATCTCCACATAGCTGCAGGGCTTGCATTCCTTGGCAACGACCTTCCCGTTGAGCTTCACCGTGAAACCCTCCGTTGCCCAATAGGGCACGCGCAGCTTCATGGCGAATTGTCCCTTCCCCTTGGCGATGCGGAGGGTCGTTTGCTCGGCAGGCCATTGGCATTCCTGTCGGATGGTGACTCCCTTCTGCTCCCAATGGGCGGTGGTGGGCATATAGAGCGCCACCCAGATGGTGTTGTCATTGACGAAGTAGGCGGCCTCCTGATATTTCACATGGTTCTCCACACCCGTTCCACCGCAGCATGTGGCCTGTGGCGTCTCGTTGCCCCAAGGCTTCGAGGCATTGAGGCCGACGGCATATTGATAGACGGTCTGATACCTATTCGGATTCACCGACCCGATAATCTGGTTGTAGAGCACGCGCTCATAATAGTCCATGTAGCGGGCGTCGTCGGGATTGAACCCATTCAGCTCCTTCGTCAGTTTGGCCAGATTGTAGGCACAGCAGGTTTCGTTGAGCGTGGGTTCGGGATGCAGTTCACGCCCTCCCCAACTCGTCACGTTCGTACACATCGACGTGATTTGCGAATAGGGCTGACGGAACATCTCGCCGTTGCCCACACCTCCCATCGCATAACGGTATCGGCCCTGAATCATCGTCCAGAAGTTCTGCGCCAGATCATAATAGTAGGCATTGCCGTTGGTGCGGAAAGAGCGCAAGGCCCCCGTCACCATCGGGATGTGCTGGTTGGCATGACGCGTACGGATGGCGTCCACATTCTTCGCCAACGGGTCGAAGAACGCAGGACTGTCGAAACAATTGGCGGCTTCTATCAGATGCGCCTTCTCTTCGGCTGTTCCCGTCAGCTCTGACAGGCGTGCCAGCGATTCAGCCATACCACCCACCTCGCCAGCGATGTACATATTCCACATCTCGTAACGATTACCCGGACGCGCACGACGTTCGTCCTGTCGTCCGTCGCTCTTGACGTAGGTGCGGTAGTGCAGACGGTTCCATACCCAGAGTCCCATGTCCTTGGCAATGAGCAACGCCTTCTCTGCCACCTCCTTGTCGTCGATGTTGGTGGCGATGTCGATGAGTCCCGCCAGCTGCTTATGCACGGAGTAATAGGGTGCCCACACCCAACTCTCATTATTATACGCACGATATATTTCGATGAGCACACAATGCTGGGCAGGGATGGCATTCAGATAACCGTAGCCATACTTCCGACAATCCTTCTTGTAGCGGTCGAAGTCGCTCCACGTACCCTGCATCTGCCGCAGTTCCTCCTCTGGGGCAAAGTCACGAGCCTCCCAATAGCGGCCCAGCTTCTCGTCCCACACGAAGGTGAGTTCCTGACACTGGCGCAGTTCGTCCACCATCATCTTGATGTTCTTTCGCAAGATGTCCTTCTTCCCCTCATCCTGACAACTGGCAAAGGCCAAAGCCAGCGCCGACATGTAATGACCAGACCCGTGCCCCTTCAGCTTCGTGGTGGGCGAATCCCATCCGTCGCTCTCAGGATAGCCCTCTGTGGACAGTCCGTAAGTGTCGCGATAATTGTAGAGCTGCTGCTTCACAGGCAAACTGATCAGTTGGTCAATGTCGAGGTCACGGTTCCAGGTGAGACGGTTGTTCCCGTCGATGCTCACCTGACTAAGCGGCAGGGGCTCAGCCACAGGGATGCGGTTCGGCACAGGCCACGCACCCTCCACCACCTGCACTTCTGCAGTCACAGGATAACCGTTCGCCGTCGTGTTGTCACCAATGATGAATCCACGCACCTGATAAGCAGTGCCCACAGGATTGATGGTCGGGTTGGACTCCGCCTTTTCGGTCGCCTCCGACGAGTTGAGCCACTTCACCTGACGAAACTCCCCCTTACCGTCGGAGTATGTCACCCACACCTGATAAGGCAGTCGGGGTGCACAGCCCACAGGCGTCTCCACACTGACACGCTCCACCTTCGCGATGCTCCGATAGCTGATGGCAGCCGATGCCACCAACAGCGTCAAACTAAAAACCGAAAGTAACAGGATCTTTTTCATTTGTTAGTTTGTTTGTTGTTTAGTTAGTTGGTTGTTCACTAATTTGCTGCAAAGGTATGAGAAAATTCCCTTTCATGGTGACAAAATCGTCTAAACCGTTCACAAAATCGTCCAAAATCATCGACACAACAAGAATTTGGACGATTCTTTCATCATCTTGGTCGATTCTTTCATTGCTACTTCACTAAAGTCTGTAACTTTGCATCAAAATTCCAATAAACGCAACAAACTAACTAACAACTAACAAACAAATATGAAACGTACAATCCTCTTGGCGATGCTCGCCGTACTCACCTGTCTGCAGTCAGCTGCACAAAAAACCGTTTACATCCCCTACGAGTGGCTCCACCCTTGGAAAGCAGACTCATTACTTTATAAAGAGAGCGACCCCGACAACCAATATACCTGGTCGAAGAGCCGAAGTGTGGAGTCCGACAACATCATCGTGTTCTGGGACAAGGGCTACGGCAACACACTCCCCTCGAAAGCGCCAGCAGCCTACCGCGTTGATGAGCAAGATTTGCTGAAGAAATGCGAGGAATTCTTCGACTTGGAAATCAACCAACTCGGCTTCGTTGATCCCGTTAAGTCCAACCTATCGAAATATAAGGTGATGGTGCTGCTCAACCACACCACCGATTGGGTTTGTTACGGCAGCGGATATGACTATATGGTCTCTGCCCTCTGGCTGGGTCCTTCGGCTTGCAAGCCTGTCGGCCATAGCGTGGCTCATGAAGTGGGACACTCCTTCCACTACATGTGCTATGCCGAACATAGCGGACACAAAGATTCATCGACCGACAATACAGGCTTCCACTTGCAATGCGGCAATGGTCAAGCCATTTGGGAACAGACCGCTCAGTGGCAGGCAGCCCAGTCCTACCCCGAACAGATGTACAACCAAAGCATCTCCGTGTTCCGCAAGTCACACAACTATGCCTTTTCGCACGAGTGGCACCGCTATCAGTCCTACTGGTTCCACTATTACATCAACCAATACTACGACGACATCACCACCGTGGCTCAGGTATGGAACCAACCCATGACAGGTCAGACCCAAGGTAATGCAACCGATTTCAATCAGGCGCTGATGAAACTAAAAGGACTGGATGCCACAGGACTGTTCCGCCTCTACTACGACTATGCCGCTCGTTGCGCCACCTGGGATTTGGAGGCATGTAAACCCTATCGTGACCCCTACATCGGCGATTTCGAATATCGATGCGTGATGACGGACGACAAAACCTATCAGGTGGCATTGGCATCAACGCCACAGTCCAGCGGTTTCAATGTCATCCCGCTCAACGTGCCAGTTGCTGGCACAGAAATCAAGATCCACTTCACGGCACTATCGCCTTGGGGCTGCTCATTGGCAGTTGGCGACCCTGCTGAGATGCTGACTGGCGAAACAGCATGGGGAGCCACCAAACGAACGACCTACGTCAACAACTCCAATCGCGCCAGCCGTGGCTTCCGACTGGGCTATGTGGCACTGATGAAGGACGGCACCCGCCAGTACTTCCATGAGGACAAAGTGTATTGCACTGGTTCGACTGAGGTGACGGAGGATGTGACAATGACCGTACCCGAGGGAGTTGACCGCCTGTGGCTCATCGTTGTTCCTGCTCCCAAGAAATATGTGCAGCACAAGTGGACGGAGAAAGCCGACAATGCCGAACAATGGCCTTACCGTTTCCAGTTGGAGGGCACAGACCTCACATCGAAAGCCACCGTTTATGTGGCATCGGTTCTTGACGGACGTGAGGCGAGCAACATCACCATCACCTACGATGTCAATCTGCCTAAACTGAACAGCTACGATGCGGTGGCTGTAAATGTCAGCAACCAAGCATTGGCTCAGTTAGGCACCGCCTTCCAATTGAATACAGCCGACATCGCAAGCAAGATGTTGAGCTATTCTGCCAGCGGTCCTGCGACAGGCAAGATCATGTTCTATCCCCTCAATCCCAGAACACAGGCTTTGGATAAAAGTGCTTCGACAGCCAACGGCTATGGGCATTGGTTCAACGCCAGCGGAAAAGTAAGCGACTGGGACAACGGCTATCTATTCAGTGAATTTGCACCCTCGTCGCTGACCTTCAACATCGGTCAGTATCCCAACAAGGTGAAGCAAGGCTCCGACTACACTATCGGTCAAGCCTTGCGTTACAAATATGCGGCCGACAAAGAAGCCATTGCCCGCTTCATCTTTCGCGTCCATATCACCAACTCGGACTATGGTTTCCAAGTGGCCGACATCGACTACGATGACCCCACCACCCTCATTTCTCTCCCATCCGCTTCAGCCCCCGCTGCCTCCACGCATCTCTTCGACATGCTGGGACGTCCCCAGTCAGCTCCTCTGCATGGCATTGGCATCATCAATGGTCGCAAAGTGGTTATGACTAATCAGCAATGAGAACATGAGAAAATGGATGACGACCATGATGCTGGGAGCCACTTTGGCTATCCATGCACAAACCGAGGTGGCACAATGGAATACTCCGGGTGCGGGCAATCCGATTGTTCCCGGCTATTTTGCCGACCCCACCATCCGTCAGTTTGGTGACACCTTCTACCTCTATGCCACCACCGACGGTACGGGCAACGGCTACGGACCTGCTCAGGTGTGGGTGAGCAAGGACTTTGTGAATTGGAAGAACATCGTGATGAACTGGCCCACGACAGAAGTGGTATGGGCTCCTGATGTAGTGCAGCAACCTGACGGCACTTTCCGTTATTACTATTGTCGTCCATGCGAGGTACTGGTGGGTGAAAGCTCGTCACCCGTAGGTCCTTGGCGCAATGTCCTTGGACGTGACGATGCCGTGCTCGTTCCAGACCGCTTTGTCCACAATGCCATCACGCTCGATCCCCAACTCTTCCGCGATGAAGACGGTCAGGAGTATCTCTACTTCTGTACGTGGGGCATCTATAAGGACTTCGGCTGTGGCGTCACAAAGGTGAATGGCACAGAACTCGGCGAGAAGCGGCTCATTCCCAACACCGAACTGAAAGACATATTCGAAGCACCCTTCGTGTTTAAGCGTAACGGCATCTATTATTTCACCTACTCCTCTGGCTCGTGCCACGACGATACTTACTGCGTGCAGTATGCCACTTCGACCGTTAGTCCGATGGGATCCTTCGAGTATAAAGGTTGCATCCTCAAGACCAACAATGACCAGACGGTGCATGGCCCTGGTCATCACAGCATTCTGGAACGGGACGGCAAGTACTACATCGTCTATCATCGTCACAATCTGCCCCGCAGCGTACATGGCTTCAACCGTCAGATTTGCATCGATGAGATGCAATTCGACGCGCAAGGTAACATCCAGCCCGTTGTACCCACACACAATGCCCTGAACGTGGACATATTCCATACATCGAAGAGCAAGAACTTGGCATTCGGCGCCAAAGTGACCGCTTCTTCTTATTACGACGATTGGTTCAAGCCCGAATATGCGGTGGATGACAACAATGCCACCCTGTGGAAGGCAGCCAACACCAACTGGACAGCTGACAAGCAACACAGCGAGTGGTTGCAGATAGACTTGGGGCGCGTACAGAAGTTCAATGAGATCTGGACACAGTTCGAATATGCCACATTCTTCTACCAATACAAGATAGAGACCTCGCTCGACGGTCAACAATGGGTCACCTATGCCGACCGCAGCGAGAACACCATGCAAGGTTCCCCCATGATTGATCGAGGCAGCACGAAAGCACGTTTTGTGCGTATCAGCATCAGCGACACGCAAAAGAATGGTCACATGCCTGCCATCTGGAATGTGAAGGTGTGGCAAAAGGCGCCTGCATTGCCCGACATCGACATCGAATCGAACGACAGCTATCCGGGCATGCACCAGAAAGACGTGACACCTGCCCAACGTGCCCATGCCGTGATGCAGTTTGATGCCGCGGTTCTCTCGCAAGGCAAACAGGCACCATTCGATGTGACGGAAGTCCAGACACAAGCGATGAGCTTTCGTGCCAACAAACCCATCCGAGCCCGTGTGAGGGATGGAAAGTGGGCTTTGTTTTTCAATGGTACGCAACGCCTGACCAGCACGATGGCATTGCCGCAGGCTTATCGTTACAACGCGCCCTACACCATCTCTGCCTGGGTGCTCAGCACCAAGGTGGGACCCGTTTCCACGGTGGCATCGCTGTCTGCTTCGCGTGCCGACTTGGCCACGACCGAGTTCCGCTTGGGCACCGACCCGCAGACAGGTCTCATCAACCACAATGGTTCGTTCGAGAGCTGCGGTCTGCCCAAGGAGATTGCCGAAGGTGAAGGCAAGTGGCAGTTCTGGGTCATCACCTTCGACGGATGGAAGGAACGGGCTTATCTGAACGGTCGGTTGGTCAGCGAGCAGAACAACTTCATCATGGTGCGCCCCGACGGACACGTCACCATTGGCGCCGATGGCACTGGAACCAACAACTTCATGGGTTACATCAGTTCGCTGAGGATTTCACCCGATGCAGCGACGCCCGAGGAAGTTGCCCAGATGTACGACAAGACGAACCGTTTCGACACCCCCTCCCTTGGTGACGATGATTTCGAGGAGACAGATCCCGATAGCAAATTCACGCTTTCACCGCTGATGAAGCCCGTCTTCGAGAAGAGAACCCCCTTCACGCTGTCGACCAAGACTGCCGCATTCAATGATGCACCGTTGCAGCATGGTGGCGCAATCTATCAAGAGGTGGAAGGTGATTTTGTGGTCATGGTCCGTGTCGATGACATGGAGGGACTCAGCCAGCACAACGTGAAGAGTTACAACGAAGGCGGTCTGCTGCTGAGCGACGGACATGGCACCTACTATCAGTTGGGAGCCTTTCCACTCTACAACTGCGGCAACATGCTCACCATCCTAAGTCCACGGGGACGTCCACAATTCCCCAACTCCAAGGGCTACGATTTCGATCCCTATCTGCAGTTCGAACGTCGTGGCAACCAGCTTTTCGCCCGCACCAGTCGCGACGGTCAGACCTGGAACAATATGCCTGGCTCACCCATTGAGATCAGCGCGGGAAGACTGTCCATCGGTGCCTACCAGACCACCTACACTGAGACATCGTCGTGGGTTCAGCTGAGCGATTACGTCATTTATACGAAATAGTAGTAGAAATTGTTGCAGGTTTCGGAGAAAAGTACGACATTTGTAGGCAAATGAGAAGATTCCTGATAATATTGCTGACCGTTCTGCTGACCTCCAACATGTGGTCGCAGGTGATGCGCCGACTGACCGTCGAAGATGGACTGCCGTCGAATACGGTACGCCACATCGTGCAGGACAGGCGGGGATTCATGTGGTTTGGCACTGACAATGGTCTGTGTCGTTTCGACGGCACACAGGTAAGGGCATTCCGCATCCCAGAAAACGGCATCGACCAATTCGTCATGTCGCTCAAAGCCGAGGGCGATTCCCTCTTGGTGGGTACACAACGAGGAATCTTCAGTTTTTCCTTCACCACGGAAACTTTCCGACTTCTGGAGGGACAGGAAAGCCAACCGACAGGTCGTGGAGACCGTTTGCAGACCCAAGACGGAACACTATGGGTGGGCACTTGGGAAGAAGGACTGATGCAAATAGGGGCTAGTGGACTTCCTGAACAAAAACTCAATCCCACACGTGAAGGATTGGGGCATCACATCCATCAACTCTTTGAATATGACCAGCGCATCCTGCTCATGGGGTGCGACGAGGGATTGCTTGCTTACGACAGGAAGACAGGTACGGCGTCGCTTTGGGAAACACCCAAGTTTGTCTATGCCATAGAGCGCGACAACGAAGGAGGTCTTTGGGTGGGCACGTTTTACGATGGTGTCTGCTACCTCAACAACATGGCTCACCGTTTTGAGACGGTAGGTGGACATGTCATCTCCCGCTTCTGCGAAGACCGCAACGGTCAGCTCTGGATAGCCAGCGATGATAACGGACTTAGTTGTATAGGAAAGGATGGCAAGACAATCAATTTCACTGGTCATGACATGCTTTCTCGTGAGAATGTCCACGCTTTGTGTGCCGAACATCGAGCAGATGCCGACCGTCTTTGGGTAGGCACCTACACTGGAGGTGTTTACCGATTAGCTTCCAACGGCATCCGTCGCTACACCACCGACGACGGGCTTTACGACAACAGCAGCTATGCCATCTGTCAAGATAAACAAGGGCAGTTGTGGGTGGCATCGATGACGGGTCTGTGCCGCTACGACGAGCGAGCAGACCGTTTCATTGCCGTGAAAGAATTGGATGGCGTAACCGTCAGCATGGCGACCGATGCCGCAGGACGTCTATGGGTAGCCACGCAAGGAGGAGGGCTCTACCGCTTCGACGGAAAGACATGGAAACAATATCAGCATCGTAACGACACAACGTCGCTGAGCGATAATGAACTGAACAGTGTGGTGATGGCACGTGACGGAAGGCTTTGGGTAGCCACGCAAAACGGTCTGTGTCTCTACCGACCCAAGACGGACGATTTCCTTCGAGTCATGAGTGGCACTGTAAGCAGCATCGTAGAGGACGACAAGGGCGATGGTCTTTGGCTGGGCACTGAGGAGGGAGTCGTAAAATTCTCGTCCCCCAACACCAAGCAACGCATCATCTTCACGCGAGAGGATGGTCTGGTGAGCACCCAGTTCTGTCCTGATGCCTGTTTCCGCGATTCTCATGGCTACATCTATTTCGGCACGACCAGTGGTTACAGCCGATTTCTCCCATCCCACATCCGTACCAACCATCAGCCACCTCGGGTTTATATCACGGGGCTGGAGGTGTTCAATCGGACCATACACGTAGGTGACGAACTGATGAAGGAAGCGCTGAGTGATAGCGGTCAGCTCTCGTTGAGCTACAGCGACCGCATGTTTAGTCTGCAGTATGCCGCTCTGAGCTATGTGTCGCCATCGAAGAATCAGTATGCTTATCGGTTGGATGGTTTCGACAGCGACTGGAACTATGTTGGAGCGCAGACGAAAGCCACCTACACCAATCTGCCGCCTGGCACCTACACGTTCCGTGTGAAGGCTACAAATAATGACGGGCTTTGGTCAACCGACGAGGCTCGGCTCACCATTGTTGTCAGTCCTCCTTTCTGGTGGTCTTGGCCAGCACGTATCGTCTATCTGCTGCTCATCATCGGAGCCATCTGGTACTATATGCGGCTACGGCTTCGTCGTGCAGAGCGTCGTCATCAGGAGGACATCCAGCGTCTGTCGGAAGCCAAAGAGCGGGAAGCACGCGAGGCACGCATGAATTTCTTCACGATGATCGCCCATGAGATACGCACGCCTGTGACGCTGATTATCGGTCCATTGGAGGAATTGAAGAAAACCACGCTTGACCCATCTCTTGACGTCATCGACCGCAACGCCCATCGGTTGTTGGAACTGGTGAATCAGCTGCTCGACTACCGCAAGGTCGAGCAGAAGGAGATGCCCATGCACTTCGGCGTGCACCATGTGTGCCAACTCGTCCGTAATGTGTGCGAACGTTTTGCCCCGACATTTCAACAGGGCGGAAAGACATTCTCGTCTGATTTTCCCAATGAGGGCTTCACGGCCATCGTCGATGCTGAAGCGGTGACGAAGGTGGTGAGCAATCTGCTGTCCAATGCCAACAAATATGCCCGTACCAGCGTTAGCGTTTGCTGTTTTGAGGAACCTGATGCCAACCACTTCTGCATCAAGGTGGAGGATGATGGCATGGGCATAGCCGAGAAAGACCGTGAGCGCATCTTCCAGCCATTCTATCAAGTGGCCGACAACAAGCCAGGAACGGGTATCGGTCTCTCCATCGTGAAGAACATTGTCAGTCAGCACGGCGGACAAATCAGCGTGGAGAGCGAAGTGGGAAAGGGTGCCAAATTCGTGGTTCGACTGCCAGTGAGCCAGTCGATGGAAGAAAAGGAGACGCTGCAGAACGACTATGTACCGCAACATACTGACGGGTCTGCTGTACCATCCTCCAGCGCTTCGTTCCAGAAACTGCTCATCGTTGATGACCATCAGGACATGATAGACTATCTGGCGAATCATTTCCGAGCATCTTACGATGTGGTGACCGCATGCGACGGCATTGAGGCGCTTGACCGACTGGCACAGAACGATGTCAGTCTCGTTGTCAGCGACTGGATGATGCCACGCATGGACGGAGCCGAACTCTGTCGCCGTCTTCGTCGGAATCCCAACACCAGTCACATCCCCTTCATCATGCTCACCGCCAAGACCGACGACGACTCGAAGCTCGAAGGAATGGACGTGGGTGCCGATGCCTACGTGGAGAAGCCTTTCTCCATCGGATACCTGGAGCGCATCATCCGCAACATGTTCGACATGCGTCGCCGACTGCGCGAACGATTCAGCCACGAGCCACTTGAGCCTGTGACCGAGATTGCCAGCAACCCCACCGACAATGATTTCCTCAGTCGCATGAACGCCCTCATCGAGCAGAATTTTGCCAATCCAGAGCTGAACGTTGATTTCTTGGCCGAGCAGATGGCCATTTCACGCAGCGGTCTCTTTGCGAAAATCAAGACCTTGGCTGACGTGACGCCCAACGAGATGATCCAGATTGTCCGTCTCAAACGAGCGGCTCACCTTCTCCGCGAGACCGACCAGACCGTCAGCGACATCTGCTACAGCGTCGGCTTCTCCAGTCCCTCCTACTTCACCAAGTGCTTCACCCGTCAGTTTGGCATCAAACCGACGGAGTGGAGAGGAAGTTTGTAGGCAAAGGTACACTCATTTTAGAACGAGAATGGGAACGGGAAACCGCCACCAAACTGCGGCATCTTGGTTTCCTTCAGTTCCTGAATGCGCGGTTCCCAGTCTTTGTCGAACCGTTCGATGTTGCGGTCGAGAAAAGCGAGGCGATTGGCGAGCCACTCTTTCAATATCTTTATTTCTTCATCGTAGGAGCTGACACGATAGGCAGCAAACATGCCGACAGCATTGAAGCCTCCACCAAAGCCGCCAAAGCCGCCAAAGTCGCCAGGAAACTGCGGAATGGAATCTGGCATCTGGAACCCTCCGCCCATCATTGGGAAACCGCCCATTGCAGGAAAGCCGCCGAAGCCGCCAGGGAAAGTTCCGAAAGGCTGTGGCTTGGACATCTGCTGCTTCTGCTCTTCAGTGACGAGCAATTCAGGATATGTTTTAAAATGTCTGTCTAAACAGGGAGCCAACAATTTGGCATGACGGTCAATATAGGCATCAATGGCCTTGTTGCTCAGCACGTTCTTCCGCAATGCCTTGTAGCGCACTTTCACTGCCTTGCGGAAAGCAGGGTCTTGCAACAGTCGTTGCCACATGGCTGGAGTGGGATTGTTGCTGGCACCCTCGAAGTTCCATGCTTCGGGGTTGTCGGCATTGGCAAAGTTCGCATTGCCATAGGCCAGGTTGTAATCCCACACAGGTCCTGCCACCAATTTTCCACCTGTTCCATCCTCATGCTGCTTCTCCTTGTAGAAATAGGCACTGCGTTTGTAGCCATCGGCATTGAGGCTCAGTTCGGTGTGGATGAAATAATCGACGAAAGAAGGTACATCGATGTAGCGGGCATATCCCGTCTTCGGGTCGGCAAAACCTTCTGATTGTATCACCTGCTCCACGGTGTCCACATAGTTCTGGATGTAGGTGAACTGCTCGGACGTGAGTTTTTTCTTCTTCGGATAGATGCACGACCAGATGACCTGACTTGACATATTGCCCTCGCCAACGCCTGGCACCTTCGACGTGAAAGTGGCATCGTCCTCGTTGTAGGTGTCAATGCGCAACAGATAGCCACCTGTCACATCCCGTCCTGCCACATCGCTCTTCTTCATCTTTGCGATGTTCACACGTTCTTCACCACGTTTGATGGCTTCCGAAAGGATGTAGATGCCGCGATATTCACCATTCAGCGTCAATTCCACGAGCCGCGTACGAGGTCCCCAATGACCCATGTCGCGCCACAACTGGAATGCCAACGGGTCGCGCACAGCCGACACATCGCCATAGGGCGCCAGCAACACCCAGTCGCTGTGGGCAGGCATACCCAACAATGGGGCTTCCACATCCCCACCCTGCTCATCGCGCAGTTCGATGGTGTATTTCTTCTGGTTAAATCCTAACGAACTATTGCCACGCAATTTGATGCCGATGGCACCATCGTAACCGTCCATCTTCATGTGCGCGGTCACCTTCCGCTGAGCATTCAACATCGAATCCACCGTGATGCTGATTTGCCCCACAGTCGTCTGCTGAGCCAAGGCATTGCAGACCAAAACCACCCAAGCAAGGCTTAGGAATAACATTCTTCTCATACTGACATGTATCTTAGGCGTTTCCATCTTATAACGATTTATCGGTAAGACTACAAAAAATCGTAAAAGTTTATTCAACGCCTCAAGGGACACTTCAGCATCACCAGAACGGAACGGTCTCAGTTTCTCACTTGTGAGTTACATTATTCTTTCCTTACGATGAGATTGGCACTGGCCTGATGCGTGGCGAGGATGAGCACCTCAGCTATCTGGACATGCTTAGGGGCATTGGATGCATAAACGGCCACGTCGGCAATATCGTCCCCGGTCAGGGGCTCGATGCCGGTGTACAGTTTCTTGGCACGAGCCGTATCTCCCCTGAAGCGGATGTTGCTGAAGTTCGTCTCCACGAGTCCGGGCTTCAAGTTGGTCACGCGGACGGCAGTGTCGGCCACGTCTATCCGCAGTCCGTCGGTCAGCGCCTTCACCGCGGCTTTGGTGGCACAGTAAACGTTTCCGCCTGCATAGGCAGCATCGCCGGCAACGGAGCCCACATTGATGACATGACCGCGATTGCGCTCGATCATGCCCGGCACAATGAGACGCGTCATGGTGAGCAAGCCCTTGATGTTGGTGTCGATCATGACATCCCAATCGTCACAACAGCCCTCATATTCCGGTTCCACGCCAAGAGCCAGCCCGGCGTTGTTCACCAGCACATCAATCTCACGCCATTCGGCCGGCAAAGCGTTGATGCACCGCGTCGCCTCCGCCCGATCCCTCACATCGAAGACCAGCGTCAGCACCTGCGCGCCCTTCTCCGTCAGTTCCTTGCGAATCTCCTCCAATCTCCCTCCATTACGTCCCGTGAGAATCACCTTGTCGCCGTTCTCGGCAAACTTTCTGGCGCACCCCAGTCCTATCCCACTCGTTGCGCCTGTGATCAAAACAATTTTATTCATATTATTCAATTTTTCCCGCCATTCTCATGCGAACTGCTGCTGGTGTCGGTGTGGCGGTGATAGTGGCGGTATTAACAATTTGCTGATCTCCATCGATGTCGAACTGTAAGGTGGCTCCGTCTGTGCGCACATCGATGGTGATAGGAGCACCCATCACCAAAGGCAGGTTGACGTCGCCATGACCAGTGGGGAATCCGCAGAGCACAGGGATGTGGTACTCAGCCAGCAGGTCGTGGAGCATGGCTTCAATGCTTATCACATCACCGTTTTCGTCTGTGAACTCAGTGCCGCAGCTGATGAACTCACCGAGGATGACTCCCTTGCAGCGGTCGAATACGCCGTTCAGCTTCAGCAGGCGCATCTGTCGGTCGATGTTGCGCATGTTCTCACCGATTTCTTCCACGAAGAGAATCAGGTCTTTGCCCTTGGTGGCATCAGCACGGGAGCCGACGTTGGGGGCGAAGGTGCAGAGATTGCCGCCTACGAGCACGCCACTGGCACGACCCAGGATGTTCTGCTGATGTGCAGGAACCTCATAGCGGGGCACCTTGCCCAGCAACAGGTCGCGCATCATCGTACAAGTCTTGTCGGTACCACCCTTGGCCAGCGTGGTACTCATGGTGCCGTGAATGCTCATCACACCAGCACGGCTCCAGAACCCATGAAGGGTGGAGATATCGCTGTAGCCAATTATCCACTTCTGGGCAGCCTTCACTTCGTCGAATGGGAGCTGGTCTATGAGTTGGATCGTGCCATAGCCTCCACGATTGCAGAGGATGGCCTTGATGCCTGGGTCACTCAAAGCCCAGTGGATATCACTCACGCGCTCTTCCACAGTTCCACCTATTTTACCGTCCAGCATCTTATCTACATTGGGCGCGATGACGGGTTCAAAACCCCATGAACGAATCACATTGGCTGCTTTCTCTATGGTCTCCATCGGCGTATAGTACGAAGGCGAAATCAGTGCTACCCTATCGCCCGCTTTCAGATAGTCAGGCTTTGCACAGTTCAGCACCACAGGCTCGTCAGGAGTCGGTTTTACTACGTCATCGCCATCCTTACTGCACGATGTCAGCATCATGGTAGCCATCATGGCGACTACTGCCATCAATAGAAATTTCTTCATATCCTCCATCATCACATATTGACACGTTCCTTCATGAGTTTCTCCAAATACGAATCGGGCCTCTCACACAGTTCTTCGGGTTTATAAAATCTCGTCACCATAATGGCAAAGACCTTGTTGTTGTAGATGAAAACAAAATCGTAATAGCCCGGTTCAACCTCTTCTGGATTGAGGTAGAACGAGCCCCAATGACTGTCTTCTTCCGCATCGGGATCTTTGTTCAGCTCACATTCCTGAATATAACCAGGAGTTTCGTCATTTAAAGTGTTCTTCGAGTAAAAACCTTGGTCGGCCTTGTGCTTGAACACCATCACTTTGATGCCAGTCTTCGCATTTGTTTGTGGATAAAACTCAATCCATTCATCGAGTTCAAAAACAGAACGTATTCCCTCAGCAGCGCAAGGTTTCTTATTGAGATCATAACTGCCACAACGGTTGCCAAACAGGCTCAAGCCAGTCATGATGGGCTGTTCTCCTTCTTTCTTCTGATTCACGAAATAAAGTTTACCCAATTCCATTGAGTCTTCCGCAGCTTTAGCGGCAAAGGCATCATTGGCGGTTATCAACAGGGCAAGTACTGCGGTCAAAAATAAAATCTTCTCTTTCATTGTTGTATTTTTTATGATTAGTAAATTACCAACCCGCTGGCAGCACAATATTCTCCACGTCGTGAGCCTTCTCGAACAGCGGCGAGATCTCATCGTCGGTGAATCCTGCGATGCCGCAGCCGATGCGGGTCACGAGGAACGTCAGGTCGCGATGCTCCTTGGCGAACTCGATGAACTCATCCACATACGGACGGATGGTTTCCACGCCGCCCTGCATGGTGGGGATGGCATAGCTCTGGCCTTGCAAGCCCACGCCCTGTCCCATGATGGCTCCAAACTTGCGGTAGGCGATGTAGGCCGCCCCACCGCCGTGCATACCTCCCAGGTTGCTGCCGAAGACGAAAATCTCGTTCGGCTGCAGCTCCGTAATAAACTCCGGTGTAGTCCTTTTCTGTTCCATAGAATCTGTATATATATATTTTTTTGGGGGGGGGAAATGGTTATACTATTATTGAATTACCTGTTAATCTCTCTAATCACTCTACACGGATTCCCCACAGCCACGACGTTCGATGGGATGTCCTTCGTAACCACGCTGCCTGCGCCGATGACTGTGCCGTCACCAATCGTCACTCCTGACAGCACTACTACATTGGCTCCAATCCAACAGCCGTTACCGATGGTGATAGGCTTGGCATAGGTACGCCAACGATACGCTCCGCTCTCAGGATTCCAGTCGGGTGTCAGTCGTTCGGACAGTTCTACGGGATGCGTGGCTGTTGTCAGGTGGACGCATGGCGCAATCAGCACGTCGTTGCCGATGGTAATGCGATTGCAGTCGATAAACGTGCAGTTGAGGTTGATGCTCACGTTAGAGCCGATGTAGATGTTTGTGCCGAAGTCGCAAGTGAAATGATCACCGACACTCACATTCGTGCCGACGGCGCCAAACAGTTCCTCGAGCATCTTCCGCCGTTCGCTGCGTCGCGAATAGGGCGTCGCATTATAACGCGCGCACCATTCCGAGGCGCGTGCTTTAGCTGCAATAAACTCTGGCGAGTGGCAATCGTACAACATGCCAGCCATACATTTCTCTTTCTCAGTCATCATTCTGCTTTATTATGCTTTATCTCCAATATTCCATCCACCTCATGTTCCACAAAGGGTCCCTCTTTACATTCCAGAAGCACGCTTGGCTCCAGACACTCGAGACCATGCCAGACGTTCTTGGGGATATCAACGCCGTATCGCCCTTCTTCCTGACTCAAGATGACGGACTCCAAGACCTCGCCTTGGTCATTGTAGGTCGACACCTTCACCCTACCCCTCAGTATCACAAAAGTCTCGTCCTTAGTGGGATGGTGATGCACTGGAATCTGAGTGCCAGGCTCCAACGCATTGAGGAAACGGTGGCACTTGTCCTGAAGGCTCTGATGGAAGTTGTAGTTCATCCGCAGCCTCGGCGACTGCTTGGCTTGCTCCGCCAAATCATTCATTAACTGTTCGTCTATTACTTTCATCGTCTCGTCGTTATCATTGAATGTTGTTAATATATCTCATTTCTAAGTATTTCAGCCACGACATGTTTCTGTCGCTTTTATAATGCTTGCTCAGTATATTGAAAAAGTCTTCGTAGGTGATAGCATGAAATGTGTCTCGACCTTTATCCGTCAACAGTTCTTCGTATGCTTCAATGGTTCCCATGTGACCATCAGAAGAATGAAAATGGATGTTTCCTGACGGATACAACGTAAGAGAGTCAAAATAATCTGCCTTCCCCTGCTGTAGCATTGCCAAGCCAAGGATGTGATTTCTCCACAACTGAATGAAATCTGGATTGTTGAACTGCATGGGGTCGTTGTTGATGAAACACTCACTATTACGAGTTGTTACCGCATATGCTGATTGGGAATCCTGCATCATTGCGAACTCCTTATTCCCCACGCTATAACCTTCTTCGGTATATTTCACCTCTATTCCTATCACTCCTTTTTCTTTCTTTGACGTTTCGTATTCTACATAAACATCGAAAGCAGTCCTGTCATTTATTGTATTGGGAGCGTATTCGATTTGCCATTTGCGAATCGTCTTGATGTCTCTCTGGGGGAGGATTACAGAGAAACAGCGTGAGGCTGTCACCAAATCGGTCATCATTGGAACAAATATATTGTATGGCACATGCTCGCTGCGTAACATATTTGCCATCAAGCCGAAGTCTGTTGGTATTCTACCTTTATGCTCCATGAATTCCTTCCTTATCTCTTCGTGGTATTCTGGAACAAAGTTCATCAGCCGAGCGGCATCGGCAGGTGTAAGGATAGCAATATCGGTTTCTGTTGTACGTCGATGCTCAAACTCTTCTACGGTCTCGTTTGCACCTTGACGAGTCGAATGGTTACGTCCCATCTGCAATTTCAAGACATTCTCCCTGAACCATGCCTGATGTTGTCGGCAAGCTCTTTTGTAGTCGTTATCACCTCCATAGTGTGCTTTAGCTGGTTGGGCTCCCTTCGAAGAACCAACATACTCAATCTTTATGTCACGTCCTGCTTCACCCAGATTGCTGATAATTCTGTTAAAGCTCAACTTATCGTAATCGGATGAGTTGGCAAGAATGAACATAATCTTAGGGCGTTCACAGAGATTGTACTTAATCGGTGTTCCTTCAAACAACTCCAACAGTGTTTTCTGCTTGATGATACTTCTGACGTCCACAAGAAGATTCTGCCTCACATATACATTGTTGATGATGGCCTGCGACATTCTCACATGATCCTGAATCCCGGACTTTCCTTCAACAGCCCCCAATCCACATTTCACCTCAGCCAGATAGATTTCATGCTTGCCTTCTTCATTGGGCTTGTTACTGACAACGAGCAAATCCACCTTCGTCTTTGCTAACCTATATTCCACAGGAATCTTTGCTTGGTCTGGTGCCCATTCCATATCTATAGCGAGGTATTCTCCTTCAAATGAACTGTGTTCCGCTTTGTATTGCTGCTGAACGATAAATTCATCATGCGATTTGTAGGTTTTGCACAGAGCTTTGGCATCTTCAAAGTACTTCTTGACCTTGTGCATGTCTTGCAAGTCAGAAGGTTCTCGCAGTTGTACAGTCAATGTCAAACCATCCTTTCTGTTTGTATAATAGCGAGGGGTGAGCATGGTGATATTGTCTGAAGTATTCTTCCTGTGTGAAATCCTAAGAATCAGGTTCTTCTGACAATAAACCATCACTTCATCCTTCACTCTGATTTCAAATGCCAACTCTTTGTCAGCCTTCACATACTGAAGGAAATCATGGTAAACACCTCCTTCGAGATATTTCGACAAACTTGCAGATGATAAACTTCGTGCCATAATAATTTTAAGTTGTCATTAATTCAACACTCGATACTCTTTCCACTCTACCCCTGAAACAGCCCCACATAAATGGTTTCAGATGTACGACCTTTGGAATCTTTCATAAAAGCATAAAGGTGCAACAGGTGGCCTTGCCACTCACTGGGCACATTCGCACGAACCTCACCGATGGAGCGAGTGACAGGCTGGGCAAAACGACCATCCCGCAAATCAGGGCAGAATACATAGAGGAAGAACTGGTCATTCCTTCCATCTGACAAAGGACTGGCCGTGAATTTCACTTCTACTATGCCTTGTGCATTGACCTCAGCAGATTCGATAGAAACACCTGTCACAGAACCATGACTGATACGGATGTGGGAATAATCTATGCCATCAGAACTATAGCAGTCTTTATTCAGACTCTTGAAAACACTATGGGTATTGAGCTTCTGATGCAAGGCCTGCCAATGGAGCCCCTCTGTGTGGGCCACTTTCATGGCAGATGACAGCCGCGAAATCTCAGCAAAGGCATGACGATGACTCTGCTGGGCTTCAGTCTGAGGATTGGCCACAGTGGCAGGACGTCGCCGCACGTATGGACGCCCATTCCATGAACTGTATATCAGGTCTCCCAGTTTTCCGCGTTTCTTTTCTCCACGATAATCTGCCATATGCGTTAGGTTTTAGTTATGATTACCTCTCGGTTACCGAAGCTCCACCTCAGAGGTTCCCTTGGGTTAGTTCTCTGTTAATCATCCATCGCCAACCCATCGTCAGCCCTTCCGTGGGCCTTGGCTACCCCCTTGACAACTCTACGACAACCCAAAGGTAACCCTAGGGTACTATAGACTTGGTATAGAGTTGGTATAGACATGGTATAGCGTTGGTATGGAGATGTCTATAGGCTTTTTGTGAACTATGGTTTCTGAAAATGAATCATGTGACAACTATAATTCCACGAGTGCAAAGGTACAACTTTTGATGGCATAAAGCAAGCTTTTGACGAAAAAACTTCCACGGAACCTTTTGTTTTTGTTGAACGACTGAGACGAGGTCACTTCTTTCCTTTATTGATGATGTAGATGCCAGAGGCTGCTAAAACAGCGGCGAGAACATATTTGAGGTGGAACACTTCGCCAAGACAGAGACAAGAGGTGACTGCCCCCACCACAGGGATGAGAGAGTTCCAAATAGCCACCTTGCCCATTGGGTTGCAGGCAAGCAACTTGTTGTAGAGCGTGAAACCGATGGTGGAAATACATATAAGCAACGCGAGGATGACAATACCCCAAAGTGACACATGAGGCAAGGAACCTCCCAATAAGAGTCCCGGAACGATGAGCAAAGCACCACCCACACCAAGACTATAGCCTGTACCCACAAACACATCCACGCGCTGACTGACCCCTCGTGTCATCAATCCTGCAAAAGCGCCACAAAGGGCATTCAGAATAATCAAACCATCGCCCAACAATGTGAAGGCTCCACTATCCTCACCTTCGAGATTAAGCGCAAGAATACCCAAGAAGCCGATGACGCAACCCAGTATTTTCCGATAGGTCAGTTTGTCACTCTTGAAAAACACGCAAGCAAGAATGACAAGTATGAAGACGCTCAGAGAATTAAGGATGGCAGCTCGCGACCCAAGACTATGCGAAAGCCCAATATAGAATGCAGCATAGTGAAGGGTGGTGTTCAGTAATGTAAACAGCAACAAAAAGAGGCAACTACCTATAACGCGCTTTCTACCTGTCTCCTTGAGGGCAAATGACCGACCAGTAAACTTGGCGATCATCAATATAATGACACCAGACAAACAAAAGCGTATGCCTGCAAAAAGCATCTTACTGCCCGTCATGTCCTGCGCAATACCAAATTCAGCAAAGCCGAGTTTGATGAGCGGATAAGCCCATCCCCAAGCGAAGGCTGCAATAAAGGCAAAGAGAGCCACCCACTCAGGAATCAGGAAGAGAGATTTAGAGCTTCTTTTAATCATTCTTGTATTCTGACCAACTGATGTCATCATCGTCAGATGAGAACCTCCATCGTTGTCTTTTGCACCTTCATGCCCATGCGCTGATAGAAACACATGGCGGGGTCGTTGCCCTCCCAGACATTCAGCGTGATGCTGTAGCAGCCGATCGAACGGGCATAGTCGTGGACGTGATCGTATAACGCCTTGCCGATGTGATGGCCACGAGCCTTTTCGTCCACGCAGATGTCATCGATATAGAGCGTCTTGATGTCCTGCAAGAGCCTGTGATTGCGAATCTCGACAATCTGGCAGAAGGCATGGCCCGAGATGTTTCCGTCATCATAGACGAAGATGGGCTTGGTGGCATCGTCGATGATGGCCGCGAGTTCCTGTTCGTCATATTTGGGCGTGTTTCCCTTGAACAAGTCCGGACGGATGCCATGATGCACCGCATCCGCCTGATACAACAGGGCGATGATGCCCTGGATGTCACTTTGAGTTGCTTTCCTAATCATACAGTTGCTGTCGTCTGTCATTTGATATCGTATTCAGGGATGAAGTCAGGGTTGAATCACATGGAAATGCTTCAGGGCATGGAGGATGCCGTCGTCATCGACCGAGGTGGTGACATAATCGGCCTGCGCTTTCAGTTCGTCGATGGCGTTGCCCATGGCGATGCCGATGCCTGCCTGACGAATCATCGAGGTGTCGTTGCCCCCGTCACCAAAGGCGATGGTGCGGCTGGGGTCGAAGCCCTCATGACATGCCATCGCGAGGATGCCCTTGCCCTTGTCGGCTCCGTTGGCCGTGATGTCGGTGAACTCCGGATGCCATCGACCCGACACACATTGCGGCATACGCGTCAGCAGTTCCTGCTCATAGTCAGACGGGATGAAGGCGGTCAACTGGAGGACATCTTGCTGGAGCACCTCGTCCAACGGCGCAGCCTGTGCGAGTTCGTTGACAGCCAGCATCCGATGGAAGATGCGCTCGATGTCGCCCGCTGGGTCAAGCACCGCCACATCCTTCCGACCAATCACAATCAGGCTGTAACCCTTTGCCTTCGCATCCTCCACACAAGTCATCACATCCTGCTGGGCGATGGGCTGGTAACCCACCAGCTCGTCACCCACATAGCACAAAGCGCCGTTGGTGGTGACATACCCGTCGATGAGATGTTCGATGGCCTTCAGGTTGGTGATGATCAGCGGCGGACGTCCTGTGGCGATATAAACCCGCGACCCGTTGGCCTTAGCCTCCGTCAGTGCCTGGATGGTGGACAAGGGAATCTCATGCGTCTTGAAACTCACGAGCGTCCCGTCGATGTCAAAGAATAATGCGTATGTATGGTCTGATGCAATCATAGAGTCAAACTTCATCTTGTTAGTTGTTATTGGTTGCAAAGTTACGACAAAATCTTCATTCAATGCTAAAATCCGATGACATTTGTAGCGTAGAATATTAAAATGTATTACCTTTGCACCCACACATGACATCGAAACAGTAACCAACAAAACTACAACAATGATGAAAAGACTATTTTTCTGCCTCATGGCAATGGTAAGTGTGCTGACCCTCTCGGCACAGAGTGTTAATGGAAACGAAGTGATTAACAACATGATGGCGCGTCACTCTGTCCGCAAGTATCTCGACAAGCCTGTGGAGCATGAGAAGCTGGAGGCCGTAGCTCTTGCCGGCATCAACGCTCCAAGTGCGATGAACCGCCAGAACTGGGCTATACGAATCATTGAAGACCAGAAACTGATGGCTGACGTGAAGGAGCAAACCCGTAATGCTCCCAACCTCATCTGTGTCTGCGCTCCAGCCGACGGCAGGTTCGACCTTGATGCAGGTCTGTTGGGCGAAAACATGATGCTGGCCGCGCAGTCATTGGGACTCGGCACCTGCATCCAGACAGGACCTGTGCGTTTCCTCACAACTGATGAAAAAGCCAAAGCTCTCCGTGACAGTCTCGACATCCCTGAAGGCTATAAGCTGTTATATGTCATTGCCATTGGCTACCCCGATGAAAAGCCCGAAGCCAAGCCTCGTGATGCCTCGAAGGTGAAGTACATCAAATAAGCAAGCCAATCGAAGAAAAGGCCAAGGGAATGGGACTCCTGCGTTGTGAAGCAGAAGAATAACAACGATTAAATATATGAGAAATGACAACACAGTTAATCATCATATATCTCATAGCCATTAACGTTATCACCTTCCTCGTCTATGGCATAGACAAGTGGAAAGCGAAACGTTCCAAGTGGCGAATTCCTGAGGCTACGCTATTGGGATTGGCCGTTATCGGTGGCAGCATCGGAGCTTGGTTGGGCATGAAAGTATGGCACCACAAGACCATGCACAAGAAATTCAAGTTCGGTTTACCGGTCATCATCATCATCCAACTATTGATTATAGGCTATTTTGTAGCGCAGAATATATGAACATCGAACAAATAAGAGAATACACCTTGTCACTTTACGGCGTAACCGAAGACCAGCCGTTTGGCGATGACGTCTTGACCTTCCGACTGGAGGGAAAGATATTTGCATGCCTTTGGCTGGGTGGTGGCGAGCATGACATGAAGAATTCGGAACCAAGGATTGCCCTGAAACTTTCACCTGACAGGAATATTGAATTGCGAGAACAATTCTCTGCTGTAACACCTGCTTGGCATTGGAACAAAAAGCACTGGAGCGATGTGTGTTACGAGCAGATGGAGGACTCACAAATAGAAGCCTTGATTATGGAGTCTTACCAGCTCATTGTATCAAAGCTCCCCAAAGCCATTCGTCAGAAGTATATCATTGTGAGGTAGAAGAACAAGATTATGAGAAAAGCAAGTAGAGAGATGGATGCCACCTTCGCCTTGGAGGTGTTCGACAAGGCTCCATACGTAACAGTTAGCATGACGCGCCCCAACGGGACTCCTTACGGATTGCCCCTGTCTTTGGCGCGTACTGACGAGAAAACCTTCTATTTCCATTGTGCTTTAGAGGGTGAAAAATTGGACTGCATAGCACACAATCCGACCGTATTCCTGTCGGCAGTTACCAAATGTGCACCTACGGTTGGCCCTAAAGACGGGAGCTTTACGCTACAGTACAAATCGGCAACTGCCGTTGGTAAGGCAGAGATTGTAACTGACCGCGATGAGAAAATTGCTGGTCTGAGAGCCATCTGCCAGCGTTTTCTCCCTCACCACATGGATGCTTTCGATGATGCTATTGCCCGTAGTCTTGAACGTACAGCAGTGGTTCGCATCACCTTGACAGAACCTCCCGTTGGTAAGCGCAAGCAGTATGACAAAGAGGGAGAAGAAATGAAATGGGGACGAATGGAATGACTTCAAATTATGACAACAAGACAGATAACCCCAGCCCATGCTGATGAAAAGACAAAACAGCTCTACGAAACGGTATTGGTGGCCTGATGATATCAAGGAAGAATAGCATTCATCTCCTTGTGGTGCCATTTTCCTTGAATGCACCCCCCTCAGACTTTTTCCCATTACACAAAAAATCACGACCCGAAATCATTTTTATTTCTTGTTTTTATTTACGGTTTGGGAAAATTTACTTACCTTTGCACCATCAAACATCAAGTTATCATTATGGCAACAGCAGCAACAAGCAAACTTTGGGCTTACATTGAAAGCCTGTCGCTTTCTCGCAGAGACCGCAACTGGTTGGCAGGGAAGCTTATGGAGCCATCTTTTCAGGCTGACCCCTATGAGGTAAGCCCATCGGGTGACCCCTTCTTTGCAGACAGCCGCAACGTGAAGGCTGTTGAGCATGATATTGCTGAGGCTCATCGCCCCAATGCGAAATATACACGCTTGGAGAGCAAGGAGGACATTATGGCCATGATCAATGACTTGTAGCTTATGGCCTACGTTGTATATTTCTCTGAACAAGCGAAGACAGAACTTGCTGCCATCAAGCGCAGTGGCGACAAGAAAACTGTCAAGAAGATTGCTGACCTGCTCATTGAACTGCAGGAGCATCCACGTACTGGCACAGGGCAAGTGGAGCATCTGAAGCATTTTGTCTATGAAGAAACGTGGTCGAGACGCATCAACAAACAATATCGTATGATCTACGAAATTCACGACCTCGAAGTGTACGTCTCCGTTGTCTCGCTGCGCTCTCATTATGGGGACAAATAATGTCCTTTTTTATTTCCGCTCCTTCTTCCCATTCTTTCCCTTTACACAAAAAATCACGACCCCAGAAATCTGAGGTCGTGATATTTGTGAATGGGGATCAGAGAATCGTTCCTTGATACGCTTATCTTACTACTCCGTCTTTAGGTTCTGTCTGATAGAAGAGGATCTGGAGCTTCTGAACGGCCTGCATGAGCTGGCGAGCCACGATGATGGCGTCCTTCGCTGGATCGACGGCGTGGTCAACAATGTTCAGGCCATACTCCACTGACTTCTGGTCGAGCACCTCGGTGAG
>Ga0256407_10000977_pt1 | contig 64089 bp, 48 predicted proteins | sample RumenRJG_04DNA_FD_193489 | JGI IMG/M metagenome (GOLD analysis project Ga0256407, IMG submission 193489) | Bovine rumen microbial communities from Lethbridge, Alberta, Canada - RJG_04 | ecosystem: Host-associated > Mammals > Digestive system > Stomach > Rumen | place: Canada: Alberta... | reverse complement strand
TATTTGCAACACTAAGATAGGTGAAAAATCTGACATGGCAAAATCCTGAGCAACTTTTTGTTGCTCAGGTACTTAAAAAGTTATATTTGTAATAGTGTTGCGGAATTAAGGATATAAAGTTCTTGCCCCGGCAAGCGACCGCAAGGCCGAGTGAGTACGGACATACCCCCCCCCAAAAAAAAATGTCAGTAACTATTGTTAAACTAACTTTATATTATTATGGTAAAAAAACTACTTTCAAGACTTAGTGCTCTTCTCTTGGTTCTCGTGGGAGAGAGTGGCTTGGCTGTTTCAGCTGCCGAGCAAGAAGGAACAATCGTATTTGGCAAAAACGATGTCAAAATCAATGCCGCCAATGTCACTGGTAATGATAACTTGGGAAACTCTTGGACGATTGTTACGGAAGGAACAACTTCTTATACAGGCCAAGATACTTATTACCAAGTAGGCTCTAGTAACAATCCTGCTTCAAGTATTACTTTTTCAACAACTCTTCCAGATGATTTAACCATAACGAGTTTCGAAACCAAATTAGGAGGTTTTAGTGGAACCGCTGGTTCTGTTAAGTTATTTATAGACAACGTCTCTGTAGCCGAAGGGAACTTAAATGGCGCTACAAATATCACGATAGGTGGTAATATTGCAAATACTAAAGGTAAAAATCTTAAAGTTACAGTAACAGGAATAAGCAAAGGCGTCAAAGTTTATTATGTCTCCTATAAGTTTGACAGCAATGCCAAAGAAGGGGCAACCATTGTTGCGAATGACGTAAATTTGGAAGTAACTCAGGAACTTAATAATTTTTATTCCACAAACTCGACAGGTGCGGTGACATTTAGTTCTGATAAACCTTCTGTGGCAGTCATCGAGGATAAGGTTTTGAAAGCTGTTGGATTAGGAGTCGCTAATATCACAATTTCTCAAGAAGAGGATGCTACATATGCCGCAACTACAAAGTCTTTCAAGGTTACCGTTACTACCAAAGATGCCGTGGACCCCATAGGCGGAAATGCTGGAACAGGATATGTTTTGGTAACTAATATTGCAGACATTGCGGATGGTGACGAAGTTGTTATCGCAGGTATTAATGCATCGGGTGCGTATTATGTGATGGGCGCTGATAGAGGTAACAACCGAGGTGCTGTTGCTGTAAATGTTACAGATGGATTTATAAATACACTTCCAGAGGATGCTGCTGTTATAACTCTTGAAGCTAATGGTACTAGCTGGAATCTTAATGTCGGATCGGGTTATCTTTATGCCGCATCATCTGGTTCAAACTATCTGAAGACAGAAGAAGAAGTTGATCAATTCGGAAATGCAAATGCTAGTATTAGTATTTCTGATAATCACGCTACAATACAGTTTAATGGAACTTATACAAGGAATCTTATGAGATTTAATCACAGCAATAATCCACCTTTATTCTCTTGCTATGCGACCGCTACGACAGGAAGTGCACCGATAATCTTTAAGAAGGTGGAGTCAACCACCATCCCCATCACAATTGGCGAGGCACAGTATCGTACGGCTGTTTCCGCTAAGGCATACAACGTCCCCGAGAACCTGACGGCTTACATCGTCAGCGGTCGCACGGCTGATGGCGTGACGTTCACTGAAGTGAGGAGTGTTGCAGCTGGCGAGCCCGTCATCCTTCATGGAGCCGCTCGCGATTATGAGCTGGAACTGGCTACTGGCACTGTAACCGCTACGGAAGGCAACCTGCTGCAGGTGTCTACCGCTACGACCGGCAACGGCGTCTATGTGTTGGCTAATAAGACAAAAGGCGTAGGCTTCTATAAGTGGGCTGGTGGTGCTCTGGGAGCTGGCCGTGTCTATCTGCCTGCATCCAGCAACGCTCGCGAGTACCTGTCCTTCAACAACAGCGAGATGACTGGCATCGAGAATGTAGAGAGCGAAGTTGCAACGCTGCGTTTCTTCGATATGCAGGGCCGCTCAGTTGCTCACCCCACTAAGGGTCTCTATATCGTGAATGGAAAGAAAATTATCATCAAATAAACAAAAGGAGGAATAAGAAATGAAGAAAGAATATATCATGCCGGCCGTTGAGCTGGTACATCTGCAGACAACTTCCCTTATGGCTGGTTCGCCCGATATGAGCATCAACGAAGAAGAAGTCACTAGCACCGACGATCTGCTCAGCCGCGATCGTGGCTCCAGCTTCTGGGACGAAGATTAATCAGCATAACTGATAAAAGGAAAACTGGCCACTGTGTGCCGCCCGTGAGGGTCGCCGCCAGGTATTTTGTACATTTAAAATTTTTGTATTTTTGCCTATGGCCGCTGTCCGTGAGGATGGCGGCCATTTTTTGGGATAATAGATAAGAGATAATAGATAACTCAACTTTCGCAAGCATGCGAAAGCCCTAATTTTTAGTCGCCTACGGCGAGAAATCCTTCAAATCTGAACAAATCAAACAAATCTGCTTTGGAAGATTTGAAAAGATTTGCTAGATTTCTGTCACGAAGTGACACTCATTATCAGATAATTAGTACAAGCGAAACTTGAAAAGATAATAGATAGGCTGCGCCTTTTTTAGATAATAGATAAAAGATAATAGATAATAGATAGGCTGCGCTTTTTTTAGATAATAGATAAAAGATAATAGATAATAGATAGGCTGCGCATACAAACTTCAACCTTTAACCTTCAAACTTCAACCTCGGCGAAGCCGACCCATCAACCTTCAACCTTCAAACTTCAACCTTCAATCCCTTCCTCCTTCAACCATCAACCTTTATTCAGACTTCTTCGAGGGCGTAGTACTGGTAGTCGCGGATGACGCGCTCAAGGAATTGGGCGGGTGAGGGCTCCTGGGGGTCGACGCCGAGGCGGCGGCTGACCTTGTCGGCCAGGGCCTGCAGACGCTGGGGCTGGTCGGCGGTGGGGGTGGTGAGGGTGCGGCGGATGACCTCGACCTGCTCGAGCGACAGGTCGGCGGCGGAGGGATAGCGCGGCGTGTAGCCCTGGGACAGGTAGTCGAACTCGTCGAGGGAGACCTGCAGGCGGCGATAGTCCTGGAGCTTGATGACGACGGTGCCGGCGGCCAGGTCGCCCAGCCGCTGTGTGCGGGGGCTGAAGATGGCGACGAGGACGCCGAGGAACGAGAGCGTGGGACCGTCGACGATCCAGAGGAGCCATCGCAAGAGGATGCTGCCCATGGTGGGCTGTGAGCCGTCGAGGCTGACGACGCGGATGTGGAGCAGCATCTTGCCGATGGTCTGTCCGCGGTTGAGGAGCTCCATGAGAAGGGTGTAGAAGAGTGGGGGGAAGACGAGCAGGATGAGCGAGGGCCAGAGGCTGTCGAGGCGTGCCAGGGTGATGAACCGCCACATGAAGACCATGTAGGCCAGTAGGACGAGCCAGTCGACCATCTGTGCCAGCATGCGGTCGCCGATGCTGGCCACGGGCTGCACGATGCGCACGTATTGAGCCGTCAAAATGCCTGTTTCTGCCATGTCGCTGTGTAGTTTTCTTTGAATTTCGTTGCAAAATTAAGAATTATTTCTTACTTTTGCCCCATATTTGCAGAAAACTTTCAGAAGCAAGGCATGAAAGAGGTGCAGTTCATACGGCGTAACATCGAGAAGTGGCGCTCCTACGAGGGTGTCGCCGAGGCTGCACGCACGTTGCCGGCCGACGTCGTGGCCGACGCGTATATCGACCTGACGAGCGACCTGAGCTTCGCGCAGACCCACTATCCGCAGTCGCGCATCACGCTCTACCTGAACAACCTGGCGTCGGCCCTGCACAACGAGATCTATCGCAACAAGCGCGAGCGCTGGAGCCGGATTGTGACGATGTGGACGCAGGAGGTGCCGCTGACGATGTGGCAGTCGCGCCGCTTCCTGGCGTGGTCGGCCCTGGTGTTTGCCGTGAGCGTCGTCGTGGGCATGGTCTCGCAATGGCTCGACGCCGACTTCTGCCGCCTCATCTTGGGCAACAGCTACGTCGAGATGACGCTCGACAACATCGCGCGGGGCGAGCCGATGGGCGTCTACGGCTCGCAGCCGGCCGACGCGATGTTCGCCGGCATCACGATGAACAACGTCTACGTCTCGTTCCTCGTCTTCGCCGCGGGACTGCTGACGCCGCTGGGCACGGGCTGGCTGCTCATGCAGAACGGCATCATGCTGGGCTCGTTCCAGACCTTCTTCCTGCAGCAGGGACTGTTGGGCGAGTCGATGCTGGCCGTATGGCTGCACGGCACGCTCGAGATCTCGGCCATCATCGTGGCCGGTGCCGCGGGCATGGCGCTGGGCTCGGGCCTGCTCTTCCCCGGCACCTATTCGCGCGCTTACGCCCTGCGCCGCGGGGCCAGGCAGGGGCTGAAGATCGTCGTCGGCACGGTGCCCATCTTCTGTGTGGCGGGCTTCATCGAGAGCTTCATGACGCGCCACACGGAGTGGCCCGACGCGGTGCGGCTCGCGGTCATCGGCCTGTCGCTGGCGTTTGTCATTGGCTATTACATTGTTTTACCCTATAAGAGACATCATGGAATACGTGAGACCTAAAGTGGAACTGTACCGCACGCGTACGTTCAGTGAGAAAATCTCGGACACCTTCGCCTTCATCAAGGACACGTGGCGCCCGATGATGAAGTATTTTGTCTATCTGATGCTGCCCGTCAGCATCGTGCTGGCCTTCTTCATGAACAACTTCTTCAGTGGCTACATGGGGGTGATGACCGAGGTGGCTGCCGGCGGCAATGACTTCGACGTGTCTGCCATCGCCCGCATTGCGGGCACGACCGTCGGGCTGACCGTCTGCTCCATCGTAGCCGGCGTCGTGCTGTCGGGGCTCGTCTATGCACTGATGCGGCTCTACTTCCGGCGCCCGGCCGACGACCGCCTGCAGACTCTGACGACGGCCGAGCTGAAGCCCGAGCTGAAGCGCTGCATGGTGCGCACGCTGAAGCTGATGGGGGCCGCCATCCTCATCGGCCTGTGCATCGGCGCGCTGGCAGCCCTGCTGCTGGTGCTGATGTTCTCGATCAGCCCCGTCGTCGGCGCCGTCGTGACCGTTCTCTTCTACATCGCGCTCATCGCCCTCGTGCTGCCCTTCACGCTGTCGATACCCATCTACATGATGGAGGACGAGATCGGCATCGTCGAGGCGCTGCAGAAGTCGTGGCGGCTGGGCTTCGCCACGTGGGGCGGCATCTTCGCCGTCGACTTCGTGCTGGGGCTCATCGGCTCGCTGCTGCAGACGCTGACCTTCCTGCCCTGGTATCTGCTCGTCGTCTTCGGCATGGTGTTCACCCTCCAGGGCGAGGGCGGCGGCTTCATGGGCTCGCCGGGCTATGCCTTCCTGCAGTATCTGTCGTGTGTGTGGATGTGCCTGGGCTATCTGCTCTACAGCGCCCTCCTCATGGTGGGCCAGACCATCCAGTATGGCCACGCCAGCGACAAGATTGACGGGGTGGGGGTGGCCGCCGGTATCGACCGGTTTGAGGAGCTGGACACGATTTAGGAGATAATAGATAAAAGATAATAGATAATAGATAGGGGGTGGATTCGCTTCAGATAGACTCGGCACTGGTGGCGACGTGGCAGGCTGACAGCCGCTACGACTATGACCGCGAGATATTCGAAGGGCGACAGAGCCTGATGGAATATCTGGGCGAGGTCATCAGCCGGTGGCTCAACGACATGCTGGGCACGGCCATCGACAGCCAGGCCGTCTACTACGCCCTGCTGGTCATCGGCGGGCTGGCCGTCGGCGTGCTGGCATGGCTCGTCTGGTGGCGGCGTGCCGGTCTGTTCATGCGCAGCGAGAAGGCGGCGGCGACGGACTATACCGTTGCCGAGGACACCATCTACGGCATCGACTTCGACGCTGAGCTCGCCCAAGCCGAAGCCCGCGGCGACTACCGTCAGGCGGTCCGACTCGTCTATCTGCAGACGCTGCGGCGCCTGAGCGACGGCGGACAGATCGACTGGCAACCCTCGAAGACGCCCCGGCAATATGAGCGCGAGGTAGGGCAGGGGGCCTTCAGCGAGCTGTCGCACCAGTTCGTCCGCGTCCGCTATGGCAACTTTGAGGCGACGGCGTCCACCTATGCCGAGATGCGGCGCCTGCAGGCCGCGGTCGTCGTCGGGAAAGGAGGTGAGGCGTGAACCGTAAGTTCATCCTGCTCATCCTGGGACTGCTGGCGCTCGTCTACATCGCACAGTGGCGCATGCCGCGCCACTTCAACTGGACGCCCACCTATGCCCACGGCGACGACCAGCCCTTCGGCTGCCTCGTCTTCGACAGCATCCTGGCCAGTGCCATGCCCCATGGCTACAGCGTCACCCGACAGTCGCTGTGGCAGCTGCAGCGCGACTCCGCCTTCATGGCCCAGCCCCACGGGCTGATCATCCTGACGGATCAGGGGCTCGACGAGGCGGCGGCCCGACAGCTCCGCGAGGTGGCCGAGGCCGGCCATGTGGTGATGATCGTTGGCTGCCCCTGGATGGACGGTCTGGACGACTCGCTCGGCATCGCGATGATGTGGAACGGCCACTTCTCCATACAGCGCTACCTGACGTCCGACGATGAGGCTGCGACGATCACCTGGCGCCCCGACGCCCACGAGACGGTTCTGCCTGCCAGCATGATCGAGCGCATCATCCACGTCGACGACTCGGTCAGCCATGAGGTGCTCGCCACCGTCGACAGCCTGGGCTGCGTCGCCCTGTCGTTCCCCATGGGTCGGGGGCAGCTCATCGTGGCCTCCACGCCCCTGCTCATGACCAACTACGGCATGCTGCACGACGGCATCCGAGGTTATATCTGCCTGCTGATGGGGCGGATGAGCAGCATGCCCGTCGTGCGCACCGAGGCCTATATGAAGGGCATGGCCCAGACGGAGCAGTCGCCCTTCTACGTCCTGCTGCAGCGGCCGCCGCTGCGCTGGGCGCTCTACGTGGCGGTGCTCACCGTGCTCTGCCTGATGGTCTTCACGGCCCGTCGGCGCCAGCGCGTCATCCCCGTCGTGGCGCCGCCGAAGAATGCCAACCTCGAGCTGGTCAGGCTCGTCGGCACGCTGGCCTGGCAGCAGGGCGACCACCGCGGTCTGGTGGAGCGCAAGCTGCAATATGCGGCGGAGGTGGTGCGCCGCCTGACGGGCATCGACCTGCTCACGGCCGACACCGACGAGCTGCATCAGCTGGCCCGCCTCTCGGGGCTGACCTACGACGAGCTGCGCCTGCGCATCGCGAATGCCCGCGAGGCCACAACCGGCCATCACGTCGTGACCCCCGAGGAGATGCGCACCCATATCGACAACATGAATGAGATCATCCGGAATCTCGGAATCCCGGAATGACTTTTCCCGAAATCCCGGAATAACGAAACGTCGTTATAACGAGATTTCGAAATAACGGAATAACGAAATATCGGAATATCGAAATAACGAAATCTCGAAATAACGAAAAATAAAAAAGAATAAAAAATGGAAGAAAGAATCAACCTGACCGCCTTTGCCGAGAAGATCGAGACCCTGCGGAAGGCCATCGCCGAGGTCGTCGTCGGACAGTCGGAGACCGTCGACCTGCTGCTGACGGCCATCCTCGCCGGCGGCCACGTGCTCATCGAGGGCGTCCCGGGCGTGGCCAAGACGCTGACGGCTCGCCTCGTGGCCCGGCTGATCGACGCCCGCTTCAGCCGCGTGCAGTTCACCCCCGACCTGATGCCCAGCGACGTCCTGGGCACCAACGTGTTCAACATGCAGACCTCGGCGTTCGACTTCCACCGCGGACCCGTCTTTGCCGACATTGTCCTTGTCGACGAGATCAACCGCGCCCCGGCCAAGACGCAGGCCGCACTCTTCGAGGTGATGGAGGAACGCCAGGTGACGCTCGACGGCGTGACCTATCCGATGGGACCGCTCTACACCATCCTGGCCACGCAGAACCCCGTGGAGCAGGAGGGCACGTATAAGCTGCCGGAGGCCCAGACCGACCGCTTCATGATGAAGCTGACGATGGGCTACCCCACGGTCGACGAGGAGGTGGAGATCCTGCGCCGTCATCATCAGAACCGGCAGCTGACGACGCTCGACGACGTCCGTCCCGTCATCGCCAAGGACGAGCTGCTCGCCATGCGCAGCCTGCTCGACGAGGTCTTCGTCGACCCCGCCCTGCTGCGCTACATCGCCGACATCATTGTCCAGACACGACAGTCGAAGGCGGTCTTCCTCGGGGCCTCGCCCCGCGCCTCGGTGGCTTTGCTGCAGGCGTCGAAGGCCTATGCCCTGCTGCAGGGGCGCGACTTCGTCACGCCCGACGACGTGCGCCTCGTGGCCCCCAGCGTGCTGCAGCACCGCCTGGTGCTCACGGCCGAGGCCGAGATGGAGGGCATCACGCCGCTGAAGGCCGTCCAGCGTCTTATCGAGAAGGTGGAAGTGCCGAAGTAGATATAAAGATAATAGATAAAAGATAATAGATAAGAGAGATATAGGGCGGTGTTTATTGCGAAGCGCTTTTATTGGCTGATGCTCGTGGTCATCCTCGTGATGGCGGCCGGAGCCGTCGTGCCGGTGCTGTTTGGCATCGGCAAGGTGCTGCTGGCGCTGCTCATGCTGGCCCTCATGGCCGACGTGGCGCTGCTCTGGAGCCGCAAGCAGGGCATCAGGGGCTGGCGCACCCTGTCCGACCGCTTCTCCAACGGCGATGCCAACCCCGTCAGCATCCGGCTCGAGAGCGACTATCCCTATGCCGTCGCGACGGAGACGATCGACGAGATCCCCGTCGTCTTCCAGCGGCGCGACGTCCTGTTCCGTGCGCCCCTCCGCCCTCGGGGCGAGGCCACCATCCGCTATGAGCTGACGCCCACGCAGCGCGGCGTCTACGGCTTTGGCCGCGTGCGCGTCTTCGTCCGCACCCGCCTCGGCCTCGCCGAGCGACGCTTCACGCTCTGCGAGCCCGTCGACGTGAAGGTCTATCCGAGCTATATGATGCTGCGGCAGTATGAGCTGCTGGCCATGAGCAACAACCTCACCGAGATGGGCATCAAGCGCATCCGCCGCATCGGCCACAACACCGACTTCGAACAGATCAAAGGCTACGTCGACGGCGACGACTATCGCACCATCAACTGGCGCGCCACGGCCCGCCGCCACGAGCTCATGGTCAACGTCTATCAGGAGGAGCGCTCGCAGCAGGTCTATTGCGTCGTCGACAAGGGGCGCATGATGCAGCAGACCTTTGGCGGCATGACGCTGCTCGACTATGCCGTCAATGCCTCCCTCGTGCTGTCGTTTGTCGCCATCAACCGCCAGGACCGCGCCGGACTCGTCACCTTCAGCTCCGCCTTCGACACCTTCGTCAGCGCCTCGCGACAGCCCGGCCACATGCAGACCCTCCTCGAAGCCCTCTATGCCGAGCAGACCCGCTTCGAGGAGACCGACTATTCGGCCCTGCTCGCCGGACTGGCCCGCCACGTCAGCCGCCGCTCGCTGCTCATCCTCTTCACATCCTTCACCTCGATGACGGCCCTCCACCGCCAGCTCGGCTATCTCCGCCAGCTGGCCCGCCGCCACCGCTTGCTCGTCGTCTTCTTCGAGGACCAGGAGCTGCGCCGTTATGTCCGCACCCCGTCGAAGACCACCGAGGAGTGCTATCAGCACAGCGTCGGCGAGCGCTTCCTCTACGAGCAGCGCCTCGTCGTCCAGACCCTCCGCCAGTACGGCATCCAGGCCCTGCTCTGCACTCCGCAGCAACTCTCCGTCAGCGTCGTCAACAAATACCTCGAGATGCGCCGCTGACGTGAGCGCTCAAAACCGCAAAACGGTGCTTTTTGAAAGTAATATACCCCTATATTACCTCAGAGAAGCGCCGTTTTGCGGTTTTTTATGTCTTGTTCCCGACGATCCTTTTTGCCGCTTTGTGGTCTTACAAAAACAAATCAAAACCAATAAAAAAATATCTTTCGGAAGTCATAGAGAACCACGAATTTCACGAATTCCACGAATTAGAATACATGAAGAAAGGATAATTCGAGTAATTCGAGTAATTCGTGGTTCTAAAATGCATCCGAAACTACAGTAAAACATTTTTATAAAGCCTGTCTTGATTCGTTTTATTGGTTTTGATTCGTTTTTTGTAAGACGCGAAGCGTTCAACACATCCGGGTGTGAATAATTCCCCGTGCGGCGGCATCGGAATGAGGGAATGCAGGCGGAAAGTAAAAAATGGACGTAAATATTTGGCTGTTTGGAAAATAAGTTGTACCTTTGCACCCGCAAAATCGTGCGCGTAGGCGTGCGATGCACATTTATGTCTAACAATTAAACATTAAAATCAAGAAAAAGTATGATTATCGTACCCGTAAAAGAAGGCGAGAACATCGAGAAGGCCCTCAAGAAGTTTAAGAGAAAGTTTGAGAAGACTGGTGTCGTGAAAGAACTGCGTCGTCGTCAGCAATTCGACAAACCCTCTGTGCTGAAGCGCCTGAAGATGGAGCACGCCGTTTACGTGCAGCAGCTCCGTACAGCCGAGGACCAGTAAAAAAGTCGTCGGAAAATTTGGTAGTTTCATAAAATTTCCGTAAATTCGTAGCCAAATTCCGTGATAGACCTTTTCCTGAGCTATCTGCGCTTTGAGCGGAACCGCAGCATGCTGACCGTCAAGCGCTACGAACAGAGTCTTCGTGACTTCGAAGACTACTTCAAGGCTCAGGATGAGACGCTCGACTGGGCATCGGTGGATGCCGACCTCATCAGAGGGTGGATGGAGCATCTCATGGAGAAGGGAAACATCGCCTCGACCGTCAACACGGGCCTCTCGGCCCTCAGGTCGTTCTACAGGTTCGCCCTGTCGCGACGGCTGGTCGAGCGCGATCCTGCCCACCACATCACGGGACCGAAGAAGCGCAAGCCACTGCCGCAATTCCTCAAGGAGAGCGAGGTGGACCGCCTGCTGGACAAGGAGGATTGGAGTGATGATTATAAAGATGTACGCGCACGTACCATTATATTATTACTCTATGAGACCGGAATCCGGCGCGCTGAGCTGACAGGGCTGAATGATGCTGACATCGACATGGCTGCCAGGCAACTGAAAGTGACCGGCAAGCGCAACAAGCAGCGCATCATACCCTTCGGCGAAGAACTGGCCGACGCACTCGGACACTACATCGAGGTGCGCGACAGCCAGATGGTGCGCAACGACGCTGACGCGCTCTTCCTCAACATGAGAGGGAGACGCATGACGGGACAGCAGGTCTACGTCGAGGTGAGACACCAGCTCACAAAGGTGTCGACCCTGAAGAAACGGTCGCCCCACGTCCTGCGCCACACCTTTGCCACGGCACTGCTCAACCATGATGCCGGACTCGAAAGCGTCCGCCAGCTGTTGGGACATGAGAGCCTCGAGACAACCGAGATCTACACCCACACCACGTTTGAGCAGCTCCGACGAGTTTACAAAGATGCCCATCCAAGGGGCAAGTGATACACTTTGTAGTTTAACTTTTAAAAAAATAGGAGGTAACTATGGAAATTAAGATTCAGTCGATCCATTTCGACGCTACCGAGAAGTTAGAGGCGTTCATCGAGAAGAAGGTCGCCAAGTTAGAAAAGTCGTACGAAGATATTCAGAAAGTAGAGGTGCAATTGAAAGTTGTGAAACCTGCTACGGCTCAAAATAAGGAAACGAGCGTCACCGTGACGGTGCCTGGGAGCACATTCCACGTAGAGAAAGTGAACGACACATTTGAGGAGGGAATTGACCTCTGTGTCGACTCTTTGAAGGTCCAACTGCAGAAAAATAAAGAAAAATCGAGGAATTACTAAAAAAAAACGCTGAAAAATTTTGGTAGTTCAAAAAAAAGTCGTAACTTTGCAGCCGTTTTCCAACAGGTCGTAAATCTGAAACGAGAGCGGCTGCTTCAAAAAGCCTCTTTAGCTCAGTTGGCCAGAGCACGTGATTTGTAATCTCGGGGTCGTTGGTTCGAATCCGACAAGAGGCTCAGGAAAGCGGACAATGCATGAGAGCATCGTCCGGTTGGAAAAAGGCAAGAAGCAAACATGCTGACAGCCGGCAAAAATATTGGGAGGTTTCCAGAGCGGCCAAATGGGGCAGACTGTAAATCTGTTGTCTTTCGACTTCGGTGGTTCGAATCCATCACCTCCCACTCTCACGAGAAGTTGTTTTTGCGGAAATAGCTCAGTTGATAGAGCACTAGCCTTCCAAGCTGGGGGTCGCGGGTTTGAGCCCCGTTTTCCGCTCTATAAACGAACAATGCTGTAATAGCTCAGTGGTAGAGCACTTCCTTGGTAAGGAAGAGGTCCTGAGTTCAACTCTCAGTTACAGCTCTCTGAGATGATAGGAGGAGCAAAAACAATAAGTATATTCATAAAATTTATAAAACAACAAAACAATGGCAAAAGAAACCTTTGTGCGCACCAAACCGCACGTAAACATCGGTACTATCGGTCACGTTGACCATGGTAAGACCACTCTGACCGCTGCTATCACGCTCGTTCTTTCGAAGCGCGTTGCTGGTAACGAGGGTAAGATTAAGTCGTTCGACCAGATCGACAATGCTCCCGAGGAGAAGGAGCGCGGTATCACTATCAACACCGCTCACGTTGAGTATGAGACCGAGAAGCGTCACTACGCTCACGTGGACTGCCCGGGTCACGCTGACTATGTGAAGAACATGGTTACCGGTGCTGCCCAGATGGATGGTGCTATCCTCGTGGTTGCCGCTACCGACGGTCCTATGCCTCAGACCCGTGAGCACGTCCTGCTCGCCCGTCAGGTCAACGTCCCCCGTCTGGTCGTGTTCCTGAACAAGTGCGACATGGTTGACGATGAGGAGATGCTGGAGCTCGTCGAGATGGAGGTCCAGGAGATCCTTGCCCAGTATGAGTTCGAAGATGATACTCCTATCATCCGCGGTTCTGCTCTCGGTGCCCTGAACGGTGTTGAGAAGTGGGAAGACAAGGTGATGGAGCTGATGAATACCTGCGACACCTGGATCCAGGAGCCTCCCCGTGCTACCGACAAACCCTTCCTGATGCCTGTTGAGGACGTGTTCTCAATCACGGGTCGTGGTACTGTGGCTACCGGCCGTATCGAGACTGGTGTGATCCACGTTGGTGACGCTGTTGAGCTGCTCGGCCTTGGCGAGGACAAGAACTCGGTTGTGACCGGTGTTGAGATGTTCCGCAAGCTGCTCGATGAGGGCCAGGCTGGTGACAACGTTGGTCTGCTGCTCCGCGGTATCGACAAGAACGAGATCAAGCGCGGTATGGTGCTCTGCCATCCGGGTCAGATCAAGCCCTTCAAGAAGTTCAAGGCTTCTATCTATGTCCTGAAGAAGGAAGAGGGTGGCCGTCACACTCCGTTCGGCAACAAGTATCGTCCCCAGTTCTATCTCCGCACGATGGACTGCACGGGTGAGATCCATCTCCCCGAGGGCGTTGAGATGGTGATGCCTGGTGATAACGTTGAGATTACCGTCGAGCTCATCTACGCCGTTGCTCTGAACAAGGGTCTGCGCTTCGCTATCCGCGAGGGTGGCCGCACCGTCGGCTCGGGCCAGATCACTGAGGTCTACGAAGACTAATTGTCCTGTGTGAATTGCGGCACTGCCGCAATTAACCAGACAAGAAATAAACCAAAAGCCCCCGCTCAATTGGGGTGGGGGCTTTCTTTACGGGAATAGCTCAGTTGGTAGAGCATCGGTCTCCAAAACCGAGGGTCGTGGGTTCGAGTCCTCCTTCCCGTGCTAAATAAGAATAAAGATGAAGTACATTAAGAAATTCATAGACTACTGCCATACGTGCTATGATGAACTGGCACACAAGGTGACTTGGCCTACGTTCAAGGAACTGACGGGCAGCGCAATGCTGGTGCTGACAGCTTCACTGATTATTGCACTTGTAGTATTCGTGATGGACATCACGTTCGAGAAAATCATGGGCCTGGTTTATCCGGGCTAATACTCTGTATATATAGGAAATGGCTGATACCGGTAAAAAGTGGTATGTCCTGAAGGCTGTTAGCGGAAAAGAAGCTAAGGTTAAGGAGTATCTGGAGGCTTTGATGAGAAACAATCCTACGCTGGCAGAGAATGTCGGCGAGATACTCTTGCCTACTGAGAAGTATGCACAGATCCGCAATGGTAAGCGTGTGGTCAAGGAGAAATTGTTCCTTCCTGGCTATGTGCTTGTTGAGGCACGTCTCGACGGTGAGACAGCCCATACGCTTCGCTTCATCCCCAACGTGCTTGGCTTCCTCGGCGGTATGGATAACCCCAGTCCTGTGCGTCAGGCTGACATCAACCGCATTCTCGGAACCGTGGAAGACACGGCTATCCGCACCGAGGAGGTCGCTGTTCCTTATACTGTCGACGAGGCAGTGAAGGTCACCGACGGACCGTTCAGTGGTTTCAGCGGTGTCATTGAGGAAGTGAATGCCGAGAAGCGCAAGCTGAAAGTAATGGTCAAGATCTTCGGACGCAAGTCGCCGTTGGAACTTGGATTTAATCAGGTAGAGAAAGAATAGGGCGCAATTTGTTACGGTGCGCTGATTCTAGTATACGGTCATGGGAGGCTTCCAATCCCTGGCTTATATGACAATCAATAATAATAACTACAGAAATGGCTAAAGAAGTTGCTGGATTAATCAAATTACAGATTAAAGGTGGCGCTGCGAATCCCTCTCCTCCCGTAGGACCTGCTCTGGGTTCGAAGGGTATCAATATCATGGGATTCTGCAAAGAGTTCAACGCCAGAACCCAGGATAAGGCAGGCAAGATTCTTCCTGTCGTTATCACTTACTATGCCGATAAGTCGTTCAGCTTTGTTGTCAAGACTCCTCCCGCAGCTGTCCAGCTGCTTGAGGCTGCAAAGGTGAAGGGCGGTTCCTCTGAGCCTAACCGCAAGAAGGTGGCCAGCGTGACCTGGGATCAGGTGCGTGCCATCGCCGAGGACAAGATGCCCGACCTTAACTGCTTCACGATCGAGTCTGCCATGAAGCTGATTGCCGGAACGGCTCGTAGCATGGGTATCACTGTACAAGGGGAGTTCCCTGGTAAATAACAATAACTTCAATTTTTAAAGAACAATGAGTAAACTGACAAAAAATCAGAAGTTGGTAGCTGATAAGATTGAAGCAGGGAAAGCATACACCTTGAAAGAGGCCTCGGAGCTGGTGAAGGCTATCACCACCACCAAGTTTGAGGCATCTGTTGATATCGATGTTCGTCTGGGTGTTGACCCGCGTAAGGCTAACCAGATGGTGCGTGGCGTTGTGTCGCTGCCCAATGGTACTGGTAAGGTCACGCGTGTGCTCGCTCTCTGTACTCCTGATCAGGAGGCTGCCGCTAAGGAAGCTGGTGCCGACTATGTTGGTCTCGACGAGTATATCGAGAAGATCAAAGGTGGTTGGACTGATGTTGATGTGATTATCACGATGCCCTCCTGCATGGGTAAGCTGGGTCCCTTGGGCCGTATCCTCGGTCCCCGCGGCCTGATGCCTAACCCCAAGAGTGGCACTGTTACTATGGACGTTGCTAAGGCAGTGAAGGAAGTCAAGCAGGGTAAGATTGACTTCAAGGTGGATAAGACCGGTATCGTTCACACTTCGATCGGTAAGGTCACGTTCACCCCGGAGCAGATCTTCGAGAATGCGAAGGAGTTCATCCAGACCATTATCAAGCTGAAGCCTGCTGCCGCAAAGGGTACATACATCAAGAGTATCTTTGTTTCAAGCACTATGAGTAAGGGTATCAAGGTTGATCCTAAATCAGTTGAATAACTCGCTAAAAGATTAGACAAATGAAAAAGGAATTAAAAGATACTATTATCGTAGAACTTGGAGAGAAACTGAAGCAGTATCCTCATTTCTATCTGGTCGACCTGACCGGACTGGACGCCGAGAAGACTAGCGAACTGCGCCGCCAGTGCTTCAAGAACGAGATCAAGCTTCTCGTCGTGAAGAACAAGCTGCTGCACAAGGCCTTCGAAGGTTCTGAGATTGACTTCACTCCGCTGTATGATTGCCTGAAGGGCAACACTGCCATGATGTTCACCCAGGTGGCTAACGCCCCTGCCAAGCTGCTGAAGGACTATAAGACCAAGAAGCAGGAGATTCCTGCCCTTAAGGGTGCTTATGCTGAAGAGAGCTTCTTCGTCGGAGCTGACAAGCTTGACGAGCTGGTGGCCATCAAGAGCAAGAACGAACTTATCGCTGATGTTGTGGCTCTGCTGCAGTCGCCGATGAAGAACGTCATCTCTGGCCTGAATGCCGGTGGCAAGATCCATGGATTGCTTGACGCTATCGCTGAGCGTAACAAATAAGCGAACGATTAAACATTAACATTAAAAAACAATTAAAATTTTAAATAAAATGGCAGATATCAAAGCTATTGCAGAAGAGTTGGTAAACCTTACTGTGAAAGAAGTTAACGAGTTGGCAACAGTCCTGAAGGACGAGTATGGAATTGAGCCTGCTGCTGCAGCCGTTGCAGTAGCTGCTGGCCCCGCCGCAGGTGGTGCTGCTGAGGCTGCTGAGGAGAAGACCTCGTTCGACGTGGTCCTGAAGTCGGCCGGTGCTGCTAAGCTCCAGGTTGTGAAGGCCGTGAAGGAGGCTTGTGGCCTGGGTCTGAAGGAAGCCAAGGATCTGGTTGACGGTGCTCCCGCTACTGTGAAGGAAGGCCTGTCGAAGGAAGAGGCTGAGAACCTGAAGAAGACCATCGAGGCCGCTGGCGCCGAGGTTGAGCTGAAGTAATCAGAAGCACAACAATAACTCTTTGGTTAGGGACTCTCAAGTAGAGGGTTCCTAACCTTTTCGTCTCTTTATCACTAGATTTTCTAGACCGACTAGACAATCTAGCTTATCTGGAACTTCCAGTATTCCCAAATTTCAATGATATGACCTCAAAAGTAATAGACAACAGAGTAAACTTTGGCAGCGTCAAGAATCCGATGCCGTTACCGGATTTCCTCGATGTGCAATTAGAGTCTTTTAGAGACTTCCTGCAGTTGGACACTCCGCCTGAGGAACGCAAGAACGACGGACTGTATAAGGTGTTCGCCGAGAACTTCCCTATCACCGATACGCGTAATAATTTCGTACTTGAGTTCCTGGATTACTATATTGACCCGCCCCGCTATACGATTGACGAATGTCTGGAGCGCGGACTGACTTATAGCGTACCCCTGAAGGCCAAGCTGAAGCTGTATTGCACGGATCCTGACCATGAGGATTTCGGCACGGTGATCCAGGATGTCTTCCTGGGCCCGATTCCCTATATGACGGCCAACGGCACGTTTGTCATCAACGGTGCCGAGCGTGTTGTCGTGTCGCAGTTGCACCGTTCTCCCGGCGTCTTCTTCGGCCAGAGCGTGCATGCCAACGGCACTCTGCTCTATTCGGCTCGTATCATTCCTTTCAAGGGCTCATGGATCGAGTTTGCTACTGACATCAACAATGTGATGTATGCTTACATCGACCGTAAGAAGAAGTTGCCCGTCACGACCCTGCTGCGTGCCATCGGCTTCGAGACCGATAAGGACATTCTGCAGATCTTTGACCTGGCCGAGGAGGTTAAGGTCAACAAGACGGCCCTGAAGAAGGTGCTGGGCTGCAAGCTCGCTGCCCGTGTGCTGAAGAGCTGGAACGAGGACTTCGTCGATGAGGACACCGGTGAGGTCGTCTCCATCGAGCGTAATGAGGTCATCATGGAGCGTGAGACGGAGATTACCGAAGACAACCTGATTGACATTCTCGAGAGTGGCGCCCAGTCCATCCTGGTCCACAAGGACGAGGCCGTGGCACAGGACTATTCGATCATCTTCAACACGCTGGCCAAAGACCCCTCGAACTCGGAGAAAGAGGCCGTGCTCTACATCTATCGTCAGCTGCGTAATGCCGATCCTGCCGATGATGCCAGTGCACGTGAGGTCATCCAGAACCTGTTCTTCTCAGACAAGCGCTATGACCTGGGCGACGTAGGCCGCTACAGAATCAATAAGAAGTTGGGACTCGACACCGACATGGATGTGCGTGTCCTGACGAAAGAAGATATCATTGAGATTATCAAATATCTCATCCAGCTGATCAATTCGAAGGCTGCCGTCGACGATATCGACCACCTCTCGAACCGTCGTGTGCGCACTGTCGGTGAGCAGCTGTCGAACCAGTTCTCGATAGGTCTGGCCCGCATGAGCCGCACCATCCGAGAGCGTATGAACGTGCGCGACAATGAGGTGTTCACACCGACCGACCTGATCAACGCCAAGACCATCTCGAGCGTCATCAACTCGTTCTTCGGCACCAACCCGCTGTCGCAGTTCATGGACCAGACCAACCCGCTGGCCGAGGTGACCCACAAACGTCGTCTCTCGGCTCTGGGCCCTGGCGGTCTGTCGCGTGAGCGCGCCGGTTTCGAGGTGCGCGACGTGCACTATACGCACTATGGACGTCTCTGCCCGATTGAGAGCCCTGAAGGCCCGAACATCGGTCTGATCTCGTCGCTCTGCGTCTATGCCAAGATTAATGAGCTGGGCTTCATCCAGACGCCTTACCGCAAGGTGGAGAACGGCGTGGCTAACTTGAACAACGACGAGATCGTCTATCTCACGGCTGAGGAGGAGGCTGAGCACATCATCGGCCAGGGCAATGCCCCGCTGAATGACGACGGCACGTTTATCCGCGATGTGGTGAAATGCCGTCAGGATGCCGACTTCCCCGTGGTGCCGCCCTCACAGGTCGACCTCATGGACGTCTCGCCGCAGCAGATTGCCTCTATCGCCGCTTCGCTGATTCCCTTCCTCGAGCACGATGATGCTCACCGCGCACTGATGGGATCGAACATGATGCGCCAGGCCGTGCCCCTGCTTCACAATGAGGCCCCCATCGTGGGTACCGGCATCGAGAAGCAGGTCTGCGAGGACTCGCGTACGATGATTACTGCCGAGGGCGATGGCGTCATCGAATATGTCGATGCCACGACCATCCGTATCCTCTATGACCGCACGGAGGACGAGGAGTTCGTCTCGTTCGAGCCGGCCCTGAAGGAATATCGCATTTCGAAGTTCCGCCGCACCAACCAGAACATGACCATCGACCTGCGTCCTATCTGCGACAAGGGCCAGCGTGTGAAGAAGGGCGACATCCTGACCGAGGGCTATGCCACTGAGAACGGTGAGCTCGCCCTGGGCCGCAACCTGCTCGTGGCTTACATGCCGTGGAAGGGCTATAACTATGAGGATGCCATCGTGCTCAACGAGCGTGTCGTCCGCGACGACGTGCTGACGTCCGTCCACGTCGATGAGTATTCGCTCGACGTGCGTGAGACGAAGCGCGGCGTCGAGGAGTTCACGGCTGACATCCCCAACGTCAGTGAGGAAGCCACGAAGGACCTCGACGAGAACGGTGTCATCCGCGTCGGTGCCCGTGTGGAGCCCGGTGATATCCTCATCGGCAAGATTTCGCCGAAGGGTGAGAGCGATCCCTCGCCTGAGGAGAAGCTGTTGCGTGCCATCTTTGGCGACAAGGCAGGCGACGTGAAGGATTCGTCGCTGAAGGCCAATCCTTCGCTGACGGGTGTCGTCATCGACAAGAAACTCTTTGCCAAGGCCATCAAGACCCGCCAGACGAAGCAGCAGGACAAGGTGCTGCTTGCCAAGATTGACGAGGAATACGAGGCCAAGGTTGACGACCTGAAGGACATCCTCGTCGACAAGTTGATGGAGCTGACCAAGGGCAAGGTGTCTCAGGGCGTGAAGGACTATACTGGTGCCGAGATTATCTCCAAGGGCTCCAAGTTCACCATGACCAACCTGAAGAACCTGGAGTATGGTGATGTCCAGACCAGCCATTGGACTAACGATGATCACAAGAACGAGCTGATTGCTCAACTGATCATCAACTATATGAAGAAGTATAAGCTGCTGGATGCAGAGATGAAGCGCAAGAAGTTTGCCATCACCATCGGCGACGAGCTGCCCTCAGGCATCCTGCAGATGGCCAAGGTCTACGTGGCCAAGAAGCGTAAGATCGGCGTGGGCGATAAGCTGGCCGGACGCCACGGTAACAAGGGTATCGTGTCGAAGGTCGTGCGCCAGGAGGATATGCCGTTCCTCGAGGACGGACGTCCCGTCGACCTCGTGCTCAACCCGCTGGGTGTGCCTTCACGTATGAACCTGGGTCAGATTTTCGAAGCCATCCTCGGCGCTGCCGGTAAGCGTCTGGGCGTCAAGTTCGCCACCCCGATCTTCGACGGTGCCAAACTGGACGACCTGGCAGAATGGACCGATAAGGCCGGTCTGCCCCGCCTCTGCTCCACCCACCTCTACGACGGTGAGACGGGCGAGAAGTTCGACCAGCCTGCCACGGTGGGTATCACCTACTTCCTCAAGCTCGGACACATGGTTGAGGACAAGATGCACGCCCGCTCCATCGGCCCGTACAGTCTCATCACTCAGCAGCCCCTCGGCGGTAAGGCCCAGTTTGGTGGCCAGCGTTTTGGTGAGATGGAGGTCTGGGCACTGGAGGCCTTTGGTGCCAGCCATGTGCTTCAGGAGATTCTTACGATCAAGTCTGATGATACCGTAGGTCGTTCGAAGGCCTATGAAGCTATTGTCAAGGGTGAGCCGATGCCTACGCCGGGCATCCCCGAGTCGCTCAACGTGCTGCTGCACGAACTGCGTGGTCTCGGTCTGAGCGTGAAGCTTGACTAAAAAGGAAAAGTGAAGAGCGAAAAGTGAATAATTTGCTGCCGCCCTTCAATAGTAAATCGTAAATCCGTAAATCGTAAATTGAAATATGGCTTTCAAGAAAGATACAAAGACAAAGAGTAATTTCACCAAAATTACCATCGGACTGGCTTCACCTGAGGAGATCCTGGAGAATAGCTATGGCGAGGTTACCAAGCCTGAGACCATCAACTACCGTACCTACAAGCCCGAGCGCGACGGCTTGTTCTGCGAGCGTATCTTCGGTCCTACGAAGGACTATGAGTGCGCCTGCGGCAAGTATAAGCGTATCCGCTATAAAGGCATCGTGTGCGACCGTTGTGGTGTCGAGGTGACCGAGAAGAAAGTGCGCCGTGAGCGCAGCGGCCATATCGAGCTCGTCGTGCCCGTGGCCCATATCTGGTATTTCCGTAGCCTGCCCAATAAGATCGGCTATTTGCTCGGCCTGCCCACCAAGAAGCTCGATGCCATCATTTACTATGAGCGCTACGTGGTCATCCAGCCCGGTGCCCTCGAGGGACGCAAGAATGCTGAGGGCGAACCCGTACTGGGATCCCAGAAGTACGACCTTCTCTCCGAGGAGGAATACAACGATATCATCGACAACCAGCTCTCTGAGGAGAACTATATGCTGGACGACAGCGACCCCAACAAGTTCGTGGCTAAGATGGGCGCCGAGGCTATCTACGAACTGCTGCAGCAGCTCGACCTCGACTCGCTGAGCTATGAACTGCGCGACCGGGCCAACACCGACTCGTCGCAGCAGCGCAAGAACGAGGCCCTGAAGCGCCTGCAGGTGGTCGAGGCCTTCCGCTCGAGCGTCGAGAAGGGCATCAACCGTCCTGAGTGGATGATCATGAAGATCCTGCCCGTGACGCCGCCCGAGCTGCGCCCGCTGGTGCCCCTGGATGGTGGCCGCTTTGCTACGAGCGACCTGAACGACCTCTATCGCCGCGTCATTATTCGTAACAACCGACTGAAGCGACTCATGGAGATCAAGGCTCCCGAGGTGATTCTCCGCAACGAGAAGCGTATGCTGCAGGAGGCCGTCGACTCGCTGTTCGACAACTCGCGCAAGTCGAGCGCTGTCAAGAGCGAGAGCAACCGTCCGCTGAAGTCGCTCTCTGATTCGCTGAAGGGTAAGCAGGGCCGCTTCCGTCAGAACCTGCTCGGTAAGCGTGTCGACTACTCGGCCCGTTCGGTCATCGTCGTCGGCCCTGAGCTGAAGATGGGTGAGTGCGGTCTGCCCACGCTGATGGCAGCCGAGCTATACAAGCCGTTCATCATCCGCAAGCTCATCGAGCGCGGCATCGTCAAGACCGTCAAGTCGGCCAAGAAGATTGTCGACCGCCGCGAGCCCGTCATCTGGGACATCCTCGAGAACGTCATGAAGGGCCATCCCGTGCTCCTCAACCGTGCTCCTACGCTGCACCGTCTGGGTATCCAGGCCTTCCAGCCGAAGCTCATCGAGGGTAAGGCCATCCAGCTTCACCCGCTGGCATGTACGGCCTTCAACGCTGACTTCGACGGCGACCAGATGGCTGTCCACCTTCCCCTGTCTAACGAGGCTATCCTGGAGGCACAGATCCTGATGCTCCAGAGCCACAACATCCTGAACCCGGCCAATGGTGCTCCTATCACCGTGCCGTCGCAGGATATGGTGCTCGGTCTCTATTATATCACTAAGATCCGTCCGGGTGCCAAGGGCGAGGGCCTCTCGTTCTATGGTCCAGAGGAAGCCATCATCGCCCACAACGAGGGCAAGTGCGACCTGCACGCCCAGGTGAAGGTGATGGTCGACGATGTGGTCGACGGCATGAAGATCCGTCATCAGGTCGAGACCTCAGTCGGTCGTGTCATCGTCAACGGCATCGTGCCCCCCGAGGTCGGCTTCGTCAACAAGGTCATCTCGAAGAAGTCGCTGCGCGACATCATTGCCGACGTCATCAAGAACGTAGGTTTCGCCGAGGCTTGCGAGTTCCTCGACGGTATCAAGAACCTCGGTTACCGCATGGCTTATCTGGCCGGTCTGTCGTTCAACCTCGACGACATCATCATCCCGAAGGAGAAGGCTGAGCTGATCGCCAAGGGTAACGAGGAGGTGCAGCAGATTACCGATAACTACAACATGGGCTTCATCACCGACAACGAGCGCTATAATCAGGTCATCGATACCTGGACGCACGTCAACAATGACATCGGTAACATCCTGATGAAGGAGATGACCGAGGCCGACCAGGGCTTCAACGCCGTGTTCATGATGCTCGACTCCGGCGCCCGTGGTTCTAAGGACCAGATCAAGCAGCTTTCCGGTATCCGCGGTCTGATGGCTAAGCCTCAGAAGGCCGGTGCCGAGGGCCACCAGATTATTGAGAACCCGATTCTGTCGAACTTCAAGGAGGGCATGTCCGTGCTGGAGTACTTCATCTCCACCCACGGTGCCCGTAAGGGTCTGGCCGATACGGCTATGAAGACGGCCGACGCAGGTTATCTGACCCGTCGTCTGGTCGACGTCTCCCACGATGTCATCATCACCGAGGAAGACTGCGGCACGCTCCGCGGACTCGTCTGCACCGCCCTCAAGAGCGGCGACGAGGTCATCTCCTCGCTCTCTGAGCGCATCCTCGGCCGTGTCAGTGTCCACGACATCATCAATCCCAAGACGGGCGAGGTCATCCTGCCCGCTGGCGAGGAAATCACGGAGGCCGTTGCCGATGCCATCGAGAAGGCAGAGATTGAGAGTGTCGAGATTCGCTCGGTGCTCACCTGCGAGTCGAAGAAGGGCGTCTGCCGCAAGTGCTACGGCCGCAACCTGGCCACGCGCCGCATGGTACAGAAGGGTGAGGCCGTCGGCGTCATCGCCGCACAGGCCATCGGTGAGCCCGGTACGCAGCTGACCCTCCGTACGTTCCACGCCGGTGGTGTGGCCGCCAATGCCGCTGCCAACGCCTCGATTGTCTCGAAGTACGAGTCGGCCCGACTCGAGTTTGAGGAGGTGCGCACCGTGCCCTTCGACGAGGACGGCCGCGAGTGCGAGATGGTCGTCAGCCGTCTGGGCGAGCTCCGCTTCGTCGATCCCAATACGAAGATTGTCCTGTCGACAGTCAACGTGCCCTATGGTGCCTCGCTCTACTACAAGCAGGGCGACGTCGTGCAGAAGGGCGACAAGATTGCCCAGTGGGACCCCTTCAACGCCGTCATCGTCACCGAGTATGCCGGTGTGCTGAAGTTCAACGACGTCATCGAAGGCATCACCTTCCGTGCCGAGACCGATGAGACCACGGGTCTGACCGAGAAGATCGTCACCGAGTCGAAGGACAAGACCAAGGTGCCCACCTGCGACGTGCTCGACGTCAACGGCGAGAAGATCGGAACATATAACTTCCCCGTGGGTGGCCACGTCGTCGTCGAGGACGGCCAGACCGTCAAGACCGGTGAGACGCTCGTCAAGATTCCGCGTGCCGCTGCCAAGGGTGGTGACATCACCGCCGGTCTGCCCCGTGTGACGGAGCTCTTCGAGGCCCGCAACCCGTCGAACCCCGCTGTCGTCAGCGAAATCGACGGTGAGGTCACGATGGGCAAGGTGAAGCGCGGCAACCGCGAGATCATCGTCACCTCGAAGGCCGGCGATCAGCGCAAGTACCTCGTTTCGCTGTCCAAGCAGATCCTCGTGCAGGAGCACGACGCCGTCCGCGCCGGCACGCCGCTCAGCGACGGTGCCATCACGCCGAGCGACATCCTCGCCATCAAGGGCCCCACGGCCGTCCAGGAGTACATCGTCAACGAGGTGCAGGACGTCTATCGTCTGCAGGGTATCAAGATCAACGACAAGCACTTCGAGATCATCGTCCGCCAGATGATGCGCAAGGTGCAGATCAACGACCCGGGCGACACCTCGTTCCTCGAGCAGGAGATTGTCGACAAGCTCGACTTCGCCGAGGAGAACGATCGCATCTGGGGTAAGAAGGTGGTCACCGACGCCGGCGACTCCGAGAACCTGCAGAAGGGTCAGATCGTGACCGCCCGCCGTCTGCGCGACGAGAACACCAGCCTCAAGCGCCGCGACCTCCGCACCGTCCAGGTGCGCGATGCCGTCCCCGCCACGTCGACTCAGATCCTTCAGGGTATCACCCGTGCTGCCCTGCAGACCAAGTCGTTCATGTCGGCCGCATCCTTCCAGGAGACCACCAAGGTGCTCAACGAGGCTGCCATCCGCGGCAAGGTCGACCATCTGGAGGGCATGAAGGAGAACGTCATCTGCGGTCACCTCATCCCTGCCGGTACAGGTCTGCGCGAGTTCGAGAAACTCATCGTCGGCTCCAAGGAGGAGTACGAGCGCATGCAGGCTAACCGCAAGAACGTGCTCGACTACGTTCAGGAGACGGCCCTCGAAGACTGATCCCCCAGACATCATCCTATATTGAAATAAAAAGGCTGCAAGGCCCGCGAGTGAATCCGCGGAGGTCTTGCAGCCTTTTCTTTTTTATGCCTATCCTTTTCTTTTGTTGTGCCTTAATTTAGGGACGGCAGCAAACCGTTATCCCCATAATCAGCGCCGTACAATCTTGCGCACACTGCCGTCGGGCTGCCTGACCAACATAAGGCCTTGCTGCTGTCGACTGATGTGGCGGCCCTGTAGGTCGTAGACGACTGAGTTCTCGGAATGAGTGCCCGTTTGGTTGATGCCGCTGTTGTACGAACTGTTGATACTTATGTCGTCGACCATGATGAAGAACCCTTCGAGCGCCCGGCTGACATACTGCAGGGCCACGTAGACAACGGGCTCACCAGCGTAGTCATCGAGTGGCACACTTACCTGCTGCCAGTCTTGGCTGAAAGGCACCTCACGGACGTCACCCACGGCCGTGAAACTGTCGAATGCGTCATCCGTCGTAGAGACGAGCACACGGTAGCGTTCGGGCAAGTTCCATCCTTCGTTCTTGAAACCTTTTACCCAGAAAGTCAGCACAGGCTGGTCGCCCAACGTTAGTTGTGGCGAGACGAGCCATACGTCGCTCTCGTGGTCACGTTTAGACGTACAATATGCTATTCCCAGCCTGCTGCCGCCGTGGGGATAGCAACCAGAGGTCTCGGGCAACATCTCAGGCGTGGCTCGCAACGGATCGAAGGCGATGAAGCCCACGCTCATGCCTTTCAGTGCATAGTCGTAGAAAGCCCATCCGTCGGTGCCCATGTTGAGGCGGTCTTCCGACCACCAACGTGGGTTGAAATCGTGCCCGTAGTCGAAATCGTTGCAACTCTCAAAGTCGAGGGTATAGGGGCTCAGAATTTCCCGTGACGTCAGCTGAATAGTAGCCTTGTCATTTTGCGGATGCTCGTCACCGTAAAGTCGGGTCCTGGCCTCTACATCGTAGGTGCCCGGCTTACTGAGGTCAAAGACAAAGGTAAGTGTCTTTTCCTCATGTGGAAGGAGACTTACGGTTTGTTCACTGACAGAGTTTCCTGCACGACATTCGACCGTCATCTGGTCGATGGTCATAACGCCATAGTTGCGCACGACGACATCTACCTCGGTTGATTCGGTAAAGATTGCACTACTATTCACCGGACGACTGAAAGCAACTACGCCGGCGTCGCGTGACCAGGCGTCGGCTCCGTGCCCAAAGTGAGCCCTGACTGCCAGTGCGCCACCCCCTTCGATCGGTCGGAGCTGGCCGTCAGACATTCGCTCATAAAATAGCCGGTATTCTGTATCGTAATCTATGCCGACGCCCAGATTGTTCCATGTCATCTGGTGAACCTCGACAAAGTAGGCGCCAGGCTCCAGAATCATGGGCGGTGGCGTAAATAGGCGTATACCCTCGTCAGCACCACGCTCACACGTGGTATGCCAAAGACACCGGCCGACGGTCGTCCCTTCGTTTTCAAGGCAGTATATAGCAACACCCATATCACGCTGTCGGTAGTAGCCATCGTAAGCCATGCCCACGGCGATGGAGGTCAGCGTATCGCGAGTGGACAGTGTGAAACTATTTGCAGGCGGAACAGAGCGCGTTCTCCGGGCCTAGCTGGTCGGTGACGTGAGCGGCCCCCATAGGTTCATATTTCCAACAGTTGGAGCGCGATGTCCATGTAGGACTGACGTCCTCGCCGGTGCTGAAGTTGGTCTTGAAGGGCAGTTCTGTGACAGGAGCGATGTGGCGGAAGTTGAAGTTGATGGTGTCTGTTTCGAAGGCCTCGTTCCTGGCTGCCACCGAGAGCGTGTGCCAACCTACGTCTGACAGGTCGGCACGCTGGTCAAACCATACCTGACAAACACCATCAACGGGCAGATTGACATTGTAGTCCTGTTCTGCATATGGGCCGCCGTCTATACTGAGAGCCAGAGTTTGCCGGACAGAGGTATCAGTGCCCTCATTGGCGATTTCGACGCCCACAGGCGTTTGGTCGGTCAGGTCGCAGTTAGCGTCGGGCAGTAACAGACGTCGTACTGTGATAAGAGGTGCGAGCGTCAACGTGCCATGACCGAAACAGACATCGTCGAGAATGAGGTTGTTGCCTCGTGATGTACAGTGGAACCCCAGTCGATAATCACCCTCGACAGGGATATCGAAGTTGACCACCTTCCGCCGCCACGATTGCGACATGACGCTATCCTTGGCAACAACGTTCAGCAACTTGACGTCCGTAGATTCTTGACCATAACAAAGCTCGAAGGTCTCCCATGTGTCATTGCGAATGGAGCGCACATAGAACGAGGCGTAATGGGCACCAGCCTCCAGATGGAATGTCTGCGACAAAAGATAGTCGTCGTTGCCGAAACCGCTCCATCCGCAGTTCACGCAGCCTGATGCGTTGTCTGAGCCTGGCAGCCAGTCGTTCCACTGCCATGTGGAGTAGTCGCTATTGGCATTAGTGTGCCGTCGGCATTGTACGTGTAGGTCTTTGTCCAGATGGCGGCATAGCTGCCCTCGCGGTATTCCTCCTGCGTTTCGGTCTGCATTTGCCCTTTCTCATAGGTGTAGACCAGCCGCTGTTGCGGGGTGAACATGGTGGGGTCATCCCATGCCTGCATCAAAGTGACTGCGGTCAGCAGCAGCCCGTCAGCATCGTAGGTGTACTCGAAGTGGTTTTCATTGCCCAATGTGCCTTTTATTCCCAATCTCACACTTTTTTCGTATTTTTGCAACAATAACTATATGTTACGTCTATGATAGGTGAAATGCAGTTCACGGCCGTGATGTTGCTCTCGCTGATGGCACTGTCCCTGTGGCTCCTGCTGCCTAATCGAGTATCGCTGAATCGTGTTACTAATCTCTCACGATGGCTGATGATTGGTGCCCTTGTCGTGCTGGTTATTCAGTTTGCGCTGCAGCACATCTTGGGGCTACGCCAGACGGGTGTAGTACAGGCTGCAATGCTTAATCTGCAGCTGTTCATTCCTGGCTCTGCCTTGTTGTCGCTGAGCGTGCTGAATCTGCAGCGCCAAGGACGACTGACGCGTATGGAGTGGTTTGTTGGTGTGCCTGTCTGGCTAATCTCCATAGCGCTGCTTTGCTGGGCTATCATCACTGACGGGCTGCCCTTCAGAGAAGTCTCGGAGCGACTGATGTGGGCCGAGGTGACGGCAAGTTTGCTCTATTGTGCGATGCAGTTGTACTTCCAGCAGAGTTTGTCGGACGGGAGCAGCAGAGGCCTCGCTATTAATAAGGGGAAGGATACCCATTTTCGTCATTTTTGCCGTCGGGCGTGAAAAAGTCATTCATTGAGCTTGGCGGCAAAGAGAAAAAGACGTATCTTTGCAACATGATGAAAAGACTACTGACTTCTTTCGCTGCTGCGATGAGCCTCACGATGGTGTCGCATGCAGAGACCCTCCGCTTCGATTTCGGCTCAGCCGAGGCTGCCGAGGGATTTACCGCCGTCACCTCCGATATGACCTACAGCGCTGAGCGGGGCTTCGGCTTCGAGCCAGGTGCAGCGCCTGTCGACGTCGTGCGGTGGGGCGATGACCTCCTGACGCGTGATCATGTGACGTCGTCCAGCCCGTTTTATTTCTCTGTCCGCCTCCCCGAGGGCAACTACAAGGTGACGCTGACGCTCGGCGATACCGAGGGCACCTCCTGCACGACGGTCAAGTCGGAGGTCCGTCGGCTGATGATGGAGAGCTTCCGTACGGGTCGTGGCGAGGTCATGACCGTCTCGTTCGTGGTTAATGTGCGCAGGCCTGAGCTATCCAAAGGCAACGAGATCAAGCTCAACTCGCGCGAGATGGACTATGCTACAGGCATGGCGAAGACCTTCACGTGGGACGACAAGCTGACGCTGCAGTTCTACGACACGTCGCCCGCCGTCTGTGCCGTCGAGATAGAGCCCGCGGGCGACGATGTCGTCACGGTCTTCATCATCGGCGACTCCACCGTGACCGACCAGCCCAGCGGCGGCACGTGGGGACAATATCTGCCCCGCTGGTTCGACGCCCGCGTGGTCGTGGCCAATCATGCCGAGAGCGGCATGACGATCAAGGGCTTCCGCTTCTCGCGCCGCTGGGATAAGATCATGGAGAGCGCCCGTCCAGGCGACTACCTGCTCATCCAGCTTGGCACCAACGACGAGAAGAAGCGTGGTCACGACCCGATGTGGGATGCCGACGACCATGCCGGCGACTGGGTGCGCACGCACTCCGACCCGGAGAAAGACTACGTCTGGGGGCTGGCCACGATGGCCCTCGAGGCCAAGCGCCACGGCATGCATCCCGTCATCGTCTCGCCCATGACGAAGATTGACCGCAGGACGGCCACGGCCACCGAGGTGATGACCCCCTATGGGCTGAATGCCCGCCGCGGCGCCGAGCTCGCCGAGTGTCCTTATGTGGACCTGTGGCAGATGAGCCGCGATATGATCAATGCGCTCGGCCGGGATGCCCTTGCGGTCTATTCCGACGGCACCCATACCGACAACTACGGCGCCTATCTCTTCTCGCTTGCCATTGTTCAGACCATCAGGGATCTCGGCCTGGATCTGAGCAAGTATGTGCTGCCTGATGCGCCGACCTTCGATGCCAGGCATCCTCGTCCGTCTCTGAAGGAATTTTCGTGCCCTGTCGAGCCGTCGCGCCGGGCCAGGAAGCCGTCAGCGCCCTCTGCTGACGGGCAGACGGAGTTCGGACCCTTGTAAAAAGGACGTGGCCCCTGTCCTGTGTCAAAGCGGTGCTTTATCATAGAAAAAGCGGCACTTCTCGCTGTGAGAAGTGCCGCTTCTGTTGTGTTAAAGTGCCGCTTTGTCACTTCAGGATGACCTTCGTGCCGCCTACGATGTAGGTGCCCTTCAGGCCTTCGACGGTGCGGGTCTGCAGGCGCAGGAGCTTGCCGTCGAGTGAGTAGACTTCGAAGGGCTGGCCGGTGGCCAGGATCTGACGGATGGCGTCCGTGTGGGTGAACGAGGCGTAGGCCGGAACCGACTCGGTGCCGTCGGCATAGACAGCCATTCGTCGTCAGTGGCGTCTTAAACATTATTTTCAAATTAACCAATTTTTTTTCAGTTTTTATGTATTCAGACAGATGTGTTTTGCATATCTTACTCCCCTCCTTGGCACTCGAGAGCCAAGGAAGGGAGCAGCTGTGCCGTCATTCCCGTGATGGCAGCAGCGTGTAGTTGCAGCGCAGGCCGGATAGGGTCAGGTCCACTTCGAGAGGTCCTGCTCGTCGATGTAGCGGAGGTTGTTCTTGCGGATGACCTCGATGGCGAGTGGACGGTTGTCGGTTCGGAAGACCATGATGCCCTTGCCGCGGAGGAGGAAGGTGTACATGTAGATGAGGCTGATGCCGGCCTCGCTGAAGGCCTTGACGGCGTCGGCAGCGCGTCCCGGCTCGTCGTCGAGCTCGAGTGCGAGCACGTCGTTGAGTGCGACTGCGACGCCTGCCTGCTTGAGCTCCTCGAAGGCGCGCAGGGGTTCTGAGCAGATGAGCCGGTAGATGCCGTACTCGGCCGTGTCGGCGATGGTGGAGGCCACAATCTGTATGTTGGCCTGCTTGAGGACGTCGAGCACCTTGATGAGTGTGCCGGAGCGGTTCTCGATGAAGATGGAAAGCTGGTGGATGGTCATGGGGCTGTTTATTTTAGGGGGTTCGATATTTAGGGATTATTGTCAGAACAGTTTCCGCTTATCCTTGACGCGGACGGCCTTCTTCTCGTCGCTGACGGCGAGGGCGCCCTTCTGGACGAAGCGCACCTTGGGCGTGATGAGGATCTCGTCCTTGAGCAGGCGGGTGACGGTGCGCTCCAGTCGCTGCAGGTCGCGATAGTCGTCGGTGAAGAGCTGGCCCAGCTCTACGTCGATGGTCATGGTGTCGCCGGCGTCGGTGGTCTCGAGGGTGATGAGGTAGTCGGTGGACAGCTCCTGGAACTTGAGCAGGATCTTTTCGATCTGGATGGGGAAGATGTTGACGCCCTTGAGGATGATCATGTCATCGGAGCGGCCCTGCAGGCGGGCGATGCGGCGATGGGTGCGGCCGCAGGGGCACGTGCCGGGCAGGATGCGGGTCAGGTCGCGGGTGCGATAGCGCAGCAGTGGCATGGCCTCGCGGTTGATGGTGGTCAGCACGAGCTCGCCCATCTCGCCGTCGGGCACGGGCTCGAGCGTCACGGGGTCGATGATCTCGACGATGAAGTAGTCCTCCCAGATGTGCAGTCCGTCCTGCTCCGGACATTCGAAGGCGACGCCCGGGCCCATCATCTCGGAGATGCCGTAGGAGTTGTAGGCACGGACGCCCAGGTTCTGCTCGATGCGCTGTCGCTGCTCCTCGCTGTGTGGCTCGGCTCCGATGCAGAGGACGCGCAGACGGGTGTCGCGGCGCGGGTCGACGCCCTCGGCCTTCATCACCTCATAGATGCGCGAGGCATAAGAGGGTATGGCGTGGAGCACGGTGGTGCCGAAGTCGCGGATGAACTTGATCTGGCGCGTCGTGTTGCCGGCGGCGGCAGGAACGGTGAGCATGCCGACGCGCTCGGCACCGTACTGGAAGCCCAGTCCGGCGGTGAACATGCCGTAGCCGGCCGAGTTCTGGAAGACGTCGTCGGGCCTGGAGCCCACCATCCACAGGCAGCGGGCGACGGCCTCGGCCCACTCGTCGAGGTCGCGCTGGGTGTGGAGCACGACGGTGGGGTTGCCCGTCGTGCCGCTCGACGAGTGCAGGCGGGTGCACTGTCTGAGGGGCACGCAGGCGAGTCCGAAGGGATAGTTCTCGCGGAGGTCCTCCTTGGTGGTGAAGGGCAGTCGGCGGACGTCGTCGAGGGTGCGTATGTCGTCGGGCGTGATGCCCAGCTCGTTGAAGCGCCGCTGATAGAAGGCGTTGTTCATGCACAGGCCGAGCGTACGTCTCAGCCGCTCCATCTGGAGGGCCTCGAGGTCCTGGCGCGGCATGGTCTCCAGCTCTGGATGTAAGTAGGGGCTATAGTCCATTGTCGTTTTTTTTTGTATTGTTTGGTTGGTATAGGTTGGCTTTGTTACTATAGGTTGGTTGTTCGTTTAATAACTTGGTATGGAATAGTTACAGACCCCACCCCCAACCCCTCCCCTTGAAGGGAGGGGAGCAGCTGCGCCGTCATTCCCGTCGGACAGTGCGGCAGCCACTCCTCCCCTTCGGGGAGGTCGGGTGGGGTTACTCCCCTCCCCTCAAGGGGAGGGGCTGGGGGTGGGGTCTGTATCTTTACTCATTCGTCCTAAGTTTTTACTAAATAGCTCGGGCAAAGTTACGAAAAAGATACAGAAACGCCAAACATTTATGCGGGAAATGCGGGAAAAGACTACTAAAACGGAAGCCTAATGAATAAATAAACGTTCGCAGGTTCGATTGAGGAGTTTGGGAGTTTTTTTAGGGAGTTTAGGAGTTTGGGAGTTTAGGAGTTTAGACGATAGACAATGACCTGCAAGTCATGGCTCAAGACTATCGTCTAAACTCCTAAACTCCCAAACTCCTAAACTCCTTAAAAAATCCTTATGCCGGGTGGTTCTCTGCGAAGACTGCCATGCGCTCGTCGAGCTGGGCATACTGGTGGTCCTCGATGAAGGAGGTGCAGACGCGCAGACCCTCCTGATGGGAGCCCGTGGTGATGAGGCAGATGGCCGAGACACCATAGTACATCAGCTCGCGGGCCAGCTCGCCGGAGGTCATGCCGCGATAGCCGATGGTGAAGTAGAAGCCGTCGGCGATGGGCTGGTCGAGGTCGCGGTCGTAGACGACGTGGAAGCCGTGGCGGAGGAAGATCTCCTTCAGCTTGTGGGCCCGCTCGCCATAGACGCGGATGTCGTCGCGGAAGCGATACTGGCCGTCGCAGGCTGCCCGCATCATGGCTGCCATGGCGTATTGGGCCGAGTGGCTGGTGCCTGATGAGAGGGCATAGAGCATGCGGGTGGAGAAGACGAGACCGAAGGGCAGACCCTCGTAGCGCTGGGCCAGGTCGGGATAGTGGCGATGGAAGAGGCTGTCGCTGATGCAGACGACACCGATGCGCTCGCCGGCATAGGAGAAGGCCTTCGAGCCGGAGATGAGCAGCATGTAGTTCTCGGTGTAGCGGGCCACGGTGGGCTGATAGGGCGGCTGGAAGGGCACGGAGAGATCCTGGCGGAAGTCCATGGCGAAGTAGGCCAGGTCTTCCATGACGATGGCGTCATACTTCGTGGCCAGCCGGCCGATGATCTCGAGCTCCTGCTCCGTCAGGCAGATCCACGACGGGTTGTTGGGGTTCGAGTAGACGATGGCGCAGATGCGGCCCGTCGAGAGATAGCTCTCGAGCTTGGCCTCTAGGCGCTCGCCGCGATAGTCGTAGACGTCGAACGTCTCATAGCGGACACCCTGCACCTGCAGCTGCATCTTCTGGACGGGGAAGCCCGGGTCGATGAAGAGCACGGTGTCGCGACGGCGGTCGGCCTGCGAGCAGGTGAGGAACGAGGCAAACGTGCCCTGCATCGAGCCGCACACGGGCACGCAGCCCTCGACCTTGATGTCGACGCCGATGAAGGCCTTGACGAAGCGCGAGGCCTGCTGCTTCAGCTCGGGCAGACCCTGGATGTCGGGGTAGGAGTGGGCGATGCCGTCCTGGAGCGCCTTGATCTGGGCGTCGACGCCCACCTGTGCGGCGGGCAGTCCGGGGATGCCCATCTCCATCTTGATGAACTCCACGCCGCTCTGCTTCTCGGCCATGGCGGCCACCTGCTTCACCTCGCGGATGGTGGCTTTGGCAAAGTCCTTGATGCCCAGCTCACTGACGAGCTGGTCGACGATTTCCTTCTTGATAGGTGTTGGTTTCATAGTTCTTAGTTGTTTGATAATATATTAATGTTAACGTCTTGCCGATATTGACCCCGCAAAGTTAAGCAATTTTTCCGTAACGGCAAAGCAATTGGCCGAAAAATGAATCAAAACCGTACGGGCAGTTTGGCGGAAAGTGGCGCTTCTCGAAGGTAATATAGGGGTATATTACTTTCAAAAAGCGCCGTTTTGCCCTTTTTGCTCCTTTTTTGGGCGGATGAAGATGTGATATCGGATTTTTTTCTTATATTTGCACGACGGATGGTCATCGGTTGACTTGAAGTGAAAGTTACAGACCCCACCCCCGACCCCTCCAAAGGAGGGGAGTGGCTGCCGCCCTGCTCGCAGGGAATGACGGCGCAGCTGCTCCCCTCCCCTCAAGGGGAGGGGTCAGGGGTGGGGTCTGTAACTTTAAAATATAGTAAAGATGAAAAAGAAGAGCATGATTATTGCGGCCCTGGCGGTCAGCATCGGCCTGGGGGCATGTGGCAACAAGGCTTCGCGGGCGGTGGAGGAGACGCCGCTGGATCTCCCCGAAGTGGAGGAGACGGTGGCGCCGACCGACTCCGTGAGTCCCTCCTCACCCTCGGAGAAGCCGGGAAAGGTCGTCGCCGCCCCGCCGCCGACATACGAATCGTCCGACGACGTCGATGATGATGACAACATGCGGGGCTTCGACCCTGCGTCGGAGGACGACATGGACGACAACGGGATGAGCCGCTATATGGAAAACTACGACGAAGAGGGCTGGGACTGACCCGTGGCCTGCCGCTCGGCCGAGTGATATTCTGAGGGTGTCATGCCGAAGTGGTATTTCGTTCTTGAGAATCCGTGTAATGTAAAAATAATTCGTACTGGTTGAGGCTTGGATTGTTCGTACCGCTTCGCGGTCTTGCTAAAACAAAATAAAACAAATAAAAACCCAAAAAACAGTCATAAATGGTTTATAATTGTTTTTCTGGTTTTTATTTGTTTTTGTAGGACCGCGAAGCGGTATAACGCAGGGTCTATGATGTGATAAAAAAATTTTTGGAACGAAGGAGGGAAGTTACAGACCCCACCCCCGACCCCTCCCCTTGAAGAGAGGGGAGGGGTCGGGGGTGGGGTCTGTATTTATAGCTTGCGCAAGTCAATGACATGGGCGCTCTTGCCTTGCGAGCGCTCGATGGTGTTCGGCGCCTTCAGCTGCACCTTGGCGGCGATGCTGAGCACGCTCTTCAGACGTGAGGCCAACCGCTTCTCGAGGGCGGCCACGGCGGCGGGCGTGTCGAACGTGCTGGTCAGGTAGTCCTGGCGCAGCTCCACCTGCACCTGCAGCGTGTCGAGGTTGTTCACGCGGTCGACCACCAGCATGTAGCGCGGAGCCACTTCGGGCATCGACAGCACGACGCTCTCCACCTGCGAGGGGAAGACGTTGATGCCGCGGATGATGAGCATATCGTCCGAACGGCCCTGGATGCGGCTCATGCGGACGCTCGTGCGGCCGCAGTCGCACTGGCCCTCCATCAGCGAGCAGAGGTCGCGAGTGCGATAGCGCAGCACGGGCATGCCCTCCTTGGTCAGCGTGGTGAAGACCAGCTCGCCTGTCTGGCCGTAGGGCAGTGGCTCGAGGGTCGTCGGGTTGATGATCTCGGGGTAGAAGTGGTCCTCGCAGATGTGGCTGCCGTGCTGCATCTGACATTCGTAGCTGACGCTCGGTCCCATCACCTCGCTGAGGCCGTAGAGGTTGTAGCCCTTGAGCCCCAGCCGATCCTGAATCTCCTGGCGCATCTGCTCCGTCCACGGCTCTGCGCCGAAGGCTCCGACGCGCAGGCGGATCTGATCCTTCGAGATGCCCATCTTGTCCATCGTCTCAGCCAGATAGAGGGCATACGACGGCGTGCAGGCAATGCCCGTGATGCCGAGGTCGCGGATGAGCTTGAGGTGCTTCTCCGTGTTGCCCGTCGAGGCCGGCACGACTGATGCGCCGATCTTCTCGACGCCGTTGTGGGCGCCCAGTCCGCCGGTGAACAGTCCGTAGCCGTAGGAGACGGAGAAGATGTCGTCGCGCGTCACGCCGTAGGCCGTCAGACAACGGGCCATGCACTCGCTCCAGACGCCGATGTCCTTGCGGGTGTAGCCCACGATGGTGGGGTTGCCGGTGGTGCCGCTGCTGGCGTGGAATCGGATGATCTCGCTCTGCGGCGCGGCCTGCAGTCCGCAGGGATAGTTGTCGCGCAGGTCCTTCTTCGTGGTGAAGGGCAGCTTGATGATGTCTTCAATCGTCTGGATGTCGTCAGGCACGAGGTCGAGTTCCTGCAGCTTATGGCGGTAGAACGGCACGTTGTGATAGACATATTCCACGATTTTGTGCAATCTTTTACCTTGTAGCGCGCTCATCTCGTCGCGGCTCATGCATTCCTTGTTGGGATTCCAAATCATAATCTTGTTCGTTTTTTGTGTGATGCTCCTATTGAATAATGGCGGTGTTTGCTTGGCTGTGGGCACGCCAGCCCGCTTATTAATCGGCAAAATTAAGAAAAAACGTGGTAATACAGACGCCTGTGTTTGTTAAAAATCAATAAATATAAGAAAGACTGCGTTCCTGAGGGACAGAAACGCAGTCTTTCTTGCATGTTTATGTAATCCGGAAGATTACTTCTGAGCCTCGCGTCCCAGTGCCAAGGCCTTGATGTTAGCCTCGACGACGGCGTCGCCCTTGCGTCCGAAGACGCGGCGGATGGCGTCCTCCAACTTCTCGTACTCGATGCCGAGAGCCTTCTGAGCAGCGCCCAGCAGGATGACGTTGGCCGAGCGGCTGATGCCGTTGTCCTTGGCCATCTGCTCAATGTCGATGGCGATGACGTTCTGGATCTTGGCCAGGTCGCCGCGGATGACGTCCATGTCGGGATAGTTGGGGATGTTGACGAAGGGCGTCGACGAGGTGATGATCCATCCCTCCTTCGAGAGGTAGGGCAGGTAGCGCAGGGCCTCCATGGGCTCCATCGAGATGATGACGTCGGCCCCGCCCTTGGCGATGAGGTCGCTCGAGATGGGCTCGCTCGAGATGCGGAGGTTCGACTGCACGTCGCCGCCGCGCTGGCTCATGCCGTGCACCTCGGCCTGCTTGATGTAAAGGTTCTCGTTCATGGCAGCCTCGCCGATGATCGTTGCGATCGAGAGGATGCCTTGTCCTCCCACGCCGCAAAGGATAATATCTGTCTTCATAATCTTCTTTATTTTAACCGCAAGCGGTCTTACAAAAACAAATTAAAACAAGTAAAACAAATCAAAACATATATCAGAAGAAACTGATGGTACGACTTTCCGGATCAAAGTAATATTTCTCACATTCATCCATGATAGGAGCAAAATTATATAGGATTCCTATTCTCACTCCTGCCGTCCGCATGTAGTTCCATAGTTGCAGTCGCTCATGAATACTGATCTTGTCAATGGCCTTACATTCCAAAAAGATTTTGTCTTTACATAAGAAATCGACAAAGAGTCTGTGAGGAAGCTCTATACCTCTGAACTTTGGCTTAAAATAATATTCTTTTACATATTTGATTTCAGCCTGATCGAAAGCAATCTTCAGAGAATCTTGATAGACGTATTCTGTCAGCTCAGGGCCCTGTTCTTGGTGGACAGCCTGACAGCAGCCAATCACGTCAAAGACATAATGCTTCAGTTTCCCCTTCAACTCAGTATCAAGTTCTTTCTTTTCGAACATAAATCCTTGCTTACTGTAATGTTTTTATTTGTTTTGTTGGTTTTTATTTGTTTTTTGTCAGACGCCTTTGGCGTTAATTCTCATTTTTTCTCAGCCTGTGCCTTCTTCTGCTTCAGGTGTCTTTGCAGGGTCTGCATGCACTCGCGGCGCGGGATGATGACCGACGTGCCGTGGTAGTTGATCTCGTCGCGCAGGATCTGCGTGATCTCAGGCATGTTCTTCGGCAGGGGGACGACGACCTTCAGGTGCTCGTCGGAAAGACCCAGTCCGCGGCAGATGGCCTCGAACTTGTTCGTGCCGGCCGAGTCCTGTCCGCCCGTCATGCCCGTGGTCAGGTTGTCGGAGATGATGACGGTGATGTCGGCGTTCTCGTTGATGGCGTCGAGCAGGCCCGTCATGCCCGAGTGGGTGAAGGTGGAGTCGCCGATGATGGCCACGGCAGGCCACTGTCCGGCGTCGGCTGCACCCTTGGCCATCGTGATCGAGGCACCCATGTCGACGCACGAGTGGATGGCGTGGAACGGGGGCAGGAAGCCCAGCGTGTAGCAGCCGATGTCGCCGAAGACGCGGGCGTGGTCGTATTCGCGCAGCACCTCGTTGAGGGCGGTGTAGACGTCGCGGTGGCCGCAGCCCTGGCAGAGTGCCGGCGGACGCGGGACGACGTCCTCGCAGGGTGCATAGCACTCGCCCTGCTCCATGCCGAGGGCCTTGCGCACCACGTCGGGGTTGAGTTCGCCCGTGCGGGGCAGCTCGCCCGTCAGTCGGCCCAGGATGTTCTTGCTCTCAGCCACGCCGCGCACCATGTCCTCGATGAAGGGCTGGCCCTCCTCGACGATGAGCACCTGCTCGCACTCGTCCAGCATGCGGCGGACGAGCTTCTTGGGCAGCGGATACTGCGAGACCTTCAGGATGGGGTAGGGGCAGTCCTGCGGGTAGCACTCGCGTACATAATTATAAGCAATGCCGCTGGCGATGATGCCCAGCTTCTTGTCCGGGCCGTCGATATATTTGTTGTAGTCGGAGGCTGCGGCGTCGGCCTCGAGAGCGTCCTGCTGAGCCGTGACGATGTCGTTGCGGCGGCGGGCGTTGGCGGGCAGCAGCACCCAGTTCTTCGCCTCGGCGTTGTAGTTCAGCGGGTTCTGCTCGCGCGGAACGTCAGCACACTCGACGACGGCGCGCGAGTGGGCCATGCGGGTGGTGACGCGCATCAGCACGGGCAGCCCGACGCGCTCGGAGTAGTCGAAGGCCACGGGCATCATGTCGTAGGCCTCCTGCTGCGAAGAGGGTTCAAACGTGGGGATCATGGCAAACTTGCCGTAGAAGCGCGAGTCCTGCTCGTCCTGCGAGGAGTGCATCGAGGGGTCGTCGGCAGCCAGCACGACGACGCCGCCGTTGACGCCCGTCATGCCTGAGTTGACGAAGGCGTCGGCGCAGACGTTCATGCCCACATGCTTCATGCAGACCAGTGCGCGCTTGCCCATGAACGACATGCCGAGGGCTTCCTCCATGGCTGTTTTCTCGTTGGTCGACCAGCGACGGTGAATGTCGCGTTCCTTGGCGATAGGCGACATCTGGATATACTCCGTGATCTCAGTCGAGGGTGTGCCGGGATAGGCATAGACACCGCTCAGTCCGGCATCAATGGCCCCTTGGGCAATAGCCTCGTCGCCTAAAAGAAGTTTCTTCATAATGTGTTTATTTTTTTAGGTTTAAGATGTATCGGCGGCAAATATAGTCATTTTTCCCGAACTGACAAAATGTTCCGCCACGTTTTTTTGATTTCTTTTTGCGCCGTCATTCCCGTCGGGCAGCAGGGAGGGGGCAGGGGGTTGTATATCCTGTTATGCAGAAAAGTTAGATACCCCACCCCCAACCCCTCCCCTTGAAGGGAGGGGAGCAGCTGCGCCGTTATTCCTGTCGGGCGGCAGGGAGGGGAGCGGCTGCGCCGTCATTCCAGTCAGACCTGCAGACACAAAAAAGAGAGACACAAAAAGAGAGAGACACAAAAAAAAAAGACACACAAAAAAGAAGGGGGAGCGTGAGAAAAAGAAGAGGACGTTCGGATAAAACTAAAATCACGGCGTGACGGCATAAAATCTCAGTGTGATTTTAAAAAATCTCAGTGTGACGAAATAAAATCACACTGAGATTTTAGTTATTGACGACACTTCAGGACGGTCTTTGCCCCGTTTGCCGATTGTCTTGGCGCGCCCTCCCGCGTGCTTGTCATGCGGCGCAAGCGGGCGAGGTCGCTATGATGCCTGTGGGAACGCTTAATCCTTCAGGGTGAAAGGGATGCGCTGGGCGATGCGGTCCGAACTGGTGCCGATGAGGGCTTCGTAGTCGCCGGCGTCGGCTCGCCACTGTCCGCTGGCCTCGTCGTAGTAGGCCAGTGCGTCGGCCTTGATGGTCAGGGTGACCAGCCGCTGCTCGCCCGGCTCGAGGTAGACCTTGCGGAAAGCCTTCAGCTCCTTGACAGGCCGGTCCACGGCCGGCTTCTTGCAGCTGACGTAGAGCTGGATGGTCTCAGCGCCGGGGCGCCGGCCTGTGTTCATGACGGGCACGCTGAACGTCAGCTCGCCATGTCGGGTCAGTTCCTTGGGGGCCGACTTCAGCTTGGCAATCTCGAAGGTGGTGTAGCTGAGGCCGTGGCCGAAGGCGAAGAGGGGCTGCTGCTTCTTGCCCAGACGGTCGGTCCAGCGGTAGCCTACGAAGATGTCCTCGGTGTAGTCCTCGTCGATGATCTTGTGGTCAGGGCGCCACGTGCCGGGGTAGCTGCCCGTGGCGTGGGCGCCGCACTGGTCGAGCGAGGCATACCACGTGAAGGGAAGCTTGCCGCTGGGGTTGACGTCGCCTGCCAGGACCGAGGCGAGGGCCGTGCCGGCCTGTGAGCCTATGAACCAGCCCTGCACGACGGCGGGCACGCGGCTGAGCCACGGCATGGCCACGCAGTTGCCTGAGATGTTGACGCAGACGAGCCGCGGGTTGGCCTTGACGAGTGCCTCGATGAGCTCATCCTGAGCGTAGGGCAGCCCGTAGTCCTTGCGGTCGTGGCCTTCGCAGTCCTGATAGTCGGCCTTGTTGAGTCCGCCGATGAAGATGACGACGTCAGCCTGGCGGGCCTTCCCGACGGCCTCGCTGATGAGGGCGTCCTTGGATCGCGTGTCGTAGAGCGAGCGTCCGACGGTGACGCCGTTGTAGCTCTGCACCGTGTCGCCGACGTAGCCGCGGGCATAGTCGACCGTGGCGTTGGCGAAGCGGGCACGGATGCCATCGAGGGGCAGCACCTCGCGCTGCACCTTGAGCGACGACGAGCCTCCGCCGACGGTCATCATCTTGATGGCGTTCTCGCCGACGACGAGGATGCGCCCGGCGTCCTGCAGGGGCAACAACGGCTCATCGCCCTTGCGGATGGGGCTGTTCTTCAGTAGCACGATGCCCTCCTGGGCGATGCGCAGTGCTGCGTCGTAGTGGGCCTCGGAGCAGAGAAATCCCTGCGGACGCTGGCGATTCATCGTCGTGCGGAAGTGGAGGCGCAGCAGTCGGCGCACCTTCTCGTCGAGCTCGCGTGTCGTGTACTTGCCGCTCTGGATGGCGCGTTTGTAGGCCAAGGCCAGATAGTACATGTCGTAAGCATTCGATGCGCCCTCGGAGAGCCCGTTGGTCCATGACCCCATCTCGAGGTCGAGTCCGTTGCGGACGGCCTCGTCGGTGTCGTGACATCCGCCCCAGTCGCTGATGACGACGCCGTCGAAGCGCCAGTCGCGCTTCAGGATCTGGTTGAGCAGGCGGGCATTATGGCAATTGTGTTGGTTCTGATAGAGATTGTAGGCACCCATGATGCTCCATGCGCCACCCTCGACGACGGCGGCGCGGAAGGCTGGGAGATAGATCTCGTGGAGGGCACGGTCGCTGACGCGGACGTTGACCTGATGGCGATACTCCTCGTCGTTGTTCAGGGCGTAGTGCTTCACGCAGGCGGCCACGCCCTTCGACTGCAGCCCCTGGACGTAGGGCACGACCATGCGCGAGGCCAGCCAGGGGTCCTCGCCCATGTACTCGAAGTTGCGGCCGCCGAGGGGCGTGCGGAAGATGTTGACGCCCGGGCCCAGCAGCACGTCCTTGCCGCGATAGAGAGCCTCCTCGCCGACGCTCTCGCCATAGAGCCGCGCCATCGAGGGGTTCCACGTGGCGGCCAGACAGGTCAGTGCGGGGAAGGCCACGCACGAGTCGTTGGTCTGTCCGGCCTGCTCCCACTCGTCCCAGAGCACGTCGGGGCGCACGCCGTGTGGGCCGTCGTCGGTCCACAGGTCGGGGATTCCCAGCCGGGGAACACCCCCGGCTGAGAATTTCGACTGTGCATGGATGACGTGCAGCTTCTCGTCGAGCGTCATGCGGCTCAGTGCATCGTCGATGCGCTGCTCCATCGGCTTCGTCTCGTCAAGATAGACGGGCTTGGCGGTCTGGGCGTGGCTGTCGACGGCGGCCAGCAGCAGGCAGGAAGCTATGATGACGTTTCTCATAGCACGACTTTCTTACCGTTGCGGACGAAGATGCCCTTCTGCTGCGGACGGCTGACGCGCACGCCGGAGAGGGTGTAGACAGCGTTGTCGGAGAGAGACTGACGCTCGACGACGGCGCCCTCGATGGCGTTGGTCAGGTCGCCCTCGACGGCATAGAGCTTGCCGGCGTCGAAGCCTTCGGTGAAGTCGAGCGTGATGGTGTAGACGTGGCCATTGACGAAGACGCCCTCGTCGCCACCCTGGAAGTAGATGTTGCCGTTGTCGTGGCCGTCGTCGCCGCTGCCCACGCCAAGGTACTGGTTGGCGCTGGTGAGGGCGTAGCCGTCGTTGTTGGCAGCCGACCTGAACTCAATGCCCCAGTTGGGCTGGCCGAAGAACTTGAAGTTGCACCAGTTGTCCCACATCTCCTGTCCGCAGGTGATGACCATGCGGAAGATGTTCTCCTCGACCTGAGCCACAGGGAAGTCGGTCATGGCGCCCGTGTTCCATCCGGCGGCATTGCTGTTGACGCTGGGACGTCCGAAGCCCTCGCCGATGATCCAGAGGCCGCCGTCGTTGATCGTGGCGGGCTCGTTGTAGGTGCCGGGCCAGATCTTCAGGTAGTTGCTGCCCTCGATGAGCACGACGGTGTAGTTGCCGCTCAGGGCCTGGAAGGTGAACTTTCCGTTGCCGTCGTTGGTGGCGAAGCAGGGATCGACGTAGATGCTGCTGAGGTCGATGTCGTTAGGATCGGTGATGACAAAGGTCTCGCCCTTCGAGAGGTTGAGCTCGGCGACGAAGTTGCTGCCGATGCCGGTCATGGGGTTGCCGTTGAGCGTGGGCACGGGGCCCGAGTAGGGAATCATCTCGACCGTGATGGTGCCGGGCTTGGCCTTGGGCTGCTCCATCTCGTTCATCGTCTCGCCGTCCCAAGGCTCATAGCCGTTGAGGTCGATGGTGAGCACGAGGCAGTCGCCGTTGGTCAGTGCCTGGCCCGTGTCGAAGATGTTGCCGTCGTCGCCACCGCGGGTGTAGACCTCGTTGCCGTTCTCGTCGTAGCCCCACGAGCCTTCGGGCTGGTTCAGGCGGATGTAGCCATTGTCGTTCATGACGAGGTCCTCGCCGCGGAACTCCTTGCCCCAGCCGTACTGGCCGAAGAACTTGAAGTTGATGCCGCTGGTGATCTCCTTGCCGACGGTGAGGGCAATCTTGTAGACGTTGTCAGAGATCTGGGCCACGGGGATGCTGCTGGCCAGGTTGGCGCCCCAGTTGGAGTTGTTGGCCGAGGCCGTGGGCTGGCCGATGTTCGAGCCGATGATCCAGAGGGCCTTGCCGTTGTCGAACGTGGCGGGCTGGTCGTAGGTGCCGGGGATGATCTTGACATAGTTCAGTGCAGGCATCAGGGCCACGGTGTACTGTCCGCCGACGGCGTTGAAGCGGAACTTGCCGCCGCCGAGGTTGGTGGCAGCAAACTGGTCGACGTAGGCCTCGGCGAGGTTCATCTCGGCAGCCGTTTCATTGCCGATGGTGAACTCCTGACCCTGTGTCAGGGTGCCTTCGTAGACGAAGTAGTTGCCGCGCTTCTGCATGTCCTGGCCGTTGAAGGTGGGGAAGTTGGTGACGACCTTCTGCTTGTAGTCGACGGTGGCGCGGCCGGGCGTCTGGTTCATGTCGAGGGTGACGACGAGGGTGTCGCCGTCGGCAAACTCGGCGCCCGACTTGGCGTAGATGTCACCATGGGCATCGCTGACGGCTTCGTCCTGGCCGTTGATGTAGAGGTAGGGGTTCTCGTCCATGTGGATGATGCCGCCCTCGGTGTCGGAGAGCACGTCGCCGCCCCAGAAGTTGCCGAGGTAGAACTTGAAGTGGATGGACGATGCCGAGACCTGCTCGCCGATGACGAGCTGCATGCGATAGACCTTGTCGGCAATCTGCGGGACGACCTCGGAGTTGCCGGCCCAGTTGTTGCCTGCATCCCAGTTCATGGGAGCGACGAGATAGCTGGGGAAGCCGAAGTACTCGTTGCCGTTGACCCAGAGGGCCTTGTTCTCTGACCAGTTGGCAAAGGCGCTGCCCTCCTCGTCGGTGGCGCGATGCTCCACCTTGATGTAGCTCTTGGCCTCGTCGGCCACGATGAAGTATGCATACTCAGGCATTCCGTAGGCATGGAATGTCCAGACGTTGCCCTCCTTGTGGGTGAAGAAGTCGGGCATGGCGTACCATGAGGCGTCGGTGCCGGGCAGCACGTAGTCCTGGCCAGCCACAAGGCCTGTGCCGGCCATGGAGTCGTAGCCCTTAGTTCCGTCGACGACGAGCTCCTGCTGAGCCTGTGCGCCGCTGACCGTTGCGAGGAGTGCCGTCGCAAGGCCTAAACGTGTAAACCATTTTTTCATAACTTTGCTGAATTGTTTGGGTTAATAATGTGAATGAATGTGATTTGCTATCTGAATGAGAGTCAGTGCTTCAGCTCCTTGCGCCCGTCATGGACATAGACGCCGGGCTGGCGGGGGATACCGACACGGACGCCCTGGAGGGTGTAGTAGTCGGGGTCGGCCATGGCCGTCTGGCGTGTCGGGCGAATACGGCTGGACTGGTCGGCATCGGTGAGCACCGACACGACGGCGCGGGCGGGCAGAAGAATCTGCTGGTAGCGGTGGCGGCCGTCGGTGAGGTTGAAGCGCAGGTCGCGCTGGTTGGCGTTGTAGAGCACGACGCCGTAGGAGCCGTCGGGATTGCGGAAGGCGGCATAGGTGACGCCGCTGTAGGTCCATCCGCTGGTGCCGATGCGCACGGCGCCCGGACGGACGACGGCCGAGAGGTGGGCGATGGTGTAGTAGTGGGAGTTGAGCGTGTACGACTTGTAGTCGTTGGCGATGTCGATGGCACCGAAGCAGGTCTGGCATCCTCCGTCGAGGTTGGGCCCGCGCTGCATGTCGAGCATGAAGTTCCACACGATGGCGGCGCGGCAATGCTTCAGCACGGTGTGGAGTCCCACGTTGAGCATGTTGTCCTGGAGCGACGAGTCGAGGTTGCGGCCGTTGTTCCATGTGCCGATGCTGGCCTCGGTGAAGATGAGCTCCTTCTCAGGCCACAGGTCGTGGATGGTGTTGAGCTCGTCGCTGTTGCCGCCATAGTTGTGATAGGCAGCACCGACGATGAGTTCCTTGCCCTCGAAGGTCTTGTCCTTGAAGAGGTCGTAGATGCGGACTGGATATTGGCGCTGGCTCTCCACGTTGTCGTAGTTGTAGTTATGGTCGAAGAGGTAGATCTTCGTCTGCAGCCCGGCCTTCTTGAAGGCGGGGGCCAGCTGCTGGACGAATCCGGCCTGTTCGTTCCAGGGCATGTAGAGCGAGGCGCAGTTGCCGTGGTTCAGCGGCTCGTTCTGCGGGCTGACGGCATAGATGTCGATGCCCTCGGCGCGGAAGGCCTCGACGAACTTGACGAAGTACTGGGCGTAGGCCTTGTAGTAGGAGGGGTTCAGGTGGCCGTCGGTCCATGCGTCGTGAGCGCGTCGCTCCGTGAGGTTGTTCACCTTCATCCACTTGGGCGAGGTCCACGGGGCGGCGATAATCTTCAGCCCGGGGTTGATGGCCAGGATCTCCTTCAGCACGGGGATGACGTACTGCGTCTCGTCGGTGTAGAGACGGAAGTGGCGCAGCAGGTCGTCGGCCGGGCCCTGCTCGTCGCAGAGCGAATACTCCGTCGAGGAGAAGTCGTTGCAGCCGAGGGAGATGCGGGCATAGCTGACGCCGTAGCCCTCGGTGGGCGAATAGGTCTGGCGCAGCAGGGCCGCCCGGTCGTCGGCCGACATCTTCAGCAGGTTGTAGCACGAGGAGTAGGTGATGGCATAGCCGAAACCGTCGATGGTCTGATAGGTGACGTCGGGCTGGAGCAGGAGTGCGCTGCGGGTGTTGTCTGACGCTTCACCTTTCATCTCGGTGCGGGTGAGCGAATAGTTGCGCGAGCCGTCGGTCGTGTAGACGACGGCCTTCTGTGCGCTGGCGCAGGCCGTGCAGAGCAGTGCAAGGGCAATGATGTTCAGTGTCAGTCTCATCGTTAGGTCATGGATTCTTTAGATGTCTTACTCACGTCCGGGAATGGGCGTCTTAGTCACTGAGACGGGAATCGACAGGTTGCCGAAGCCGTCGATGGTGTAGATGTCGAAGTCGTAGCCCTGCAGCTCGAGGTCGGTGACGGTGTACTCCGTGACCACCTCGGGGATGTTGATGACACGGATGTCGTCGGCCGTCTTCTTGACCGCGATGCGGATGGACTTGACGAGGTTGGTCTCGTCGACAATCTCCCAGCTCAGCGTGAGCGAACCGGGCTCGGGCGAGACGGCCTTCACGTTGCGCACGCAGGGCGAATAGGTGGGGATGTTCTCCAGATACTCCTTGTAGTTGTCGTCCATGTCCTTGCACGATGTGGCGGTGATGAGTGTCAGTCCGGCCATGAGTGCGAAATATATGAGTCGTTTCATAATTCCTTGAATTAGATTGAATGATGATTAGAACTTAATGCGGAGCGACGTCTGCCGCCGGCTCGTGGCTCCGGATTCTGCGGCTTCGCGCTCGGCCAGCTGGGCGGGCGAGAGCAGCAGCTCGCCGAAGAGGGTGATCTCAGAGAGGCCGGAGCAGCCACGCTTCGAGAGGTCCCAGTTCTCGACGAAGCGCACGCGGATGTAGCGCACGGAGTCGGTCATCTCGCTCAGCTCCCACTCGTGGCCCTCCATGGCGTACTGATAGCTCTGGTTGTCGGGCATGTTGACGAGGGTGCCGTCGCCGTTGTAGTCGACGTCGGCCATGATGGGCAGCTTGCCGGCGGTGGAGTTGGTCGAGATGTCGCAGTCCTGGATGAGGAACCATCCGTCCTCGTCGAGCGTCATCGAGCCGAAGAGCTTGAAGCGCTTCAGGTTGTCGGGCTGATAGTAGTCGTAGTCGTCGGAGATGCCGTCAGCTCCGGCTACGCCCCTGTTCGAGAAGGGCTGGTCGCCATACTTGAAGGCGCGCTGCCAGGCCTTCAGGCGGGAGATGCTGACCACCTGGTGCATGTCGACGACGATGTCGACCTGGTCGGTGTCCCAAGGGATGCCAGAGCCGTAGGCGGCGACGTTGTCGGCGTCGGTGCCTGCGTAGTTCTGCGTGTTGACCGACTTGCTGTCGATGATGCCGTCGAAGATGGCGGCGTTGCGATATTCCCATGCCTGCTGCAGGGTGGTCAGCTTTGGCACGAGGGTCCAGATCATCGTCTTGATGGGCTCGCCGGTGACGGGGTCGGGCGACGTGCTGAACTTGGCAAACTCGTATTCCGGCGGCACGTCGTAGCGTTGCTCATTGCTCTGGGCCGTCTTGTTGCCGGCGAAGTCCTCGACGTGGAACGTCACGTCATAGTGGCCGGCAAAGAGTCCGCGGATGCGCGCCTTGGCGTTCATCTGCTTGCTGGTCAGATAGCGGCGGCGGCTGACACCGGCGGAGTCGGTGTAGTCGACGACGACGTAGACCTGCTTTCCTGGGTTGACGTCGACATCGTCCTTCAGGTCGATGCCGGCGGGGTTCTCCCAGGTGATGCTGAGTCCGCCGCACATGGGATGGATCTCGAGGTTGTCCTTGATGATGTTGATGTAGGAGCGTCCGGGCGTCACGTTGATGACGTTGGCAGAGGTCTCACCGCCCCATTTGTCGACGGCCGACACGCTGATGGGATAGGAGCGGGTCTCGTCAGCCAGTCCGTCAATCTCGATCTTGTTGTCGTAGATGCTGGTTGAGCGGAACACCTTCTGCCCAAGCGAGTTGACATAGGCGGCCTTGACGTAGAGCAGGTCGTTGCTCTCGGGAGCCGTAAACTTGATGATGGCTCCGCCCATGGTGGGCTCGTAGCTGAGGTTGGTGACGGTCGTCAGCGTCGTGTCGTCGTCGCTGCAGCCCGTGAGCGCCAGCAGGCCCAGCATGAGGAGCGTGGTTATCTTAATCTTCTTCATATACATCTTTTATATTATTGGTTCGTCTTGCGGATCGTAAATTAGTAGCCGGGGTTCTGCACCAGCAGCGGGTTGTCGACCAGTTCGTTGGTCGGGATGGGCCAAAGGTAGTTGCGGGTGGTGAAGACGTGGAGCATCTCGGCGTCCTCGCGGCGCTGGTAGTATTCGTCGGCGGTGGCGGCATCGGTGTTCCACTGCCAGATGTGGGCATTGAACTTCTCCGGGCCGTCGAGCCAGCGGCGCACGTCGTCGTTGCGATAGCCCTCGAAGGCCAGCTCGATGGTGCGCTCCTGCTTGATGATCTCGCGCATGCCTTCCTGCGTACGATAGAGGTTGGGGTGCTTGGCGTTGGCCCAGGCCTCTTCGACCGTGGGTACGCCGGAGCGGGCGCGGATGGTGTCGAGCACGTTCAGGATGTCCTGCTGGGCGCTGACGCCGCGGGCCTCGTTGAGGCACTCGGCATAGCTGAGCAGCATCTCGTTGTAGCGGATGATGGGCCAGGCGTAGCGCTGGATATTGCCGGCGGTGCCTTGCGTGCTGGGATGGACGAGCTTGCGGAGGAAGACGCCGCTCGTGGGCACGTCGATGTCGTCGTGGGTCTGACGGCCGTTGTCCTCCTGGTAGCGCATGTTCATGGCGACAATCTGGCCGTAGCCGCGGACGCGTGAGCGGTCGAAGCCGATGGAGGCGTAGAAGCGGGGCTCACGTCCGAGGAACATATAGGCCGTCTGCTGGCCGACGACGGCCACCTGCGAATACTCCGAGCTGATGGTCACGACGGAGTCGCGGTGGGCATAGTCGAACGTGGGGTCCTCGTCCATAGGCAGGCCGTGCTCGGTGTAGAAGAACTCGGTGGCGTTGAGCGTCGGGCCGAACCACTGCCATGCGTCGCCCTTTGAGCTGGCCGACTTCAGCTTGAAGTTGATGGAGCGCTGTATCTCGTGCCAGCCCAGCACGCGGTTGGCTGTGCGGGTGGCAGGCCAGATGACCTCCTGGTTGAGGTTCTCGACGGTGGCATACTGATAGTTGTACATCGAGTGGAGTCGCAGCGAGTCGGTGCCGTAGCGGAAGGCACGGGCGTCGGGCGTCGTGGATGTGGCCGACTCGGGAAAGCGGTAGAGCGAGATGCCTGAGGTGCGGCATGCGTCGAGGGCATCCTCGTAGGCGGCCAGGGCGCGCTCCCACTTCTGATGCTCCACCTCGGCGTCGTCCTGCGGGAAGAGCTTGGTGCCGTCGCGGTTCTCCAGGGTGTAGTAGAGCGGGTTGTTGTTGAACAGCGGGCTGGCGGCATAGAGCAGCACCTTGGCCTTGAAGCAGCGACAGATGAGCTGGTCGATGCGGCCGATCTCGTTGGTGTTGATGATGCGCTGCGGCAGGGCGTCGACGGCTTCGTCGAGCAGCGTGACGATGTAGTTGACCACGGTGTCGACGGGTTCGCGCACCAGCTGGTTCTTGGGGTCGGTCACGTCGAGCGGGGTCTCCTCGCGGATGAGGGGGATGGCGCCATACTGGGTGAAGAGCAGGAAGTGATAGTAGGCCTTGAGGAACTTCACCTCGGCGGCCCATCGCGAGATCTCGCTCTGCGTCATGTCGGGCACCCGCGAGATGTTGTTAAGGAACGTGTTGCAGATGCGCAGCGGCACGAAGAGCGAGGCCTCGCACGGTGCATGCTCGGCCCACGAGCCGCCCCAGTCGCCATACCAGTAGGACATGATGGGTCGGTCGGCGCTGATCTTGCCCAGGACGGCGTTCTTGCCGTCGGTGACGCGCTGTGTGCTCATGATCATCTCGTCGCTCATGCCGATGAACGAGTAGGTGTTGTCGAACTCGGGAATGTAGTGGTAGCAGCTGGCCAGGGCCTTGTAGGCCGTCTCCTTGCGGTTGAAGACGGCAGAGATCTCCTGCGTGTTGTCGGGCACGACGTCCAGATAGTCGGAGCATCCGCTGGCCAGCACGGCCAGGAGGGCCATCATTGTCTGCCTGATGTATTTTCTTTTTATCATGATTCTTCTTTTTTTTCGTTATGTCTTTTTTTCGTTATAACGTTATAACGGAATTTCGTTATTTCGCTATTTCGTTATGACGTTATTCCGATTTGTGTTAAAGCTCTACGTTGATGCCCACGTTATAGACACGCTGCGTGGGATAGTTGGTGCCGTAGCCGCCCATCTCGGGATCCCAGAGCTTGAAGTCGCTGAAGCAGAACAGGTTGTTGCCGGAGGCAAAGATTCGGATGACGTCGAAGCCCCACTTGCGGGTGAGCTTCGAGGGCAGCGAATAGCCCATCTCGACCGTCTTCAGGCGGAGGAAGGTGCCGTTGCGGAGCCACCAGGTAGAGTTGACCGTGTTGTTCGAGCGGGGACTCACCGAGAGGCGCGGCCAGAAGGCGTGCGGGTCGGGGTTCTCCTCGCTCCAGTAGTTGCCGGCGACGAGCTTGAGCACGTTGCGGCGTCCGGCCAGCGGCTCGATGGAGCTGGGGTCGATGAAGAACGACGAGTGGGCCGAGCCCTGGAAGAAGAACGAGAGGTCGAAGCCCTTGTAACCGGTTGAGGCACCGAAGCCGTAGATGATCTCCGGGTCGGTGGGATAGCCGATGGCCACCTGGTCGCGGGCGTCGATGATACCATCCTTGTTAATGTCGACATACTTGATGTCGCCGGCCATGTAGTCGAGCCCTGGACGCAGGTCGAACTGGCGGGGGCTGTTCTCGACGTCGTTCTCGTCGATGAACAGTCGTTCGGCCACGTAGCCCCACTGCTGCGACAGGTTGTAGCCCATGCGGTTGCGCCAGGCCTCAGGGTAGACGCGGTCGCCGCCTTTCAGGTATTCGCTTGTGGCATAGGTGTAGTTGAAGCGGGTCTGCAGCCACCAGTCGCGGGTGATCGACCAGTTGATGTCGAACGAGGCGTCAATGCCGTGGCTCTTGGCTTTGCCCATGTTGGCCCAGATGCTGGCCGTGGCGCCCATCGTCTGCGGCACCGACTGCATCTGCTGATAGATGTCATCGCGGTTCTCGCGGAAGTATTCCACCTGCAGGTTAGCCTTGCCGAGGATGTCGACCTCGACGCCGTAGTTCTGCTTCTTGGCCACCTCCCATCCGATCTTGGCGTTGGCATAGCGGTTGATGCTGTATCCGTTGTAGCTCTGGTTGGACCCCTGCGGGTCGGTGCCCCAGTAGTAGCCGTAGCCGCTGTTGTCGGTGTTGACGTCGGCCAGGTAGTAGAAGCGCTGGCTCGACGACATGATGTTGTCGTTACCGACGAGGCCGTAGCTGGCTTTCAGCTTGAACATGGGGAAGATCTTGTCGAGGCCGAGGCTGGTCCAGAACTTCTCGTTCGAGACGATATAGCCCACGCCGATGGAGGGGAAGAAGCCCCAGCGGTGGGCGCGGTCGAACTTCTCCGAGCCGTTATATCCGAAGTTGGCCTCAAGAAAGTAGCGCTCACCATAGCCGTAGGTGAAGCGGCCCGACAGTCCGAGGGTGCGCACGGGCAGCGATCCGAAGATGCCCCCGATGTTGCCCAGAAGCTGCTCCTTCATCTGTCCGACGAGGAGTCCGCCGACGGAGTGCTTGCCGAAATCGCGGTTATACTGCAGTGCGCCCTCGAAGTAGTAGCTGCTGGTGGTCGACAGCTCCTGTACGGGGTTCGACAGCCGCTCCTGACCCTCCTGAATCTGGTTGAGCGAGTATTTGGTCCCGAGTTCGCTGACTTCGGTGAGCAGTGCGTAGTAGAAAGGCGTGATGCTGCGCGTGTTGGTGTTGGAACCGGTCGACGAGAACGAGGCCAGGGCTCGGGCCGAGAGTCCCTCGGTGATCATCTTCAGGTCCTGCTCGAGGGTGAAGATGGAGTTGCCCGTATAGCTGAAGGCATCCTTGTAGCCCACCATCATCGAGGCATAGGGGTTGGGATAGTCGGGGCGCTGGCCGTAGTTGCCGTAGAGCACGTGGTCGGCGTAGTAGAAGGAGTTGTCGATCGACTTGTCGTAGTAGGCCGGGAAGTCGACCGGGTTGGCCCGCATGATGAGGTCGAAGATGCCGTTGTGGTTGCGCCAGTCGGAGACGGTGGCGGCCGGCGTGTTCGAGCGGTCGAGCAGGGTGTAGACCTTGACCGATGCCTTCGTCGTCTTGGTCAGGTTGACGTCGACGTTGGCGCGGACGTTGTAGCGGTTGATGGAGATGTTGTTGTTGTAGTTGTTCACCTTGGGCACCTTCAGCAGACCGTTCTCATGGGTGTAGGCCACAGACAGATAATACTGGGCCACCTCGCCGCCGCCCGATGCCGTGACGGTGGCCTTGGTGTTGATGGTCTGGTTCTTGAAGAGCATGCCGTACCAGTCGACGTTCGGATAGAGCATCGGGTTCTTTGCGGCCTTGGTGTTCTCAATCTTCTCCATGAGATAGGCGTCGCTGGCATTGCCGAGGATGTCGCGCGTGCGCACGGCGTAGTTATAGAGGTTCATGTAGTCGATGCCGTCGACGAACTCCAGGATCTTGGTCGGCGTCGAGATCTGGGTCTCCACGCGCGTGGTAATCTTGGTCTTGCCCTTGCGGCCGCTCTTGGTCGTGACGAGAATCACGCCGTTGGCACCCTTCGAGCCATAGAGGGCGGTGGCCGTGGCGTCCTTCATGATCGAGAAGGAGGCGATGTTCTCAGGCTCCAGGCGGGCCAGGTCTTCAGTCGACATCTCTACGCCGTCGATGAGGATCAGCGGGCCGGCCAGGGCCGAGTTGATCGTGGAGACGCCGCGGATGAAGAAGTTGGCATTGTCGCGTCCGGGCTCGCCGCTGCGCTGATAGGAGATGACGCCTGCGATGCGTCCGGCCAGCGTGTTGGTCAGGTTGGTCGTGGGCGTCTTCAGCTCGGCCGGATTGATGGTCTCGATGGAGCCGATGACCGAGTTCTTCTTCTGCTTGGCGAAGGCGACGACGACGGTCTCCTCGAGCGTGTTGTCGTCTTCCTTCATCACGACGTCGATGACATCGCGCTGGCCGACGCGCTCGCGCTTTGTCGTGAATCCGACGTAAGAGAATGTCAGTGAGTCCTGGGCTTCAGCCTGGACGGCATACTTACCGTCGATGGTGGTCGTGGTGCCGCTGGCTTCCTTGCCCCTCACAACGACGCTGACGCCGGGCAGGGGCGTCCCCTCGGCGTCGACGACGAGGCCTTTCACGATCTTCTGTGCACTGGCCGTGAGCGCGCCGGCCCACAACAGCGGCAGAATCAGGAAAAGCTGCAAGATGGTTTTTCGTTTCATGTTGCTTCTTTTTTTGTTTATTTGAGTTTTAAGTTTCTTTTTCGGATGACGGGTTGGTAGTTATGGCTGCCGGGGATGTCTGCCGGACTTTTTAGGTTTCGGAGGCAAAGGTACAATAAAAAAGAGCGCGATTTTCATCAAAGTAGGGCTAAAGTGGATGATTTGGGAGAATTTATCAATGGTAAAGCTTTGATAATCAGACGGAATGTGCGCTGGTGTCATGATTAGAAAAGTGGACGATGAAAAGTGTGCGCACGACAATTAAAGAAGCGCTAAAAATATTCGGATTTACGATTATTTGTTAAATAAATTCGCAGTTTTTCGACGTAAAAATACAATCGCCTGATAATCAATGTGTTCGTAGATTTGTGAAAAAGAAGCGGTCCTTCTCGGGGCAAGAAGTGCCGCTTTTCGACCCGAAAAGGACCGCTTCTTGCCCCGAGAAGGACCGCTTTGTCTGCTCAGAGGATGCGAGTTGTAAAGAAAAATCCGAATTTTGGTGAAGAACGGCCTGACTGGCCCCGTCAGAGGTGGCTGCCGATGCGCTTCACCTGCGCTTCAAACTGCTCCCGGTCGCCGAGGGCATTGTTTTTCACCATCGAGCGGTAGTTGTAGATGGTGTGGACGGAATAGTGCAGGAATTCGGCTATCTTCGACGAGTCGGTGATGCCGAGGCGGATCAGGGCGAAGATGCGCAGCTCGGTGGTCAGCTGGCCGGGCCGTGGCGGGGTGATGCGCGCCTCAGGCTGCAGCAGGGCATTGAAGTCGTCGAGGAATGTGGGGAAGATGTGCAGGAACGCCTTGTCGAAGTCGTCCATCAGCTCAGCCAGCTCGCGGTCGCTCGTCTCGCGGATGCGGTCGGTGGCCAGATAGTCGGCCAGCTGTCCGCTGCGCGCCTTCTTCATGACGGTGATGCGGAAGGCGTCCATCTTTTTCATATAGGAGGAGCAGAGGGCGAGGAAGCGCCCGATGTAGACGTCCTTGATGCGGTTGCTGTCGTTCAGCTGGCCGTTGCTGAGGTTGAGCTGTTCGACGGCCTCGTTGAGCTGCTGGTTGAGGTCGGTCAGGCTGAGGTTGGCCTGGTGGAGCTCCGCCCGTGCATGGGCCAGCCGCTTCATCTGGCGGTAGACGTAGGCCATGGCGGCGGCCAGCAGGAGAGCCAGCACGCTGATGATGCCGAGGCTCCAGCGCAACTGGTGGTTGCGCTTCTCGGTGAGCAGGTGGTAGTTGTGGCCGACGACGTTCAGCACGCTGGCACTCTGCATGTTGCGCAGCGGCGTGTTGTATTGGCGCAGCCCCTCCTGCGAAGCGGCGATGAGCTTGTAGGACAGTTCTACGTTGCCCTCCTCCGACAGTCGGTCGGCCAGGGTCCACAGCGAGGCCTGGTCCTTGATGGAGCATCGCACGTCGTTGATGGCCGAGCGCAGCAGCCAGTACTTCTCCATCTCGCGGTTGCCCATGAGCTGATAGGTCCAGGAGCGGAAGAAAGCCACCTCGGAAAACTTGGCCGACGTGGTGTCAGTCAGCGCCAGCTGGCGGGTGTTGTATTCGAGAGCTTCGTCGAGCCGGCCCTCGTTGCGCAGCTGGTGTTCGCGCAGCTGCATGTAGTCGGCCGTGGTGGTGTCGAGCAGGCTGATAAGCCGCCTGTTGTATTGTCGCGTCAGCTCTTCGTAGTCGTGGTGCAGGGTGCTGTCGGTCGAGTAGTGGCCGGCCTCGCCATAGACATTCTTGCAGGCGTTGTAGTAGTCAGCCTGCAGGCTGTCGGCCAGCCTTTCGCTGTCGAAAGACTTGACGATATGGACCGCTTCGAGGTAGTTGCCGGCCTTGGCGTAGAGCGTCGCCTTGCGCAGCAGCAGTCGCGTGGCCTGGCGGTTGAGTCCGTGGCGGCTGGCCAGCTCGATGTTTCGGTTCATGTAGGTCAGGGCCGAGTCGTAGTTGAACTTGTAGTAAGCCTCGATGAGCTGGTCGTTGATGGCGATGGCCTCAGGCGTCGACAGGCGCTGGCTGTGCATGGCATCCTTGATGACGGCAATGCGCGTCAGATGCCTGGCGTCGATGTCGTCTATGCGGTCGGTCTCGATGCTCAGCACGTTGCAGAGCGAGTCGATGGTATGTGGGTTCACCTGAGCCTGGATGACGGCGGTCACGGCCAGTAGCAGGTTGAGGATGACAGGTCTTCTCATAGTCTTGGCTTTAGTTATCGCTATTTGCTTGCAAATATAGAAAGAATAATTGAAACGTGCAAATAAAACGGACAAAAATCGTTTCCGCAATCTACTTTTTTGTTTGTTGTCTTTTTGTGTAAGTGCCTTATAATAAGATGTATAGCGCGTTTCTTCGGGATCGCTTAATCCACATTGGAACTCCCATCAGGATGCAGCCTCGCGAAAAATGCTTATATTTGCACTCATTATGACAACACTACGACGCATCTTTTCGATCATGCTGCTGGCGGTGCTGGCAGCTGTCGGCGCTGAGGCGCAGAAGGCCGACGGGCTCACTACGACTCACGACGCATCGCCCTACGTGCCGCAGGGCTATCAGCTGGACTTCAGCGACGAATTCGACGGCACCGACGTGAACACGGCCGACTGGAAGTTCGAGATCCAGTCGCCCGGATGGGTCAACCACGAGCTGCAACGCTATGTGGGCAAGACGTACAGGGGTGAGAAAGTGGTCTTCGTCGAGGACGACCACCTGACCATCCGCTGCCAGAAAGGGTCGGACGGCCAGGTGGTCTCGGGCCGGCTGAACCTGCGCCCGTCAGAGGGCTGGCGCTACGGCTACTTCGAGGCCCGCATCAAGCTGCCCAAGGGACGCGGCACGTGGCCGGCCTTCTGGATGATGCCCGTGGGCGTGGACTGGAGCACCAACCCGTGGCCCACGTGCGGCGAGATCGACATCATGGAGGAGGTGGGTGCCGATCCGAATGAGGTGTCGTCGTCGATCCATTGCGACGCCTATAACCACCCTAAGCACACGCAGAAGACCCACGCCATGCACCTCGACGGCGCTGAAGACGCATACCATGTCTATGCCTTGTTGTGGACTCCGGATCGACTGACGTTCTACGTCGACGGCCGCGTGCAGCTCATATATAATAAGGAGAGCGACGACCACGCCGTCTGGCCCTTCCACTACGCCTTCCATCCCATCCTCAACCTGGCCTGGGGCGGCGACTGGGGCGGCTACAAGGGCGTCGACGAGAATGCGCTGCCCTGCGAAATGCTCGTCGACTACGTGCGTATCTACAAAAAGCCCGTCGCCTCGACGGCCAGGAAGGTGGTGGCCTACGTGACGTCATGGACCACGCACGACGTCGACCCGCTGGTGATGACGCACGTCAACTATGCCTTTGGCGGCGTGGGCAGCGACCATCGCTCCGTTTATGCCGACAACATCGCGCGGATGAAGAAGATGGTGGAACTGAAACAGAGAAACCCGCAGCTGAAGGTGCTGCTCAGCATCGGCGGATGGGGGCGTGGCGGCTTCACGCCGATGGCGGCTGACGAAGCTGCCCGCAAGGCCTTCGCTGAGGACTGCCGCCGCTTCTGTGAGCGCTACAACCTCGACGGCATCGACGTCGACTGGGAATTCCCGGGCGACAACTCCAGCGGCGAGACGGCGGCTGTCAACGAGAAGCAGAACTTCACCCTCCTGTTGCGCGACCTGCGCGAGGCCTTGGGCAGCGACCTGCTGCTGACGATGGCCTCGTCGGCCGATCCCTCGCGCTTCGACTTCCGCTCCTGCATCAAGTATCTGGACTTCGTCAACGTGATGACCTACGACATGGCCTCGCCGCCCAACCATCACTCGGCGCTCTATCGCGGCGGCAAGGTCGGCAACGGCTACATCGTGGGGCATGAGAGCATCACGCGCCATCTCAACGCAGGCGTCCCTGCCGACAAGCTCGTCATGGGGCTGGCCTTCTATGGCAACAGCGGTGCCGGCGAGCAGATCTCGCTGCAGCAGATCAAGGATAAGATCGCTTCGGGCGACTATGAGGACCATTGGGACGACGTGGCCCGGGTGCCCTACCTGACCCGCCAGGGGCGCTTTGCCTATGGCTACGACAATGCCCGCTCGCTACGACTGAAGTGCCAGTATATCATCGACCGCGGCCTGGCAGGCGGCATGTATTGGGAATATGCCAACGACGACCGCCTGGGCACTGAGCGCCACACGGTCTACGACTGCCTCGTCGAGGGCGCCCCTCAGAACGAGCAGCAGGGCATCGGCCGCATCCCTTTTGAATCGGCCGGAACCGGACACTCACCATCCTGTTCCGGCACGCTCCATGACCTGGCCGGACGTCGCCTTGGCAGCGCGCTCCGCGCCGGCCTTTACGTCAGCGCCGGACACGTCGTCATCCAAAAATAAGAACCTGATTTACCTTCACGCGTATGAAAAGAATGTTCATTGCCCTTGCCCTCATCCTGACGGCACTGACGACCGCAGCCCAACCTGAGGGCTATCCCGCCAACTACGCACGGGCGCCGCGCTTCGACGCGCTCATCTGCTACGACCCGCACGCCGAGGAGGCTCATGTGCAGTTCGACCGCCAGGCCCTCAGTTTCTTCCATAAGCTGAGCTACGGCGAGGGCTTCCGCTATCGTGTGGTCACGTCGATGCATGGCATGACGGCCGACACGCTGCGGCAGTACAGCGTCGTCGTCTGGCTCAACTTCTCGTGCTCGCCTGCCGAGCGACAGGCTTTCGAGCAATATATGCGTGAGGGTGGGGGATGGATCGGCTTTCATGCCTCGGCCTACAATGACGCCCGAACGGGATGGCCGTGGCTCAACGAGTTTCTGGGCTGCGGGCCCTTCCTCTGCAACAACTGGCCGCCGCAGCCTGCCCTCGTGGAGTGCGACCGGGCTGACCATCCCGTCACGCGCTCGCTGCCCACCTCGTTTGTCTGTCCGGCCAGCGAGTTCTATCAGTGGAATCCCTCGCCACGGCTTGACGACAGCGTCGACGTGCTCGTGAGTCTCTCGCCGAAGAACTATCCCTTCGGCCTGAAGGATGTGGTCCGATGGGGCGATTTCCCCATCGTCTGGACCAACCGCGACTACCGCATGGTCTACCTCAACATGGGTCACGGCGACGAGGGCTTCATCGACGCTACGCAGAACCTCCTCTTCGTCAACGCCTTCCGATGGGTGGTCAGCCGCGACCCTCAGGGCGATCCTTTCATGAAGTGACGACGGCGGCGCACTATTCCGGCTCGACGACGAGAAGGGGCGTGGCCAGGTCGCCACTCTGAGCCGCAATGGCACAGCGGCCCTCAGCCGCAAAGCGGATGCGGGCCACGCCGTTGGCAGCCTGGATGCGGCGCGAGCCGAGCGTCGTGCCCTGGTCGCAGAGCAGGCGGCCGTCGCCTGCCAAAGAAAAGACGATCCAGTAGGTGGCATCGAGACAGCGGCGACCTTGCTCGTCGACGAGTTCGGCGCGCACCACGTCGGCCGATTCGCGCGACAGGAGCAGACGGGCGGGCTGGCCCCATGGCTCCGTCACGTACTCCTGGCGAATCTCGTCGGTCAGCCCTCCGGCACTGACGGCCCGCAGCGTGTTCTCGCCGGGCTGCAGGACCACGTCCCAGTGGAACCCCTGCGCCGGGTAATCATTGACGTCACGACGGCGGCGGCCCTGCGACTGGCCGTTGACATAGAGTTCCACCCACGGCTGGTTAGAATAGACAAGCACTTGTTTGCGCTCCCCATCGCGGCCCCAGCGCACAGGCCATGTGTGGCCGTAGATGTGGAGCATCGGCTCAGCCGACCAATAGGACTGGAAGACATAGTAGGACTCCTTCGGCGTGCCGTCGCGCTGGACGACACCCTTCTGGTTGACGTAGGGGATCGGGTTGTCCGGCCGAAGCGGCGTGGCGAAGTCCTTGAAGGTCCAGAAGGCCGTGCCCGTCAGCTGGGGCATGGCGGCCTGCTCCTTCAGGTGCCAGTCGAACAGGCGGACGATGTAGCTCTCCGACCAGTCGCCGTTGCGGTCGCCGGCCTCAATGTCGAAGCCTGTCTCGGCATGGCGGCCGGCGTGGCTGTCGCCGCCCCATTCGGCATGCAGGAAGCGGGGGTAGCGGTCGATGGCAGCCTGCTCCATCTGGCGGTAGTCAGTGAAGCGGCGCGAATACCATCCAGCCCAGATGCTGGGCGAATAGACGTCGACGATGTCGGCGCAGAAGTCGCAGCGCCGGATGGTGGTCAGACATGTGGGGTCGAGTCGGTGTGCCAGAGCGTTGAGGTCGGTCATCAGCCGTCGGACGCCCACAGTGTCGAGCACGGTGCTGAAGTCGCCGGGCCAGTCGTTCTCGTTGCCCAGTCCCCAGAGGATGATGCAGGGATGATGGCGGTGCTGGCGGATCATGTTGGTGAGCATCCGTCGGGCCTGGGCCTGATAGCGCTCGCCGCCCACGCCGCCCCGGCACCAGGGCACCTCCTCCCAAACGAGCAGTCCGAGCGAGTCGCACAGCTGCAGCACGAGGTCGCGCTGCTGGTAGTGGCCCAGGCGGATGAAGTTGGCCCCCATCTGTTTGATCTGTTTCAGTTCGTGGCGTATCATGTCGTCGGTCATGGCAGCGCCCACGCCGGCATGGTCTTCATGGCGGTGCGTGCCGCGCAGCAGCAGTCGTCGGCCGTTCAGACGGAACGGTCCGTGCTCGTCGAAACGATAGCTGCGGAATCCGAAATGCTTCACGATGGTCTGTTCGCCGTTGCGGATACGGGCGGTGTAGAGCTGTGGCTGGTCGACATCCCACAGACGAGGCTTCTTCACCTTCAGGGAACTGACGTAAGGCCCCTGATAGACGATGTGGCCCTGCGGGTCGGTGATGCTGAGCGTCATGCCTTCGCGGTGGTCAGCGCTGAGGCTGAGCGTGTCGCCATGGGTGCACAGCTCCACATCCTCCAAGTAGTGGCTGGGCTGATAGACGAGCCAGACAGGCCGGTAGAGCCCGCCGTAGAGGCAGAAGTCAGACATGTCGGACGGCAGCATCTCCACGTCGCGGCTGTTGTCGCAGCGTACTGACAGCTGTATCCTTTGGCCACGCCCCCTGACCGCCTCGGTGATGTCGACCGTCCATTCGTCGTAGCCTCCGACATGGCTGCCCACCAGCTTGTCGCCGACGTAGACTTGCGTTTTCTGGCCGCTGCCCTCGAAGTGGAGCAGCGTGTGGCCGCCGGCATAGGGATTGCTGACCTCAAGGCTGCGTCTGTACCATGCCGCCCCCTGATAATAGTTTTCGTAGGGGCTGACGGCGTCGGCGGCGTTGAAGCAATGAGGCAGCGTCACGTCAGTCCATAGCGGGACGCTCTCCGGCTTGCCGGCCTTCACGGGGCGGTTCACCTCCCACGGCGATGCCATGTCGGTGCGGATGAACTGCCATGCACTGTCGAGACGCAAAAAGACCTGCGCACTGGCTGTCGCAGCCAGCACACAGGTCAAGCTAACCATACAAATCCTTAACCTCATGGTATGATAATTAGAAAAAAGCTTTGTCAATCTTCAATCTTCAATATTCAATCTTCAATTTTCAATCTTCGCAGCCCGCCGGTGGAGAGCTTCCAAATAGTAATAGTCGGCATAGCTGATAGGCACGTCAATCTCGTCGTTGGCGGGATAGTTGCCCGTAGAGTGGAGCAGCAGGAAGCCCTGGGCCGTCAGCGGCTCGGCCTGATAATGATGCTCGAGGCTGTCGACGATGCGGTCGGCCAGCTCGCGGTAGCGACTGGCGTCGGCTCCCTCGACGAAGGTGGCCAGCTCATACAGTCCCGAGGCAAAGACCGCCGCGGCCGAGGCATCGCGGGGGCAGCCGCCGTCGAGGGCGGGCCCGGAGCCCGTATGGATGGCCGGGTCGCGCATGTCCCAGTAGGGGATGAGGTCGTCGGGCAGGTCCTTCTGCGAGAAGAAGAAGTCGGCGATGCGGCGGGCCTGGTTGAGGTAGGCCACGTCGTGGGTGTAGCGATAGCACATCGTGAAGCCATAGAGCCCCCATGCCTGTCCGCGGCTCCAGACCGACTCGTCCGAGAGTCCCTGATGGGTGATGCGCTTGATGACCGTGCCGTCGGCGGGGTTGTAGTCGACGACATGGTAGGACGAGCCGTCCTGCCGGAAGTGGTTCTTGAGCGTCGTGTTGGCATGGCTCACGGCCATATTATAGTAGGTGCGGTCGCCCGTCAGTCGTGAGGCCTCGAAGAGCAGTTCCAGGTTGAGCATGTTGTCGATGATGACGGCATACTGCCATCGCTCGGGCGTCCCCCAGCTCCATGAGCGGATGCAGCCCACGGTGGGGTTGAAGCGCGTGGCCAGGGTGCGGGCAGCCTGGAGGAGCACGTCGCGATAGGACTGCTCACCCGTGAGGCGCCATGCCTGTCCGAACGACGAGCCGAGCATGAAGCCCAGGTCGTGGGTGCCGTCGTGGAGCTTGTTAGCCTCGACGAGCCACGTCTCGCTGACGGCCTGTTCGCGCCAGTAGCGGTCGTGGCTGTATTCATACATGAGCCACAGCTCGCCGGGGAAGAATCCCGAGCACCAGTCGCGGATGGCTACGAGGCGTAGCCCACCGTCGCGCTCCACCGAGCGGGGCATCAGCAGCTGGCGGTCCTTCGTCCGGGCGCGTCCGGCCCTGGTCTGCTTCAGCAGGAGGCGTAGCTGCGTGTCGGCCTGTGCAAAGGCGTGGTCGGTCTCGTCCGGCTCATAGTAGAGCAGGAAGAACGGGTCGTCCCATCGCTTCACCAGGTGGCGGCGGGCCAGCTGCCTGAGGTCCGTGCGGGCGGGGTTGAGCAGCGCGAGGCGGTAGAGGTCCTTGCACAGCTCGTTCTGCTTCAGGTCCCACTCGCTGATCTGCTCGTAGGGCCACGCCGCGACGTCCTTGCCTACATAGGGCACGAGGAAGTCGGCCGCCTTCTCCATCAGTGCCTGCCCCTCGATGTCGATGCCGGCATGGCGGGCCATGAAGAAGACGTCGATGATGTGCGACAGGTTATACTGTGAATAGCCGAAGGCCAGCGTGCGGCGCAGCTCGTGCGGCTGTCGGCCGTCGGGCTCTATCTGCGTGAGCATGCGTCGCTCATGGAAGTGGCTCAGATAGTCGGTCATCACCTTGCGGTTGCCCACATACTGGGCGTAGGCGATGACCTGCACGTCGTGGGCCGTCGAGTGGTTGTTCTTCTGGCCGCCCTCCTCGATGCCCTGAGGACTCGTCAGGATCCAGTCAAGCAGCCGGGCGAACCACCGGCGGAGCCCTGCGGCGTCCTTCTTCGTGAACGCCTCCGACTGCTCGAGCAGCTGCACGGCGTCGAGCATCTCGACGAACGAGTAGGCATCGATGACGCCGTAGCAGCGCCCGCGGCCGTCGTAGAGGCCCGGCACCACCTGGGCATAGTCCAGGTTGGGGTTCATGCGGGTGGCCGGGTCGAGAAACCACGTGCGGACGAGCTCCGTGGCCTTCCGGGCATAGCGCTCGTCGCCACTGAAGAACCACGCCAGCGACAGCGTCGTGACGCCCGACGCCATCTCCGAGAGACGGTTGCGGTCGAGTAGCTCCAGCTCGGGGTTCGACACGCCGTCGCGACTGACGTAGGGCAGCCCGTCCGGCTTCGTCGGGTCAGGCCAGAAGTAGCGCGACAGACTCATGTAGTCGTGCTTGTCGCCACTGACAGCCACCTTCGGCTTCATCATCACCGAGGGCGGCTGCATCGTCAGCTGAGCCTCGGCCTTCGTCAGCAGCCGCCGGCAGGCCGCAGCGTAGGCCGGCTGACCGATCTTCGCCTTCACCTCAGCCAGGCGGGCGCCGTCCCAGATGGACTGCGCGCCGGCCATGGCCGCGATGAGCAGAAGCGAACAGGTTATTATCGCCGTCTTCTTCATATCCAGCTATTCACTTTTTTTTCACTCAATCGTCACCTTCACCTTGTAGTTCACCGTCAGACAGCGCACCTCATACTGCCCTGTCTGGTTGTTGGGCACGTAGTAGTCAGAGTCCGTCGGCTTGGTGCCGCCGTTGGAAATCCTGAGCTTCCCGTTCTCGTCGACGTCCTTCGGGTCGAAGGTCATCAGCGTCACGTCGCCTGTCTGTCCGCCGGCGATCGCCTTCACCCGGACGCACTGCAGTCGGTGGTTGTCGGTGGTGTCAGCGCTGCGCAGGTCCCATGTCAGGGTGTAGCCGCCCCGGACGTTCTGCCCGATGGGCGACCCGTTCTCGTCGACGATCAGGAAGTCGGTGCCCGGCGTCAGCTTCGAGTCGACGTAGACGAAGGCCTCGGCGTCGAACGGGCGCGAGCCCTCGCACCACAGTTGCACGGGCACCTCGAGCGTCTGCCCCTGGCTGACCGCATAAGTCTTGTCGTTGTTGCTCTTAGGCCCCCAGTCGGCGAAGGCCACGATGAACACGTTCTGATATTCGGGGTTGTCGTTGCCCCAGGCGTCGTCGCTGCAGCCTGTCAGGGCGGTCAGTCCGCCGAAGGCCATTGCCAGCGCACAAATCATATTGGAATAACGTTTCATATTGCTATCTTATTACTAAAGTTTCCCACTTGCAAATAGCTTGCCCTTAAAGTCTTAAAAATCAAGAGGAAAGAGAAGGAATGTCCAAAAGTTTTTGTATCTTTGTAGTGCAAATAAATCATTGATACATAAACAA
>Ga0256407_10000975_pt1 | contig 64209 bp, 57 predicted proteins | sample RumenRJG_04DNA_FD_193489 | JGI IMG/M metagenome (GOLD analysis project Ga0256407, IMG submission 193489) | Bovine rumen microbial communities from Lethbridge, Alberta, Canada - RJG_04 | ecosystem: Host-associated > Mammals > Digestive system > Stomach > Rumen | place: Canada: Alberta... | reverse complement strand
GGCTTCTGCCTCCACAATCTCTTTTAAGCTCAAAATGCTTTTCACGGAACCTACGGACGTTCCGCCGAATTTCATTACTTTCATATTTCTATGCAATTTATCTTGCCGCCGGTACCCCTACTTACAATGGGGGAATTCTCCAACGGCGTTGCAAAAGTAATGCTTTTTTTTCATTCCACAAAAAAAAGCGAGGAAAAATCCTCGCCTTCTCTATGATTTTAAGTGTACAAGTATCGTTTGATGCTGCGTTTCGGCGTTTTTTCGAACTCCGTCTTGCGGATTTCAATCTCCGTAATCTTCTCGTACGCCGGCAGCATTTCGTTCAATTGGTTGCGGTTCTGCTCCATAATGTTACGGATATCCTCATCGTTGAATCGCATGTTTTGGGCCTCGTCGTAGTCGGGATAAACCAGTCCGACGAGTTTGTTGTCGCGCTGCACGACGATGCTCTCGACTACCATTGTCATCGAGTTCAGCTTGTCCTCGATTTCTTCTGGATAGATGTTCTGTCCGCTGGGGCCAAGCAGCATGTTCTTGCTTCGACCATTGATAAAGACATTACCGTCGTAGTCCATCGTACCCAAGTCGCCGGTGTGGTACCAGCCATCCTTGTCCAATGTCTCACGCGTAGCCTCTTCGTTTTTGTAGTAGCCCAACATCACGTTCGGACCCTTGGCCAGAATCTCGCCAGGAATCTCTGCAGGGTTGGTAGAATTGATCTTCACCTTCATGTGGTAAGCCTCCTGTCCGCACGAGCCCTGCACGAAGGTGTGCCAGTCGCGATAGCAGATGATAGGTGCACACTCAGTAGCGCCATAACCAACGGTGTAGGGAAATTCTATACGCTTGAGGAATGCCTCCACCTCCTGATTGAATGCTGCACCACCGATGATGACTTCGTACAGTTCACCGCCAAAGGCCTTGACGACTTCCTTGCAGATGGTCTCGCGAACCTTCTTTGAGATGACAGGCATGGCCAGCAACAGACGCATACGGTTGTTTTGTATCTTGGGGAATACCTTTTTGCGAATGATTTTCTCTATTACCAGTGGAACTGCAATGATAATTTTCGGTTTGATGTCAGCAAAAGCCTGCGCAATGATGGCCGGTGACGGGATGCGGTTCAGGTAGTAGACGTGACAGCCGTGGATAAATTCGAAGATGAATTCGAAGGCCATACCATACATATGAGCCATTGGCAGAATGGAGATGATGCGGTCGCTACGACCGATAATCTTTCCCAGCACGTGATCGGCAAAGTCGTAGTTCGACCACAATGCACGGTAAGGAATCATGACGCCCTTCGAAAATCCCGTCGTTCCCGAGGTGTAGTTGATGAGTGCCAACTCGTCGCCGTTCTCCTCAATATAATAATGTACGTGTTCCTTACGAAAATACTTGGGAAATTTCTTTCCGTACAGCTCGTTCAAGTGCTCGCGGGCATAGGTCAACTTGTCTGTTCGCGACACCATCAGCGAGTAGTCGGGATTGTTGATGATACCTTCCAGATTGGGCATCTGCATGGGGTCTATCTGCGTCGCTACGTGGTCACCCACGAATAGCAATTTTGCATCGGAGTGGTTCACAATATTGTGAATCTGTTCGGCCATAAACTCATGCAAGATGGGTACGGCCACGGCTCCGTAAGTCAGTGTGGCAATAAAGGCCACCGCCCATTGGCTACTGTTACGTCCGCAGAGGGCTATCTTGTCGCCCTTTTCTACACCGCAGTTCTCAAACAGGATATGCAGTTTCTCTATTTTCCTGGCTACGTCGTGGAACTGTAGTGTTGCACCCTTGTAGTCAGTCAGAGCGTCTAGGTCCCAGTTATTGATGATGCTCTGCTCTATCAGTTTGTTAAAACTTGGGTATGTTTCCATAATACCTTATTTATATATATAACGTTTAATACTCTTTTTCGGGGTCTTCATAAATTCTTGCTTCTGCAGTTCGAAGGCCGAAATCTTGCTGTACACGGGAAGCTGGTTGTTCAGTTCCTGACGGTTTTGCTCCATCACATTCTGCAGGTCTTCCTCAGTGAATTCCATTGCTTTAGCCTCCTCCATGTCGGGATAGACCAATGCCACCAGTTTGTCACCACGCTGTACGATGATACATTCGCTGACCATTGCCATCGAGTTCAGTTTGTCCTCTATCTCCTCGGGATAGACGTTCTGTCCGTTGGCACCCAGCAACATGTTCTTCAGGCGCCCGCGGATGAAGATATGTCCATCAGATGACATTGTGGCAAGGTCACCGGTGTGATACCAGCCGTCTTCGTCGATAGCAGCTTTCGTAGCTTCCTCGTTTTTGTAGTAGCCCAACATCAGATTGGTACCGCGTGTCACTATCTCACCGGCAACGTTTTGTGGGTCGCTGCTCAGTATCTTCACCTCCATGCAGGGCAGGGGAGTGCCGCACGAACCTGGCACGAAGTCGTGGAAGTCGCTATACGAGATAAGCGGCGCACACTCAGTCGTGCCGTAACCGACTGTCAACGGGAAATCGATACTCTTCATAAACTGCTCAATTTCCTGATTCAGGGGAGCTCCGCCCACGATGACTTCGTAAGCCCGTCCTCCAAAGGCCTTATAAACCTCCTGACAGATACGCTCCTTCACCTTTTTCTGGACGACGGGCATCTGCAACAGCAATTTCATCGCGTTGTTCTGTATCTTTGGGAATACGCGTTTGCGTATAATCTTCTCAATAATCAGCGGTACGGCAACCACTACGTCAGGACACACTTCTTTGAAGGCCTCGGCAATGACGGCAGGCGAGGGCAGGCGTGTCAGGAAGTGCAGGTGATAGCCCGAACAGAACGGAAATAGGAACTCGATAGCCATACCGTACATATGTGCCATTGGTAGAATACTCAGCGTATTGCTGAACTTGGGCATATGGATGCCCAGTTGCTTCTGGCAGAAATCCACGTTTCCCCATAACGCACGATAGGGCAGCATGACTCCCTTCGAGAATCCTGTCGTTCCCGATGTGTAGTTAATCATGCAGAGTTCTTCGGAATCTCCCATGTACCAATGTACATCATCCCTGCGGAAGGCATTCGGAAACTTCCGACCGAACAGCTCGTTCAGTCGTTCGCGGGCGTCCGTCAGTGCTTCGTTGTGAGAAACGTAAAGCGAGAAGTCAGGCAGATTGAAGATTCCCTCCAAACCAGGCATCTGCTTCTCGTCTATCATGTTTACTACGTAGTCACCTACAAACAACAGTCGGCTTTCCGAATGATTCACGATATTGTGAATCTGTTCGCCGTTGAATTCGTGTAGGATGGGTACTATCACCGCTCCATAAGTCAGCGTGGCCAAAAACGCCACTGCCCAATGGGCTGAGTTACGGCCACATACAGCTATGCGGTCTCCTTTCTCTATTCCGGCAGCATGCATCATGATGTGCAGCTTCTCTATCTTTCGGGCTACGTCGTGATACTGCAACGTAGCACCTTTGTAGTCTGTCAGAGCGTCTAGTAGCCAGTTGTCCTTGATCGATTTTTCGATGTAGGAATTAAAACTTGGTATATCGTTCATTGCACAATTTTCAAATTTTTGTGCAAAGGTAATATCTTTTTTGCACATTCGCAAAATTTTTGTGCAGTTTTTTGCAGTTTAGGGTGAAAAATAAAAATAATTGCGAATTTATTTTGTATTTTGCGTAAATTGTAGTAATTTTGCAGCCGATTTCGAAAAATTGGTTAATGAAGAACGACAACATGAAGAATCAGTACCGTATCAATGAGCAGATACGAGTACGTGAAGTGCGAATCGTTGGTGATGGTGGAAGCACCGTTGTTCCGACGCGTGAAGCATTGGATATGGCACGCGATCAGGGCGTTGATCTCGTCGAGATTTCACCGAACGCCAATCCTCCCGTTTGTCGTCTCATCGATTATTCCAAGTTCCTCTACCAGCAGAAAAAGCGCCAGAAGGAAATGAAGGCCAAGCAGGTGAAGGTCGAAGTCAAGGAGATACGTTTCGGACCTCAGACCGACGAGCATGACTATCAGTTTAAGCTGAAGCATGCCAAGGAGTTCCTCGAAGAAGGGAATAAGGTACGCGCGTATGTATTCTTCCGTGGTCGCTCCATCCTGTTCAAGGAACAAGGCGAGGTGCTGTTGCTCCGTTTCGCCAATGACCTTGAGGAATATGGTAAGGTCGAAGGAATGCCGTCACTTGAAGGCAAGAAGATGTTCCTTTATCTGGCTCCTAAGAAAGCCGGTGTCGCCAAGAAGAGCCAACAGGCTCGCGACCGTGAGGCATCAAATGCCGAAACCAAGGATGCTCCCCGTCCACAGGCCGTTGAAGAGAAGCCATCAAACGGCGGACTCTTGGCCAATGCGAAAATCAGTGCCGATGCGCTGAAGAAACTGACCGAGGAGGCCGAAGACGAATAAAAAGAAAAAGAGAAGGCGTCGCGCCCGGTATATGCGTAGTCGCCGATTTATTAATAACAATTTAAATTTTTAAAAACAATGCCAAAAGTAAAGACAAACTCCGGAGCGAAGAAAAGATTCGCGTTCACCGGTACAGGTAAGGTTAAGAGACACCACGCTTACCACAGTCACATTCTGACGAAAAAGACTAAGAAGCAGAAGCGCAATCTGCAGGGTTCAACACTCGTTGATGTAACAAACATGAAGCAGGTTCGCGACCTGTTGTGTCTCCGTTAATTCACCTATTGTCAAACATTTAAAGTAAAAGAAAACTATGCCAAGATCAGTAAATCACGTAGCATCACGTGCAAAACGTAAGAGAATTCTTAAGCTCACTCGCGGTTACTTCGGTGCCCGCAAGAATGTTTGGACAGTAGCCAAGAACACTTGGGAGAAGGGTCTTACCTACGCTTACCGCGACCGTAAGAACAAGAAGCGCACATTCCGTGCTCTTTGGATTCAGCGTATCAACGCTGCCGCTCGCCAGGAGGGTATGAGCTATTCTGTACTCATGGGTAAGTTGGCCAAGGCTGGTATCGAGATCAACCGTAAGGTGCTCGCCGACCTCGCACTCAACAATCCCGAGGCTTTCAAGGCTATCGTAGCTAAGGTTAAGTAAGAGTTTACAGTTAAGCAACAAATAAGAGGGGATGTCATAACGGCACCCCCTCTTGTTGTATTCTCACTTAACTGGAATCTTGAGCTTCGGTCGAGATTCCTCACGTTCGGCAGTAAGAACGAACTCTTACTGCTCTCACTTAACCGGAATCTTGTCAATGCGCTTCTGGTGGCGACCGCCTTCGAACTCCGTAGTAAAGTACTCGTCCATAATTTTACGGGCTGTATCTTCATCGATGAAACGTCCGGGCATTACCAATACGTTGGCATTGTTGTGCTGACGAATCAGATGGGCAATTTCGGGAATCCAGCAGAGACCGGCACGAATCGACTGATGCTTGTTCAGCGTCATGTTGATACCCTCACCACTGCCGCAGATAGCAATACCAGGGAACACCTCGCCCTTCTCGATACCTTCGGCTAACGCGTGACCGAAGTCGCTGTAGTCGCACGAATCCTCCGTATACGTGCCATAGTCCTTATACTCGTATCCCTTCTCTTCCAGATACTTCTTCACGAATTGTTTCAGTGCAAAGCCTGCATGGTCGCTGGCCAGTCCGATAATCTTTGTTTCCATCATTTCTTTCGCTTTAGGATTAAACATTGCTGCAAAGTTACAAATAAAATGTGAGCCCACCAAACGATGAGCCCATTTTTTGTTATATAGTGCTTACATTGTAAAAAAGCTGTGCTGATGGTTGGTTAGTCCGCTTTTTTTGTGTATCTTTGCAGCAGATATGGGAAAAATCATTGTAGCAGGCATTGGACCTGGCAGTAAGGAAGACATCACTCCCGCCGTGCTCGAAGCAGTACAGGAGGCTGATGCTGTCGTGGGGTATAAATACTACTTCCAGTTCATTGAGGCGTATGTGAAGCCTGGCTGTGAGTGTATCGACACGGGCATGAAGAAGGAACGCGAACGTGCTGAACAGGCGTTTCGCTTGGCAGAGCAGGGTAAGACCGTCTGTGTCATATCGAGTGGTGATGCGGGTTTGTACGGCATGGCTCCGCTGATTTATGAGATGAAACGAGAGCGACATGCTGACATCGAGGTTGTTACCCTCCCTGGCATCTCTGCTTTCCAAAAGGCGGCCTCATTGCTGGGAGCACCCATCGGACATGACGTGTGTCTAATATCCCTTTCAGACTTAATGACTCCTTGGAACGTTATTGAACGACGCATCAAAGCTGCTGCTGTTGGTGACTTCGTGACGGCGGTTTATAATCCGAAGTCGCACGGCCGCTATTGGCAACTCTATCGTCTGCAGGAACTCTTTCTTCAAGAGCGTTCTGCCGACACTCCCGTCGGCTATGTCCGTCAGGCAGGGCGCGAGGAGCAAGAAGTGAAGGTTACGACATTGGGCACATTCAATCCCGAGGATGTGGATATGTTTACCGTTATCCTCATTGGTAATTCGCAGTCGTATATAAGCCTCACCCCCAATGCAACGCCACACTCTCAAGGAGAGAAACCCTCTCCAAATGGCGAGGGGCGTAAGATGATTGTTACGCCTCGCGGGTATTACCGCGATGAAACGAACGAAGGCAATAAGATAGGCCAGGACATCATGATCGAATCGTTCCGCACCATCGCTGCCGAACTAAAGCGTGACTATCCGCTGGACCATAAATGGGCCCTGTTGCACGCTATCCACACCACCGCAGACTTCGATATGGAGGACATCCTCTATACCGACCAGGGGGCAGTGGAATTATTATATAATAAGGTGAAGGATGGTACGCTGAAAACTATCGTGACGGATGTGACGATGGTAGTAAGCGGCATCCGCAAAGGCGCACTCCAGCGCTTAGGCATCGAGGCAAAATGTTATCTGAGCGACCCCCGCGTGACAGAACTAACCAAACTTCCCTCCCTTGTAGAGGGGCAGGGAGTGGGCTGTACCCGCACCCAGGCTGGCATTCGTCTTGCCGTCGAGGAACACCCTGACGCACTCTTCGCCTTCGGCAATGCTCCTACTGCCCTGATGGAACTCTGCGACCTCATCCGTAAAGGCAAAGCCCATCCTGCTGGCATTATTGCAGCTCCTGTAGGCTTCGTTCATGTCTGCGAGTCGAAGCACATGGTGAAGCCTTTCCGCGATATTCCCAAGATTATCGTCGAGGGCCGCAAGGGCGGCAGCAATCTCGCCGCCACCCTCTGCAACGCCATCCTGACCTTCGACGATGCCGCTCAACTAAAACCAGGACGCGACCTATAGGTAAAAAATATCGGTTTCTTTGTAACAAACGCAAGAGAATACTCGTATGTACAAATAGAAGGGGTCATTGATGACACTTCAAAGAGTAATGTACAACAATTAAACAACCAAAAGAAGATGAATAGTTTATCTATGACAGTTAGTCCTTTGCGGACTATGAAAAAGTGGGCCGTTTGTGCCGTGTTAGTATTCGTATGTGCTGGTGCCAATGCCCAAAGCACGGACTTTGACAAGCTGGTAAAGATTGATGGTGTGGAGTATCAGTATATTGGCAAGGAAATGATTGCCCTTGCTGCAAAACAGGGGGAAGGCTTGCATGTGGGCGATATGGAATTCATACCCGAACAGGGTAAAGGAGCGGATTTCTATGATCAGTTCGACAACGTAAAAGTTTTCACGTGCGAACAGAAAGGCAGTATCAAGAAATTCAAGAATACCGCCCTGAATCTGCTGAAAGGCCAGGAATGGGAACCGCTGCTTGAGACGAAAGGTGATGACGGCGAAATCGTAAAGATCTATCTCTCCAAAAACGGTGAGCATTCAACCAACGTCATCTTCTCTGTTGAGGACGATGAGGCTCATCTGGTAGTCATTAACGGAACGTTCGACTTTGCCAAAATGATGCAACAGGGCATGAATATCGGAGTGAACAACTAAACGATAAAGGATATGAAACAGCTATTTCTATCACTCATGATGCTGCTCTGCGTAGGCAGCACCTTCGGACAGACAGCGGATAAGCTGATGAAGAAGTACAAGGGCATGAAGGGTGTCCAGTACGAGAACATCACGAAGAAGATTGTGAACATGAAGGAGGAGGATTCCCCTGACATGTACAGGGCATCACGTGGACTCACCAAAGTGGAATATCTCAGCGGTGTGCTTTCTTCAGACAAGACGGGAATACTGCAAAAGGACTTAGACGCATTAAAAGGCTTTGAGCGTGTTTATATAGAGAAACACAATAGCAACGACGGGCCTCTCAGCATGCTGAAGGGAGATTTCAAGCTATTCAACAATATACAGTATTATGCTGTGGAGGATGTCGAGTATTTCAAAGAGTTGATTGCCAGAATCGATGCAGATGCTAATGTGGGCAATATTGTGACGTTGATTCACATGAAAGGCTCCATCAAGCAAGAAGATGTTCCGCTGATGATTCAGATGGAGGAAAGTTCAGACGTAGTGACGGAACAGTAGTAACCAATGGACGCACGGGAGTTCAAGCGGCGGTTCATGCCTCACTACAGGTTGCTCTATCGGGTGGCTTACCACCTGACGGGCAATGAGCAGGACGCCGAAGACCTGCTTCAGGATCTGTACCTGAAACTGTGGCAGAAGCGTGACGACCTGCCCGACGAGACGATAAACGACGCTTATCTCGCGACCATGATGCGAAACCTTTTTGTAGACCAGCGACGACTGAAACACGTGGATGCCTCGGCAGAGCTGAAGAACGAGGACGGGCCGCCAGATGAACGGAGCCTCGACCGCCAGATAGACGCCCGCGACGAAGTCAGACAGATGGAAGGACTCATCAACGAACTGTCAGAAAGAGACGCGAAAATCATTCAGATGCACCTGGTGGAAGACTGCTCCTACGAAGAAATAGAACGCGACACCGGACTCTCGCAAGGCAATATCCGCATCATCGTGATGAGAACGAAGAAAAAACTGAAACAACAATTCCAAAATATCACCAAGACATGGACGAACTGAATTTGAAGACGTTAGAACAAATACCTATTCCCGAAGGGCTCGAAGAGCGACTCTCGGCCAAGATTGACGAGTGGGAACAGGAGGAGACGAAGCAGAAGGCCCAGCGCCGTCGTCTGCTACCCAGCGCCCTGTGCTATATGGCTGTTGCTGCCAGCGTCGCCCTTGTCTTGGGTGTGGGACTCCATCTGATGCGTCAGGACGAGGTAACGAATCTGGCCGAGCAGGATACCTACCAAGACCCCATGTTGGCACAACAGGAGGCAGAACGTGCCCTCAACCTGCTGGCCTACAACCTCAACAAAGGCATGGGGCACCTTGAAAAAGCCAAAGCCCTGAGTGACAAGACAGAAAAATCATTAAACAAGCAACTAAAGGTATTGAAGCGATATGAAACAAATAATCATTAAGACCTTCCTTTGCATCGTGGTGGCACTGAGCAGCCTCACCGTCACCGCCCAAGTAAAGGCTTTCGAAAAGTATGCCGACACGAAAAACGTAACTTATGTGTACATCTCGAAATACATGCTCGCTATGGCTGGTAAGAACGCAACCCCATCAGTTCCTGGTATCGATACCAAGACCTTGGCAGGTAAGCTGACGGGCATCCAGATTATTACTTCCGAGGACAATGCTGCACAGAAAAAGTTGAAGAGCGACGTCAAGTCCATCATGGCCAAAGACAAGTACGAACTGCTGATGCAGATGAACGAGGATGACAGCAAGGTGAACATATTCCACCACGTGGACAAACAGCAGTCGGCAGTCATCATGCAGGTAGAAGGCAATGACGAGACGACGGTCATGATCTTCTCGGGCAAGTTCACCCTCGACGATGTGATGAAGATGACGCAATAGCCCCTACAGGATATGAATCGACCGAAGTTTATCATAATAGGTATTACCGATCATCCATCACCTTGGTTCCTGCCAGAGGTGCTGGAGATAATTAGGAATGGCAAGGTGTTCTCAGGCGGCAGGCGCCATCATGAGATTGTGGTATCGCTGCTGCCTGCGGATGCTGAATGGATAGACATCACCGCTCCCCTCGATGCCGTCTTTGAGCAATACATATCTCTCACTTCTCACTTCTCATCTCTCACCTCTGACATCATTGTCTTTGCCAGTGGCGACCCCTTGTTTTTCGGTTTTGCCAATACCATCAAACGAAAGATGCCTGAGGCAGAAATCGTGGTTTATCCGACCTTTAACTCCCTGCAGATGTTGGCGCATCGGTTGGTAATGCCTTATCACGACATGCGTATTGTCTCGCTCACCGGCCGCCCATGGTCTGAGTTCGACAGGGCACTCATTGAGCGAGTCGAGAAGATTGGTGTACTGACCGACAAAGAGCATACCCCTGCAGCCATTGCCCAAAGGATGATAGACTATGGCTACACCAATTATACGATGCATGTAGGCGAACACCTTGGCAATCCTACCTTCGAAAAAGTAATCACGTTTTCCCTTGAAGAAGCCGCCCATCGCGACTTCTCTATGCCCAACTGCGTCATTCTCTGTTCAGTGTGCTGCGACAATGTCGCCGCTGCAACGCCCTTCGGTATTCCCGACTCTGAGTTCACCCATTTAGACGGACGGGAAAAGATGATTACCAAGATGCCGATTCGCCTGTTGACATTGCAGGCACTTGTCCTACCTGAAAAGAAGGTGTTTTGGGACGTCGGCTTCTGTACGGGCAGCGTCTCAATAGAGGCTCGCTTGCAGTTCCCCCATCTGCATATCGATGCTTTTGAGATTCGTCCTGAATGTGAGGCTATTATTAACGAGAATGCCCGACGTTTTGGTGCACCAGGCATCGACGTACACATAGGTAACTTCCTCAAAACGGACATTGCTTCATTACCTCGTCCCGATGCCGTCTTTATCGGAGGACATGGTGGGAAACTGAAGGAAATCATGAAGAAAGTGTTGACTGTAATGGCTGATGACGGAGTCATTGTCTTCAATAGCGTTGTTGCGCCAAAAGTACTGACAGACAGCCAGAAACTATGGGATGAAGCCTGTGAGGAACTTGGTTTGAAACAGGACGCTCCGATTCATATCCAATTAAATGATAATCACCCTATAACGATATTAAAATGCAGAAGATAGCGATTAAGCGAGAGCAGAGTCAAGATAACTTGAACTCTGCAGAGCGTGAGCTATCTCGACCAAAGGTCAAGATAGCAATCATACACATTAGCGAGGAGGGCAAGCATATAGCGCGCTTGCTGCTCAGTCAGGTTTTTACCCAAAAAGATGAGGGCGAGATAATCAGTCGTTCGAATGTTGGTAAGCGATGGAAGGATTTCGATGCGTTTGTGTTCATTGGCGCTATGGGCATCTGCGTGCGCACCATTGCGCCCTTCGTCAAGGATAAGCACGAAGATCCTGCCGTAGTCTGCATCGACACTTTGGGAACGAACGTCATTTCCGTGCTCAGCGGACACATCGGTGGTGCCAACGACTTGACACGCGACATTGCCGCCCTCCTTGGTGCCCATGAGGTTATCACTACACAAAGCGACAATGCCGGACTCTGGGCGCTCGACACCTTTGCAGAACGATTCAACTGGGCCATTGCCAGCGATGACGATATGAATGAGTGTATCTTTGCTTTCGTCAATCGCCAACCTACTGCCCTGCTGATGGATATTCGCGATGAAGGTACGGACTATCTGGAGAAGACGTTGCCTGAGCATGTGACTGTTGTAAAAAGTCTCGAAGAGGTAGATCCCAGGAAATTTAAGTTGGTCATTCTTGTGACGCCCTACAACCTCTGTGTGCCATACGGCGTACTCGAACTGCATTTCGTGCCGATGATAGCAGCTTTGGGCTTTGGACTTGCCAGTCATCCTGATGACTATGAGGACATCTACGACGAGATTGACGAAGCCATGAGCCAGATTGGTGTGTTGCCTTGCTATAAACGCTATTGCACCATCGATGTGAAGCAGGACGAGGAATTCTGTGCGATGCTTGTCGATGATTTAGGAGAAGAACTGGTATTCTACACAGCAGAGGAACTCGCCAAGGTTGAGGTGCCTAATCCCAGCAAGACCGTTCAGAAGCATGTGGGCACACCCTCTGTCTGCGAGGCTGCTGCCATCCTTGGTTCCAACAATGGTAAACTGATTGTTCCTAAAGTGAAAGGTAGAAACTGGACCGCCGCTCTTGCCATCGACTACAAATATTTGCGTGAACAAAAAGGTCATATAGAGATTGTGGGTGCTGGTCCTGGTGATCCTGATTTGGTATCCGTCCGAGGCCGTAAGATGCTGGAGAAGGCCGACCTCATTCTCTACGCTGGCTCACTAGTGCCTAAGGCATTGACAGAATGCCATAAGCCTGGTGCTGTTGTTCGCTCTTCTGCCGACATGAATCTCGAAGAGCAATGCGCCTTGATGAAGGAACACTACGACCAAGGCCATTTCATCGTCCGTCTGCATACTGGCGATCCCTGCATCTTCGGTGCTATTCAGGAGCAGATGGCCTTCTTTGATGCTAACGACATGTCGTATCACATCACCCCAGGCATTTCGTCGTTCCTCGCTGCTGCTGCCGAACTGCGCTCCCAGTTTACCATTCCTGAGCGTACGCAGACCATTATCCTTACTCGAGGCGAAGGCCGCACACCCATGCCCGAAAAAGAACAACTGCACCTGCTTGCCAAGAGCCAGAGCACTATGTGCATCTTCCTTTCTGCCGCCATCGTCGACGATGTCCAGCGCGAGCTCCTGCAGGAATATCCTGAGGATACGCCCGTTGCTGCCTGCTATCATCTGACGTGGCCCGACCAGAAGATCTATCGTGGCGTATTGAAAGACCTCGCGAAGATTGTTCACGACAATAACCTCACCCTCACTACGATGCTCGTGGTAGGTGAAGCTATCGACAACCGCGCAGGTCTCTCCGAGCTATACAACAAACACTTCACCCACCTCTTCCGACAGGTGACGCTTCATAAGGTTTAAAACTCGGTTATGGGCGGTCGGTCGCAATAATAAGCACGCTCGCCCGCAATAATAAGCACGGCCGCCCACATTAATTCGGGCGGCCGCCCGAATCCGCTTACCTAGGCATTCGCTCCCTTTCTTCTAGGCACTTTCTCCCTGTTTGCACGGCACTTTTCCCCTTCAACTGCCCGCGAACACGCACGGAGGGAAACCTAGGTAATCTATTATCTACTTACTGATGTTCTGAGTGACTTCCACTTTGGCGCGGATGACGTAATCGGTAGGAATCATCAGTCTTTGTGAAGATACATACTTCAGGGGTGCAGCTTCTAAGTCGCCAGTCTTCTTGCTGGTGGTGAAACTTGCCACACCGTTACAGAGGGGAACAGTTGCGCCGTTCGGCATTTTTACTTCCTTGACGTCAATGATAAGACGCCTTTTCTGATTGGCAAGCACACGCTGTTTCAATGAGGTGCGTACACGTGCCGAGACCAGTGAACCTTTGGGAATAGCGATCTCGCCCGATTTCAGTTTCACGTCGTCGGCCGTTGCCAGCTCTATCATCTGACCTTCTTTCAAGTCATAGGCGTTGATGTCCTGAGTTGCCACAACAGGAACCTCAGTACCAGCAGTGAGATACTTTTGGGCGTCTGCCTGAGTAACTCCTGCCACCAGAGCCATTAAAAGGAATGCTATTTTCTTCATATCTTATAAGATTTTAATAGGTATAAATCTCACCTGTCATAGAAGCATGTCCGTCTTGGAAGAATCCGCCCGACTGACTCTGCTGGCTCAACAGCAATACGATACATCCACCACGGGCTGCTGCCTCCTTGCGAATCTTTTTCATTGTCTTTTCGCTGAAGTGACCAGCCGTAGTAGAGAACGACCATGTGCCAGTAGAGTGCTTCTCGACCTGTCCGAGCGACTTGAGTCCCAGCACCTCGTTCTTGTCGTTGACGATGCGCACCTTCTCCCAGTCTTTTTCAGACTCAATAAAGATTTTCTGCGACATCTGCTGTACACGTCCGCTGGAGAAACGCACCTCGGAGATTGCGGCACGTCCAATGATGTTGTTGACATCCTCGTTCTCATAGCAGAACTTGATGAAGTAATCAGTAACTTCGCTAACCTTACCTTTGGCAATTGTGCCATTGTGGAATACCACTTCGTCCTGAGCAGCGCAATGAAGGCTGACAAAAAGGAACAAAACATAAAATAATCTTCTCATAATCGTAATTGTATTAATGCAGTTTATTTATAATTTGGCGACAAAGATACGAATTTAAAAGCAATAGTGCAAATAATTGAATGCTATTTTTGTATTATTGCTAAATTTTGGCACAGTATTGTGTCTATTCTGCAAAAAATGTTTATCTTTGCAGCATGATACTGGTATTCGGAGGGACGACGGAAGGTCGCAGGGCGGCAGAGGTGCTGGAAGAAGCTGGTAATAGCTATTATTACAGCACAAAGACGGGCGAGCAGGAGCTGACACTACATTACGGTGTGCGCACGGATGGAGCGATGGACGGTGAGGCTATGCGGCAGTTTATCCGTGAGCACGCGATACGGCTGATGGTGGATGCAGCCCATCCGTTTGCTGCGACGTTGCATCAGACGATAGGCGAGGTGGCATCTGACATGCGGATTCCGGTCATCCGATATGAAAGAATCTATCCGCCAAGAGACCCTGATATCACGTGGATTGACGACTACCGGCAGGTGCCGACGGATATCCATTCGTTGTTAGCAACGACTGGCGTGCAGAGCATCAGCAAGTTGAAATGGCTGGAGGCGGAAGGAGTAAAAGTAATATATAGGATACTGAATCGGGAGAGTAGCATCCGGTTGGCGCATGAGCAAGGAGCGACAGACGAACAGCTGTGCTTCTTTGAGGACGACATATTGCCAGACGCTGACACCATCCTGCTGAAAGAAAGCGGACTCAGCGGCGGATTTGTGGAGAAGGTTGCTGAAGCTCGTGAAAGAGGTATGCGGATCATTGTATTGAAGCGACCGGAAATTACACACGGGAGTTCCCCCGTTAATCGGGGGAACGGCCTCGCGCCAGGGGGGAATTTGTTCCTCTGTTCTGTCGTCAATGGCCCGTATGGTTTGCGGCGGGCGGTGGAGAAGCTATTGCCGGAGTTTTATCCGTTGCATAGCGGGCTGACGACAGGGACATGTGCAACGGCGGCGTCGATTGCTGCGACGAGGCGGTTACTGTATGGCGAGACGCCCGCGGAAGTGGCGGTGTTGTTGCCGAATGGCGAAACGATTCCTGTGACTGTGGGCTATGGCGACGGGCATGCGTATTGCGTAAAAGAGGCCGGCGACGATCCGGATGTGACGAACGGCATCGAGGTGAGGGCGAAGGTTGAGAAAGCTACTCACTTTGAGATATGCGGAGGCAATGGAGTGGGGCGATTTACGCTGCCTGGGTTCGATTATCCGGTAGGCGAGGCCGCCATCAATAAAGGACCGCGCGAGATGATTCGGAAGAATATTCTAGCGGTTATGAATCATGGGGACAGTCCCCATGATTCACTTCGAATTACCATCAGTGTGCCGAATGGCGAGGAGATTGCCATGCGGACGTTTAATCCGCGGCTCGGCATTGAGGGCGGTATCTCGATTATTGGTGTGAGTGGTATTGTGAAGCCGTTCTCGGAGGAGGCGTTTATCGACAGCATCCGCAAATGTATGGAGGTGGCGAAGACCAGCGGTTCTTTGACCGATGGTCAAAGTGTGGCGTTGCAATCGGAACGCGTGGTAATCAATAGCGGTGGCAAGAGCGAGCGGTTTGTGAAGACGATGTATCCGGACTTGCCTCAGCAGGCATTTGTGGAGTACGGCAATTATATTGGTGATACATTGAAAATCGCCAACGAATTGGGTATCAAGAATATAACGCTTGGTGTGATGCTGGGTAAGGCCGTCAAATTAGCTGCTGGAAACCTGGACACGCATAGCCGTAAGACGACGATGGACAAGGCGTTCGTTCAGCAGATGTTGCAGGAGGCAGGCATCAGCATCGACATCAGCGACATGACACTGGCACGGGAGCTATGGGAACGAATCCCAGAGTGCGGGCGAATTCCGTTCGCCCATGTCATCATTCACCATTGCTACGAGCATTGCGCCCCGCTGTTACCCAACGGCGAACTCACGATATTATTGATTGACGACAATGGAAAGATATATGAAGTATAAAGACTTGTTTATTGATTTCGACGACACGCTGTATGATACCTACGGCAATGCCGTCATTGCCTTGCGGGAAACGTTTGAGGCATTTCATTTGGAGCATTACTTTGCCGACCCGAAAGTGTTCTACGATGCCTATTGGGCTGCGAATATCGACCTGTGGACACGCTACTCGAAAGGAGAGATAGACCGCCCGTATCTCATCGTCGAACGTTTCCGTCGCCCTTTGTCCGCGGGTGACGGTTTGCCCGTCACCGAAGACCTTTGTCTGGAGATGAGCGACAAGTTCCTCGATTTTTGCTCGTCGAAGCCGGGCTTCATTGATGGTGCTCATGAGCTGATGGATTACCTCCGCAAAAAAGGTTATCGCATGCACATGACGAGCAATGGTTTTCACGAAGTGCAGTATAAGAAGTTGGCGGCCTGTGGACTGCGCGACTATTTCGATACCATTATCCTGAGTGAAGATGTGGGGGCCAACAAACCCTCACCGATTTTCTTCGATTTTGCGATGGCGATGACTGGTGCGGAACGAGAGACCACGCTGATGATTGGCGATAACCTGAATACCGACGTCCTCGGGGCCTTGAATGTCGGCATCGACGCTATGCTCGTCAATCGTTGGAACATCGAAAAAACAGATATCCCGCAAACCGTGACGTTCGTTGTCAACAGCCTGCGGGATATCATGAAAATCCTTTAATCCGCGGCTTTATTCTCCTACGTCGCTTTTCCGTCTGCCAAAGAGCACAGCGGCAATGACGGGTGCTCCGACAAGGGCCGTGACGCTATTGACGGGTAGGGCACCCTCGAAGCCCGGCATGCGGGCAATGAAGTTGCATACCAGAGCTAAGGCCGCACCACACAGGGCCGTGGCGGGCAACAGCACGCGATGATCGCTGGTGCGGAACAGGGCCCGCGCCAGATGAGGCACGGCCAGTCCGATGAACATGATGGGTCCGCAGTAGGCGGTGACGATAGCCACCAGAACGCCCGAACAGACGATAATCAGCATGCGCGCCCGTTGTACATTGAGGCCGAGATTGGCAGCATAGCGTTCGCCCAACAACAGCATATTCATGGGTTTTACCAGCAGGAAACTGATGGGCAGCAGGATGCACATCAATACCACGAAAAGCACCATCTCGTCACCCGACACGCGTGAGAAAGAGCCCAGTCCCCAGACAACGAAAGACTTTACGTCTTCCTCTGGCGACAGGAACTTCAGTACACCGATGATGGCGTTGGCCAGATAGCCGATCATCACACCTATTATTAATAAGGTGACGTTGCCCTTCACCTTTTGTGATATCCAAACGATGAGCAGCATCACGGCCAGTGCACCCACAATCGCGGCTACCGACATGGCAGCATCGCCAAGGTAGCCGAGCCGGCTTAGTGCCACACCGCCAATCTTTCCTGACAGCAGGACCACAAAGGCGACACCAAGTGCCGAGCCGTTGCTGATACCAAGAACTGACGGACCTGCTAACGGGTTGCGGAAGACGGTTTGCATCTGTAGTCCGCTGACGGCAAGCCCCGCACCGGCTACGATAGCCGTCAACACCTGTGGCAGGCGTGAACTGATGACGATATTCGTCCATATCTCAGAGTCGGAGCCCGCACCAATCAGGATGCTGCAGACTTCGCCGACAGGGATGCGCACCGTGCCGAGCAGCAGATTGATGACTACCAGCACGACGATGGATATTAACAGGATGATGAATTTCGATGCTTTCATTTCAATAGACGGTAGTACTTCGGAGTGTAGTCGGGTTCGACGAGTTCCGGGTGGAAGATGGCCACAAAGTCTTTCAGCAGCACGTCGGGTTCTACAGGAGCAATCTCATAGTAGGGCTGCTGCTTCATGTTGCAGTAGATGACCTTCTTCTCCTTAAAGGCCTTGAAGAGTTCGTTACGAGGTTCGCTGGCTTTCAAGGCTTCGTACGAGAATTCGCCGGTGTAGCTGTTCAGAATGCGCCAGTAGTCGGCATTGGCCGAGAGGGCATACATCTTTTCGAACTCCAGATTCTCGCCACTGGTCTCTTCGTCGTTGATGACGTAGTCGGAACCGGCATCGCGGAATATCTGAGCCAGATAGTTTTTGCCACCCACGGCATGCCAAGTGCCATAGTGCATCTCGCCGCTGGTAACAGTGGGGCGTTGTCCTGCCTTTGCGGCCTTTTCCTTCAGGTCGTTATAGCGCTTTTCGATACCGGCAAACAGCTCGTTAGCTTCGCGTTCCTTGCCGATAAACATGCCGACGAACTTCACCCATTCAGCCTGTCCCAACGGGTTGAGTTCCTTATAGCCCAAGTGGGGTACAAGCGTGATTTTCGTTTCCTTGATGGCATCGTAACCGCCACGTTTGGAGGGCGAAATGAAGATGATGTCTGGATTGGCTGCCAGCACCAGTTCGGTATCGAACTCTCCCTCCATACCAATCTTTACTATTTTGCCGTCTTTTACGCGCTGCAGGATGTCTTTGTCGAACAGGTTCTTTGTGCCCGTAATGCCCTTTACAACATCGTGGGCATCAAGCACGGTGAAGTTCGACAATTGCAAGGCCGTCATACAGATGGTGTTCTTGATAGGTACACGCACCTTCGTATAACCGTTGGGCACTTCTGCGTCGTCGGAATGAACCAAGGCGAAGTGCTCGTGCTTGCCAACATTCACCAAGCGGATGTCGGCAGAGTCGCGGACGGTAAAGCCCGTGGCATATTTTACGTCGATAGTGACAATGGAATCACTTGATGTCTCGTCGGCATTTTGCGATGTGGCTTTCTTGCCCGAACAGGCGCAAAGTAGGGCTGCAATTGCCAAGAAAATGACAGATTTCTTCATTTCTATTTGCATATATTTCGTATTTACCTTGCAAAGTTACGAATTTATTTTGTAACTTTGCAAACAAATAGCAACAATATGCAAATAAATATTGACCAGACACGATGGTATGACCGCATTTGGGCGTCGTTTATCTTTTTTACACGACTGCCTTTCTGGCGACTGCACCAACCAGCGCAGGAGTGTTATAAGACGGTGGTGGAGCATTGGCCGTTGACGGGTTGGCTCACGGGTGGGCTGATGGCTGCAACGCTATGGGTGGGCAGCATGTATCTGCCTTACGCGGTGGCAGTGCTATTGGCAATCGTGGTCCGCTTGCTTGTGACAGGTGCCTTGCATGAAGACGGACTGGCGGATTTCCTTGATGGCTTTGGGGGCGGAGGCTCTGACCGCGACCGCATCCTCACCATCATGAAAGACTCGCACATTGGTACGTATGGTGTCATCGGACTCATCCTATACCATCTTTTATTAGCGGCAACGCTCCTGTCGATGGCGCCCACGATGGCGGCACTGACGATTCTGGCGGCATCACCTTATGCACGCATGGTGACGGCACAGCTCATCATGATGATGCCATATGCCCGACGGGAAGAAGACGCGAAGGCCAAGACCGTTTATCGCAAGATGGACTGGCGTGCAGGCGTCGGCCTCGCCATACAAGGACTGTTGCCGATGGGGCTATATCTGTGGTATACAGAGCTGCCTTGGGAACTGGTCATCTTCCTGCCTTGCATCGTGATGTATTTCCTCTATCTGCTTATTTGGAACAAGCTTCGTGGCTATACGGGTGACTGTTGTGGAGCGGTGTGCCTGTTGGTAGAACTGGCAGTTTATTTAGTTGTTTGTGCCCTATGAAAAAGATCATTCTAATTACTGGCGGCCAACGTTCGGGCAAAAGTACAAAAGCCGAGGAATTGGCGTTAAGCCTATCGGATAGTCCCGTGTATGTGGCTACTGCCAAGGTGTGGGACGACGAGTTCCGTGAACGCGTCCGCCGGCACCAAGAGCGACGTGGTCCTCAATGGACGAATATCGAGGAGGAAATCCATCTGAGCCGTCACAACCTGACGGGTAGGGTGGTGGTCATCGATTGTGTGACGTTGTGGCTTACGAACTTCTTCTTTGCAAACGACTCCAACGTCGACAAATCGTTAGAGTTGGCAAAGGCTGAGTTTGACGCCTTTACCAATCACGATGCTACCTATATATTTGTAACCAACGAGATAGGTTTGGGTGGCGTCAGCGAGAATGCCCTTCAGCGCAGGTTTACTGACCTACAGGGTTGGATGAATCAGTATATTGCGCAGAAGGCTGATGAAGTCATACTGATGGTGTCAGGAATAGAAGTAAAGGTAAAATGAAAACATTCGACATTCATCCTGTCGACCGCTCGATGGAGGCGGCGATACAAGCAAAGATCGATAACCTGAATAAACCCAAAGGTTCGTTAGGGCGATTGGAAGAGTTGGCGATGCAGGTTTGTCTGATTCAGCAGACGTTAGAACCTTCGTTGGCGCATCCATGTCATCTGCTTTTAGGTGGCGATCATGGTATTGAACGCGAGGGCGTGAGTGTATCGCCCCGTGAAGTCACCTGGCAACAGATGATTAATTTCACCCGTGGCGGTGGCGGCGTCAATATGTTTTGCCGTCAGCATGGCTTTAAGTTGCGTGTTGTGGATGTGGGTGTTGACTACGACCTGTCGAACGTTCCAGGAATTATTGACCGTAAGATAGCCTGCGGCACCAAGAACTTCCTGTATGAACCCGCCATGGGTGAAGAGGAATTTAATCAGGCGATTGCCGTGGGCGTCGATTTAGTTGACGATTGCATTGCTGAGGGTTGTCGCATCCTTTGCATTGGAGAAATGGGCATTGGCAATACCTCGCCTTCGAGCATCTGGATGAGCCTGTTTGGTGATATTCCGTTGAAGGAGTGCATCGGTGCTGGCGCTGGTCTTAATAACGATGGCATTCGACATAAATACGAGGTACTTTCGAAGACCCTCAAAAACTATCGCGCTGCCATACCTCAACCGTCAGTCATCAGCCCTCTTGCATATTTCGGTGGTTTCGAAATGATTGCTGCTATTGGCGCCATGCTTCGCGCTGCCGAGCAACACCTTATTATATTAGTCGACGGCTTTATCATGACGGCCTGTGCTCTGGCGGCTATCCGACTCTATCCTGCCTCGCAAGACTACATGATCTTTACCCATTGTGGCGATGAGAGCGGTCACAAGATGATGCTTGACATGGTGGATGCCAATCCCTTGTTGCATTTGGGGTTGCGATTAGGCGAGGGAACAGGTGCCTTATGCGCGTTCCCAATCATTGATTCCGCTGTTCGGATGATGAACGAGATGAACAACTTCCAGAACGCGAAGATAACGAAGTACTTCTGATTATAGTTTTACACTCGAGATGTCCACGAGGCCATTCACGATGGCATAGATGGTGAGGCCCGCTGGAGAGTGGATCTGTAGTTTGCGGGCAATATTGCGACGATGGGTGATGACGGTATTGACGGAGATGCACAATTGGTCGGCTATCTCCTTGTTCTGCAGACCTTGCACAACACCGATGATGACATCACGTTCGCGGTCGCTGAGTGCTTCGTTGGCGTCCTGTCCACTCTTGAACACCATTTGCGAAATGTTCTTCGAGACATCCTCCTGCTTAGTCATTCGTTCGAGGCGCTTGATGGCGGGTGTGAAGATATGGTCCTCGACCTCTGCGTGCTGGCGTAACCATTCCTCGTTGTTGTAGATGTCGTAGAGCGTTGCCGTCAGTTGGTTGTTACGATGTGCATCGGCAGGCAGATACTTGATAATCATGAGTTTCAACTCGCGAAGCTTCTTATCCGTCTGTTCGTGGTGCTTCGAGAAGGTCTCGACGTTATAGTCGTTCATAGGACGGCCTTCAAGCAGCGATTCGACATAGGGGAAGAGCGTTTTCTCCTCGTATTTCATGTGGCGACGAATCTCCTGCGCATACTCCTCATACAGTTTCATGATGAGCATGCCCAGCGCATCGTTCTCGCTGATGCTTTCCTGTAACTCACGGCGGATGAAAGGCAGTTGGAAGTCAAGATAATATGTGTGGCTGGCCTTCAGATAGTGCAACAACGTAGGCACGTTGATTTGTTCGTCATCCTCATAAGTGGTGATGTCGTTCAGTTGTGCGTTGACTACTGCCAGGAAGGTGTAGGTATCCACTCCGTTCATCTGGCATGTCTCGCTGACCGTCTTATCGCCAAACCCCAGGTTAATGCCAAACGAACCCAATGCCTGCAACACACTGTAGTTGTCCTTGATGAGCGTTATCATCTTGTCGCCCGCCTCATACATCTTCACGTTCTTCATCTTGCGTACCTTATTAATAATTTGACGGTGCAAAATTAATCATTTTCCATGAAACATGCAATAGTCCTGAAGGCATTTCATTATTTTTAGGTATTGTGGTTTTTGTTGAAACTCCTTACCTTTGCAGCCGAAATTGAAAGTGTATGTGAAAATGAAAAGAATTGGATTCGCATTATTTGTATTTGTTAGTTTAAACTGCTGGGCGGGAAACGACGGAGACAGCATCCGTCGCTCACGCCTTAGCGTTGGAGGCTATGGCGAGGCGGTGTTCTCGCGTAATTTCTATAGCGACCACGTCAGCCGCTACAGTCAACCCGAGGAACATAAGAACGACCCCAGTCACGGACGTTTCGACATTCCCCACGCAGTCATCTATTTAGGTTACGACTTCGGCAAGGGCTGGACGTTCGGTACCGAGATAGAGTTCGAACACGGAGGCAACGGTATTGCTTACGAGAAGGAAGACGAGGAAGGCGGAGAATGGGAACAGGAGACCGAGAAAGGCGGTGAGGTAGAACTGGAACAATTCTGGATTCAGAAATCGTTCTCGCGTGCCGTCAACGTCCGCGCAGGACATATCGTGGTGCCTGTCGGCTTGACCAACGCCCATCACGAACCTCTGAGTTTCTTCACCGTCTATCGTCCTGAGGGTGAGAGCACTATCATGCCCTGTACGTGGCATCAGACGGGCGTATCGCTGTGGGGCCGATATAAGGACTTCCGCTACGAGGCGCAGTTCGTGGCAGGTCTGAATGCCGACAACTTCACCAACGTCGGGTGGATTAAGAAAGGCCATAAGTCACCACTGGAGTTCGACGTTGCCAATAAGTATGGCGTATCTCTTCGTCTGGATAACTACACTGTTCCTGGCTTGCGCATAGGACTCAGCGGATACTATGGTCATAGCATCGGAAACAGCTATCCGCGCAATGCCAATGGCGTGGATGCGGAATACAAGGGCGTAGTAGCTATTGGTGCCTTCGACTTCACGTATAAAGCCCACAACTGGATTGTTCGCGGACAGGCCGACTATGGCTATCTGGGTGATGCAGAACAACTGAAATATGTGTATAACCGCCTGAACTCGAAGTCGCCTTACAAGCACTCGGCCTTTGTGTCGAAGAATGCCTATGCTGTGGGTATCGAAGCTGGTTACGACGTGTTCTCGCAGATTGCATCGATGCGTGAGGATAATCAGAAACTGTACGTCTTCGGTCGCTACGAAGCATATAACCCCTACGCCAGCAATACCAAGGGTACGGCCTACGACTATACTGCCGTAAAGCGTATGGCATTTGGCGTGAACTATCATCCCGTACCCCAGATAGTCGTCAAGGCCGAATATTCGAAGCGGTTCCTTAAGTCTATCTACAACGATGAACCCAGCTTCAATATTGGGGTGGCGTATGAGGGATTTTTCCTTTAATCGGAATCGCGGAATCACGGAATAACGAAATCACGGAATAACGAAATAATAATAGAAAAAGAAATGAAAAAGATTATTTACTCTTTGGCCCTGATGATGGGCATGATGACATTCACTGCTTGTAGCAGTGACAGCAACGACAACAATGACAATGTCGACAAGTACAAAGACCGCTCATATGGTACAGCGGCCATTGATGCCTGTGGTGATGTCGTGAATCAGTTTGAGGCAGCCAATAAGGTGATTGCTCAGGCAAATCTGACCGCAGAGCAGGAGGAATATCTGCGTCAGGTACTGACAGGATTGGTTAGCAATGTAATCATTCCTACATACACCAATCTGGCTAATGACGTGGAAGATTTGGAGAAGACCCTCAACGGTCTGACCGTCAATACCATTACCCAGGCACAGATTGATAAGGCGTGCACAGACTTCAAGGCTGCACGACTGAACTGGGAACAATCGGAGGCTTTCCTTATGGGTGCTGCCAGCGATTTCGACATCGACCCCACCATCGATTCTTGGCCTTTGAACCGTACGCTGTTGCTGAGCTATTTCAACAACGGCATGGACGAAGAGATGCTTGAAGATGCTACTATTCTCGGTTTCCACGCTCTGGGGTTCATCCTGTTCCGCGACGGTCAGCCTCGTAAGGTTGCCGAGTTGCAGGGTAACGACACTTATAAGAACTTCGAGAAGGTCAGCGGTGCTCAGGAATTGGCATACGCCCAGACCATCTGCAAGCTTCTGAAAGAGCGTTGCTTCCAGTTGCAGGTTGCCTGGGAGGGAGAAACCGCTCAGAATGCTAACCGCGTCAATGTTGTTAAGGCTGCAGGTCTCGATTACACTACAGAGGCCGGTCTGAGCTATGGTACCAATCTTATTACGGCTGGCTTTGATGGCAGTAAGAGTACGTTCAGCTCACTGAAAGACGCCATTGCTCAGGTGTTGAGCAATGATGAGGGTTCGTGTGTGGCTATTGCCAACGAGGTGGGTACCGCCAAGATTGCCAATCCTTTCTCTGCTGGCGACGTGTCTTACGTGGAGTCCCCCTATAGCTACAACTCCATCAAGGACTTCCAGGACAACATCCGCTCTATCCGTAATGTGTGGTATGGCAGCACCAACGGCAATGCAGCCAGCGTTTGTTTCAATGGCTTCTTTGCCAGTGTCGACAAGAATGATGTTAACACGAAGGTTACTGGTGCTTTCAATGATGCCATCAATAAGATTGGTGCGATGCCGGCTCCTTTCGTGAAGTACTGCTGCACCATCTGGAACATCAACTTCGAGGATGATGAGGATTGGGAGACAGAAGAATAATCATTAACAGACATCAAATATGAACAAACTATCACGACTATTTTTCGTGAGCATGCTGGCAGCCCCAATGCTGTCAGCATGTTCCGACGATAACGACAGCCTGTCGAATCTAGGCCCTTTGACGCCTGAAGAACAGACGTTTGGCAAGGCCACAGGCAATTTTACTGCCGAGGAATGGTATCCTGGTGGACAGTTGGGAACGACAGAGAAAGCCAGCTATTCGGCTCCTGCTCCGGCAGTGACCAATCAGGCTGGTATGGAGGAAGACTTCATTGTTGGTGAGGGTTTCTTCGAGAAGCTCTACACTTTCGAGCAAGAGCCTCGTAAGGGTCTTGGTCCTGCTTGGGTTCGTAACTCTTGCATTGCCTGTCACCCCAGCTATGGTCACGGCAAGCGCCAGACGGAGTATCGTGCCAACACCATCGGCAACGGTTATCTGCTGGTAATCTATCATCCCGACACCAATGGTTATATCACGGAAGTGACGGGAATGCCTCAGACGCAGGCCATGTCACCTTTTAAGGCACCCATCGATGAGAGTCAGATTTCCATTGAGTGGAAGAACGTAACCGAGATGGAGAGTGGGTTGCCCATGCAGTTTGCGGACGGCGAGACGTATGCCCTCATTTATCCGGAGGTGCGCATTCCGCAGGAGGCTTTCAACACCAATCCAAAACCCACCAACTACGACGTTCGTCTGGAATCGACCATCGGTGTTTATGGCACAGGTCTGCTCGATGCCATTGATGACGAGGAGATTGAGGCGCAATGGAAGGCTGAGGCTCCATATGTCGAACTGAATCCCGCCATGTGGGACAAGGAGGCTGGCAAGTTCAAGGCTTCTGCCTACTACTCTGCCGGTTATAACGATACAGGAACATTCCACGGCGACCACGGTCCCCTGAAGCGTTTCACTTATGCTATGACGCGCGGCACATTACAGGACGGAGCTGGTGCTAACGCCATTTGGAACATCACCAACGTCACCCGCAGCGACCGTCATTGGCTTTACACCACTCCCGCTTGGGCAAAGGCACAGAGCGAGGATGAGGATGTGCTCAAATATATCAAGGAACACGGCGCTTCGGAGTCGAGCATCCTGCATCCTTACTATGCTGACGGTACCAACGAAGGTATTGCCAATCGTGTGAACGAGATTCTGAGCTGTTCGTCGATTGCCAAGAAGGAGACTTTCGACAAGTATCTGTTCAATGGTGCGCCTTACAATAGCAAAGATGAGATGACCGACAAACAGTATTATCAGTTTATGGTTTGGCACCGTGGCCTCGCAGTTCCTGCTGCCCGTAATCTGAACGACACGAAGGTACAGCGCGGCAAGGAGCTTTTCTCGAAGATGGGTTGTGCTCAGTGTCACCGTCCGTCATGGAAGACCGGCAAGGACGATATGTGGGTGGATGCTTCGACGAAGGCCTACGCCCAGAGCGTCGGCAAGGATGCAAGCAAGATGCTGCCGAAATATCCCAACCAAACCATATGGCCCTATACCGATATGGTGCAGCATCGTCTGTTTATGAAGAACGATATCCGCACGGGCTGGTGTCGCACCACGCCGTTGTGGGGTCGCGGACTGAGCCGTTTGCTGACAGGTGCTGACGATCGGTTGCACGACTGCCGCGCACGCACCGTCCTTGAGGCGATTATGTGGCACGGCTACTCGAAACAGTCGGATGGCTATCGCGCTACCGAACAGTTCTTCCATCTGTCGAAGGACGATCGTGATGCCGTCATTAAATTCATCGAAGCGATATAATAATCGGGCGGTTTTTCCGTTAGAATAGTATGAAGAAGACCGTCGTTATTCTATATATTGTGGTGGTTGCCGTCTTGGCAGCCGCCACAATCGTTGAGAACAGTCAAGGCACGGAGTTTGTCGCAGAAAACATCTATGGTGCATGGTGGTTTTCTGCTTTGTGGGCTTTGCTGGCGGCGGCAGGCATCTTTTGGTTTGTCAAGAGCAAGGTTCGCCGCCCGTCGATCGTGGTGCTTCATCTGTCGTTCTTGGTCATCCTTGCTGGCGCCCTGTTGACGCATCTGACCGCCGTGCAGGGTGTTGTTCCTTTGCGTAAGGGAATACCTACAAATGAGTATCTCACGCGCGACATGCGCCTTCACCATTTGCCGTTCACTATCAGTCTCGATGACTTCGAAATCAAATATTACGACGACAGCAACGATCCGTCTGACTATATCTCCCGCGTCACGATTGACGGCGAGCCCATTACCATCTCGATGAACCATATTGCCAGTCGTAGCGGCATCCGTCTCTATCAGATGGACTTCGACCCCGACTTGCAGGGCAGCATCCTCGCCATGAATAGCGACCCGTGGGGAATTCCCGTTACCTATTGCGGCTACGCGCTGCTCTTTGTGGCGTTGCTGTGGATACTCATCGACCCCAAGGGCCAGTTCCGTAGTCAGTTATCTGAACTGCGAGGACGTCGTTATTGGCTGTTGTCCGTTCTCCTCTTGTTCGTTTACGCCTTCCTGCTCTACCACTTCCTGGGTAAGTATTCTTCGGCCAACCATCCGTTGCCGGTGCTCAACTCCTGGCTGTTGCCCGTCCACGTATCTACTATCATCATGGCTTATCTGTTGCTGTTCGTTGCCATCTTTGTGCGCGCCATGCTTTATCCGGCACTCGCGTTCCTTGGTTATGGCATCTTCATTGGCGCCATTTGGGCCAACGTGTCGTGGGGCAACTACTGGTCGTGGGATCCGAAAGAGACGTGGGCGCTCATCACCTTCATGGTCTATGCTGTTCCTGCCCATAAATCCTTCCACTTGTCAAACAGGTCTTTCCGCCTGTACATGGCGTTGGCGTTCCTCACCATTCTCATGACCTATTTCGGTGTGAACTACTTGTTGGGAGGCATGCATTCATACGCTTAGAATATCGTAGATACGATTGATATCGACATGCTGGCGGACGTGAGCCGCCAGTTTGTCGTATTGCTCGTCTTTAAAGGCTCGCAGGTCTGCATGATTATTCAGCGGGGAACGTTGAACCGCGAACTTGCTTAGCAAGTGCTCAATGACGGGTGCATTATCGAGGAAGCCGTGAATGTATGTTCCTATACAATGGTCGGTCTGCAGGATGGACTCATCGGTATCACTGACACCCTGATGAATTTCATACCCTTGACATTCCTGACCTTCGAATGTAAACGTCACCTGACGGGTGGTTTTATCCGTAGTCATTGTGGTATGGATGGGCAGTAGTCCAAGACCAGGCAGACTCGTGATGCTTCCTTCAATGCCATCTAGGTCGTTGATCGTCTGACCTAACATCTGATAACCTCCGCAGATGCCTACCACCATCTTCCCATCACGATGAGCACGCTGGATGGCCTGTGCACAACCGTTACGACGTAACTCCATTAAGTCGTCGAGCGTAGCTTTTGTGCCAGGCAGGATAATGATGTCGGCCTGTTGGATGTCAGCGACGTTGTTGGTATAGAAAAGGTTGACGCGCGGGTCGCGCTCTAATGTATCGAAATCGGTATAATTGCTGATATGTCGTAAGAGAACGACAGCCACATTCACCTTACCTTCGGCCAACTGACGGCGTTTCTGTTCCAATGCCACGCTATCCTCTTCGTCGATATAGATATCCTTATAATAAGGTATCACACCCAAGACAGGTACACCACAAATATCCTCGAGCATTTTCCGACCCTCATCGAAGAGACGCATGTCGCCACGAAACTTGTTGATGATGATGCCCTTGATGAGTTTCCTGTCTTCGGGCGTCTGCAACATAATGCTTCCATAAACGGAGGCGAAGACGCCACCACGGTCAATATCACCCACAAGGATGACATCAGCCTTTGCGTGACGGGCCATCGACATGTTCACCAAATCGCGGTCCTTCAGGTTAATCTCGGCAATACTGCCTGCACCCTCCATCACAATGGGGTTATAGCGTCTTGCCAAACGGTCGAAAGCGTCACAAACTTCCTGCCTATAATCTATTCTCTCACCTCTTACCTCTGACCTCTCACCTCCTTTTCTCCAATAATCGTAGGCGTCCTTATTGCCGATAGGTTTGCCGTTCAGGACCACTTGAGAAGTATGGTCACTCTGAGGTTTCAGGAGCAATGGATTCATATCCGTATGACAGGGGATGCCTGCTGCCTCGGCCTGTACAGCCTGCGCACGGCCAATCTCGAAACCCTCGGGCGTGGCGTAAGAGTTCAGCGCCATATTCTGCGCCTTGAAAGGTGCGGGCTGATAGGCGTCCTGCTTGAAGATGCGACAAAACGCTGCTGCCACGATGCTCTTGCCGACATCGCTGCCTGTTCCGGCAAACATGATGGGATGGAGATGCTTCATAGTTGATAGAGATGCGTATAGCTTGCTAATACATTCTTATATCTGAATACAGGCGTATCGACAGGTTCACCTTTGGCATCGTAGACTTGGGCGGCAGAAGGTATTCTCTCACCTCTCACCTCTGACCCCTCACCTCTGTAAAATTGCGTATAATGGAACTCGTGTCCACGATATTCTTTGCCGTCGAGTTCAAAACGTCGATAGCCCAGCGAGAGTTTGCGGTCTGCCTTGCGAGCTGTGATAGAGTAGGGCAGTACACCGCACATCTCATACTCGCCATCGTCCGTCACGATGCTTTGGCAGAGGTACATCATACCACCACATTCTGCTACGATTCTGCCGCCTCGTTCCGCATAGTCCTTGATGGCCCTGCGACACGCCTCGTTCTTGACCAAAGTATTCAGATGTTTCTCAGGATAACCTCCAGGAAGATACAGCAAGTCGACACCTTCAAACGAAGGAACCTCCGTTTCAGGGTCGAAGAACCGAACCTGTGCGAAGCTGTCAATCGTCTCTTGATACAGAAACGAGAACGACTCCTTATTGCGGGCTATCAAAGCGCTAACAGTTCCAGCCATCTTACGTGTTCCTCCAATAGTTTAATGAGCGACTGATGCTCCATATTCTCTGAGAAGTCCAGTCCCAAATAACGCGAGCCTTGTTCCAACGAAGCGTCCTTAGGCAGATACCCCAAACACTCGATGCCTAAATCCTCACACACTTGCTGAAGCATGGCGAAATGCCGTTCCGAGCCCACCTTATTGAATATCACGCCTGCGATGCGGACGTCCTTTCTGAAGTTGATAAACCCCGATAGCAATGCCGCCATCGAATAGGCTGCCGACTTCGCATCCACCACTAACACCACAGGGATATCCAACACGCGGGCTATCTCATACGACGAACCCCGTTCGCGGTCATAACCGTCGAACAAGCCCATCATACCCTCCACGATACACACATCTGCAGCCTTTCCATAGCGCTCAAACAACTCGCGCACATGTTCTGGCGTCGCCATAAACGTGTCGAGGTTGATGCTCGGCCTTCCGCAAACCGCCTCGTGGAACTTCGTGTCGATATAGTCTGGCCCGCACTTGAACGGTTGCACCTTCATGCCCTTCTGTGTCATCAACGCCATCAACCCTCTGGCAATCGTCGTTTTGCCAGAGCCGCTCATCGGTGCTGCTATCAGAAATGCTGCTTTCATCGTTATTTGAATCTTACCTTCAGTCCTACCACTAACATTCGTCCAGGCGAATAGAGCGCATATTTCCTCGTCGACGAGTCGATGCGACGGTCCACCTTATTGAATATGTTATCCACACCGATGCTGGGTTCCAAATAGGCCCACTTCGTCACGTCGAAAGCGTGGGTCGTATTCAGGTTCCACAGTCCGAAGCCTGGTGCATCCTCGTAAGTCCCCGTGTAATAGGTCTTCGACTGCAACCGTCCGTTCAGGTTGGCATTCAAGGTGTAGCGTCCCCACGTGTGACGATAGTTTGCAGCAATCGTTGCCGCATGGCGGATGCTACGTTCCAACACCGACCATTCGTCGCCCGTCTTCGTGCGGGCATAGGTGTAGGCGTAATTGCCCGACAAGTTGAAGCCCTTGAAGATGTTGGCCGATACGTTTGCCTGCACGCCCTTCACGTCACCCTCGTCGCTGTTCTGATAGAGCGCATAGCTCACCATCTTGTTAGCCTGGTCCTGCGTCATTTCCGGAAACTCCTGCATCAGCATCTGGCGACTGGCGTCGTCCACGGGAACATTCTCCTTGACAATCATGTCTTTGATGCGGTTGATGTAACCCGTCACGCTGACGGCGATCACGTCGTCGCGATATTCGGCATTCAGCGCGAAATAGTTGCTCTTCTCAGGATTCAGATTCTTGTTGCCGAAACTGATTTGTGCCTTACCGCGATTCACGGAGAAGTAGTGGTAGTAGAGCTCGTCGAGTCCGGGAGCACGGAAGCCCGCCGAGTAGGTGGCGCGGAAACGGAAATTGCCCGGGGCATACATCAGCGTCGCTTTCGGCGTCAAATGGGTACCGAAAGTCTCGTGGTTGTTTAGTCGCAAACCGACGGTGGCCGTAGCAAACCCTCTTCCCACGCGAACCTTCGCCTCGTGCTGGGCGTAGGCTGCCAGCGAATACACATGCTGGTCGATGTTGCCACTGGTGGCGGTCAGGTAATCCTTGCGCCAGTCGGCTCCGAAGATGGTCGTCGAGTTGCTGGTCAGACCGAGGATGGCCTTCGCCTGTCCCTCCATCATGCGCTGCTTCTTCGACTCCACGTAGTCGCCAACGGCATTCGTCTTGGTCTCCGCGTCATACTCCTTTCCGTAGCGGAAACGGTCCACCGTGAAGTCGGCCTGCAGCGAGTTCTTCTGCGTAAACTTATAGATGCCGCCCACGTTCCATCGCAGTCCTTTGTAGCGCATCTCGTAGTCGGTGCCGCCAGTGACGTCGGGGTTGGTGTTAGGGCGGTCGGTGATTTTATACGAATAGTCCAGCCCCGCATTCAGCGCCAGATGCTGACTGGGAGCATAGGTGAATTTCTGCCCCAGAATGTTCGCGCGATAGCCTGTAAACAATGGTGCTATCGACCGTTGCGTCTCGGTGTCCGAGCCCTTCACATATTCCAGGTCGTTGTTGCGATAGCTGTCGGCGCGGTCGTGGGTAAACGACGTGTACGAGCCGAAACCGTCCTTATAGATGTCGAGCGTCGCACTCTCCGTCAGCACCCCATGTCCACTGATGCGGATGTCGTTGGCAACACTGACAAGCGACTCCGCAGGTTGGTCGGTGATGATGTTGATGACACCCGCAATGGCGTCGCTGCCGTATAGCGACGATGCCGCACCGTCGAGCACCTCGATACGCTTCACGCGCGACATGTTGATGCGGTTCAGATCCACATTGTTCGAGATGTCGCCCGACAGCTTCTGACCATTAATCAAAATGAGGATATACTTGTTGCCCAGTCCGTTCAGTCGCAGTTGCGAACCCATGCTGTTCGGAGCCATCGACACCTGCGGCATCAGGCGCGTCAGTGCACCGTCAAACGTCTTAATGCCCTGTTCCCGAATCTCCTGACTGCTGATGACGCTGACCGGTGTCGACGTGCTCTTCAGTCGCTGGTGATGCCCTGAACCCGTCACTACCACGGGGTTCAGATTATACGTCCGGTCAATCGAGTCGCGCCGCTCCATCTTGTGAATCTGCGCAGAAGCGCTAATGGCCGACAGAAACGCTATCATCAAGGTTAAAGCAATCTTGTTCATGTTGTTCTTGTATTACATATTAGCCTGCAAAGATACGAAAAAAATCCGAGCCCACCAAACGATGAGCCCGAATTTTCTGTTGCGCTTTCCGGCGAACGCCCTGCAAAAGACAAAAAGATAAAAAGATAAATTTCAAAAAAGCCGTTAAAATGTTCGGCATTGGCACACATTCGGTATTTTTTTGAAGTGTCAAAATGTCCCGAATTTTCATTGTCGTTCCAAAAATTCTTCATACTTTTGCACCGTCAAGCGCTGACAAGGGTTGCTCCCGCTCTCCTCAAGGGTTGCTCCAAGGATGTTCCGAGTTTATGACGGCTTTTAGGGGTTGGGCGCGGTAAAACCGAAAGTTTTTTTATTCGTTTAACAATTTAAATTTTTACAACTATGCTTTGGTACTTTACTCACTTAATCGTAATTTTCTCCATGGAGAAGTTTTTGGACGAGCCGAGCGAACAAGTTCGAGTTCTTTCGCTCGAAAGAACAAAGAAAAACTCGTTTTCCTTTGGTTCTTTGCTCGCTTATTCGTAACTTTGCAGGCAAATTTCAATAGCATGCTAACTCCTGTAACAAGATACCTGCTCTGTATGATGTTCATTTGGACGGTGGGCACGGGGTGTCTTTGTGCGCAAGAGATCGTGGAGCATCAGGGCAACCATTACACCATTCACGCAGATGCGCTGGAGCCTGACGCGGAGATGACATTGCTCGACGTGCTGCAGATTTGTCCGGAATTCATGACCACCGACGGCAAGAACATCACGGCCGACTATGTGCTCACCATCGACGACATCTCTGTCGGTGGGAATTGGGAAGGCATGCTGCAGAATATCAAAGCCGTAGAACTGGACGAAGTACACATCTATAACTATTCGACTGTGGCTAATGGCGACGACGGCATCAGTGGCGAAATCAACATCACGTTTAGGGATGCAAAACAGCGTGATGCGAAGATTGCCCTGACAGGCAGTACCTACGGCAATGGCAGGATGTTTGTCTCGTATGCCGAGAGTGGCGAAAAGGTGAGCGTAAGGGGGATGCTGAACACGGAGTTCCGCTATGGCAAGGGAAGCATCAATGATGGTATGCGTGTGACGTCGCGCAGAGGAATAGAAAACGCAACGGCATTCCTGAACTGGCAACCGACGGAGCGCGACAAACTGGAATTCAAGCTGATACAAGGTTATCTGGATCAGGCCGACCGTTTCTATGTTGACGGGGAAAGTGGGCAGGATGCAAGCCGGGAACGTCTTGGGGAGTTTTCGGCTACCTACGAGCGGACGCTGAATGACCGTGGGGCTTATCTCTACTTAGAAGGCGGGCTTGACTATATGAATATGACGGAAAACACATTGGACGTGCAGACCTGGGCACCCATCTGGAATGTGGAAGCAGGATTCCCGCTCTTTACGGATCACCTGACGGTAACAGCAGGTTGGGAAATAGACTACATGAGTAATGAAACCAAGACCCTCGACCGGGAACAATATCTCTACAACGACCTCTATCTGCAATTCGACTATGCGATGGGGCCGTGGTTGCTGGCCGTTGGCGACCGACTGAGACTGATTGGTATCTGGGACAAGTATGAGGCCAACATGGAAGCTGGGCAACAGGAATGGTCGCACAGTCGTAACGACCATGCACTCCACGCGAGTGTAGGTTACAAGGCAGGGCGACACTTCCTGCAAGGCAACTTAGGACGTAATTTCTATACCCCCTCGATAAGCGACTTCTTCCACATGGAGGAGCAAACGAACCTGCGCCTGTACACCACAGATATCGAAGATAACCTCGTCTGGCAGGTGGAGGGGCGTTATGCCTATCAGACATCAAAGTTGTTTGCGTCAGCCAGTGTGCTGCGTCAATGGGAGAGAGATGAAACTTCGGGCGATGAACAGGTCACTGGCATCAGGACTTCGGTCACCTGGCGTCACGGACCGCTAAGGCTCACGGCAGGTGCGGATTATTATCACCAGCATGTAGATGAAGGAGCGTTTAGCGACGGCTTCCATGATAATTACTATCATCTGAAACTGGCTCCCACGCTGACCCTCGGTGGCGGCTGGCGACTGTCGTCGCTGCTGCTTTACAGTAGCCGAAAGAGACGGTACGACGAGCACCCCTGGCTCTATGCCTCCCTCAAAGTGAACAAAGACCTGGGGCGCTACTGCAATGTGTTTGGCGATTTCCACGACATAGCAGGCTCGCCTATAGCATTGACGTCTTACCTCAGCGGCTATTTCAAGAACCGTGCCCTCACCATCGGCATTACCATCTATCCCTTCCGCAAATAGCCCTAAAACAAAAAAAATCCGGCTCATCGTTTGGTGGGCTCGAAAATTTTTCGTACTTTTGCGCACTGATAGCGCAAGAGGACTGCTCACACTCGGCCATTGATACAAGTATCATGGCTCTCGCTTAACCGCAGCCTTCGCAGGCGATTTTATAAGTTAACCCCTCGTCGGCGTTTCGAGTAAGCACCGAGCGGACAGCAAGAGGACGGCTCTCGGGTTAGGGCTGGCATGGTACGCAAGGGATATGTATAACATTTAAATTTTAAGCTAATATGGCAGAAATGAATTTTGGTGGCGTTATGGAGACTGTAGTCACCAGCAAGGAGTTCTCTTTGGAGAAAGCACGTGAAGTATTGAAGGATGAGGTTATCGCCGTCATCGGTTATGGTGTTCAGGGTCCTGGACAGGCTTGCAACCTGCGCGACAATGGTTTCAACGTCATTGTCGGTCAGCGTCAGGGTAAGACCTACGACAAGGCTGTGGCCGACGGTTGGGTACCTGGCAAGACGCTGTTCAGCATCGAGGAGGCTGCCGAGAAGGGTACTATCCTCTGCATGTTGCTCTCTGACGCTGGTCAGATGCAGCAGTGGCCTACCATCAAGAAATATCTGAAGCCCGGCAAGACGCTGTATTACAGCCACGGCTTCGCCATCAACTGGAACGACCGCACAGGTGTTGTTCCTCCCAAGGATATCGACGTCATCATGGTGGCTCCTAAGGGAAGCGGTACCAGCCTGCGCACGATGTTCTGCGAGGGTCGCGGACTGAACTGCTCGTATGCCGTTTATCAGGACGCTACGGGTAAGGCTAAGGAGAAAACACTGGCCTTCGGTATCGGTATCGGTGCAGGTTACCTGTTTGAGACGACCTTCCAGCGCGAGGCTACCTCTGACCTGACTGGTGAGCGTGGTTCGCTGATGGGTGCTATCCAGGGCTTGCTGCTGGCACAGTATGAAGTACTCCGTGAGAATGGTCACACACCTTCTGAGGCCTTCAACGAGACCGTTGAGGAGCTGACTCAGAGCCTTGGCCCGTTGTTCGGTGCTAAGGGTATGGACTGGATGTACGCTAACTGCTCTACCACCGCTCAGCGTGGTGCACTGGACTGGGCTCCCCGTTTCCACGATGCTATCAAGCCTGTCATGGAGTGGCTGTACTACTCAGTAAAGACTGGTAACGAGGCTCAGATTACCATCGACGCCAACTCTAAGCCCGACTATCGTGCCGGACTGGAGAAGGAGCTGGAGGCTATGCGCAACCAGGAGATGTGGCGCGCTGGTGAGACCGTTCGTAAGCTGCGTCCTGAGTATCAGGAAGACTAAACGAGGTCTGATGTAAGACGTAAGAAGTAAGATTTTCATGGAGAATCTTGAACAGATAACCCGCCTTGTGTGTCAAGTGGCACGCGAGGCGGGTGCTTATATAAGAAAGGAACGCGCGAGCTTTTCGGTAGAGAAGGTGGAGCGCAAGCATGCCCACGACTATGTGTCGTATGTGGACAAGGGTTCGGAGACGTTCATCGTCAGCAAACTGCGTGAGATAGTGCCCGAGGCGGGATTCATCACCGAAGAGGGGACGACGAAGAAGGAAGATGGTTCAGCCATCAGCCCTCAGACCTCAGACCTCATGTGGGTGGTTGACCCGTTGGACGGTACCACGAACTTCATTCACGGCTTTGCACCTTATGCTGTCTCGATAGCCTTGTGTAAGGGTAGGGAGATTGTTGTGGGCGTAGTGTATGAAATCGTGAGCGACGAGTGCTTCTATGCCTGGCAGGGTGGAAAGGCATGGGTGAATGACAAGCCTTTGCACGTTGGCAAGAGCGAGATCAACGACGCGCTGTTGTGCTTGCAGTTACCATATAACAGCGACGCGTATAAGCCTGTCATCAAGCGACTTATCGACCATTTCTATGGCAATGTGGGCAGTATCCGCATGATTGGTTCTGCGGCGATTGCATTGTGCTATGTTGCTGCAGGACGGTTGGACGCCTATGCTGAGCGGTACATCGGACAATGGGACTACATGGCCGGTGCACTCATCGTGAAAGAGGCTGGGGGACGCGTCACCAACTATGATGGCGAGGACTATTTCATGGAAGGTGACAGCGTGGTGGCTACGAACGGTGTCGTGCATCAAGCGTTGCAGGATGCCGTCAGAGCGGCACAAGATGCTTGTTAGACAATCATGATAAATCCGTCGTCCTGACGGATTTTTTCGTTTTCAATCAGGGCTTTGAGGGCTGCATTGAGCGCTTCCGCAGGCAACGGCAGACGGTAGAGCTCGGTGATGTGGTGGCGCTGGCGGTCGGACAACAGGGTGAGAATCTGCTGGCTGGCATCGTGCTGCTCTGCAGGAGTCATCGGCTGACCGTGTTCCTGGAGACAGACGTCGCACTGGCCGCAATCCTTTGTGGTCTCCTCGCCAAAGTATTCGAGCAGCATGCGACTGCGACAACGGTCTGTCGTCTGTGCGTAGTTCGTCATGGCCTCGATGCGCTTGCGGTATTGTTCCTGACGGTCCTCGTAGATAGCGCGTGGCAGTTGGATGTGTTCCTTGTCCTCGCGACGCTGCAAGTAGCGGATGTAGGGCACCTGTTTGCGGGGAATAAAGCTGATGAGATGGCGCAGCGACAGGGCTTTCAGGATGTCGTAAGCCACGGGTTGGGGGATTCCGGCCTGCTGGGCAATGACACTCTCGTCGACGTAGCCGTAGTCGGCAAAGAGTCCGCCATAGTTGCGTAGAAGGGCAACGATGACGCGTTCCTCGACGGGCGTCACCTGATCGAGGCGGTAGAGTTCGTCGCGACTGACCAGAAAGCGCACGCGGGCTTCGTGGTCGGCATCTTGGTCGTAGTCGATATAGCCTGCACGCATGAGAATCTGCAAGGCGGAATGGACGCGGATGGGGAAATGGTGGAAACGCTGGCAGAACTCCTCGATATTGAACTCGCGGTTGACACCATAGCCGTCGCCGGTGGCAATCTGGTAGTAGTAGGCCAGATGTTCGTACACCTCTTTAATATATTCGCGCGGGGGGAAGGTGTCGTCGACGCGCTTCGACAATTTGCCGTTGTCGCTGCCATTGAAGAGCAGGATGGCACGGGCGGGCTTGCCGTCGCGTCCGGCACGACCTGCCTCCTGGAAATAGGCCTCGATGGAGTCAGGACTGTCGTAATGGATGACCAGACGGACATCGGGTTTGTCGATGCCCATACCGAAGGCGTTGGTGGCTACCATGACACGCAAGCGGTCGTGTTGCCAGTCGCGCTGTCGACGGTCCTTGTCGGCATGGTCGAGCCCGGCATGATAGAAGGTGGCCGAGAGTCCGGCGTCGGAGAGGTGTTCGGCAATCTCGCGGGCGTGGCGACGACTGCGCACATAGACGATGGCCGAGCCTGTTGTCTCGCTGAGCAGGCGCACCAGTTCGCCGTATTTGTCGGGGGCGTAGTGAACGAGGTAGGCAAGGTTCTTGCGTTCGAAGGACATGCGAAACACGTGGAATCCGGTTTCCCCGGATGCGCTTGTGGATTCGGGGGAACCGAATCCCACGGACAGCTTCGCGCAAATGTCGTCGACGACCTGTGGTGTGGCGGTAGCCGTCAGTGCCAGCACGGGTACGTCGGGATGGATGTTGCGGATGTTGGCGATTTCGAGATACGACGGTCGGAAATCATAGCCCCATTGCGAGATGCAGTGTGCCTCGTCGACGGTGATGAAACTCACCTGCATGTGGCGCAGCTTGGTCTGAAAGAGACTGCTGCCCAGACGTTCGGGTGAGACGTAGAGGATCTTGGTATTTCCCAAGATGCAGTTCTCCAGCGTTCGCATGACGTCATCGTGCTGCATGCCGCTATAGATAGCTGCCGCCTGTATATTGAGCTGGCGCAGGTGGTGCACCTGGTCCTTCATGAGTGCGATGAGGGGCGTGATGACGATGCAGACACCCTCCTTGGCCATTGCCGGCACCTGAAAGGTGATGGATTTTCCACCACCCGTAGGCATCAGTCCCAGCGTGTCATGGCCGGAACCGATGGACTCGATGATGTCACGCTGGATGCCGCGAAAATCGTCGTAGCCCCAGTAGCGCTTGAGGATGTCCTGATACTTACTCATCCTCCGAGGGACGTATATCCTCTATCTGCAGCTGTACCTCGCCACGCTTGTAGGTATTCTCCTCGATGGTGTAGACGATGTCGAACGAGCGTTTCGACTTTATATAACGTGCTGCTGCCGACTGTCCGAAAGCGATGCCGTTCATGACCACTGCCGACTTGGAGTCGACGAGTTCGAGTTTGATATGTTCCTGATGGCGACCAACGACTTTCGACGTACCATAGTCATAGACGTTGCGCGTCAGGAACAACGGTTTCTCGTTGGCAGGTCCGTGGGGAGCCAGTTTCTTCAGCTCGTTGAGCAGACGTTTGTTGACTTGATGGAAGTCCACTTCGGCATCAATGTCCAAGGTCTGTTGCGTCTGTTCGGGCATGATATGGTTGCTGACATATTCCTGGAAGCGACGACGGAACTCTGGGATGTTCTCCTGACGGAGCGTCAGACCTACGGCATAGGTGTGACCACCGAAGTTTTCGAGCAGGTCGCGACACGACTTGATAGCCTCGTAGATGTCGAAGCCAGCCACCGAACGGGCAGAACCCGAGGCAACGCCGTTGATGATAGTCAACACGACGGTAGGACGGAAATAGAGTTCCGTCAGTCGTGAGGCAACGATACCCACCACGCCTTTCTTCCAGTCCTGGTCGTAGAGCACGATGGATTTCTGGTGTTGCTGACTTTCCAGTCGGGACACAATCTCGTTGGCCTCTTCCGTCATCTGTTTGTCGACGTCGCGGCGTTGGTCGTTATACTCATTGATGCGCGTGGCTTCCATCAACGCCTTCTTCAGGTCTTTCTCCACCAACAGGGTAACCGTCTCCGTACCGTTCTGCATACGTCCTGAGGCGTTGATGCGTGGCCCAATCTTGAACATGATGTCACTCATGGTCAGTTCACGGCCTGTGAGTCCGCAAATCTCGATGATGGCCTTCAGACCTATCGACGGACTAATGTTCAGTTGCTTCAGCCCGTGGAAGGCCAGAATGCGGTTCTCACCGTCGATAGGTACCATGTCGGCAGCTATGCTCAACGCACAGAAGTCGAGTAGGGGTATCAATCGCGAGAAGGGAATGCCGTTGTTCTTGGCAAAGGCCTGCATGAGTTTGAAACCTACGCCACATCCCGACAGGTGGTGATAGGGGTAGGTAGAGTCTGTGCGTTTGGGGTTGAGGATGGCCACTGCGGGCGGCATCACGTCGTCAGGAACATGATGGTCGCAGATAATGAAGTCGATACCCAACTCCTTCGCATAAGTTATTTCATCGATTGCCTTGATACCGCAATCGAGCACGATAATCAGTTTCACACCGTTCTCAGCAGCATAGTCTATTCCCTTTTGGCTCACACCATATCCCTCCTCGTAGCGGTCGGGAATGTAGTATTCCACATTGGAATAGAATTGCTGTAAGAACTTATACACCAGAGCTACTGCTGTGCATCCGTCCACGTCGTAATCGCCCCAAACCATGATGCGCTCCTTGCGGCCCATAGCATCATTCAGGCGGTCGACGGCCACGTCCATATCATTCATCAGGAACGGATCTATCAGCTCGTTCAGCATCGGACGGAAGAAGCGCTTGGCAGCACTCTCAGTCTTGATGCCTCGCTGGATGAGCAGATTGGCCATGACAGGACTCATGCCTATCTTCTCGGCCAGTTCCTTAGCCGCTTGCAGTCTTTCGGGTGTAGGTGGTTCGTAATTCCATTTAAACTGCATTTTAGTCGAGTTTATTGGTTACCACACTATTGCCCTTACAGCCCCAGCTTCTTGCGAATGTCCTTAGGAATGGCGTTCTTGTTGACGAGGAAGTCCATCGTGTTGGCAGCGATGTAGGTCTTGGTCATATACCAGATGCCCTTGTAGTCGCCGGTCTCGCCCCACGAATTCTGCACCATATAGTATTCCTTGCCGTTTTGGTCCTTGGCAATGCCGAAGATGTGCATGCCGTGGTCGTCGGTCAGTTCCCAGTTGTCGAAATGCTCCTGACGCATCTCCTGTGTCGGAATGATTTCAGGAACGTTGCAACCCAGCGAATCGATGATGTCACGTTTTTTTGTGGTGGTCAGTTTCAGCCATTTAGCCATATCACTGCCACGAAGGCTCTGCGTAGCCTTGCTGTCGATGGCGTAGGCAAGACCGCTGCGGGTGAAGCCGTCCTCCGAGACGTCACCGCCCCAAGCGATGGTGTAACCGTTCATCACGGCATTGTCGATAATCTGCATCATTTCGTCCATCGGTACGTTATACGACAGGGGGAAGCGCCAGTTGTCCTGTACCTCTACAGCGAAGCCCGTGTAGAAAGGATGGTGCGTGTAGCTGGTGATGCTGACATAATCGTCGAGGTTGATGCCCAATGAAGCCATGAAGGTCTTCGGGGTGTACTCCTTGCCTTCGTAGGTGAACTTCTCAGGACACTTACCCAGATAGGCGTCGAGAATGCCCTGCAATCCGACCTTCCACTGGTTTGAAATCTTCTTGGCAGTGCTCTTGGCGATAGCTGCAACGTATGGCTCCAGCACGCCGAAGAACTCGTTGAAGTTGTTCAGTGAGTCGCCATACAGCGAGCCAGGGAATGGCATTGCTTCAAGCGGACAGATACCGTGATTCTTCAGCGTTGAGAGCACGTCCTCAGCGCTGCCGCCTTGTGCAAACTGGCAATCGCCATGATAGCGAACCACCTGAATGGCGCGTTCCATGTACGTCTTGTTAGCTACGAAAGCCTCGCAGAGGTTGTACTTCTTGCCCGTCTTCTTCAGGATTTCAGCCTCGAAGAACGAAAGGGTAGAGTAGTCCCAACACGTACCGCTGCGGTTCTGGTCCTTGATGCGCGTGATGGGGTTCTCCTTGACGACCGTAAACACGGGTTTGTTTTTGTTGACAGAGTCTTTCTTTTCCTCTGCCTGTGCACCGAGGGCAAATAGCGCCAGCAGTGCCAAAGTCATTACTTTTCTCATTACTTGTCTCTTTTTTTGTTATTATTGTTTTTTAATTGTTTTCTTCTTGTGGTCGTCAAATGCGATTCTCCATAAACGCCTCCAACTCCTGTGGATGATACGGGATGCGCTTCTGACCGAGGAAACGGCAACCGTCCTTCGTAATCAGCACGTCGTCCTCAATGCGGATGCCTCCGAAGTCCTTGTAGGTCTCGAGCTTGTCGAAGTTCAGGAATTCCTTGCAATGTCCGCTGGCACGCCACTCGTCAATGAGCTGGGGAATGAAATAGATACCCGGCTCGTCAGTGACGACAAAGCCTTCCTCCAGACGGCGTCCCATGCGCAGACAATTGGTACCGAACTGCTCTAAATTCGGACGTGTCTCCTCATCGAAGCCGACGTAGATCTGTCCGAGACCTTCCATATCGTGAACGTCCATACCCATCATGTGTCCTAAACCGTGAGGCAGGAACATGGCGTGAGCTCCAGCGCGGACAGCTTCGTCCGTATCGCCTTTCATGAGTCCGAGTTCCTTCAGCCGTTCAGTCATCATACGGCAGACGGCAAAGTGTACGTCCATGTATTTTACTCCGGGCTTGGCTACGTCCAATACGTAGTCGTGACAGGCCTCGACGATGCTGTATATTTCCAACTGTCGCTGGTCGAATTTACCCGTGACAGGCATTGTGCGCGTGTGATCCGAACAGTAGTCGTCCAGTTCGCAACCAGCGTCACACAGTGCCAGACGCCCTGCTTCGAGCTTGGCTGCCGAGGGATTGCCGTGCATGATTTCCCCATGTTGCGAGAAGATGGTGGCGAAACTCGTGCCTTGTGCCAGACTACGGGCAATACCGTCCACCTGACCGCCGATGAAACGTTCCGTCACACCGGGCTTGATGAGCAGCTGTGCCGTTGTGTGCATCACGTAACCGATGTCGCAAGCACGGTCGATAGCGTCTATCTCCTGTTGTTCCTTCGTCGCGCGTTGCTTCACCACCGCCTGGATAAGTTTCAGCGAGGCAGCTTCCTTCTGTTTCGACGGTTGTATGCCCAGCAGATCCATGATTTGTATCTTGGTGTCGTGACGATATGGCGGCAGGAAGTGCACCATTCTGTTTGTTGCGATGGCATCGCAACAAACCTTTGAGAGAGCCGCCATTGGGGCAGTCTTTGTGATACCCACTTCTGCTGCAAGGTCAGCTACGGATGGTACGAAACCCATCCACACGATATCCTCAATGTCGATGTCGTCGCCAAACAGCCATTCTTCGTTGTTGTCAATGTCGATAACGCCTACCAGTCCGTCGCGGTGTTGACCGAAGTAGTAGAGGAATGAGGAATCCTGACGCATGGGAGCATACGCATTGGCAGGGTAGTTACATGGTGCCTCGTTGTTGCCAAACAGGACGATGACGCCCTCGCCAACCAGTTTTTTCAGTTCCGCTCTACGACGGATATAGGTGTTTTTATCGAACATAATCTTTCAGCGTTTTAGTGTTAGTACCTATTTATTAGGTACATAATCGGGGCAAAGTTACGAAAAAACGAACAAAATACCAAAGAAAATCGACTTTTATTTGAGTTTTCTTTCCTTTTCCGAAAAAAATTCGTACCTTCGCGGACTGTTATGAGGTACTTTATCTGGTTTGGTTACGACGGAACGCAGTATCACGGTTGGCAAATCCAGCCCAATGGCATCACGGTGCAGAGCGAATTGCAGCGCTGTCTGTCGTTGCTGTTGCGCGAGGAAGTCAGCATCACCGGTGCTGGGCGTACGGACACGGGTGTTCACGCCCGTCGCATGGCGGCTCATTTTGATACCGAACAGCCTGTCGATACGCTCATGTTAGCAAAAAAACTGAATGGTCTGTTGCATCACGACATTGCTGTTTACAGCATCGAACCTGTTGCCGCCGACCTTCACGCCCGTTTCTCAGCACTTTCCCGTACTTATCGCTATTATGTGCACACTCGCAAGGATCCGTTTCTTTGTGCGTATTCCCTTGAACTGCACTACCAGCTTGACTATGCGCTGATGAACGAAGCCGGGCGTATCCTGATGGAGTACGACGATTTCGGTGCCTTCTGTAAGGCGGGGAGTGATGTCAAGACGACACTCTGTCATGTGACTCACGCCCAGTGGCACCAGACGTCGCCTACGACGTGGTATTTCGAGATTACTGCCAACCGCTTCCTGCGTAACATGGTGCGTGCCGTCGTGGGTACCCTTGTTGAGGTTGGACGCGGACGTATGACGCTCGACGATTTCCGTCAAGTGATTGAGGGAAAACAACGTACTCAGGCGGGCGAATCGATGCCTGCAAAGGCGTTGTTTCTTGAAGATGTAAGTTATTGATTATGTGGTTAATACTCGCTTTTATGTCAGCAGCACTTTTAGGCTGCTACGACTCACTGAAGAAGAAGGCACTGCGCGACAATGCTGTACTGCCAATCTTGTTTCTCAACACGCTTTTTTCGTCGCTCATCTTCCTGCCGTTCATTGTGCTCAGTGCCACCACTGACACCCTCGACGGCACGATGGTTCACGTGACCTCGGGCGGATGGGACATGCACAAATTCATACTTCTCAAGGCATTCATCGTTCTTTCCAGTTGGCTGTTGGGCTATTTCGGCATGAAACACCTGCCGCTGACTATTGTCGGACCGATCAATGCCACACGGCCCGTCATGGTGCTCGTGGGTGCCTTGCTGGTGTTTGGCGAACGGCTCAACGCGTGGCAGTGGGCTGGTGTGCTATTGACCATCGTCTCCTATATCTTACTCAGGCGAAGTGGCAAGAAAGAGGGCATCGACTTCCGTCATGACCACTGGATATGGATGATTATCGGTGCCGCAGTTCTTGGTGCCGTCAGTGGACTCTACGATAAATTCCTCATGGCGCCTGTCAGCGAGGGTGGCATCGGTCTCGACCGCATGATGGTGCAGTCGTGGTACAACATCTACCAATGTTTCATCATGCTGACCATGTTGCTGGTATTATGGTGGCCTAAGCATCACGAGACGACTCCCTTCCGCTGGGACTGGGCTATCATTGGTGTCAGCATATTCCTCTCTACGGCCGATTTCATGTATTTCTATTCCTTGTCGGAACCCGATGCCATGATCAGTATTGTTTCCATGATTCGTCGTGGTAGTGTGTTGGTCAGTTTCCTCTTCGGAGCCATATTCTTTCATGAGAAGAATCTCAAGGCAAAAGCTCTCGACTTGGCACTGGTATTCATCGGTTTGGTGCTTCTATACATCGGTTCAGAGTAAAAAGCACACTTTTTATTTGGCTGTTCGCTGAATTATTCGTACTTTTGCAGTCAGTTTTTAAATTGTATATAGAATTATGGGAAAAATTATACTTACAGGCGACCGTCCGACAGGTAAACTTCACCTCGGACATTATATTGGCTCGCTGCGTCGTCGTGTGGAACTTCAGAATGCCGGCGACTTTGACAAAATGTTTGTGTTTATGGCCGACGTACAGGCTCTGACGGATAATGCCGACAATCCTGAGAAGATTCGTCAGAACATTATTGAGGTGGCACTCGACTACCTCGCTGCGGGTCTCGACCCAGAGAAGTGCACGCTGTTCATCCAAAGCCAGATTACTGAATTGGCCGAGCTCACCACTTACCTGATGAACCTCGTCTCGGTGAGCCGCGTACAGCGTAATCCGACGGTTAAGACGGAGGTGAAGATGCGTGGTTTCGAAGGCGAGAGCATCCCTCTGGGCTTCTTCTGCTATCCCGTGTCGCAGGCAGCCGACATCACGCTGTTCAAGGCGACCACCGTTCCTGCCGGTGAGGACCAGGAACCCATGCTTGAGGTTACGCGCGAACTAGTTCGCCGTTTCAATCAGGTCTATGCTCCCGTGCTGGTCGAGCCCAATATCATGCTGCCTGAGAACGCTACCGCCCGTCGTCTGCCAGGAACGGACGGCAAGGAGAAGATGTCGAAGTCGCTGGGTAATTGTATCTACCTCTCGGACGATGCTGACAGCGTATGGCAGAAAGTGCGCTCGATGTACACTGACCCTGAGCACATCAACCTGAATGACCCGGGTCACGTGGAAGGCAATGCTGTGTTTACCTATCTCGACGCCTTCTCGAAGCCTGAACATTTCGCACAGTACTGGCCCGAGTACCAGAACCTCGATGAGTTGAAGGACCACTACCGTCGCGGTGGTCTAGGCGATATGAAGTGCAAGAAGTTCCTCAACCAGATTCTCAACGAGTTCCTGGAGCCCATGCGTCAGCGCCGTCATGAGTTCGAACAGGACATCCCTGAAATCTATAATATATTAGAGAAAGGTACGGAGAAGGCTCGTGAGACTGCCGCTCATACCATGGACGAGGTGCGACGCGCTATGCAGATCAACTATTTCGACGATGCTGAGCTCATCCGCAGTCAGGCCGAGCGTTTCCGTGCAAAATAACGTAATAATTAATTCCTAAAATTGATAAGGTATGAAAAAGTTTTTAGTATCAATCATTGCTGCTCTGATGGCAGCACCTTCCTTCGCTCAGTTCTCGAGCGGTGGATTCGAACTCGACAAAGAGAGCCTGTATTATGGTGTACGTTTCGGTGGTACCGTAGCTTCGCTCAATGGTGACGTCTCTGTAGGCTCTAAGTTCGGCATAACTCTTGCCGGTGTCATCGGCCTGCGTCTGTCCAACTCAACTCCTGTATTCCTCGAGTCAGGTCTTTACTATACCCAGCGTGGTGCCAAGGAAGGGAATATCGAAATTACCCACAACAACCTTGAAATCCCCCTTGTAATCAAGTATGGTTTCAAGGCCAACGAACATATCGCCGTCCTTCCCTTCGTCGGACCCTACTTCGCCTATGCCGTCAGCTCTGAGTGGAAAGTTAAGAATGGGGGCAATGATATAAGTTACCGTCCCAAACGCAACAACATGGGCTTCAAGCTCGGTTGTGGTGCTGAATACAATAAGATTTATGCTGAAATAGGCTATCAGATTGCCGCAACGAACTTCCTTGACGACGACGATCACTCCGCCCACAACAACGCCTTCTTCTTCAACCTCGGCGTAAATTTCTAACAAGATAACGGTTAAGAGTTGAAAAAAGGTGGGCTGATGTTTGGTCAGCTCACTTTTTTTTCGTACCTTCGCAGGCAAATTGGTAAATAAATAAAAAGAGAAAAGATGATTTCATTTAGTGTGAGCCTGGTGGCTCTGATTCTGGGTTATCTGTTGTACGGACGCTTTGTGGAAAAGGTGTTCGGACCTGATGACCGCGAAACTCCAGCTGTGGCAAAGGCCGACGGATTGGACTACATCGTGATGCCGAACTGGAAGGTTTTCATGATTCAATTCCTGAACATTGCGGGCACGGGCCCGATTTTCGGTGCTATCATGGGTGCGAAGTTCGGACCGGTGGCGTATCTGTGGATTGTGTTCGGCTGTATCTTTGCCGGTGCCGTACACGATTATTTCAGCGGTATGTTGTCGATGCGTCACGGTGGTGCCAACCAGCCCGAGATTATTGGTAGCTATCTGGGTGATACAACTCGCCGCATCATGCTGGTGTTCTCGGTATTCCTGCTGGTGATGGTGGGTGTGGTGTTTGTCTATAGCCCTGCCAAGATTCTGGGCGACATGACCGGTGCCGACGCCGTAGCTGCTCAACAAGGACAGATGCAGATGGAGTACGTCTATTGGTCGGTGGTCATCTTCTTCTATTACATCATCGCCACGATGTTGCCTGTCGACAAGATTATCGGCAAGATTTATCCAGTCTTCGCCTTCTCGTTGCTCTTTATGGCTGCAGCCCTGATGGTGATGCTGTTTGTGAAGATGCCCGATCTGCCTGAGATTTGGGAGGGATTGTCCGTCGAGCCGTTGACGTCGGCAAGCGTATTCCCCGCTTTGTTCATCACCATTGCCTGTGGTGCCATCAGTGGTTTCCATGCTACGCAGAGTCCTCTGATGGCGCGTTGCGTGAAGTCGGAAAAGATGGGTCGCCCCATTTTCTATGGTGCTATGATTACCGAGGGTTTGGTTGCTCTGATATGGGCTACGGTGGCCATGTATTTCTTCTACGACCAGCCTACGCCGGGCTACGAGCAGATTGCCGGCGGTGCAGCTGCTGTAGGTGATGCACCGTCTATCGTCAACAAGATGTGCAACGAGTGGCTGGGTATCGTTGGCGGCATTTTGGCTTTGCTTGGTGTCGTGGCAGCGCCCATCACCAGTGGCGATACCGCATTCCGTTCTGCCCGACTGATTATAGCTGACTTCATTCATCTGAAGCAGCGTCCCATCCGCAATCGCCTGGCGGTGTGCATCCCGATGTTTGCAGGTGCCATAGCCCTGTTGGCCTGGCAGATGTCCGACGCCAAGGGCTTTGAGACCATCTGGGGCTGGTTTGGCTGGTCCAACCAGACGCTGGCCGTCTTTATGCTGTGGGCAATAACGGTCTACCTGGTTCGCCATAAGAAACCTTTCGTGGTTACGCTTATACCAGCTATATTCATGACGGCTGTCTGTACGTCTTACCTATTCTGCGTGAAACTCTTCACGCTGGATGATACGGCTATATGGTTAACCGCCTCCGGTGCTGTCATTGTATCGCTGGTGTGGTTTGCCGTTTGGTACAAGAAAACATGGAACGTTAACATATAAAATATAATAATGACTATGAAGAAAATTGCATTTATCGTGGTGGCGCTGGTGATGAGCATTGCTGCCAACGCACAGTTTGAACAGGGTAAGGGATACATTGGTGCATCGATGTCGGGCTTCGATATCAGTAACCAGACCAAGGAGTTCCATTTTGGACTGAACGCCAAGTTGGGCTACATGTTTGAGGACAACCTGATGGCTTTGGGCGAGTTTGGCTTCGACCATTGGGATAAAAGTCCCGACGCGCTGGTGGTGGGTGCCGGAGCACGCTACTACATCGTGCAGAATGGCCTGTACCTTGGTGCCGGACTGAAATTTAAGCATAGTAACGATAGCTACAACGACCTGCTGCCGTCGTTCCAGTTGGGCTACGCCTTCTTCCTGAGTCGTACGGTGACGCTGGAGCCAGAGCTTTATTTCGACATCTCGACGAAGAAGTTCGACTATACGTGCTATGGCCTGCGCGTGGGCATTGGCGTGTATCTGTTTAAGGACCAGTACATGAAGAAGTAAAAAAGGTAAAAAGGTAAGAAGGTAAGAAAGTAAAAAGACAAGGCTTATGTTAAGTGTAGAAGAATTGGTTGACAGACTGATAGATTTGTCGTTTGCAGAGGACATCGGCGACGGTGATCATACCACGTTGTGTTGTATTCCTGAGGACGCGATGGGCAAGTCGCACCTGCTCATCAAGGAGGACGGCATCTTGGCGGGTGTGGAGATAGCCAAGGAAGTGTTCCGCCGCTTCGACCCCGACATGCAGGTCGAGGTGTTGATGGGCGACGGTTCACGTGTAAAGAAGGGCGACATCGCCATGATTGTCACCGGCCGCGTACGCTCGCTGTTGCAGACGGAGCGCCTTATGTTGAACATCATGCAGCGCATGAGTGGTATTGCCACCATGACGGACAAATATGTGGAGCGCCTGAAGGGTACGAAGACTCGCGTGCTTGACACCCGTAAGACGACGCCAGGTATGCGCATGCTGGAGAAGCAGGCCGTGAAGATTGGCGGTGGCTGCAACCATCGCATCGGATTGTTTGACATGATACTGCTGAAGGACAACCATGTGGATTTCGCTGGCGGTATTGTGAACGCCATTGATCGCTGCCATAAGTACTTGGACGAAAAGGGCTTGAAGCTGAAGATTGAAATAGAGGTTCGCTCGTTTGACGAACTGCAGCAGGTGTTGGATCACGGCGGCGTGGACCGTATTATGTTGGACAATTTCAGCGTTCCCGACACAAAGAAGGCCGTAGATATTATTGGCGGTCGCTTTGAGACGGAGTCGAGTGGCGGCATCACGTTTGACACCATCCGCGACTATGCGGAGCAGGGCGTCGACTTTATCTCAGTGGGTGCTCTGACCCACTCGGTAAAGGGATTGGATATGAGCTTTAAGGCATGCTGATAAAGTTTAAAGTTGAAAATTGAAAGTTAAAAGTTATTTTTTAGCGTGCTGTTTTCTATTGCTGACAGGCTGTGGCGACGATGCCGAGCCTGTCAGTAATCATAGCGTGGACTATCAGTCGCCGGTGGATTACGACATCGTGCTGGCAGGAAACTTCGGTGAGCCTCGCCCGTGGCATTTCCATGGAGGAATAGACGTGAAGACAGACAATCAGGAGGGCAAGCAGATTTTTTCCATTGCCGATGGTTATGTCAGCCGCATCACCGTTAACAAGTACGGCTTCGGCAATGCCATCTATGTGAACCATCCTGACGGACTGACGAGCGTGTATTGCCATTTGAAGCGCTTTGCTGACAAATATGAACAATTGTTTGAACGCACAGGATGGCGCGACACGCTGGATTTCCGTTATGCTGCGGACCAATTGCCCGTGAAAGGTGGCGACTTGATTGCCCTCAGCGGCAATACTGGTCACTCGACGGGGCCGCACCTGCATCTGGAATTGCACGACACGAATACGTGGGTGATGATAGACCCGATGGAAAAGCTGGCGCAGTTTATTGCCGACACGGTGGCTCCGCAGGCACATTCGTTTATGGCTGTTCCCGTGGTGGGTGAAGGTCTGTTTAACGGCGGTGCAACGAAGCAGACGTTCGGCTTCGGACAGCCCGACGTCAAGAAACACAGCACGACGTGGACGCTCTCCCGCGAATTTACAGCATGGGGCAGGGTAGGCTTCGCATTGTGGGCCGACGACTATTCCGAGGCGACATACAATCACTATGGTGTGCGTCATGTGCAGTTATTGGTGGACGGTCGGGAGGTGTTCTCTGCTGATGTGTCGGGCATTCCCATCAGTTGTCAGCCGGAAGTAAACCAATGGGGCGACTACGACCATTGGCGTCATACCCGTATCTGGTATATGAAGTCGTACAAGGAACCTGGCATGCGACTACCCATCCTGCATACCGACTTCAGCGACGGTATTGTCACGTTTGACGAAGAGCGTCCGTATCACCTTACCTATTTGTTGCGCGACTACCAGGGAAACACGTCACGATATGATTTTACCGTTACCGGCCAGCGTGATGCAAGGATTCGGAAACCGCAACGTCGTTGTCAGTTGCTGAATCCGTATCTGCTATACGAACAGGTGCTGTGGCCGTTGCACGAACGGCGGCGTTAAGTCAGCGGCGACGGCGATTGAAGGGACAGAGTTCGCTGATAAGGTCTGCACGGCCAATGCGACGCAGACTCTGTTCGATGCCGCGACGTTCCTCCGGTTTATACCAGAAGAAGAACTGTCGTTGGGCGAGCTTCTCCTGTTGGGTCTTGGCGCTCTTGACGGGTTCAAGGGTATAGGGGTCGTAGCCCGTATACCATGTCTCTGTGGAGACGGTCATGGGGGTCGGCGTAAAGTCCTGTACTTGCTCCAGTTGGAAATCGAGATGTTTGGTCTTTACAGCCAAATCGGCCATATCAGCCTCGCTGCAACCCGGGTGACTGGAGATGAAGTAGGGGATGATTTGCTGGTTGAGATGTTCCTCGCGACAAATGCGGTCGAAGATGCGCTTGAACTCGTAGAACTGCTGGAACGAGGGTTTGCGCATCAGTCGCAACACGCGGTCGGAGGTGTGTTCAGGGGCCACCTTCAGGCGTCCGCTGACGTGTCTTTTAATCAGTTCGCGGGTGTATTCCATCGCAGCTTTGTTCGCCTTCTCGTCTTTGCTGCGATGCAGAAGCAGGTCGTAGCGCACACCACTGCCGATGAAGCTTTTCTTGATGCCAGGCAAGGCATCGACAGCGCGATATATCTCGAGCAATTTCGAGTGGTCGGTATTCAGATTCGGACAAATCTGCGGATGGATGCATGACGGCCGTTTGCACTTCTCGCAGGCATTGAGGTTACGTCCGTGCATGCCGTACATATTGGCCGAAGGACCGCCTAAGTCGCTGAGGTAGCCTTTGAAATCGGGCATTTGCATCACTTGTTTGACCTCACGCAGGATGCTCTCCTTTGAGCGGCACGAAATGAACTTGCCCTGATGGGCGGAGATGGTGCAGAAGGCACAACCGCCGAAACAGCCTCGATGGATATTTACGCTGAACTTGATCATCTCGTAGGCGGGAATGTGTTTGCCTTTATATTTAATATGAGGTACGCGCGTGTAAGGCAGGTCGAACGAGGCGTCAATCTCATCGGTGGTCATAGGCGGATAGGGTGGGTTGACGACGACGCAGGTGCCCGACGGCGACCCGTCGGGAGTTTTGGCTGACGACAGGGGCTGGAGCAGGCGCTGGGCGTGCATCATGTTCGACTGTTCCTCGATATACCTGAAGTTCTCGGCTTGCGAGCGTTTGTTGCGCAAGCACTCTTCGTGGGAATGCAGCACGATATCACCCTCACGACGTGTTACTTTGTCAGCGAGATAGACCGTTTGTGGAATGTCGTGGCAGGCGCTGACGGGAAGACCGTCGGCAATACGACGCGTCAACTCAACCATTGGTTTCTCACCCATGCCATAAACAAGGATGTCGGCAGGGGCATCGCAAAGAATACACGGACGTAGTTTGTCCTGCCAATAGTCATAATGGGTGAGCCGGCGCAACGAGGCCTCGATACCGCCCAAGACAATAGGCACATCGGGATAGAGTTGGCGCAGAATCTGGGAATAGACGACGGAAGGATAGTCTGGACGGAGACCGTGACGCCCGTCAGGCGAATAGGCATCCTCGGAGCGCAGACGACGGTTGGCGGTGTACTTATTCACCATCGAGTCCATATTGCCGGGCGAAATGGCAAAATAGAGGCGGGGGCGTCCGAGTTTCTTGAAATCGCGGAAATCACCGTGCCAGTCGGGTTGTGGGACGATAGCCACGCGATAGCCAGCGGCCTCGAGTGTGCGTCCGATGACAGCATTGGCAAAGGAAGGATGGTCAACATAGGCATCGGCTGAGAAGAGGATGATGTCAACCTCATCCCATCCGCGCAGTTCCATCTCCTTCTTTGTCGTGGGGAGAAAATCCGTCAGTCTATACTCGGCCATATCTCTTACCTCTTACTTCTTACCTCTCACCTCTTCTTAATTGAACGGGGTTCCTTGGAAAGCGCGCGTGGTCGTTCCGAGATTATCGTTGCCACGGTCCTTCCAGTTGATAAACAGTAATACGAGCTGTTGCAGACCGTAAGCCTTCATGTTAGGATGATAGACGACATCGAGGCAGAGGTCGAGCAGTTGCTTGTCCTTGCCAGCATCAGACTCCAACAATGAACGAATGTTCAGTTTCAGTTTGTTCAATACGTCTTCATCGACATAGCCATTAGAGTCGATAAGGTCACGGAACAGCTGATACTGTTCTATGGTCTGCAGGTGCTCTTCAGAGATTTCGATACTGCGTGTACCACTTGAATTACTTTGAATTTTGTACGTCATAAAATTGTATTTTAGTTATTTGATGAGAAAGCTTAATAGTCCGCGCATGATGGAACTTCGCTTCTGGGCATCTGTGATGCACTCGAAGGGGAATCCCATGGTGAAACAGCTGTAGTCGGTTCCCTTGTATGCAACGGCAGCATCCTGTCCGTCAGCATATTGCATGGCGGGATATGCCTGTCCGACAGGTTGCAGGATATCAGTAGAAACGGCAGCATAATGATCTGCATTCAACTGGTTCCAGTACTGGAATGTCGTGCCCAGTCCATTGATACTGTTGACACCACATGTATTGTGACCGGTATAGCGGCACTTCAGGACGTTTTGCACGAACAGCTGTTCGGCATCACTCATCATGTCGCAACCGACATAGGCTCCACTGACGAGCAACGAACCACCATTGGAAGTATAGTGTTGCAGGGTGCTGCGCATGGTGGAAGTAAACGTCTTGTAATACTGGAGGCTATGCTTGTCGTCGCGTTCCAAACCCAGTAACAGGTCGATTGCGTGATATCGGGCAGGCGAGGGGATGATGGTCTCTAAGGCTTCGCTGGAACAGCTGACGATATTGTATCGTCCGGCAGACGCGATGGCTTCGGCGTGGGTCTTGACGTAATTGAAGTCATTACCAGCAATGAGCCGTCCAGCAAGTTCTTCACCGCTATCGCCCAGTCCGCCGTTTTCGTTGCCCATCTGTTTGCGGTCGAAATTAATCTGGCGTCCCACCCATCCAAGCGTAGGACCATAAGTCACTCCCGGGTCTTCATCGAGGTCGAAACCCTGCTCGGTCGGAGTATTACGAATGGCTGGCGAAGAGAGGCGGTGGAAACCGTTCACCACCATGACCGTCCTCTTGGCTTTGGGATTGTAGAGTGCGGACAGCACCTCCGTGGGGAAACTCTCGCCACCGCGGTTGACAGCCGTTACTTTGAAATGATAGAGCACGTTGGATTCCAATTCCAGTTCGTAGCTGGTCTTTGAGCGGATGTATGTTCCGTTGTCAAAATCTGCATCGCCAATGGCGGTATAGACGATATATCCAGTCGGTTTTGATGTCAGTTCCTGGGGGTCGTCAACGGCATTCCAATTCAGTTGGACGGTATTCTTTCCCGTAAATTCGATGCGGAAATAGTTGGGAGCCAGCGGAGAGACGATGAACGGTGTGCAATGCTGGTCGTTGACGTAGCGAAGGATGGTTTTATAAATAGAACGCGCCAAGGTGAAACGGAAATTGGGATCTTGCCCGTAACGCATGTCAGGGAAATTCTGGTGTGACATGGTTTCAAGGATGGCACTTGGAACTTCAGGCAAGCGGGTTTCGGAATAGTTGCGGTCGAAGAGCTCGCGACGGTTCCAGTCCTTATACTTATATTTAAGATCGAGCACCTCGTTTGAGAGCAGGGCATCAGCAAAGTCACGCGATGCCATCCTGGAAATGCCTGCATTCAACTTACCGTCGTGGAAATTGGTGGTACAGATAGACAGCGAACCAATGAGTCCGACACCTTCTTTATCATATCCAGCGTCACTATGCACGGCCAGCGAGAGTTCAATAGGAACCTTGCGGCCTTCAACGGTAGGCATAAAGCATGACCCACCGCCTAGAAGATTGGTCATGTGTGAACGCACATTGATGTCGTCGCCATAGTCGTCCTGTCCGTCCTTACTGCTATAGACAGCGTAAGGCATTCCGGCCCATTGTCCGTAGTAGCGTGCGCCTTCAACTGCACGGGGCATGCCGCTGGTCTCGCCAAAACGCTCGATATTGCCCATTCCGCCACCGAAACGTACGGCATCGGTAGTGACAACGCCTCGATGGTCGCTTTGGTTTGTCAATGTCACACGATTGAACTCGCTATAGCCAGCGTCGAAGTCGAAAGTGCCAAGATATACCCACGTGCTTCCACCCATCTGCTGATTCACGCGGAACTGGGTGCACTCTCCCTTGTGCCAGACAGTATATAATGCGTCTTCAATGCTGTTGGGCATTGTCTGATAACTGACATAGACGGCATAACGTCCGGCTTTCTTGAAATCAGGTTGGTAAGTAGCTACCGAATAGCGCGACTTGCTATTTGTCGTCATGGTCATACGTGCACTGCCAGCCTCGAAAGGATTCTCACCATCCGAATAGGTTCCCGTGTGCCAGGCAAATCCGGGAAAGGATGTCGTTTGCCATTTGCCATGAGCGGTGACCTCGAAGTAGTTACGCTTAGGACCGTCGTTGTCGACAATGACTTCCTCCGTCTGCCAGTCGCGTTCGCGTGGAGTAAAGACGACAGCACCAGCTTTCTCCAGCATGGGAATGAGGTAGGGGACAACGATAGTCTGTGTAAAAAGATCTTCTGTGGTACCGAACAACTTTGGACGCTGCCAGCGCCAGCATTCTTTCTTTTGATCGTAGAAGCGTCCGTGACTGGCCCATAGCGACAGGTGACGTCCCTGTAGGCCGTGGGTTAATTTCAGGGGTGTTGAGATGTTCTTTACCCAAGGTTCTCCGTCGTAGTCGATATCGCCCCAGAGTCTCGATTTATCGGCATTTTGCGACAATCTGTTCGGGACGAGTTCGTCAATGGTCATACCAATTGTCATGACCGTAATGGTATAATCGCGAAAGGGCTTAGGTAACGTCCCTCTGATTTTTTTGTATATATGTTCTGTGATTTCCGGTGTAAACTCCTGTGCTGCAAAATATTCGTCAGCGGTGATGACAAGTGTTTGTGCCTGATTGTCCAACTGATAGCTAAGCATTCGCGGCTGTTGGGTCAGTCGGGTACCCTTGGGTTTGTATTTGGCAAAATACTGCTTCAAATTGTCGGCCAGTTTTGCTTCGTCTTTTGACGTCTGAGCCAGTACAGGTGTTATTGCAAATATAAATAATAAAAATATGTATAGGGTTCGTCTTTGCATTTTTATAATTCACCAATCGTAAAGTTTTCGGGCTTCTTTCCTTTGAAGTCCTTGAAATAAAGTTTGATGTCACGCATCTGAGTATCAATATCGCCGTTGGGAACAATGGTCTTTGTGCAACGGATGAGTTTCTGCTCGTAGTCAACGCCATAAAGCAGAATGGGAATCTCGGCCTTTTGGGCAATATAGTAGAAACCCCTCTTCCATTCGGGATTCGGCGAGCGAGTTCCCTCCGGTGTGATGCACAGCATGAATGTCTCTGCTTTTCGTGCTGCCTCAGCTAAATTATCGGTCATGCTTGTCTTTTTCGAACGGAATACGGGAATACCGCCCAAACTGCGGAAAATAGGACCTAAGGGCCAGAAGAACCATTCTTTCTTCATCAGAAAATTACTCTTCAGTCCCTCGGCGCCATTATACAGTTGCCCTATCAGGAAGTCCCAGTTGCTGGTATGGGGAGCAAGACAGATAATATATTTGCTTGGATGCTCTTGAGTTACATCTATGCTCCATCCAAGCTGCTTATACAGCAGCCATCGGCAAAATGATTTCCACATAGTTTATTTAATGGAGGTTATTGATTTGGTCGATGATTTCGCTGGCCTGTGCAGTAAATTTCTCACGCAGGTCTTTGAAATACTGTTTTGCAGGGATGCCCGGCTCTGGATGTGAGATACGGGATGTGTAGTTAGCCTGCAGTTTAATAATGCTGAAGAACAAAGCATCAATGTTCTCCAACTGAGACTTGTTGGCAGCGCTGCATGCTGCAAAACATTCAACGAACAAAGTCTCGCAAATTTGCTTAATAGCCTTTTTAAGTGTTCTTTTGTTTGTCATAAATAGTCCTCCTATTTTATATGAGTTATTATGTTTCGATGGTCAAAGATACGAAAAAAATTCTATATTCCAAGTCTTTCAACGAAAAAAAACATTAAAAAGGATGAAATATTTCTCTTTTCTCACAAAAAAAGAGTATTTTTGCATTCCGAAACAAGAATTATTCATTATAAAACATCAATTTATTATGGAAAAAAGTGCATTGCAAATTGCGAGAGCCGCTTATCAGCCCAAGTTGCCTAAGGCACTTCAGGGTGCAGTAAAAGTAAAGGAGGGTGCAGCAACCCAGAGTGTTGGTGATCAGGAAGAGATTAAGAAGCTTTTCCCGAACACTTATGGTATGCCTATCGTAGAGTTTGAACCCGCTACCGAGGCAAACACCAAGAAGATGAACGTTGGTATTATCCTGTCTGGTGGTCAGGCTCCTGGCGGTCACAACGTGATTACCGGTCTGTTCGACCAGATTAAGAAGCTCAACCCCGAGAACCGTCTCTATGGTTTCATCCTGGGTCCTGGTGGTCTGGTTGACCACAATTACATGGAACTCACCAAGGAGATCATCGACGAGTATCGCAACACTGGTGGTTTCGACATGATAGGTTCTGGCCGTACCAAGCTCGAGAAGGTTGACCAGTTCGAGAAGGGTCTGGAGATTATCCGCAAGCTCGACATCAAGGCTATCGTGATTATCGGTGGTGACGACTCAAATACCAACGCTTGCGTGCTGGCTGAGTACTATGCTGCCAAGAACTATGGTGTACAGGTTATCGGTTGTCCTAAGACCATCGATGGCGACCTGAAGAATGACCAGATTGAGACCTCGTTCGGTTTTGATACCGCTTGTAAGACTTACTCAGAGTTGATTGGTAACATCGAGCGTGACTGTAACTCAGCCCGTAAGTACTGGCACTTTATCAAGGTGATGGGTCGCTCGGCTTCTCATATCGCTTTGGAGTGTGCCCTGCAGACTCAGCCTAACATCTGCCTCGTTTCTGAGGAGGTGGAAGCCAAGAAGCAGAGCCTGGACGACATCGTTACTTACATTGCCGATGTGGTTTGCAAGCGTGCTGCCGATGGTAACAACTTCGGTACCGTTATCGTCCCCGAGGGTCTCATTGAGTTCATTCCTGCCATCAAGAAGCTCATTGCTCAGCTGAATGACGTGCTGGCTCAGCCAGAGGCCAAGGATCTGGGTCGTAGCGAGATTATTGACTTTGCCAAGAGCCACCTGTCAGAAACCAATCTGGAGGTGTTCAACTCTCTGCCTACCAATGTAGCCCGTCAGCTGGCCCTCGACCGCGACCCTCACGGAAACGTACAGGTATCGCTTATCGAGACCGAGAAGTTGCTTTCTACGATGGTTGCCCAGAAGCTGGAGCGTCGTAAGAAGGTCGGCAAGTACACCGGCAAGTTCTCTGCCCTGCACCACTTCTTCGGTTATGAGGGACGTTGTGCTGCTCCTTCTAACTTCGATGCAGACTACTGCTATGCCCTCGGTACTTCTGCCGCTCAGCTGATTGCCAACGGCAAGACCGGCTATATGGCTATCGTGAAGAATACTACTGCTCCTGCCGACCAGTGGATTGCCGGTGGTGTGCCCATCACGATGATGATGAACATGGAGAAGCGTAATGGTGAGATGAAGCCTGTTATCCGCAAGGCTCTTGTTGAGCTGGACGGCGCTCCCTTCAAGGAGTTTGCTGCTCATCGTGACGAGTGGGCTCGCAAGACGGCTTACGTTTATCCTGGTCCTATCCAGTACTGGGGACCCACAGAGGTTTGTGACCAGCCTACAAAGACGTTGGCTCTTGAGCAGGCTAAGTAATGCCTCAGCGCAAGACGACACATACTCATAAGACATCCGGACGCCGTACTTCCAGCATTGTGCGGAAAAGGCGTCCGAATGTCTTTATCCGTATTCTCCAACACTTTCCAAGTTGGGCTTGGTGGTTAGGAGGAGCAGCAATCCTTGCTGCTTACATCTATTTTTTCTATTATTTCTTCGTCAGTCCCTTTGGTTTCCGTTTTCGGGCGCTCTATGGCGACATCAGTTATCCCGAAGGCTATGAGATTCATGGCATTGATGTTAGTCATCATCAGGGCGAAATCGATTGGCAGACGCTCAAAGACGAAGGTACAATTGATAAGTTCCCCGTACGTTTCGTTATGATTAAGGCTACTGAGGGAGCTACCAAGATTGACGAGAATTTCGAGGATAATTTCTATCAGGCTCGTGAGTATGGTTTTACCCGTGGCGCCTATCACTTCTATAGTGTTCATTCCTCAGCAAAAGACCAGGCGGAATTCTTTATCCGAACGGTAAAACTGGAGAACGGTGATCTGCCCCCAGTGCTTGATGTCGAACACAAGCCCAAGAACCAGACTGATGAGGAGTTTAAGGAGAGCATTCAGCTTTGGCTTAATATGGTAGAACACCATTACGGCGTTAAGCCCATTATCTATACCTATTATAAATTTAAGATGCAATACCTCAGCGATTCCATTTTCGACGCTTATCCCTATTGGATTGCTCACTACTATGTCGAAAAGGTCGAATATAAAGGTCGCTGGAAATTCTGGCAGCATACCGATGTTGGTAAGTTGCCTGGCATCAAAGGATACGTCGATTTCAACATCTATAACGGTTCCTTCTACGACCTTCGCAAGATGACGATTGGTGCTCGCGAACAAATCGGAGAAGAAGCCTATAACGATTAATCTCTTTCTTGTTATTTACGCTCCAATAACACTACGTTTTCAACGTGTGGCGTATGGGGAAACATATCTACGGGTTGTACTGCTGCAACGCGATAGTCTATATCCAGGTCGTGCAAATCGCGAGCCTGGGTAGCAGGATTACACGAGACATAAACGATGCGCTGTGGAGCAGCACGAAGGATGGTCTTCACTACGTCAGGATGCATACCGGCACGGGGTGGGTCGGTGATAATAACGTCCGGACGTCCGTGTTCGGCAATAAACTCGTCGGTGAGGATATCCTTCATGTCACCAGCGTAGAACAATGTATTGTCAATGCCATTAATCTTACTGTTGATTTTAGCATCCTCGATGGCTTCAGGTACATATTCTATTCCAATCACCTTGCTGGCCTTACGTGCAACGAAATTGGCGATGGTACCAGTGCCGGTATAGAGGTCGTAAACAATCTCATGACCAGACAGATTGGCAAACTCGCGAGCGACGCTGTAGAGGTGGTATGCCTGTTCGGTATTTGTCTGATAGAACGACTTCGGACCTACTTTGAACTTCAGGTCCTCCATCAGTTCATAGATATGGTCGTTACCCTTGAATGTGAGAATGTCCTGATCGCCGATGGTATCGTTGCACTTCTGGTTGTCCAGATACATCAACGACGTAATCTGTGGGAACTTGTCAGCAATGTGTCGCATCAAGTCCATAGCCTCCTGTTCGCCTCCCGTTTCGTCGTAGTGGAATTGGAAGATAATCATCCATTCGCCCGAGGCTGAGTTGCGGATGATAACGTCACGCAGCAAACCTACCTGCTGGCGTAAATCGAAAAATGAAAGACCACGCTCAATGGCATAGTCACGCACCTCGTTGCGTATCTGGTTATGCAGGTCATCCATCAGCCAGCATTTTTCTATCGGTAGAATCTTGTCGAAGGCTCCGGTAATATGAAATCCGATGGCGGGTGTGTCCTTTACCATGGTCTCGTCCTTCAACTGCTCGCTGGTCAACCAGCGCTTGTTGGCACATCCGAAGTCGAGCTTATTACGATAGGCCTGCGTATGTACCGAGCCTAAGATGGGACGGAATTCCGGCAGTTCTATCTTTCCGATACGAGTCAGCTGGTCGAACACCTGCTGCTGCTTGAATTTCAATTGCTCTTCGTAAGGCAGATTCTGCCACTTACAACCTCCGCAGACTCCGAAGTGCTGGCAGAAAGGAATGGCGCGCACCTTACTGTATTCTACGAAGCGTACAACTTCACCCTCGGCAAAGGAATGCTTTTTGCGACGAATTTGTACGTCGCACACATCACCAGGTACGCAGAAAGGTACGAATACAACGAGTTCCCCCCAGTGAAAGAGGCACTTACCCTCAGCGGCTACTGCTTCTATTGTGACGCCCTCAAGGAGCGGTAATGGTTTGTTTCTTCTTGACATTTTTTGTAGGATTGTAGAGATTGTAAGGATTGTAGGGGAGGGTAGGGCTATTCTCCAAGTAAATCCGGACGCAGACGACGTGTTCGTTCAAGCGCTTGTTCTAATTCCCATTCGCGAATCTTGCCCTCATTGCCAGAGAGCAGTATTTCTGGAACCTTCCAACCTTTATAGTCTGCGGGACGGGTATATATCGGTGCGGCCAACAGGTCATCCTGAAAACAGTCTGACAATGCACTTTGCTCGTCACCAATGACGCCAGGCACTACACGAACGATAGCGTCGGCAATCATGGCTGCCACCAGTTCACCGCCTGTCAACACGAAATCTCCAATGGATATTTCCTTTGTAATCAGATGGTCACGTACGCGCTGGTCGATGCCTTTGTAGTGTCCGGCCAAGATAATCAGGTTGCCTTTCAATGAAAGGTCATTTGCCATGTGTTGGTCGAAACGTTCACCATCGGGCGAGGTGAAAATCACTTCATCGTAGTCGCGCTCTGCCTTCAGAGCAGTAATGCATCGGTCAATAGGCTCGCATTGCATCACCATACCTGCCGAACCACCATAGGGGTAGTCGTCAACGCGGCGCCATTTGTCTAACGTGTAGTCGCGTAGGTTGTGCAGACGGATTTCTGCCAGACCTTTCTTCTCGGCTCTGGCCAGTATGGATTCGTGTACGAAACCCTCCAGCATTTCCGGTAATACCGTTATAATATCAATTCTCATAGAATTCCTTTATTTTGTCAATATATCGTTCGCCCATTTGGCGCCCTAACTCATAGACGCGACGCATTTGCTCGGCGTCATGTGAGATGTGTCCAATGGGTATCTTCTCGTCAGGACGGATAACCAGACAACGTCCCTCACGTTCAGCTTGAGCGACATACGCTAACTGCTTGTTATACATCATGTGTCGCTCGTCCAAAGCCTTTATCATGTTCGGATAGCGTCTCAGCGACAGGCGCATCAGCGGCATCAGTCGATTGTGCTCCTTCTGATATCCTAAAGGCTGTGTCAGAATGACTACATTGCGGTCGTAACCCTGACGCTCGAAATATTCCAGTGGTATTGAGTCGCTGACTCCGCCATCCAAAAGCTTATGTCCCTGCACCTCAACGACTTTTGACGCCAAAGGCATCGATGCCGAAGATCGCAACCACTCCAGTTCGTCATAGTCCACGTGGTCCATTTTGTGATACACCGCCCGGCCTGTTTCCACATCCGTGCAAACGATGGTAAATTCCAGTGGATTCTGCTCGAAAGTCTTGACATCAAAGATATCGTACTCGTAAGGCACCACGTGGTAGCCGAACTTGGCATTGAAGTAGTCGCCACTGGTCACAAGCGACTTCAACCCGCTATATCGTGAGTCTTTCGCAAACCGTGTATTATAACGAATGGCTCGCCCAACCTGTCTGGACTTGTAGTTACAGCCGAATGCAGCACCTGCCGATACGCCAATGAGTCCGTCAGGCCAGATGTCGTTTTCCATCATCACATCTGTCACACCTGCCGTCCATAATCCACGCATGGCTCCGCCTTCAAGCACCAGTCCTTTCTTCATCAATTACCGCTTATCTACGTATTCGTACTGTTGATTACTATATTTCTCCTTAGGGAAATGGAATAGGTCGTCCGAAATACCACCAACCTTGACATTACTGATTTTGATGGTTGTATGGAAGATGCCGAGCTTGATGCGTACACTGATAGGGTAGCGTGTCTTCTTGTCCAGCAGACAACGCGCTTCCTTGATACCCTTGACACCCTTCTTGGCTTTCAGCGTGATGTAGTAGCCCTCATTCGAGTCTTTGATGCTATAGGTGTAGTTGTCGGGCACGAACTTGAACTTCGTAGCATATTTGTCACGCTCGTCGGAGTGGGCGTCATAGATGACGATGCGGCTCTTCTTTCGCTCTAACCGATAATACGTAACGTCGTCATTCCAAGCAATATACTTCTCGTCGATAAACTTACTCTTCTTGCCTTTCGTCCAGATTGTTCCCTCCGTTTTGTATATACCGATGATGTTGACTTTGTAGGTCAGTTGCGACCCCTTGTCGCCATAAATCATCTTATAAGTTTCCATGAACATGCGCTTGGCTTGCTGCGCATTCGGAGTTTCTTTCTCCTCTGCCTGCACGCCCAGAACAGTCCAAATCATACTAAATATTACTAACCATTTCTTCATACGGGGTGCAAAGGTACGAATAAACGAGCGAAATACCAAATATATTTGAGTATTTCCGAGTGAAAGCACCTTCTCCAAAGGAGAAAGGTACGAAAAAAATAACGAACCCACCTACTCAAATCCTAATAATTCTCAAAAACATGCACAAATTTACGCACTATTATTCATATTTCGCTTTAAATGACTAAATTTGCAACATTATTTAGGAGAAATGAAACGACTGGTCATACTGCTTTGTCTTGTAGTCATGTTGCCCATAGGCATCAGGGCCCAGGAGGATCATGACATAGCAGCATCATTGAATCTAAACGAGGTTGTGGTGCTGGCAGATGGTATGACGTTTGAGGAATATCTTGTAAAACAGGTACTGGAAAATGCCAAGCCGCTGAAGAAGCGTCTGCAGACACTGCGCTATTCCGTGACGTGCAAGTTGGACAAGGATCTGGATCTGACCCAGATTCCCCACCGCCGAACTGTGACCTTTGCAGCCAAGCTCGCAGGATACGGGCAGATAGTGAA